>Ga0207991_1000096_pt1 | contig 57481 bp, 69 predicted proteins | sample ETN07SmetaG_FD_185786 | JGI IMG/M metagenome (GOLD analysis project Ga0207991, IMG submission 185786) | Marine microbial and viral communities from oxygen minimum zone, Eastern Pacific Ocean - ETNP2014F14-07SV275 (SPAdes) (version 2) | ecosystem: Environmental > Aquatic > Marine > Oceanic ...
GGATAAAAGGTACGCCGGGGATAACAGGCTGATACTGCCCAAGAGCTCATATCGACGGCAGTGTTTGGCACCTCGATGTCGGCTCATCACATCCTGGGGGTGAAGCAGCTCCCAAGGGTATGGCTGTTCGCCATTTAAAGTGGTACGCGAGCTGGGTTTAGAACGTCGTGAGACAGTTCGGTCCCTATCTACCGTGCGCGTTTGATATTTGATGGAAGTTACTCCTAGTACGAGAGGACCGGAGTGAACCTATCCCTGGTGTTCCAGTTGTCTCACCAGAGGCATTGCTGGGTAGCTATATAGGGTTGTGATAACCGCTGAAAGCATCTAAGCGGGAAGCCATACCAAAGATAAGATATCACTGGACCTTTAAGGTCCCTAAAGATCTGTTGTAGACTACAACGTTGATAGGCTGGGTGTAGAAGCTTGGTAACAAGTGAAGCTAACCAGTACTAATTGATCGTGAGGCTTGATCTTATAACATTAAAAATGTTCAACATTTGTGTTCTAAATTTAAGATTTAACTAGCTTAGTACAATTCCTTATTTATATTTATGTATGATGGCAATAGCATATGGGAACCACCTGATCCATTCCGAACTCAGAAGTGAAACCATGTAGCGCCAATGGTAGTATGGGGTCTCCCTATGCGAGAGTAGGTCACCGTCAGCTTAAATAACGAAAGGCTCCCTCGGGAGCCTTTCGTCATTTATAATAGACTAATGAAAATTACTTATCAGTTAAGATTTAGAGATTTTAAAAAAGCTAGAGTATTTTCTAGATTATTAAAACTTAAAAATAAAAAAGAATGGGAAGATTGGTGTAAGAGCGCCAATAAACCAAAAGACATACCTGTTTTACCAAATGTAGCCTATAAAAATAATGGCTGGAAAAATTATAAAGATTGGCTTGGTTACTAATATTTTTTTAAATTCTTCTAGTTACCAGTATTTTTCTAGCGTTATGTTTCCTGGTTTGCTTCTTCTGTTCCTCTTTAAACCACTTTTACCAAGTAGTTCGACAGTATCGTTAATCATGTCAGGGTTTCCGCATACCATAAATTGTGAATCTTTTGTTATTGAGATACCTGAAATTTTTTCGAACTCATTATTTTTAATTGCAACAGGGATTCTCATATTTAAACAGCCATCAATTTTTTCTCTTGTAACTGTTTTTATATAGCTAAATTTTTCAGGATATAATTTTTCGTATTTTTCGATTTGATCATGATATGCAAGTTCATTTTTAGTTCTTACTCCATGCACAAGAATAATATTTTCAAATCTTTTCCATGGTGCGTCAGTTTTTAAGAGAGATATAAAAACACCTATCCCTGTTCCAGTTGCTAGCATCCATAAGTTTTTACCATCAGGTACTTCATCCATTATAAAAAAACCAGATGCTTTATCCATTGTAAATAATTTATCTCCGGCTTCTAGTTTATGTAATTCAGGAGTCAAAATCCCGCCAGGAAGACTCACATATACTATTTCAAGATAATCTTCCTCTGGAGAACTCACATATGAATATGGCCTTGAAACAAGTTCACCGTTAATCTTTAAACCTATTTTAGTAAACTGACCAGCCGAATATGGCAAAACATTTCCTTTAAATTTTAATGAAGCAAGGAAATCTGTCCATCTAACATGTTCTATAATTTCAGTATCTATCCAATTAATAGCCATTTTATGTTATGTTATTCCTTATTATATTTATAATATTTTGATAGCTAGCACATCATAAATTAAACCAATTTTTATGTCAAAAATATGTTTATAAATTCGATTATTAAAAATAACATTAAAAGTAATAATGTTTCTTATTATGTTAAAAATCATGTTTCTTCAACTAATGATTATTTGAATTACGGATATATTAGAGATCAGGCTCCAATTATAATTTTATCTAATAATCAACGTCACCCAAGAGGGAGAAGAGGTAAAAAATGGGTTAACTTTCAAGGAAGTTCACTAGGTTTTAGCCTATGTCTAAAATTTGAAAAAAGTTTGAATGAATATTTTGTATTGAGCCATTTGGTAGGGATATCCATAATCGAAGCATGTGAAATTCTTGGAAATAAAAAGCTAAAAATTAAATGGCCAAATGACATCATGCAAGGTGAGAAAAAAGTATGTGGTACTTTGATAGAAAATCTGATGGATGGAAAAAAATCATTTTACTCGATGATTGGGTTTGGCTTCAATATATCTATTCCAGATAGCTTGATAAACTTTATAGATGGATATCCTGAGAATTTAAAAATAGAGAAAAACAAAGTTGATCTATTAGCCGGAACAACCGCTTCTGTTTTATTAAAAAATATATCACTGTTTGAAAAATCTGGATTTATATCCTTTCAAAAAAAATGGAACGAGCATATGTATGCAAAAGATAAAAATGTTATCTTAAAAAGTAGCAATGAAGAAGTGCCTGGCCGATTACTTGGTATCAATAATATTGGTGAGTTACAAATAGAAACAGATGAAAAGATAGTGAATATATCAGATATAAATTATTCTATGAGGTTATTAGGGTGAAACTTTTGATAGACATTGGTAATACGACTACATCAATGGGTCTATGGAAAAATAGTAAATTATCAATGGTTGCTAATAGTGATAATAATAAATTATTCATCGATATAAAAAAATATTCAAAAAAAGAAATAGATAGAATAATACTTATAAGCGTAATCAGTGCTAAAGATAATAAGCTAATTAAAGATAAATTAAAAAAAATATTTAAATGTGAAGTTGAGCAAATAAAATCAACTTCTAAATTATTAGGCGTTATTAATGGTTATAAACAACCAACAAAACTAGGAGATGATAGATGGTGTACAATTGTTGGGGCATATTATTTATTCAAAAAACCATTAATTATAGTTGATTGTGGCACAGCTATTTCCATTGATTGCGTAAATGATTTTGGCCATCATCTTGGCGGGTATATTTTAAGTGGATTTGATGGTTATTCGAAATCATTTAATAATGCTGAAAAACTTAAACAAATTAAGCTTAAAGAACGTAATACAAATAAAAAATTATCATTTGGGAGAACCACAGAAGATGCTTTGCTTTCTGGTTACGCACTAATGGTAACGTCAGCAATTGAAAAAATTTACTCTGTTTTGTATTCTAAAATTAAGAAGAAACCGCTTTTAATTATTAGTGGAGGATACGGGAAGGAAATATTGTCTAATTTAACTATCAAAGTTAAATATGAGCCGAATTTAGTTTTGAAATGCTTGGGTTTAATATCTAGTAGAAAGTAACATGAAGTGTCATAGAGACTCAAAATATAAATATTTTAAATCAATCGATGAATTAAAAAATTTCTTATAAGATTAAGAAGGTTTATTTAATAGTTCATCAATTTTTTTAATTATTCTATTATTGCCAGGACCAGTCACTGTTGAGAAACTATCTACTACATTTCCATTTCTATCAATCAAGTATTTATGAAAATTCCACTTAGGAGAACTATTGGTTTCTTGAGTTAATAATTTAAAAAATGGATGAGCATCTTTTCCTCTAACTTTAGTTTTTGTAAACATTGGAAACTTAACACCATAAGTTAAATTACAAAAATCTTTTATTTCAGTTTCAGTAGCAGGTTCTTGATAAAAATCATGAGACGGGAAACCAAGAATTACCAAACCTTTGTCCATATTCTTTTCATATAATTTTTCTAAACCCTCATACTGTGGAGTAAAACCGCATTTGCTGGCTGTATTTACAACTAAGATTACCTTGCCATGATATTCTTCACATAAGTTGACCACCTTATCTTCACCAAGTAGTTTAATGTCAAAATCTAAAGAACTTGGACAGGATGCATTCGAATTATTAGACATAAAAAAAAAGATCCCAACAATTGTTAATTTTTTGAGTAATTCCATATATTCATTATGTGACAGAAAAAATATTTGTTCAAGAAATGTCTACGGAATGATCTTTAAGATAGTCAAGATCAATGATTTCCAGTGCTTTTATATTAGTTGACTTCAATTTAATTTTTGGAGCTACCCCATTTTGATATGCCTCAAGCCACCTGTCTGCGCAAAGACACCATGTATCTCCATCTTTAAGTCCATCAAAACCATATTCAGGTCTTGGGGTGCTTAAGTCGTTACCTTGATTTTTAGAAAATTCTAAAAAGTCATTAGTTACTTTTATACAAACGGTATGTGATCCAACATCTAAAGTATCTGTATTACAACAACCATCTCTGAAGTAGCCTGTAATAGGATTTTCACCGCATACTTCTAATGGCTCACCTAAAACATTTCTTTGTTTAACGTTACTCATATCTTATTTCACTAATCTCATATTCAAATACACCATTGGGCATCTTAAGCTCAATTACATCATCTTGCTCCTTTCCAATTAATGACCTTGCCAAAGGAGAAGTAATTGATATTTTACCTTTTTTTAAATCAGCTTCATCTTCACCTACAAGCTTGTAACTTACCTTCTTGTTATCATTGAGGTTAATAAGCATTACAGTTGAACCAAATATTACTTTACCTGAATTAGGTATGTTTTTTATATCTATAATTTCAGCATTCGATAATTTTGATTCAATATCTTTGATTTTGCCTTCCATGAAACTTTGCTGTTCTCTGGCCGCATGATATTCTGCGTTTTCCTTTAAATCACCTTTTTCTCTAGCCTCTTTAATGGCAAGTGTAATCTTACGCCTTTCTTCACCCTTAAGTTTATTAAGTTCTTCTTTTAGTGCGGCAGCTCCTTCTGTAGTCATTGGTATTTTGTTCATAATATTATTTAAATTATAGCCACCTGTCAGATTCGAACTGACGACCTGAGGTTTACAAAACCCCTGCTCTGGCCAACTGAGCTAAGGTGGCAAAATATTCATTTTTCTAAAGATTATATTGTTCCATAATCATATAATAAAAACAGTATCATATAGAATTATTAATGATGAATAAAGACTTGCCAATAATTATTCAGAAAGTTTTTACTAACCCCGACCCAATTATTTGGCAAGGGACATGGATAGTAACGTTAAAATTGCTGCTTAATGATAAAAAAATGGTTAAGGTCTGGATAAAGCTTTTGAATATCATAAAATCTAACCATATGCTCTATCCCAATCTTCAATTAAATCAATATATTAAATGGGAACTTAAAGCATTCGTTGCTCAAGTAGCAAAATTAAGGATGAATAATGCTAATATGAATAAATTTACTGATGACTTAAAAGTTTATTTTTCTCGAAAGAATATTATTATCGAAAAGCAACTTATTAAAGAAGTATACAATTCAATAAATGAAAATTAGATTTATATTATTATTAATTTTTTTTACCGGGAACTCATATTCTGCAGAATCTATTTATTACCCAATCATTAAAGATCTTGTTCAATATACCAGCAGCGTTGATGCTTACAGTTCATTATGCATAAAAGATTTTCAAAACAAAAAAGCTAAATCACATTTTTTTGATTTAATTACAAGTATTAAATTTGATATGAATCTTAGCGATGAGGGAGTTTCTAAACTCAAAGAGAGATATTCAAGGGTTAAAAAAAACACAGTTACACAATTAACTCTGCTTGGTCTTGATAAAAAAAAAGCTTTATGTAAAAACTACCTTAAGGTTTTTGAAAAATTTGATAGTAAGAAAAAAGATAAATTGAATGAAATTGCTGAATTAATTAATAAACAATAATATGATAAAATAATAGGAGATAATAAGTTGAATGAGTTTAATAGAAATATGATTTCGTGTTTAAAGGAAAGCAAATAATGTCAGTACCACCATTGGGTCCTCCACCACGTTTATTTGGATTAAAAATTACGTCTAATAGAATTGAGTCTATAATAGTATTTTTTGTATTTTTACTTGTAAGTCTAATATTTTATGTAAATAACTTGATAGACATTGCACAAATTTTGATATCTATAGGAGTAATATGGGCGTTATATCTTTGGATAGTCAAAAAACCAGAAAGACCTTATTAATTAATTGTAAACTTTATTCATAGTTCACTGTAAATTATGATATAAATACATTAAATTTTAGGAGGGGTACTCAAGCGGTCAACGAGGGCAGACTGTAAATCTGCTGGCCCTGCCTTCGCAGGTTCGAATCCTGCCCCCTCCAAAATTAATATGATGCGGGCGTAGTTCAATGGTAGAACTTCAGCCTTCCAAGCTGAAAGTGTGGGTTCGATCCCCATCGCCCGCTCAAAATTGAAACAGCATGTTTAACAACATTGCATATATATGATGATTAAAATATTTGATGAGATTTTTTTGGGATGCAAAAAATAAGAAATTTTTTTAAAGTAGAATCAAACTTTCGGTTATTGATAGTAAATGTCGTATTTGCTGTTACCGGGACAATATCAGTTGTTTTAGCTGGTTTTGTTTTAAATTTTATTGGTCTAGACATTAATGCATTGAGCTCCTCATTATATTGGACCCTTAGGATACTAATTCTCATGCCGATTTATCAAATTCTGCTGATTATGGTAGGAGCAGTATTTGGGGAATTTGCATATTTTTGGAGAATAGAGAAAAAAATGCTTAATAGGCTCGGCATTAAATTTTAGAGTATTTTTATATAAATTCTTGCCAGATTTCACTATTATTCAAGGTATAAATGACTTGCCCATATAGCTCAGTCGGTAGAGCACTTCCTTGGTAAGGAAGAGGTCACCGGTTCAAATCCGGTTATGGGCTATTTTTACTAGATTTTAGTGAAATTTTAGTGTATTTGCGCTAAAAAGTAGTTTATTATTACTCCACTTGAAAACTGTAATTACTTAAAAGGGGCTTAACAATGTCAAAGAAAAAATTCGAACGAAATAAGCCACATGTTAATGTGGGAACAATAGGCCATGTTGATCATGGGAAAACAACACTAACAGCTGCCATAACTAAAGTTATGGGTGAAAAGCATGGTGGTGAATTCAAAGCATACGATCAAATTGATAATGCGCCGGAAGAAAAAGCTAGAGGAATAACAATTGCGACTGCTCATGTTGAATATGAGTCAGAAAAACGACATTATGCACATGTAGACTGCCCAGGCCATGCTGACTATGTAAAAAATATGATAACAGGTGCGGCTCAAATGGATGGGGCGATTCTAGTCTGTTCTGCAGCAGATGGTCCAATGCCACAAACTCGTGAGCATATTCTGTTAGCTAGACAAGTTGGCGTACCTCATGTTGTTGTTTATTTAAATAAAGCAGATCAAGTTGATGACAAAGAATTAACAGATTTAGTTGAAATGGAAATAAGAGAATTGCTTACCAAGTATGATTTTCCAGGCAATGATGTACCTATCATTACTGGTTCTGCGTTAAAAGCTTTGGAAGGTGATACATCTGACATTGGTGTGCCATCAGTTGAAAAATTAATAGACGCAATGGACAGTTTTATTCCAGTACCAGACAGACCGATTGACGGAAAATTCTTAATGCCTATCGAGGATGTATTTTCAATCTCAGGAAGAGGAACTGTGGTAACAGGGAGAATTGAAAGAGGGAAAGTCAACGTTGGAGATGATATAGAAATTGTTGGTATAAAAGATACAATAAAAACCACTTGTACTGGTGTAGAGATGTTCAGGAAACTTCTTGATGAAGGTATCGCTGGTGATAATGTTGGAGTTCTTTTAAGAGGAACAAAAAGAGAGGAAGTGGAACGTGGGCAAGTATTGTGTATTCCAGGTTCTGTTAAACCCCATACTAAATTTGAATGTGAAATCTATGTATTATCAAAAGATGAAGGTGGAAGACATACCCCATTTTTTGCAAACTATAGACCTCAATTCTATTTCCGTACAACTGATGTAACAGGTGCAATTGAATTACCAAAAGATGTAGAAATGGTGATGCCAGGTGATAATGTAAAAATGACTGTACAGTTAATAACCCCAATTGCTATGGAAGAAAGTTTGAAATTTGCGATTCGTGAAGGTGGTAAAACAGTTGGAGCGGGAGTTGTTACTAAAATTGTAGAGTAATCTAGCATATCATCTGATTTAATATAAATAAGAATGATTTAGGCTAGTAGCTCAATTGGTAGAGCAACGGTCTCCAAAACCGTAGGTTGGGGGTTCGAGTCCCTCCTGGCCTGAAAAATAAATAGGATAGAAATTGCCATGGCTGAACCGAAAGATATAAATAATTACAATACTCCGTTCACATTATTGTCACTAACATTATTATTAGCCGGTATTGTCATGTTTTATTATTTTATTGATATAAGGTTATTTTATCGTGCATTAGGATTGTTATTCATGTTGATAGCATCAAGTCTTATTCTCTATCAGACTAGTTTTGGTAAAACCATTTATGGTTATGTTATAGACTCTAAAATTGAATTAAAAAAAGTTTCTTGGCCAACAAAACAAGAGACTACCCAGACTGCCCTTGGAGTTGTCGTTATTGTTGTAATAATAGGAATACTTTTGTGGTTGTTTGATATGTTATTAAGTTGGGCAATTGGAACATTGTATGGAGTTAGATAAAACCATGGAGATGAAATGGTATGTAATACAAGCTTTTTCTGGTTATGAGAATAAAGTGAAACAAACGCTAGAGGACACTATAAAGAGAAAGGGTCTAGAAAAGTCGTTTGGTGAAATACTAGTCCCAACTGAAGAGGTATTAGAGATTAAAGAAGGGAAAAAAAAAAGAACTGAAAGAAAATATTTTCCAGGATACGTGATGATTAAAATGGATTTAAATGATGATACTTGGCACCTTGTCAAAAATGCACCAAAAGTTCTAGGTTTTGTTGGAGGAACAGGTGATAGACCGATACCGCTTCCTCATGGTGAAGCTGAAAACCTCATACAATCAATGCAAGAGGGGGTAGATAGTCCAAAACCAAAAGTAATGTTTGAGCCTGGGGAAATTATAAGAATAACCGATGGGCCATTTAACGATTTTAATGGAGTAGTTGAGACAGTTGATTTTGAAAAAAATAGACTGAAAGTATCTGTATTAGTGTTTGGAAAACCAACTCCTATTGAATTATCATTAACGCAAGTTGAAAAAGGGTAATATTTATGGCTAAAGAATTCTTAACTCAAGTTAAATTACAGGTACCAGCAGGCAGTGCAAATCCAACTCCACCAGTAGGCCCTGCGCTTGGGCAACATGGTTTGAATATCCAAGATTTTTGTAAACAATTTAACGATAAAACCAAAGATGTTGAAAAAGGCTTAGCTTTGCCAGTTGTTATAAATGTTTATAAGGATAGGTCTTTTGACTTTATTGTTAAATCTACGCCAGCTGCTATTCTGCTGAAAAAAGCTGCAGGTATTGAGAAAGGCAGTCCAACGCCGCAAAGCGATAAAGTTGGGAAAGTAAATAGAAAGCAATTAGAAGATATTGTTAAACAAAAAGAAGGTGATTTGAATTCGGCAGAAATGGATCAAGCGGTTAAAATAATAGCTGGAACAGCAAGAAGCATGGGTATTGAGGTTGAAAACTAATATGTTAATAAGTAAAAGAAGAAAATTAATTACTGAGAAAATTGAGCCATTAAAAACTTACCCGCTAGAAGATGCTATTAATTTATTGATTAGTCTCCCTAAGGTCAAGTTTAATGAATCAATTGATATAAGTATAAACTTAGGTGTTGACCCTGACAAATCAGATCAAAATGTCAGAGGCTCTTCGTCTTTACCTCATGGTATTGGCAAAATATCAAAAGTAGCAGTTTTTGCAGAAGGCCCAGATGCAGCTGCAGCAAAAAAAGCTGGCGCAGATATTGTTGGTTTTGAGGACCTCATCGATGAAGTTAAAAAAAATAAAGATATTGATGCAGATATTATTATAGCAACTCCTGAATGTATGAAACTCCTTGCCCAGTTAGGCCGTATTTTAGGCCCAAAGAGTTTAATGCCTAACCCAAAGGAAGGAACAGTTACTAAGAATATTGCAGATGCTGTTAAAAATGCGAAAAAAGGACAAATTCGTTACAAAACTGACAAAGGGGGTATTATTCATACCACAATTGGAAAAGTTGATTTTGAGCCAAAAAAATTAACAGAAAACATATATGCTCTCGTTGATGATTTGATTAAAGCAAAACCTTCTACTGTAAAAGGTAAATATATGAAAAATATTACATTATCCTCTACAATGGGGCCCGGAATTAAGGTAGACTTAGCCACAGTTGAGAGAAGTAGCTGATTATGCCTTTAAATTTAGAAGCAAAAAAGAATTTAGTTAAAGAAGTTTCCGAGATTTTAACCAATGCAGAAACTATACTTACTGCTGATTACAGAGGATTAACGGCTAATCAGCTCAATGAATTTAGGAAAATCTCAAGACATCCAGGCATATACATTAAAGTTGTGAAAAATAGAATGCTTAAGATGGCTTTAAAAGATTCAGAATTTTCTGTTTTAAGTGATAAAATTTCAGGACCTCGTATATTAGCGGTATCAAATGATAGTCCCGGAGAATTTGCAAAACTAATTAAAACATTTATTGATAATAATGAAAATATTGAACTTAAATCACTTGCTTATAAAGGTGAAGAACTAGATGTTTCAGAAATTAAAAAATTAGCATCATTACCTACATATGACGAAGCAATTGCTATGCTGATGTCTGTTATGCAAGCGCCTTTACAAAAACTTATGGCTACAATGAATGCAGTTCCTACTAAAATAGTAAGAACTTTAGATGCTATAAAACAATCTAAAGATTAATAATTATATTCAACAGGAGAAGAGAAGATGGTGGCAACGAAAGATCAGACAGCGATTCTGGATACAATATCAAAAATGACCGTAATGGAAGTTGTTGATTTGATTTCAGAAATGGAAGAAAAATTTGGAGTAAAAGCAGCGGCAGCAGTAGCAGCACCTGTAGCAGGTGGACAGACTGAAGAAGTAGTTGAAGAGAAATCTGAATTTGATATTTCTTTAACAAGTTTTGGTGGCAATAAAGTTGCAGTAATTAAAGCTGCAAGATCAATCACTGGATTGGGTTTAAAAGAAGCTAAGGAAAAAGTAGAAAGCGCACCATGTGTTTTAAAAGAAGGCGTAAAAAAAGAAGAAGCTGAAACTTTTAAAAAACAACTTGAAGAAGCAGGCGCAACTGTTGAACTTAAATAAAAGCCTTGCTTAAAAGCAATATATTGAAAATAAATTTAGTATTTATTACTAAGACTATGGACGTGTTCCAAGAGGAAAATTTTTTATGAATTATAGTTATACGGCAAAAAAAAGAATAAGAAAAAACTTTGGTAAACTTAGTGATGTATTACCGATACCAAATCTAATTGAACTTCAGGTTCTGTCATATAACAAATTTCTTGGGAAAAGCACATCTAAAAAAACGAATAATTCTGAATCTGGTTTAGATGAGGTATTCAAATCTGTATTTCCAATTTATGATTATGGAAATAATTGTAAATTAGAATATACCGGTTTCAAATTAGGGAAAGAAGAATACACAGAAGAAGAATGTAGAATTACTGGGAAAAGTTACTCTGTACCTTTAAAAGTTGACTTTAAGCTTTCTGTTAATATAGACCCAAAATCAATTGGTACATTAGAAATCTTTGAGAATCCAGAAGTATTTTTAGGCGATATGCCGATAATGACAAAATATGGTACATTTATAATTAATGGTACAGAAAGAGTAGTTGTTTCTCAGCTTCATAGATCTCCTGGTGTATTTTTTGATCATGATAGAGGAAAGACACACTCATCAGGTAAATTATTATTTTCTGCAAGAGTCATTCCATATCGAGGATCCTGGTTAGATTTTGAATTTGATCAAAAAGATATTGTGTTTGCAAGAATAGACAGAAGAAGAAAAATTGCTTCTACAATAATTTTAAGGGCGCTTGGATATGATAAAAAAGAAATGTTAGATATTTTTTATGAAAATAATCAAGTAACTATTAAAGATGGCCAGTTTTTTATTCAACAATCTCTTAATGATTTAAAAGGAAGCATTGCAGCTTTTGATATAACGCATAATAAAAAAATAATTATTGCAAAAGGAAAGAGGGTTACTGCAAGACATATTGATTTAGCTAAGAAATCTAAAATGAAGAGTTTCTTGATACCGTCTGAGTATTTGTTAGGGAAAAGAATGTCTGAAGATATTATTGATACAAGCACCGGAGAGGTTTTATTTGAATGTAATCAACAAATAACAAGAGAAGCTGTAGATAATATTTTAGAAGCTAAATTAAAAAAATTTAAAATTTTGTATACAAATGAATTAGATAGAGGCCCATTTATTTGCAATACGCTAGATATAGATTCAACAACCGATCAAGAAAGCGCTTTAATAGAAATATATAGAATGATGAGACCAGGGGAACCACCAACAAAAGATGCTGCAGCTCAATTATTTACAAATCTTTTTCAATCTAAAGATAGATATGATTTGTCAGATGTTGGAAGAATGAAATTTAATACCAGAGTGGGCAGGTCTGTTACTGAAGGCGAAAGTATTTTATCTAACGATGATATTATTGATGTTATTAAAACATTAATAAGTATAAGAAATGGATTTGATACAGTTGATGATATTGATCATCTTGGTAATCGTAGAGTAAAATCTGTTGGAGAAATGGTTGAAAATGTTTTTAGAATTGGACTAGTTCGAGTAGAAAAAGCTGTAAAAGAAAGAATGAGCACAATGGACTATGATGAAAAACTCCAACCGAAAGATATTGTTAATTCAAAACCAATCACTGCTACACTTAAAGAATTTTTTGGAACAAGTCAACTATCACAATTCATGGATCAAAATAATCCTTTAGCAGAGATTACACACAAAAGAAGAATTTCTGCACTAGGACCTGGTGGATTAACTAGAGAAAGAGCTGGATTTGAAGTAAGAGATGTTCATCCAACTCATTATGGAAGAGTTTGTCCAATTGAAACGCCTGAGGGCCCAAATATTGGCTTAATAAATTCTTTAGCAACTTTTTCTAGAACTAATAATTATGGATTTCTTGAAACTCCTTATCGCATAGTTGAAAAAGGAAAAGCCAAAACTCAAATTAAATGGTTATCAGCAATAGAAGAAAGTAAATATGTAATAGCTCAAGCTAATACTGTGCTTAATAAAAATAACAATATTATTGGAGATTTGATATCTTGCAGAAAGAATAATGAATTTATAATATCCTCTCCTGATAAAGTTCAGCTAATGGATATTTCTCCTAAGCAAGTAGTGTCAGTTGCAGCTGCATTAATACCGTTTCTTGAACATGATGATGCTAATAGAGCGCTTATGGGATCCAATATGCAAAGACAAGCAGTACCCATCCTCAAGCCAGAGAAGCCTCTCGTAGGAACAGGAATTGAAAAAATTGTTGCTATAGATTCTGGAGCATCATTTACGGTTAAGAGAGGAGGGGTAGTAGATTATGTTGATGCATCAAGAATTATTGTAAATGTAAATGATGACGAGGTGTCAGATACAGATGATACCGATACCGGTGTAGATATTTACCCACTAACTAAATATACAAGGACTAATCAAAATACGTGTATCAACCAGACACCACTAGTACAAACTGGAGACGTTATAGAAAAAGATGACGTAATAGCTGATGGCCCATCAACTGACTTAGGTGAGTTAGCGTTGGGGCAAAATATGCTAATTGCATTTATGCCATGGAATGGTTATAACTTTGAAGACTCTATTCTTGTTTCAGAACGTGTTGTTCAAGAAGATCGCTTTACTTCTATCCATATTGAGGAGTTAGAATGTGTTGCGAGAGATACAAAATTAGGCTCAGAAGAGATAACTTCTGATATTCCAAACGTAAGTGAAAGTTTATTAAATAAATTAGATGGGTCAGGTATTGTATATGTTGGAGCAGAAGTTAAATCCAGCGATATATTAGTTGGCAAAGTTACCCCAAAAGGAGAAAGTCAACTTACACCGGAAGAGAAATTATTAAGAGCAATCTTTGGTGAAAAAGCATCAGATGTTAAAGATACTTCTTTAAAAGTTCCATCAGGAATGGATGGAACAGTTATAGATGTTCGTGTCTTTACACGTGAAGGTATTGATAAAGATAAAAGGGCATTAGAAATTCAAGAATTGGCAATAATCGCTGCAAGGAAAAACCTTGAAGATGAGCTTAGGATTAATCAAGAAAATATCTATACTAGAACTAGAAAAATTTTGCTTAATAAACAAATCACTAAAAACCCAAAAAACTTAAAAGCTGGAACAAAAATAACTCCTGCTATTTTAGAGACTGTAGAGGATGCTGATTTATTTAAATTTATTTTGAAAACAACATCAGGAAAAATATCTTTAGCAAGCTTGATGGGTCAATTAGAAAAATTAGCTGAAAAATTTTCCGAAGACCTTGAAGAGATAACCGCTAAAATTTCTCAACATGATGACCTAGGTCCCGGTATACAAAAGAAAGTAAAAGTTTATTTGGCTGTTAAAAGAATTTTACAACCAGGAGATAAAATGGCTGGTAGACATGGGAACAAAGGTGTCATTTCCCAAATTGTACCAGTGGAAGATATGCCTCATACAGAAGATGGCAGACCTGTAGATATTGTTCTTAATCCTCTTGGTGTTCCATCTCGCATGAATGTGGGACAAGTGTTAGAGACTCACTTGGGATGGGCTGCGAAAGGAATAGGTTTTAAAATAGCAAAAATGCTAGATGAAAAAATACAACCAAAAAAATTAAAAAGTTATTTGAGTAAAGTTTACGGAACTTGTCCAGGTTTTGATAAACATGATTTAAAATCATTTTCAGATAAAGAGATAAAGGTCTTAGCAGATAATCTAAGAGAAGGTGTTCCAATGGCAACACCAGTTTTTGATGGAGCTTCTGAACAAGAAATTAAATCTATGCTGGAGCTTGCTGAATTACCCGAGAGTGGGCAAGCAATTTTATTTGATGGAAGAACTGGCGAGAAAATTGATCGTCCTGTAACTATTGGGTATATGTACATAGTTAAACTGAATCATCTGGTCGATGATAAAATGCATGCTCGTTCAACTGGACCTTATAGCTTAGTTACTCAGCAACCGCTTGGTGGTAAAGCGCAATTTGGTGGTCAACGCTTTGGAGAAATGGAAGTATGGGCATTACAAGCATATGGAGCCACACATGTGCTTCAGGAAATGCTAACTGTTAAGTCTGATGATGTCGCGGGAAGAAACCGTATTTATAAAAATATAGTCGATGGTGATTTTACTACAGACCCACATGTTCCTGAATCATTTAATGTTTTATTAAAAGAAATAAGATCTTTAGGTATAAATATTGATTTGGCTCTAGAGAATAAGGAAACATAAGAGGATTTTATTATGAAAGATATGATGAATTTATTTAAAAAAACATCGAAAGAAGATAATTTTGACCATATAAAAATTTCTCTAGCTTCTCCAGATTTAATGAGATCCTGGTCATATGGCGAAGTAAGAAAGCCTGAAACAATCAACTATAGAACATTTAAGCCTGAGAGAGATGGTTTATTTTGTGCAAAAATATTTGGTCCAACAAAAGATTATGAGTGTTTATGTGGGAAATATAAAAGACTTAAACATAGAGGCGTTATTTGTGAAAAATGTGGCGTGGAAGTTACTCTTTCTAAAGTTAGAAGAGAACGCATGGGTCATATTGAGCTAGCATCTCCTGTTGCTCATATATGGTATTTACGTTCTTTGCCATCCCGAATAGGCTTGATGCTTGATATGACACTTAGAGAATTAGAAAAAGCACTATATTTTGAAGCTTATATTGTAATCGACGGCACTCTCACAGATAAAGAAGGTGAAGAAGAATATAAAAAAGGACAGTTGCTTTCTGAGGATGCATACCAAAATGCCTACGAAAAATATGGGACAGATATAAAAGTTGGTATGGGCGCTGAAGCAATTATGGAACTTTTAAATGAAATTGAACTCAAAAAAACATTCGAAGAACTCAAAGATGAGATAGCTAATACAAAATCACAAGCTAAAAATAAGCGTAATGTTAAAAGGTTAAAATTAATAGAGTCTTTTATTAAATCTGGAAATAAGCCAGAATGGATGATTCTTTCTGTTCTACCGGTTTTACCCCCAGATTTAAGACCATTAGTACCTCTTGAAGGAGGAAGATTTGCTACTTCAGATTTAAATGACTTATATAGAAGAGTTATAAATAGAAACAATAGATTAAAACGTTTATTAGAATTAAAAGCTCCTGAAATAATTGTTCGAAATGAAAAAAGAATGCTACAGGAATCGGTTGATGCATTATTAGACAATGGTAGAAGAGGAAGAGCAATAACTGGAACTAACAAGAGGCCACTAAAATCCTTAGCTGATATGATTAAAGGCAAAGGAGGTAGATTCAGACAGAACTTATTAGGGAAAAGAGTTGATTACTCTGGAAGATCTGTAATTGTTGTTGGGCCAACTCTTAGACTTCACCAATGTGGTTTGCCAAAAAAAATGGCATTGGAATTATTTAAACCACATATTTTTGGAAAGCTTCATGCCAGAGGCCTTACCACAACAATAAAAGCGGCTAAAAAAGTAGTAGAAAAAGAAGGTGAAGAAGTTTGGGATATTCTTGATGAGGTAATTAAAGAATATCCAGTTATGTTAAATAGAGCACCTACCTTACATAGACTTGGAATACAGGCATTTGAACCTCTTTTGATTGAGGGTAAAGCAATACAATTGCACCCGCTTGTTTGTGCAGCATTTAATGCAGATTTTGATGGTGACCAAATGGCTGTTCATATTCCACTATCATTAGAAGCTCAGGTAGAAGCTAGAGTTCTTATGCTCTCAAGCAATAATATACTGTCACCATCTAATGGCAGCCCAATAATTGTTCCTTCTCAAGATATCGTGCTAGGAATTTATTATATGTCACGTGAAAAACCTAATGCGCTTGGCGAAGGTATGATTTTCAGCGATATAGAAGAGGTCCATAGAGCCTATCAAGAAAAGGTTGTTGATCTTCAGGCAAAAATAAGAGTTAGAATAGAAGTTAAAGAAAGCGAAGAAGATGATCTGCCAGCTACAGCGAAAATTGTAGAAACAACTGTTGGTAGAGCTGTCTTAGCTGAAATTTTGCCAAAATCCATACCTTTTAAATATATAAACAAAGATTTAAATAAAAAAGGAATTTCTGAATTATTTGATGCATCATATCGTCTTGCTGGTTTAAAAGAAACTGTTCTTCTGGCTGACCAAATAATGTACACAGGATTCAAATATTCTACTATTTCAGGAGTTTCCATAGGTGTTAATGATATGGTTATTCCAAAAGAAAAAGTAAAAATGGTTGCAAGTGCTGAGAAAGAAGTAAAGGATATTGAAAAACAATATAACTCAGGGCTTTTAACAGCTGGAGAAAGATACAATAAGGTTGTTGACATATGGTCACACACTAATGATCAAGTTTCTCAAGCTATGATGAAACAGCTTGGCACAGAAACAACAAAGCTTGCATCCGGGAAAACAATAGAGCATAAATCATTTAACTCTATCTATATGATGGCAGATTCTGGAGCAAGAGGATCAGCCGCTCAAATAAGACAATTATCTGGTATGAGAGGGTTGATGGCTAAACCAGATGGTTCCATAATTGAAACACCTATCACTGCAAATTTTAGAGAAGGTTTAGATGTAATGCAGTACTTTATATCAACTCATGGCGCTAGAAAAGGATTAGCTGATACGGCTTTGAAAACTGCAAACTCTGGATATTTAACCAGAAGATTAGTTGATGTTTCTCAAGATTTAGTTGTAACAGAAGATGATTGTGGAACTAAGTCTGGCTTATTAATGACACCATTAATTGAAGGCGGAGATATTGTTGAACTTTTAAGAGAAAGAGTATTAGGAAGAACTTTATTAAAAGATTTACGTAATACGCAATCAAAAGAGATTATTCTAAAAAAAGGAACGTCACTCGATGAAAAAAACGTCGCACTTCTTGAACAAAATATAATTGATGAAGTTTGGGTGCGTTCCGCAATAACCTGCGAGACAAGATATGGTATTTGTGCAAAATGTTATGGTAGAGATTTAGCTAAAGGCAGAATTGTTTCTACTGGAGAAGCTGTAGGAGTAATAGCTGCTCAGTCTATCGGGGAGCCAGGAACACAATTAACAATGAGAACGTTCCATATTGGTGGAGCTGCATCAAGGTCGATTGCTGCTAATAGCATAGAGGTAAAAACAGCCGGCGTTACTAAATATCATAATTTAAACATAGTTAAAAATAGTAAAAAAAATAATGTAGTTATATCTAGATCAGGCGAACTAAGTGTTTTAGATGAAAGTGGACGTGAGAAAGAAAGATATAAAATACCTTACGGCTCAATTATTACTATTAATGATGGACAAAAAGTTGAGATGGGACAAACAACAGCAACATGGGACCCATATACAACACCTATAATTACGGAGACAGCTGGAATTGTTAGGTTTGATGATTTTGTAGAAGGAGTTAGCATTGAAAAAGTGACGGATGATTTAACAGGCATCTCTTCAATAATGATTAAAGATCAATCAAGTGTAACTTATGATAAAAATCTAAAACCAATGGTTACTCTTGTTGATAGTAAAGGGGCTGAATTAAATATTGCTAATTCAAGTTTACCTGCGCATTATATTCTACCATCAAAATCTTATGTTAATTTGACAGATGGATTGGCTGTAGGAGTCGGCGATACAATTGCACGAACACCTCGTGAGATATCTGGAACAAGAGACATAACGGGCGGATTACCAAGAGTGGCTGACCTTTTTGAAGCTAGGCTTCCAAAGGATAAAGCAGAGCTTGCGGAGAGAACCGGCCTAGTTTCTTTTGGGAAAGAAACCAAAGGTAAGCGTAGATTAATTATTACCCAAGATAATTCTAAAGAACATGTACAAATGCTTGCCAAAAATAAAACATTAAATGTTTTTGAGGGAGCAAAAGTTCAAAAGGGCGAGGTTATATCTGAAGGCGCCTTAGATCCTCATGATATCCTTCGCTATAGAAGTATAACTCAATTAGCTGAACATATTGTAAAAGAGGTTCAAGATGTTTATCGCCTCCAAGGTGTTGCAATAAATGATAAACATATTGAGGTAATATTGCGTCAAATGCTGAAAAAAGTTGAGATTGAATCAGCTGGTGATACAGATTTAATCATTGGCGAACAAATGGAAAAATCGGCTATGTTGGAATTAATTGATAATCTTCTAGCAGATAATCCTGATGTTAATGTTCCAACGTACAGACCTGTTCTATTAGGAATTACAAAAGCATCATTGGTAACTACTTCATTTATATCAGCTGCATCTTTCCAAGAAACAACAAGAGTTTTAACTGATGCTGCTGTGAATGGAAAAAAAGATTTTTTAAGAGGTTTAAAAGAGAATGTTGTCGTAGGAAGACTAATACCATGTGGAACCGGTTTGTCCATGGAACGTAGTCAATCAAAAGTTGATAAAACCACAATGATTGAGAAAGAACTAGCTGATGAAATGACTGCGTTCACAGATACTAAAAAGGAACCTGCTCATGAAGATACTCAGGTTGAACCTTCATAATCATTGGGCGTTACATATATAAAAAATAATGATAATTTCTGTATTCTCTACTTGACAGCCAAAGGCAGTCCGAATAGAATTTTTGCAACTAAATTATTTAAAAATTATGACTACAATTAATCAATTAGTTAGAAAACCTCGAAAGAGTAAAATATATAAAACTGCAGTGCCTGCACTTGACGCTTGCCCTCAAAGAAGAGGAGTGTGTACGCGTGTTTACACCACAACTCCTAAAAAACCAAATTCTGCATTAAGAAAAGTTGCGAGAGTTAAACTAACAAATGGTCAAGAAGTTACTTCATATATTGGTGGAGAAGGGCATAATCTCCAAGAACACTCAGTTGTAGTAATAAGGGGCGGGAGAGTAAAAGATCTTCCGGGCGTAAGATATCATGTGGTTCGTGGAAGCCTTGATACTCAAGGAGTTGAAAATAGAAAACAAGGAAGATCTAAATATGGAACTAAAAAACCTAAAACCTAATTAAAATTATGCCAAGAAAAAGATTAATTATTAAAAAGAAGTTACAACCAGATCCTATATTCAATAGTACATCTGTCTCTAGGTTTACTAACATGATAATGTCTCACGGAAAAAAAAGAACAGCCGAAAAGATTATATATGCTGCTTTAGAAATTATGGCACAAAAAAATAAAGCTGATCCATTGTCAATGATGGAAAAGGCGCTTCAAAATGTTAGCCCGTCTGTTGAAGTTAAATCTAGAAGAGTTGGTGGTTCAAACTACCAAGTACCTATAGAAGTTAACCAAAGAAGAAGAATATCTTTAGCTATGCGTTGGATATTAGATGCAGCTTCTAAAAGAAATGAAAAAGCAATGAAAAATAAACTTGCCTCTGAATTACTTGACGCATGCGAAGGAAAAGGGTCTGCAGTTAGAAAAAGAGAAGATGTTCATAAAATGGCTGAAGCGAATAAAGCTTTTGCTCATTATAGGTGGTAAAAATCATGGCTAGGAAAACTCCGATAGAAAATTATAGAAATATTGGGATTATGGCCCATATTGATGCTGGTAAGACTACTACTACAGAAAGAATTCTTTACTATACAGGCGTATCTCATAAAATTGGTGAGGTACATGATGGTGCTGCAACTATGGATTGGATGGAGCAGGAACAAGAAAGAGGTATTACTATTACTTCTGCTGCTACCACATGTTTTTGGAGTGGAAGCTCATCGCAATTTCCTGAACACCGCGTTAATATTATTGATACTCCTGGCCACGTTGATTTTACTATAGAAGTTGAAAGGTCACTTCGTGTACTTGATGGTGCAGTAGCAGTATTTTGTGCTGTTGGAGGTGTTGAGCCTCAATCTGAAACGGTTTGGAGACAAGCAAATAAGTATAAAGTACCAAGAATGGTTTTTGTTAATAAGATGGATAGAGCAGGTGCTGACTTTTTTAAGGTTGTAGAACAAATAAAAACAAGATTAGGGTCAAGTCCAGTTCCTATTCAAGTACCAATAGGTGCTGAAGATAATTTTAAAGGTGTAGTTGATTTAATTACAATGAAGTCAATTATTTGGGAAGAAGAATCTATGGGAATGAAGTTTAACATAGGTGAAGTCCCTGATGATTTATTAGATAAATCTAAAAAACTACGCGAACAACTACTTGAGACTGCAGCAGAAGCAAGCGAAGAACTCATGGATGAGTATCTTAATAATGGGGACTTAACAACAGAAAAAATTATTGAAGGACTAAGAATAAGAACATTGTCAAATGAAATAGTTTTAGCAACATGTGGTAGTGCATTTAAAAATAAAGGGATACAGACAATGCTAGATGCAGTTATTAATTTTATGCCTTCACCAATAGATGTACCTGCGATTAAAGGAACTCTGAATGATAAAGCTGGAACAACAGCAGAAAGAAAACCTTCAGATGATGAATCATACGCTTCATTAGCATTCAAAATTGCAACAGACCCATTTGTGGGTTCATTAACTTTCTTTAGAGTTTACTCAGGAGTACTTAAAGCAGGTGACACAGTCTATAATGCAATTACACAAAAGAAAGAAAGAATTGGTCGAATTTTACAAATGCATGCTAATTCTAAAGAAGACGTGAAAGAAGTTCGCGCAGGAGATATTGCAGCAGCTGTTGGATTAAAGCAAGTTACAACTGGTGACACATTATGTAGTCCAAATTCTATAATTACACTTGAAAAAATGGATTTCCCAGAACCAGTAATATCTATTGCTGTTGAACCAAAAACTAAAGCAGATCAAGAAAAGATGGGTTTAGCTTTAAGTAAGCTTGCACAAGAAGACCCTTCATTCAAAGTAGCTACAGACCAAGAATCAAATCAGACAATTATATCTGGTATGGGAGAATTACATCTTGAAATTATTGTTGATAGGTTAAAAAGAGAATTTACTGTTGAAGCTAATGTTGGGAAACCTCAAGTTGCATATAGAGAAACAATAAGAACTTCTGTAGAACAAGAAGCAAAATATATCAAACAGAGTGGCGGTAGAGGACAATATGGACATGTATGGTTAAAATTAGAGCCACATGAATCTGGCAAGGGTTTTGAATTTGTTAATTCTATTGTTGGTGGCGCTATCCCTAGAGAATTTATCAACCCAGTAGAAAAAGGAATAAAAGAACAAATGGAAAATGGTGTTATTGGTGGTTATCCTGTTGTAGATGTAAAGGTCACTTTATATGATGGCTCGTTTCATGATGTAGATTCAAGTGAAGTTGCATTCAAAGTTGCTGGCTCCATGGCTTTTAAAGAAGGAGCGAAAAAAGCTAAACCAGTAATATTAGAACCAGTAATGGCTGTTGAAGCGGTGACACCGAAGAATTATCTAGGCGATGTTACTGGAGACTTAAATCGTAGAAGAGGAATTGTGTTGGGAATGGAAGATACCGTGATGGGAAATATTGTTAAAGCAGAAGTTCCATTATCTGAAATGTTTGGATATGCAACTTCGCTACGCTCAATGTCTCAAGGTAGAGCAACATATACAATGGAATTCGTAAAATATTCTGAGCTACCAAGTAATGTAGCGGAAACATTAATCTCAAAGGCATCATAATGGCTAAGAAAAAAAATACACAAACAATTCGAATAAGACTAAAAACTTTTGATCACAAACTTATAGATAAATCTGCAAAAGAGATTGTTGAAACAGCAAAAAGAACTGGAGCAAGAGTTTTGGGGCCTATCCCATTACCAACAAGAATAGAAAGATTTACTATATTAATCTCTCCTCATGTTGACAAAGATGCAAGAGATCAATATGAGATAAGAACACATAAAAGACTCATGGATATCGTTGAACCTACAGACAAAACAGTAGATGCTTTAATGAAATTGGACTTGGCTGCTGGAGTAGATGTTCAAATCGAGCTAAATTAGTATTTTTCTTTAAAAATCATATATAAACCCTTGGATTTATGTTAAGATTCAGCACTTTTGGCGTAAAACTTTAATAAAACTAACTTTATCATTTTGAGGATAAGAAAATGAGCTTAGGAATGATTGGCAAAAAAGCCGGAATGACTAGAATATTTGATAGTTCAGGTATATCTATACCTGTTACAGCTATTAACGTATCCCCAAATCAGATAACTCAGATTAAAACTATTGATAAAGATGGGTATAAAGCTGTTCAATTATCTTATGGACAAAAAAAAGAATCTCGTGTTAATAAAGCGGTGCTTGGTCATTATAAAAAATCTTCAGTTAGCCCAGGAAATGGTCTCGTTGAGTTTAGATTGAACGATGATAAACATGATGAATTGGAGGTTGGGCAAACAGTCGACTTAACCTTATTTAAAGAGGGTGAACATGTTGATGTAACGGGAACAAGTCTTGGGAAAGGTTTTCAAGGAGCCGTTAAACGCCATCATTTTGCAATGCAAGACGCAACACATGGAAATTCATTATCTCATCGTGCACTAGGATCAACTGGACAATGTCAGGATCCAGGAAGAGTGTTTAAAGGAAAAAAAATGGCTGGCCAATTAGGAAACAAACAAAACACAATACAGAATCTTGTAATTGTGAAAATTCTTTTAGAAGAAAACACTATCCTAGTTAAAGGTTCTATTCCAGGGCATGATGGTTCTAAGGTAATAATTAAACATACAAAAAAACGTTACATACCTAAAGAAATATTAACAAAAATATCTGAAACAGAGCCAATAGTTACAAAAGAAAAAGAAGTCAAAGCAGAACCTAAGCCAACCAAAGAAAAAGAAGTTAAAGTAGAAACTAAAGTAAACCCCGTCGAAGAAGAAACTAAAGAGTAAACATGGCTGCTATAAAATTAAATAAAATTTTTAATAAAGAGTTTAATGAATCACTCGTTCATCAAGTGGCTACGGATTATTTATCTAATCAAAGGTCAGGTACTAAAGCTCAAAAGAATCGCTCAGCTGTTAGTGGTGGTGGTGCAAAACCAAGACCACAAAAAGGTTCGGGTAGAGCTAGAGCGGGAACTACGCGTGGGCCTATTTGGAGAAAAGGGGGTGTAACTTTTGCTGCAAAACCCAAAGATTATAATAAAAAAATTAATAAAAAAATGTATAAGAATGCATTGAATTGTATTCTTTCTGAGCTTGTAAGAAAAAAACGTTTAATTTGTGTCGATGATTTTAATGTTACAGAACCTAAAACTAAGTCTTTTCTTTCTGAGTTGAGTAAACTGAAGATTACTAACACTTTGTTAGTTGTACATGAAGAAAAAATTAATGTTTTTTTAGCAGGAAGAAATCTAAAAAATATAGAAATTGTAAGTCCTTTAGGCATTAATCCTTATAATTTAATGAGATATGAAAATGTCGTTATAGATTCTAAAGTTATGGACAAAATACAGGGTATGACATCATGAACGAGGAAAGGTTAATGAATATTATATTAACACCGCATGTGTCAGAAAAAGCTACTGTAAAAGCAGATTCAGAAAATCAACATGTATTTTCTGTAGCTAAAGATGCCAATAAATTTGAAGTTAAAAAAGCAGTTGAAAAAATGTTTGAAGTTAAAGTACAAAATGTACGATTATTAAACGTACATGGCAAACTTAAGAAAGTAGGCAGAAAATATGGCAAAACAAAAGATTGGAAAAAAGCTTATGTGAGACTAAAAGAAGGTTTTGATATAAATTATGGAGAAGCAGAAGCTAAATCATGAGTTTAATCAAGTCCAAACCAACTTCTCCTGGAAGAAGATTTAGAATTAAGATTAGTAATCCTGAATTATATAAAGGTAAACCTTTCTCATCTCTTATTCAAAAATCTAAAAAAACAGGTGGAAGAAATAATCAAGGTAGAATTACCACAAGACATATAGGTGGTGGCCATAAAAAGCGTTATCGTATAATTGATTTTAATCGTGATAAAGACAATATAGCCGCAAGGGTCGAAAGACTTGAGTATGATCCAAATAGAAATGCTAACATAGCGTTACTTTTATATATCGATGGAGAGAGAAGATATATAATTGCCCCTAAAGATCTTAAACAAGGTGATCCTGTGATGTCAGGTAAAGACTCTTCTATTGCAATAGGGAATTCTTTACCAATAAAAAATATTCCAATTGGAACACAGGTACATTGTATTGAAATGAAACCTGGTAAAGGAGCGCAAATTGCTAGAAGCGCTGGGACTGTTGCTCAAATTGTAGCAATTGAAGGTGATTACGCTACTGTGAAATTAAGATCTGGTGAAATGAGAAAAATCTTTTCTGCCTGTAAAGCAACAATAGGCGAGGTTGGAAATAGCGAACACAATCTTCAATCATTTGGGAAAGCTGGAGCTAAAAGATGGTTAGGCGTCAGACCTACAGTTAGAGGAGTAGCAATGAATCCGGTTGACCACCCTCATGGTGGTGGTGAAGGTAAAACTTCTGGTGGTCGTCATCCAGTGTCTCCATGGGGAACGCCTACAAAAGGATATAAAACTAGATCTAATAAAAGGACTGATAACATGATTCTTCGAAGAAGAACAACAAAGAGAAGGAAATAAAGTATGACTAGATCACTTAAAAAAGGCCCTTTTATTGATTATCACCTTCAATCTAAAATTGATAAGGCAATGCAAGCTAATGATAAAAGACCTATTAAAACATGGTCAAGAAGATCTGTTATATCTCCAGACATGGTTGGACTAACAATTGCCGTTCATAATGGGAAACAACATATACCAGTGTATGTAACAGAAAATATGGTTGGTCATAAATTAGGAGAATTTTCTCCAACAAGAATTTTTAGAACTCACTCAGGTGACAGAAAAGCTAAGGTGGTTAAGTAAAAGACATGGATACACAAGCAATATTAAAATATCAAAGAATATCTGCACAGAAATGTAGGTTAGTTGCGAACGAAGTACGTGGACTGAAAGTTGATAAGGCGCTTGAATTTTTGAATTTTAGTAACAAAAAAGCTTCAAGGTTAATTCTTAAAGTCTTAGAGTCTGCTGTATCAAATGCTGAAAACAATAATTCACAAGACATAGATGGTTTGACTGTAAAAAATATTTTAGTTGATCCTGGTCCAACAGGTAAAAGACATATGCCTAGAGCACGTGGAAGAGTTAATGAAATTTTAAAGAGGAGTAGTCACATCACCGTGATTGTATCTGACGGGATAGAGGCATAGTTATGGGTCAAAAAGTACATCCAATTGGATATAGATTAGGAATATCAGCTGATTGGAACTCAAAATGGTATGCAAATAGTAAAGAGTTTCCTAAGTTTTTAATGGAAGATATTAAAGTAAGAGATTACTTGAGAGCGAAACTAAAACAAGCATCTGTGAGTAGAATATTAATTGAAAGGCCAACAAAAGAAGCTGTAATCACAATATATTCATCTCGTCCAGGAATAGTAATAGGAAAAAAAGGTGAAGATATTGAAAAATATAGAGATAAAATTTCAATAATTCTCGGTATACCAAAAAAAACAGTCAAAGTTAATGTTAAAGAAATTAGAAAACCTGAGCTAGACGCTCAGTTAGTATCAGAAGGGATTGCTCAGCAATTAGAAAGAAGAATTATGTACAGAAGAGCGATGAAAAGAGCAGTAACAAATACTATGAGACTAGGAGCATTAGGCATTAAAGTAAATGTTGCTGGAAGACTTAACGGAGCAGAAATTGCTAGAAGTGAATGGTATCGTGAAGGAAGAGTTCCTTTGCATACACTAAAAGCTAAAATAGATTTTGGTTTTTCTGAGGCATTAACAACTTATGGAATAATTGGTATTAAAGTTTGGATATTTAATGAAGAAGAGTTAGATGAAAATAATGAAATGGGTAGAAAAATAACAAAGAAAAATGCTGACGGTAAATAACCATGTTACAACCAAAAAAAACTAAATATAAAAAACAACAGAAAGGAAAACTAAGAGGTTTTGCCACATCTGGAACAAAAGTAAATTTTGGTCATTTTGGTTTGAAGGCAACCACAAGAGGTCGTGTGACAGCTAGACAAATAGAAGCTGCTAGACGCGCAATGACTAGGCATATTAAACGTGGAGGAAAAGTATGGATACGTATTTTCCCTGATGTTCCTATAACAAAAAAACCAGTAGAAGTAAGAATGGGTAAAGGAAAAGGTAATGTTGAATATTGGGTAGCTAAAGTGCAACCAGGAAAAATACTTTATGAAATGGAAGGAGTTACTGAAGAAGTTGCAAGAGAAGCATTTAGATTAGCAGCATCAAAATTACCAGTAATAACTACATTTGTAACTAGAGCAATAATGTAATGAAATTAGAAGATTATAGAAAAAAAACTGATATAGAGCTTTCGAAAGAACTTAATGTGCTTTTGAAAGAAAGATTTGCTTTACGTATACAAAGAGGGTCTGGTTTAAATCCAAAACCTCATTTATTTGGTACTAATAAAAAAAATATAGCTAGAATAAAAACAATATTAAATGAGAAAAAATTAAATGGAAAATAAAAAGAAAAAAATATTGCTTGCAAAGGTTCTAAACAACAAAATGGATAAATCTGCAACTGTCATAGTTGAAAGACAAATCAAGCATCCTGTAAATGGTAAATTTATTAAAAGAACTAGCAAGTTTCATATTCATGATGAAAATAATGACTGTCAAATTGGACAGCAAGTTAAGATTCAACAATGCAGACCTTTATCTAAAACAAAATTTTGGTCACTAGTAAAGGATGATTAGGAAAGTATTATGATACAAATGCAAACAATATTACAATCTGCGGATAATAGTGGCGCTAAAAGAGTGATGTGTATAAAAGTATTAGGCGGTTCCCATAGAAGATTTGCTACTATTGGTGATGTTATAAAAGTTGCAATTAAGGATGCAATACCAAAAGGAAAAGTAAAAAAAGGTGAGGTTTATAACGCTGTAATTGTTAGAACAAAAAAAGGTATAAGAAGACCAGATGGGTCAGCGATAAGGTTTGATAGTAATGCTGTCGTTCTTCTTGATAATAAATTGGAACCTTTGGGCACAAGAATATTTGGGCCTGTTACTAGAGAGCTGAGAGCTCTAACATTTATGAAAATTATCTCATTAGCACCGGAGGTTCTTTAGACATGAAAAAACTAAAAAAAGGTGATTCGGTCATTATAATATCAGGTAAGGATAAGGGTAAAAAAGGTGAAATCTTAAGAGTAGTTGAACCTGATAAACTTGTAATATCTAATATTAATCTTGCTAAAAAACATGTGAAGCCAAATCCTAATAAACAGGAAACCGGGGGAATACTAGAGAGAGAAATGCCAATGCATATATCAAACGTTATGATATTAAACCCTTTAACTAAAAAAGGTGACAAAATTGGATTTAAAAAACTTGAAGATGGAAAAAAAGTTAGGATTTATAAATCTAATCAAGAGGTAATTGATATTTAGAATGAATACTTATAACGAATATTATAGAGAAAATATTATTCCTAATCTAATGGAACAATTAAAGCTTAAGTCACCAATGGAAGTGCCTAGATTATTAAAAATAACTTTGAATATGGGGTTAGGTTCTGCTGTTAGTGATAAAAAAGTACTTGAATCTGCTCAACAAGAATTAACTCAGATAAGTGGACAAAAAGCAGTATTAACCTATGCTAAAAAATCTATTGCTAATTTTAAATTAAGAGAAGGAATGCCAATAGGCTGCAAAGTTACTCTTAGAAATGAAAAAATGTATGATTTTTTTGAGAAATTAATTAAGATTTCGTTACCTAGAACAAGAGATTTTAGAGGATTGAATCCAAAGTCTTTTGATGGAAGAGGTAATTACACTCTTGGAGTAAAAGAACATATAATTTTTCCAGAAATTGATTTTGATAGAATAGATAAGATTAGAGGGCTAGATATTACAATTACAACAAATGCTAAGAACAATCAGGAGGCGATGGAACTTTTTAAACAGTTTAATTTTCCATTTAAATAAAATATGGCAAGACTTTCTATAATACAAAGAGAAAAAAAACGCACAAAGTTAGTGCTTAAATATGCACAAAAGCGTCAAGATCTCAGAGAGAAGTTGAAAAATCCAAATCTGGAGTTAGATGAATTGCTTTTGCTTAGAAAAAAATTACAAAAACTACCATTAAACTCAGCGCCTACCAGACAGAGAAACAGATGTAGTCTTACAGGAAGGCCAAGAGGGGTTTATAGAAAGTTTGCATTGGGTAGATCTAAGTTAAGAAAAGCCGCAATGAGGGGAGATATTCCAGGATTAACAAAGGCTAGTTGGTGATATTATGAGCATGAGTGATACTGTAGCAGATTTGCTAACCAGAATAAGAAACGCACAGAGAGCAAGCAAGCCTTCTGTTTCAATTCCTTATTCTAAGATGAAGTTATCTATATGTGACGTTCTTAAAAATGAAGGGTATATAGAATCTTCTGAAATTGAAGGTGATACTAAAAAAACTTTGAATGTTTTTCTTAAATACTATGAAGGAAAACCAGTAATTGAAAATATTCGCAGAATTAGTAAACCTGGCTTAAGAATATTTAAGTCATCAGATGATATACCGACTGTTAAAAATGGCTTGGGAATATGTATTGTTTCTACTTCACAAGGAGTAATGACGGATAAACAAGCAAGAGAAAAAAATTGTGGAGGAGAGATAATCTGTTTTGTCTCATAGATAATTAATATGTCAAAAATCGCAAGCAAACCTGTTGAAATGCCAGATAATACTAAGTTCTTGATAACTAAAAATGAAATTGTTATCGAAGGACCTAAAGGTAAACTTTCATTTGTGAAACATGACAATGTGTCTGTTAAAGAAGAATCAGGCTCTTTGCATATAAAAACCAATGATAATGAGTGTGTTGCTCTTTCAGGAACTACCAGGGCATTATTATTTAATATGGTACAAGGAGTATCTAAAGGATGGGAAAAAAAATTAAAACTTATCGGAGTTGGTTATCGTGTAAAAGCCGATGCTAAAACATTAGTATTAACAGTGGGCTTTTCTCATCCAGTTAAATATCCAATTCCAGAAGATATTAAAATAGAAACACCGACACAGACAGAAATAGTAATATCAGGTTCTGATAAACAAAAAGTAGGTCAAGCAGCAGCTGAGATTAGAGCTGTAAGACCACCTGAGCCGTATAAAGGAAAAGGAATTAGATATAAAGATGAACATATTATTAAAAAAGAGGCTAAAAAGAAATGATGCGCGTAAATCAAAATAAGAAAAATTCTCGTTTAAGAAGAGCGATCAAAACAAGAAAAAGGATTAGTGAGTCTAATAGTCATCGTTTAAGTGTCTACAGATCTGCAAGACATATATATGTTCAATTATTAACATCAAATGGTGATAAAGTAATTACGACGATATCAACAAACCAAAAAAAACTTAAAAAGAAAATTAAGTCTAACAATATTGCGTCTTCGAAGATGATAGGTAAAATAATGGCTGATTTTATAAAAAAAGAGAAAATTAAAAAAGTTGCATTTGATAGATCAGGATATAAATATCATGGGAAGATTAAGGCTTTGGCTGATTCTATTCGTGAAAACGGGGTAAAAATATAATGGCATATGATGATAAAAAATCTGATTATATAGAAAAACTTGTTGCGGTTAATAGGACAGCTAAGGTTGTAAAAGGAGGAAGACAGTTCGGTTTTACAGCTTTGACAGTTGTAGGCGACGGACATGGAAGAGTCGGATATGGTTATGGGAAAGCCAAAGAAGTTCCTATAGCAATTCAAAAAGCCATGGAAAAAGCTAAAAGAAGTATGATATCTGTTTCTTTAAAGAATGGGACACTACATCATTCTGTTACTCATTCTCATGGATCTGCAAAAGTATACATGCAGCCGGCAGGAGAAGGTACTGGAGTGATTGCTGGAGGGGCAATGAGAGCAGTATTTGAAGCAACTGGAATCCATAATGTACTAGCAAAAAGCATTGGCTCCACTAACCCAATAAATGTTGTGAAAGCAACTGTAAAAGGATTAGAGTCTATGTTCTATCCAGCATATGTTGCCGCAAAAAGAGGTAAAAAAACTGACGAGATTTAAAATGGCTAAGAAAGATTTAAAACAAATAACAATAACTCAAAAGAAGAGTTTGATAGGTAAAACAAAAAAACAAATCTCATGTATTAAAGGTTTGGGGTTAAGAAGGATTAATCATCAAATAACGCTGACAGATACTGCTGAAGTCAGAGGGATGATAAAAGTAGTAAAACATATGGTAGAAACAAATAACTAATTGGAAATAAACAACTGTGATGTTAAATAATTTAAAACCAAAAAATTCTAGTAAAACCAATAAAAAAAGAGTTGGAAGAGGCATGGGAAATGGTACCGGCAAAACTTGTGGTCGTGGACATAAAGGGCAAAAATCTAGAACCGGAGGAACTATTCAAATAGGTTTTGAAGGTGGACAAATGCCATTACAAAGAAGACTTCCTAAAGTTGGATTTTCTTCTCGTGTAAATATTAATTCAGTAGAATTGAAGTATGACAGGTTAGTCAACATCAAAGAAAAAAAAATTACTCTTGAAATTTTGAAAAAACATAAACTTATAAAATCAAAAATAGACAAAGTGAAAATAATTGGACCATGCACTATTAAAGGAAAAAAATCTTTTAAAGATATAGGATGTACAAAATCTGTAATGGAGTTTATCAAAAAATAATTAATTATGTCTAGATCAAAATCAAATATGACAGGTGGATTAGGTGGACTTGCTAAATCTACTGAATTAAGACAAAGAGTGATTTTTGTTATCTTTGCTTTGATTATATTTCGTTTAGGTAGTTTTATTACTTTACCAGGAATTGATCCTTCAGTGATGAAAGTGCTTTTTGATCAGCAAAGAGGCAGCATATTAGATATGTTTAATATGTTCTCTGGAGGAGCATTATCACGTATGTCTATATTTGCTCTTGGTGTTATGCCATATATATCGTCATCAATAATAATGCAAATGATGACTCATGTTTATTCACCACTTATACAATTAAGAAAAGAAGGTGAGAGAGGAAGAAAAAAAATTACTAAATATACAAGATACTTTACTGTCTTACTTGCTTTTATGCAATCAGCTGGTGTGGTTAATGCATTACAAAATCAAAATACTGCTAATACAACCCTTGTTATTGAACCTGGTACTTCATTTATAATGATAGGAATTATAACCCTTGTCACCGGAACAATGTTTTTAGTATGGTTGGGTGAACAAATAACTGAGCGAGGAATTGGTAATGGAATATCTATATTAATATTCGCTGGTATTGTTGCTGGACTACCTTCTGCAATTGGCAACACAATTGACTTAGCAAGAAATGGTGAGTTACAAAACTTCACTGTGATATTAATATTTTTATTGGTATTACTAATAGTAGCGTTTGTTATCTTTGTTGAAAGAGGTCAAAGAAAAATACCCATCAACTATGCAAGAAAAATGCAAGGCAGAAAGATGTATGCAGCTCAAAGCACTCATTTACCTCTTAAAATAAATATGGCTGGAGTTATACCGCCAATATTTGCTTCTGCAATAATTTTATTTCCAGCAACAATTGCTAGTTGGGTTGGGACAGGACAAGAGGGAGGTATAGTCCAAAATATAGCTTTAACCTTATCTCCGGGCCAGCCGTTGTACATATTATTATATTCTTTTGCTATAATCTTCTTTTGCTATTTTTATACCGCACTTGTTTTTAATGCTAATGAAACTGCTGATAATTTAAAAAAATCAGGTGCATTTATACCAGGAATAAGACCTGGTGAACAAACAGCAGAATATATTGACGATATTACAACTAAGCTTACCACCATTGGAGCAATATATATTACGAGTGTATGCCTTTTACCTGAATTTTTAATTTTGTATTTTAATGTTCCGTTCTATTTTGGCGGAACATCTTTGTTAATTGTGGTTATAGTAGTTATGGACCTAATGGCTCAAATACAGTCTCATTTATTATCACATCAATACGAAGGTATGATGAAAAAAGCTAATCTTAAAGGAATTGGCGGAGGCATGAGGTAGAAATTATGAAGGTAAGATCATCAGTCAAAAAATTGTGTAGAAATTGTAAGGTTATAAGGAGAAATAGGGTCGTAAGGATTATATGCAAAGACCCTCGTCATAAACAAAGACAGGGCTAATATAGGTTGTATTAATAGTAAATGAAATATAAAATCATCGTTTCGAGAGATAATAAATGGCAAGAATAGCAGGGATAAATTTACCAAATGGCAAGCATATATGGATAGCTTTAACAGCTATTTATGGCGTAGGTCCAACTCGAGCTAATAAAATATGTTTAGACGCTGGGGTAGATAAAACTAAAAAGGTAAAAGATCTTGATGAGAAAGATTTGGAGGTCATAAGAAATTTTATTGACAAATATCAACTTGAAGGAGACCTAAGAAGAGAAAACTCGATAAATATTAAAAGACTTATGGACATAGGTTCTTATAGAGGAATCAGACATAGGAAAGGTTTGCCACTGAGAGGACAAAAAACAAAAAATAATAGCAGGACACGTAAAGGACCACGAAAACTTTTAAAGGCTAAATAAAATGGTAACTACAAAGACTAAAAAGAAAAAAGAAAAAAGAATAGTAAACGAAGGAGTGGCGCATATTTATGCATCATTTAATAACACTATTGTTACAATTACTGATAAGCAAGGAAATACTCTTTCATGGGCTACCTCTGGAGGGTCTGGTTTTAGAGGGTCAAGAAAAAGTACGCCTTTTGCAGCTCAGATAGCAGCTGAGAAAGCTGGTATTAAAGCTGCTGAATTTGGAGTAAAAAGTCTCGAGGTTTTGATTAAAGGTCCTGGGCCAGGGAGAGATTCAGCTGTAAGAGCTCTTAATAGTTCAGGATATAAAATAACTAATATTACTGATATAACTCCCCTTCCACATAATGGATGTAGACCACCTAAAAAGAGGAGAGTATAGTTTATTATGGCAAAATTTATAGGTTCTAAATGTAAATTAATGAGGAGGGAAGGGACAGATTTATATCTAAAATCTGGAACTAGATCTATCGAGACTAAATGTAATTTAGAAAAAAAACCTGGTCAAACAGGAGAAGGAAGAAGAGCAAAAAACTCAGATTATTCTCTTCAACTTAGAGAAAAACAAAAAGTAAAAAGAATTTACGGCATCTTGGAAAAACAATTTAGAAATTACTATAAAAAAGCTGCTAGCAAGAAAGGATCAACAGGTGAAAATCTCTTAACTATGCTTGAATCAAGACTTGATAATGTTGTCTATAGAATTGGGCTTGGGTCTACAAGATCAGAGTCTAGACAATTAGTAAATCACAAAAATATTGAAGTGAACGGAGATATAGTAAATATTCCCTCATATCAAGTGAGCCCTAAAGATAAAATATCTGTTAGAGATAATAAAAAAGAACAATTAAGAATTAAACTTGCTATGAGTTTAGCAGAAACTCGTGGATTTAATGACTGGGTTACAGTTGACTCAAAAAATCTCAAAGGTACATTTATGAGAATACCAGAACGACAAGAGCTTCCTTCTGAAATAAATGAATCTTTAATTGTAGAATTATATTCAAAATAGGTGATATATGAAAAAAAATGACTTTTTAAGACCAAAACTTGTTGATATTGAGGTGTTTGCTTCAAATCATGCAAAAATTACAATAGAGCCACTTGAGAGAGGCTTTGGGCACACTCTAGGTAACGCTTTGAGAAGAGTACTTCTGTCTTCATTACCGGGTAGTGCAGTAATGGAAGTAACAATAGACAATATTTTACATGAATACAGCACTATAGAAGGTGTCCAAGAAGATGTATTAGAGATACTTCTTAATATAAAAAAATTAGCGCTAGTTTTGCATGAAAAAGAGTCTATTGAGATAACTCTTAGAAAAAAAGGTAAGGGCCCAGTATTGGCATCTGATATTGCGAGTAACCCTCTATTAGAAATTAAAAATCCTGATTTTTGTTTAGCTAATATTACTAATAATGATACTGAATTAGTAATTCATATGGTTGTTTCTCATGGCAGAGGATATCAACAAGCGCAAAAAAGAAGATTTAATGAGCAAGAAGATTTAGGGATTGGGAAAATGCAGCTTGATGCATCATTTAGTCCAGTTGTCCAAGTTACCTATAATGTTGATACAGCAAGGGTCAAACAGAGAACAGATCTAGATAAACTTATTATAGATTTGAAAACAAATGCAACTATTGAACCTGAAGATGCTATCAGAAAGGCTGGGCAAATCTTAAGAGATCAACTTGAAGTATTTACATATTTAGAAATTAAAGAAGAAATGGTTGAGGATGCTGACGGTCCTCAAATTGACCCAGTTTTATTAAGACCAGTTGATGATCTTGAACTAACTGTACGGTCAGCTAACTGTCTCAAAGCAGAAAACATTTATTATATTGGTGATTTAGTTCAAAGAACTGAAAATGAATTATTGAAAACACCTAATCTTGGCAAGAAATCACTTACTGAAATAAAAGATGTTCTTGCAACACATAGCTTGTCATTGGGAATTAAGCTTGAAGATTGGCCTCCAAAGAGTATGGAAAAGAGAACATGAGACATAATAAAAGCGGCAGACAATTAAACAGAAATTCATCACATAGAAAGGCGTTGATGAAGAACTTAACTTTGTCACTTTTTGAATTTGAAAAAATTAAGACTTCACTTCCAAAAGCAAAAGAATTAAGAAGAGTAGCAGAGCCATTAATTACTTTAGCTAAAACTGATTCTTTAATGAGACGTAGGTTGGCATATTCCAAAATAAGAAGCAAAAAACTTGTAAAGAAATTATTTGAAGATTTAGGGCCAAGGTTTAAGAATCGTCCTGGTGGATATTTACGTATTTTAAAATTTGGGCACAATCTTGGTGATGCATCCCCACAGGCATATATAGAGTTGACTGAAAAATCAATTTCTAATTCTTAAGTTTTTTTTCTAAAAATAAACCGGTAAAAGATTTTTTATTTTTTGAAATTGTCTCTGGTGTACCTTGAGCAACTATCTTGCCTCCACCAATACCACCTTCTGGTCCTAAATCAATTATCCAATCAGCTGTTTTTATAACTTCAAGATTATGTTCAATCACTATCACTGTATTTCCTCTATTACGTAATTTTCTTAGCACAGTGAGAAGTTTTGCTACATCATGGAAATGTAGCCCTGTGGTTGGTTCATCTAGTAGATACAATGTTTTTCCAGTATCTCTTTTTATTAATTCTTTGGCTAATTTAATTCTCTGCGCTTCTCCGCCAGAAAGTGTTGTTGCATTTTGCCCAAGTTTTATATATGACAAACCAACTTCATCAAGTACACTTAATTTTCTTTTTATAACTGGCACAGCATCGAAAAAATCTAGGGCTTTACGGACTGATAAGTTTAAGATATCACTAATATTTTTTCCTTTATATAGAATTTCAAGTGTTTGTTGATTGTACCTTTTACCATCACATTTATCGCATTTAACATATACATCAGAAAGGAAGTGCATTTCTACTTTTATTACACCATCACCGCCACATTCTTCACAGGTTCCCCCTTTAACGTTAAAGCTAAATCTACCTGCTTTATATCCTCTAGCTCTAGATTCTTTTATCATAGTAAACAAGTTTCTTATATGGATAAAAATCCCAGTATATGTTGCGGGATTAGATCTAGGAGTTCTTCCAATTGGACTCTGATCAATTTCATGGATTGTGTCAATATTCTTATCTATACCTGTAATTTTATCGCAACCTGCTTGAGAATTATCTTTTTCAGATAAATGGTTATAAATATAATTAAACAAGACATTATTTATTAATGTAGATTTCCCTGAACCTGAAACCCCGGTTATACATGTAATAACACCTAATGGAATATCCACATTGAAGTTTTTTAAATTATTTACATTTGCATTGCTAATAGATAACATTTTTTTTGTATTTATTTTTGACCTTATTTTTGGAATTTCTATTCTCTTTTTTCCTGAGATATATTGTCCTGTATAAGAAGATTTTACATTTAAAATCCCTTTTGGTTCTCCAGCATAAACAATGTTTCCACCCAAGTCTCCAGCGCCAGGACCCACATCAATAATATAATCTGATGCTAAAATAGTTTCTTCATCATGCTCAACGACTATGACTGTATTACCCAACTCCTTTAGATTTGAAAGAGTCTGCAATAATTTATCATTATCTCTTTGGTGTAAACCTATTGATGGCTCATCAAGTATATACATCACTCCAACTAAACCAGAGCCTATCTGGCTTGCGAGTCTTATTCTTTGAGCCTCGCCACCCGAAAGAGTCTCCGCAGCTCGGTTCAGTGTGAGATAATTAAGTCCAACATTAACTAGGAATTTTAACCTACTGCTAATTTCTGAAATGATTTTTTCAGAAATTTCCTTTTTCATCCCTTTTAGTTTTAGTTTTTTAAAAAAATCATAGCACTCTTCAATAGTTAAAGATGTAATATTACTGATAGATTTATTAGAGATAAAAACATTTCGACTTTTTTCATTTAGTCTTGTAGCATTGCATTCTGTACATGTATCTGTTCTTAAATATTTAGATAATCTATCACGTGTTGAAAACGATCCATTTTCATATTGTTTATCATACTTTTTTATTATCCCATCCCATACTTCTTCCTTTATAACGAAATCACTTTCATCTCTTTTTCTATATCCCCGAACATATTTCATTTTAATCTTTTCTTTGCCACTTCCATTAAATAAAATATCTTTGAAGCGCTTGGGTAGTTTTCTATACTGTAACTTAATATCAACTTTATAATGTTCAGATAAACTTTTGAGTAATAGATGATAGTATGCACTTTTATCATCGTATCCATATATTGCACCTTTTGTTAAACTAAGTTCTTGATTAACTATTATTTTATAAGGATCAAAAAATTCTCTTACACCAAGTCCATCGCAAGCTTCACATGCACCAGTAGGACTATTAAATGAAAAAAGTTTAGGTTCCAATTCTGATATTGAATATCCACAATGTGGGCAAGAGTGTTTTGTAGAGAAAATACCTAAAACTATATTTGGTTTTTTATAATCTAAAATATATATAATTCCATTAGAAATCTTGGCAGCTGTTTCCAAAGACTCAATTAACCTTTGTTTATTTCCCTCTACAGATTTTAGTCTATCAACTATTATTTCAATATCATTTTTCTTCTTTGGGTCAATTAAGCGATTAAGTAGATGCTTAGAAGTATTTAAATCAATTATTTCTTCATTCAGTCTAATTCTTTGATGACCTTGTTGTTGATATGTTTGTAGTAATTTTATATGTTCTCCTTTTTGTTTTTTTACAATTGGAGCTAACACTGCTATTTGAATACCATTATATTCTTTTATAATTTTCTCTGATATATCTCCAATAGGCATCGCATCTAATTCTATATCATGTTCCGGGCATCTTGCAGTTCCTACTCTGGCATATAATAATCTTAAATAATCATAAATTTCAGTAACTGTCCCCACTGTAGATCTTGGATTATGAGAAGAAGATTTTTGTTCAATTGAAATAGCTGGAGATAAGCCTTCAATGGTATCAACATCTGGTTTGTCCATCATAGATAAAAATTGTCGAGCATAAGAGGATAGAGACTCCATATAGCGTCTTTGACCTTCTGCATAAATAGTGTCAAATGCAAGCGATGATTTACCTGATCCAGATAAGCCAGTTATAGTTACCATCTTATTTCGAGGTATTTCTACATTAATATTTTTTAAGTTGTGAGTCCTAGCGCCTTTTACGAAAATATTCTTTTTCATTGTAGAGAAATGATATCATCAAATAGGTATAATTAAATATCTGAGAGCCTATATTGAATCATTGTTCTTTAAAATTCGAGTTTAAGTGGAATTTTTCTTGTGTGTGAGATAATATCAACTATATAGATAATAAATTTATTATCCAAAGAAATAAGGCTTAAATGAAATTAAATGTCAGTAAATAAAGTAATATTATTGGGCAGAGTTGGATCTGACCCTGAAGTAAAATATATGCCAAGCGGCAACGCTGTGCTGAATCTTTCTATTGCTACAAATAGGAAGTTTAAAAATAAAGAAACAGACTCTTATGAAGATAAAACCGAATGGCATAGAGTTGTTTTTTTTAATAAACCAGCTGAAACCATAGGACAATATATTAAAAAAGGTCAGCAGTTATATATTGAAGGACGTTTACAGACAAGAAAATGGCAAGACAAGGATGGAGTAGAAAAATATTCTACTGATATAATTTCTGATAACTTTACTTTTATCGGCTCCAAATCAGATACTGCGGATAATAATCAATTTGAAAATAAATCTAGTAAAAATAGCAATGATTTTAATCAAGACGTGCCAACGCAACAAGATGATGACATCCCATTCTAGAAGTTAATGCTGGAAACTAAGAAATTCTTTATAAAAACACAAGGCTGTCAGATGAACGAATATGATTCTGATAAGCTTGGAGACATACTTAAGCATAACCTTAATATGGTTGAGACAGATAAGTGTGAAGAGGCAGATTTACTATTTTTAAATACATGCTCTATTCGAGAAAAAGCTCAAGAAAAAGTTTTTCATCAATTAGGTAGATGGAAAAAATTAAAAAATAAAAACCCAAACATCTTGATTGCTGTTGGTGGTTGTGTAGCTTCACAAGAAGGAAAAAAGTTAAGATCAAGATCGCCTCAGGTTGATATAATATTTGGCCCACAGACTATTCATAGGTTGCCAAAAATGATTAAAGAAGTTTATTCATCTCAAACTAAAACAACCATTGACGTTAGTTTTCCTGAAATAGAGAAGTTTGACTATTTACCATCATCAAATAAAAAGGCGCCCTCGGCATACTTATCAATAATGGAGGGGTGTAGCAAGTATTGTACTTTTTGTGTTGTCCCATACACAAGAGGAGAAGAGGTAAACAGAAGGTTTGATGATATATTATTTGAGGCATCATTATTGAGTAAGAAAGGAGCTAGAGAGCTGGTTCTTCTTGGCCAAAATGTCAACGCATATAAATCTACAAAAAATAATGGAGATATAGTTGGCTTGGCTGAACTTATAAGACATATTTCTTATATAGATGGTATTGAAAGAATTAGACATACTACTTCACACCCAATTGATTTTTCTGATGACTTAATAGATGAATATAGAAATCCTAAATTAGCAAATAACTTGCACTTACCTGTACAATCTGGATCTGACATAATTCTTTCAAAGATGAAAAGAAAACATACTGTCTTAGAATTTAAAAGAATAATAAAGAAAGTAAGGGAAATTAGACCTGATATAAATCTAACTTCAGATTTTATTGTTGGTTATCCAGGAGAAACTGATTATGATTTTCAACAAACGCTTGATTTAATAGAAGATTTGAAATTTAGTGATGCATATAGCTTTATTTATAGTGCAAGGCCTGGAACGCCGGCTTCATATGAGGCTGATGGTGTTAAGATAGAAACCAAGATAAAAAGGTTAGAGAAACTAAAAAATTTAATAAAAAAACAGTCTGCAGAATTTTCAAAAAATATGGTTGGAAAAGAAGAAACTGTTCTTGTTGAAGGAATATCAGTTAAAAGGGATAGCGAATTGTTTGGTAGATCCAATAATAATAAAATAATTAATTTTGCAGGAACAAAGGATTTAATTGGAAAGTTCGTAGATATAAAAATAACCGAGCTTCGCACAAATACTCTCCATGGGAATCTATTAGAAAAAACAGAGAATCTTAATTAATTAACAAATGAGCATATAATAGATTTGACAGCTAAAATAACACATCAAAATATTCTGTTATCCCCACAAGATAATGATAGGCTTGCTAATTTATGTGGGCTTCTTGATGAAAATCTTAGGCAAATTGAATCTTACATGAATGTTGAGATTTCTAACAGAGGTAATGCCTTCAGAATTAAAGGAGATGAAAATAACGTTCCATTAACATCTAATCTGATTGAAAAGCTTTATAAAATTTCTGCAGATGAAGAGCTTACCCCTAAACAATTGCATATGTACATGAACAAGACAACGAATGATATTACAGCAAAAAAAGATCTTGATTTAGATTTTGAGGATAATGAAATTTCAATCAAGGTTAAGAAGCTTACTATTAGCCCTAAATGTAAATCTCAAGAGCTATATATAAAGGGAATATTTGATAATGATTTGTCTTTTGGTGTAGGTTCTGCAGGAACTGGAAAAACATATCTTGCAGTTGCCTGCGCCATATATTATCTAGAAAAGGACTTAATAAAAAAAATATTTTTAGCACGTCCAGCCATTGAGGCAGGAGAGAAGCTTGGGTTTTTACCTGGTGACTTGTCAGAAAAAGTAAATCCGTATCTCCAACCCATATATGATGCTTTATATGAAATTATCGGTTATGAAAGAGTAACGAAATTAATTGAGAAGAAGGTAATAGAAATAGCGCCCTTGGCATATATGAGAGGCAGAACTCTTAATGACGCTTTTATAATTTTAGATGAAGGACAAAATGCTACTATTGCTCAAATGCAAATGTTCTTAACAAGAATTGGATATGGCTCAAAAACTGTTGTTACTGGCGACACTAGTCAAGTAGACTTGCCTAGAGATATAAAATCAGGACTAAAAGATTGTCTTGAATTCATGCCAAATATTAAAGGTACACATATAACTACATTTAAACCAAGTGACGTTATGAGACATAGAATTGTAAAAGATATCATCAAGGAATATGATAAAAGAAAAAAATAACTATCTTAAGATAAAAGTAGTCAGAGATAATTATAATGGCTATGTGCCGAGTAATTACAAGATATTTAAATGGGCTAAAACATCTTTCCTTAAAAATAAAAACTCAATAGTTACAATAAAACTTGCAAAGAAAAAAGAAATAAAAGAATTAAATAAGATATATCTTAAAAAATTAGGAGAATGTAATATATTATCATTCCCAATTAATCTAAAAATTGATTCAGGAGAAACTATTCTCGGCGATATTGTTGTTTGTCCTGCTATAATAAATAAAGAGTCAAACTTATATAGCATAAATAAAGAAAACAGATGGGCCCATATGATTATCCACTCAATGTTACATTTACAAGGCTACACTCACTTTACTAAAAAAAACAGATTATTCATGGAGAAAAAAGAAATTAAATTAATGAGCAGTCTGGGTTACTCAAATCCCTATTATGAAAACTGATAAGAAAGAAGAAAAATTGTTAGATAAAATATTCGCCCTCTTCTCGGATTCCCCAAAAAAGAAAACCGATCTTTTAAAAATATTAAAAAATGCCGTTATAAATGGATTAATTGACAATGAATCTCTCAAAATGATTGAGGGAGTTTTTAAAGTTTCTGAAGTTCAAGTTAGGGAAATTATGATTCCAAGGCCACATATGACGGTAATAGATATATCCGACTTAATTGGAGATATAATTAAAAAAGTTACTTCCTCTGGACATTCAAGATTTCCAGTGATTGATGATAATAGAGACGAAATAATTGGTGTTTTGTTAGCAAAGGATTTGATTAAGAGATCAATGAAAGATGACAATGAGGATTTTGATTTATATGAGCTTTTAAGACCAGCTGTATTTGTACCCGAGAGTAAAAGATTAAACATCCTATTAAATGAGTTTAAGTCAAGTAGAAATCATATTGCGATTGTTATTGATGAAAATGGTGGCGTGTCAGGCTTGGTAACTATTGAGGATGTTTTAGAGGAAATAGTTGGGGAAATTGATGACGAGCATGATAAAAAAACCGAATCAAGAATCTTGGCGCAAAGCCATGAAAAATATATAGTAGAAGCACTTACAACATTAGAAGAATTTAACAATTATTTTTTAGTTAACTTTGAAGATGATGATATTGATACAATTGGAGGATATTTAATTAACCAATTTGAGAGAGTTCCACAAAAAGGAGAGACCATTCAAATAAAGAACCTCTTGTTTAAAATATTGTCTGTAGATTCAAGAAAAATTAGCAGAATTCAAATTACTAAATGCAGCAAGGTTTAATTTTTTAGAGGTATCATGTGTATTTTATCCTCAGTCATCCTTTAACTAGATTTTTGCTATTAGGGATAGCTGGAATTTTCTACACACTATCATTTGCTCCTTATGACATTAAAGTTTTAGCATATTTTTCTTTATTAATTTTTATTTTCATACTCCTTAAAACAAATAAAAAATTAAGCATAAAACTATCATTTTTTTATGGTTTCATTATTTTTTTATCTGGCGTTCATTGGATTTTCAATAGCATATATGTTTATGGTGGAGAAAATTATTTTATCTCTATACTTCTAACTTTTTTATTTATTTCTATATTAGCCCTAACTTTTATACCGCTTGGTTTTATTGTAAATAACAAACTCAAGGACCCCAAAAGATTTTTACCACTTATTATTTCATCTACATGGGTATTAGTAGAAATTATTAGATCAAATATATTTGGAGGGTTTCCATGGTTATTGCTTGGAACTAGCCAAGTTGGCACATATTTAGATATATTTTTCCCTTTATTTGGAACTTATTTTATTAGTTTTTCTGTGGTATTAATTTCTTCATCATTAGCAATATATTTTAATGATAAAGATAGAAAATTAATAAATATGAACTACACATTACTTCTTTTTTTGTTAATATTAATTTTTAATGTTTTTAACTATTCTTGGACAATAAACTCTAAAGATCCCTTAAAATTTTCAATTATACAACCAAATATAAAACAAGAGTTGAAATTCAATAATAAAGAATTAATATCTATTAAGAATAAATATAAATCTTTAACGCTGAAAAATAATAATAGCAATTTGGTAATCTGGCCTGAGACGGCATTGCCATTCCTGTATGAGAATAACAAGAGCTATTATAAAAGCATCATATTAGAAAATAATATATCCTTGTTAAGCGGCATATTTAGATATACTAAAAGTAATGGAAATATTTATAACAGCATAGTGTTATTGGATACTGAAGAACAATTTTATGATAAGAGACACTTGGTTCCTTTTGGCGAGTATATGCCACTCAAACCTTTTTCTCAGTTTTTTGCTAATATTCTTAACCTTCCGATGTCTAATTTATCAAAAGGTAAAAATAATCAGAAGAATATTATAATAGGTAATATTAATATATACCCTCTTATATGTTATGAAGCAGCTTATCCATACTTAATGAATATAAAAGATGATGAATTTGGCATAATTGTACATATAAGTAATGATGCTTGGTTTGGAAATTCTGGGGCTCCATTCCAGCATTTGCAAATAGCTCAATCAAGAGCCCTTGAATCTAGCAAGTATTTAATAAGAGCAGCAAATACTGGCATATCTGCTGTAATTAACCCACAGGGAGTAGTACTTCAAAAATTACACTTAAACAGTGAAGGAGTTATTAACGGTAAACTATATGCTTCTAAAGGCCAAACTCCTTATATGTATTTTGGAGATTATCCAATTTTGATGTTAATATTCACATTTATATTCATTCATTTCAGGCAACAAAAAAAATATGGATAACGATTATAAACCAAAAAAAATTGAGAACGATGTTCAGAAATTTTGGGAAAATAATAATTCTTTCAAAACAGATTTTTCAAAAACAAAAAATAAATATTATTGCTTAAGCATGTTTCCATACCCTAGTGGTAAATTACATATTGGGCATGTGAGAAATTATACTATTGGAGACGTTTTATCAAGATCTAATAGAATGTTAGGAAAAAATGTTTTTCAGCCAATGGGCTGGGATGCATTCGGTTTGCCGGCAGAAAATGCAGCAATAAATAATAAAGTGCATCCCGCTGAATGGACAAAAAAGAATATCTCTCATATGAAGAAACAACTTATAAAACTAGGATATTCTTATGACTGGGATTCTGAAATCTCTACATCAGACCCTAATTACTATAAATGGGAACAATGGTTTTTTCTACAACTCTTAAAAAAAGAAATGGTTTATAGAAAAAGCTCTAAGGTTAATTGGGACCCTGTTGATAATACAGTTCTAGCAAACGAACAAGTAATTGATGGGAGAGGATGGAGATCAGGGGCTTTAATAGAAAGAAAAGAAATACCCCAGTGGTTCTTAAAAATTTCAAATTATTCTAACGAACTATTGGATAGCATAGATGACCTTAAAAAATGGCCAGAGTCTGTGAAGATGATGCAGAAGAATTGGATTGGAAAGTCTGAAGGCGGACTAATATTTTTTGATGTTAATAATAAGAAACAAAAGATTGATGTATTTACTACAAGAGTAGACACTCTTTTTGGAGTTACGTTTTTAGCTATTTCCCCTAATCATTCTTTAGTTGATAATGATTTAATATCTAATTCCTCTATAAATGAATTTATTAAGAGACACTCTAAATTAAAAATTTCTGAAGAAACGATAAGCAATATTGAAAAAGAGGGTGTTGATACTGGATTAAAAGCAATACACCCATTAACAGGTAGAAAAATACCTATTTGGATAGCAAATTATGTGCTTACTGATTATGGAACAGGGTGCGTCATGTCCGTTCCTGCTCATGATACAAGAGATTATGAATTTGCTAAAAAATACAACTTACCAATTACTACTGTCATAAACTCTAATAATATTAAACAGAAGGATGATGTTTTTACGGGTGATGGAACATTAGTTAATTCTGAAAAATATAATGGTCTAGATTCATCAACTGCTAAAAAAAATATTTTAAAAGATCTTGAGAGCAAGAAAAAAGGTTTAAGAAAAATAAATTACAGATTACGTGACTGGGGGATATCTCGTCAGAGATATTGGGGATGTCCAATACCTGTCTTTTATCATGATGATGGAAGTGTTTATCCTGTACCCGAAGATCAGCTGCCTGTTCAATTACCTGAAGATATTGATTTTACAAGCGAAGGAAATCCACTAGATAATCATCCTACATGGAAATATATGAAATGTCCTTATACGGGTAAAGATGCTATAAGGGAAACAGATACATTTGATACATTCTTTGAGTCATCTTGGTATTATCTAAGATTTCTCTCTCCTAAAGATAATAATTCTATTATCAAGCCATCAAATGAAAACTGGTTACCTGTTGATCAATATATTGGTGGTATTGAACATGCAATTCTTCATTTATTGTATGCACGCTTTTTTCATAAACTGATGAGAGATTTGAAGATTGTAAAAAGTTCCGAACCATTCACATCATTATTATCTCAAGGCATGGTCTTAAAGGATGGTGTTAAAATGTCTAAATCTCAAGGTAATACTGTAGATCCAGATGACATTATTGATAAATATGGCGCTGACACGATAAGACTTTTCATTATTTTTGCTGCACCTCCTGAACAAAATCTAGAATGGTCAGATTCGGCCATTGAAGGTTCATATAAATTCTTAAAACGTCTTTGGGCATTAAGTTATGATATTATATCATGCAAGAAAACAGGAGATTCAAAACCTACTAAGTCAAATGATTCTCATGAATCACTTAACATGAGAAAAAAAATCCATAAAACGATAAAAAAAGTAACACATGATATTTTTAAAAGACATAGTTTTAACACAGCCATAGCATCAATGATGGAACTTCTTAATGAGTTAATAAAATTTAATCAAAAAAATACCGGAGAAAATAATATTACAAAAGAGGGTTTGTTGGTGTTGATTAAGATTCTATCACCTATTGCCCCTCACATAACACATAAACTGTGGGGCGAATTTGGGGAAAAAACTTCTATTATGGATGAGGACTGGCCTGAAGTTGATAATGAAGTATTACTTGACTCTAAAATTGAGATTATAGTACAGATCAATGGTAAACTGAGAGGTAAAATATTAATTGACGCTCAAGAAAATGAACTTAATGTGAAAGAGCGTGTAACTAATGATGTTAAGATTTCTTCATATTTGAAAAATAAAGAAATCAAAAAAGTAGTTTATGTCAAAGACAAACTAATTAATTTTGTTTTATAAATAATGAACGCATTATATAGAAATTTAATTCTAATCTTTACCTTAATTGGAATAACATCTTGTGGATATACATTGAGAGGTAACTTAGCTTTAAATGAATCAATTAAAGAAATATCTGTTTATTCCAATGGATATAGTCAACTATTAAATTCTATAAATATACTGCTCACAAATAATAATATAAAAACATCGGGTGAAAAAAATTCATCTAATTATCGTATTCAAATTTTTTCTGAAAATTTTAATAGGCGTCAATTATCAATAAATTTGTCAGGAAGAGTCAACGAATTTGAAGTTATTTATTCTGTGGATTTTAATATTAGTGCTCCATCAGAGATAGGAACAGTTGAAAATATAACTCTCTACAGAGACTATTCTTTTGATGAGAATCAAGTTATGGGTAATACTGATAGAGAGGATACAATTAAAAAAGAAATGGTATCAACTGTGGCTACACTCATTATCAATAAGTTAGTAGCTCAAACTAGTTCAATGTGATTCATTTTTTTTGATAAAGTCATACGGCGTATTTCTAATTTTATCATGAAGAGACATTCTATACTCTACAAATTTGTTAAGGCTGTCAAAATGAAAAAAAGGATTTCCTGATTTTTGTTCATTCATGGTAGATGATCTTTTGACAGAGTAATCGTGGCCAGGCAAGATAATAGTTTTTTCATCTAAGCTGGATTTTAAATTCTTTAATGTCATAAACATTTCTTCTGGGTCCCCACCATGGAGATCACATCTTCCGCAACCAAAAACAAAAAGCGTATCACCAGCAATAAGATTGTTTCCTATTTGATAACATGTAGATCCGGGTGTATGACCAGGGGTATGGATAGATTTTATTTCTGTTGATCCTAGTTTTATAATATCTCCACCATAATTAATTTTAAAATTATCATATGATTTATTCCAAAATGTTTTTTCTTTATGATTTAAATAAATACTTAAATCAAATTTTAGTAATATCTCGTCAATAGCATTAACATGGTCATTATGACTATGTGTGAGTAGGATATTTTTTAATTCAAGATTATTTTCATTTATATATAAATAAACTTCTTTCAGGTCCCACGCAGGATCAACTATTGCTGCAAAATTTGTTTTTGTATCGGAAATAACATAGACAAGATTCTGCATTGGACCAACATCAAAAGTCTTGATAATAAACGGTTGTTTTAGATGTTGCATAGTAACTAAATATGTAATACCTTAAGTTTGTTAATTATATATAATATTATGACTGAAATAGTTTTAAAACCAGAATTAATTAAAGCATTACAGAAAGTTCTAGTAGACTACGAACCAGCAAACGAAGATCCTGTGTTAGCAGCACAATATTTATCTGCTGTGGTAGGTTCTATTGTGGCGACAGCTAATATACCTAAGGACCAACAAGATGATATTTTGAAACAGCTTCTTGATTTTATCAAATATGTCTATGACCAGCAAACTCAAGCATCTACCCCTGCAAAACAAAATAATCAGCCTTCTGAGGCATTTGGGAAATGGAAGCCTAAATAATTATTTCATCTCTTCACAGATTTCCTTTATTAAAGTAGTTCCAGAATAAACAAGTCCAGTATATAGTTGTAACAATTCAGCACCATTCTTAATCTTATTTTTTGCTGCAGAAGGTGAAGTAATTCCCCCAACACCTATAATTGTTATCTTTTTATTCAACAAATCATAAAGTTGTTTGATAATCTTATTGGATTTATTAATAAGTGGTTTGCCACTCACTCCACCTTTGAAGTTATAAAACTTTTTGCTTTTTAATATATTTTTGTCAATTGTGGTATTTGTAGCAATAACCCCATCAATTTCATATTTTAGTAACAGTAAACTTAGTTTTTTAAGATCTTTTAAAGCTATATCTGGAGATATTTTAACAACTAATGGAACATGTTTTTTATATTTTTTTATTAAATTCTTATGAAGACTCTTTATATTTTTTAGAAAATCTTCAAAGAATTGACCTAATTGAAGGTTTCTGAGATTTTCAGTATTGGGCGATGATATATTTAACGTTATATAGTCAGCAAGATAAAAAATTTCTTTCATACAATATTCATAATCTTGGTAAGCCTTATCTATAGGAGTTGAGCTATTCTTTCCTATATTTATTCCTATAGGTATAGTCCTGTCAAAATCACTAAGTTTTTTTTTCATATGATTAATACCTTTATTATTAAATCCAAGATGGTTGATTATTGCCGTTTCATTTGTTATCCGAAATATCCTTGGTTTAGGATTACCAAATTGTGGCTTAGGAGTCACAGTTCCTATTTCTAAATAACCAAATCCTATGTTACTTAGAAAATTCAAATAGTCTCCATTTTTATCAAAGCCTGCAGCAAGCCCCAATGCATTTGGAAAATTAATACCCATGGCGCTTTTTTTAGTTTGAATTGGCATTGTTTTAAAAATATCTTTTAACCATGATTTATATATAATTTCTGCAGATGATAAGCTCACAATATGAGCAGCCTCAGGGGGCAGCAAAAAAATGAGTCTTCTATATATTGAAAAAAAAATTTTTGTTAGATTCATGCTGTTATCATATAAATGGGAATCAATATTATCTTTGTTAGTTTAACATAATAGTATTGACAACCCTTGTTTTTGATTTTAGAATGATTCTAAATCTGTCATTAAAAGGATTTATTTATCAGAATTAACTTTGTTTATAGGGGAGAATCATGAGTAAAAATACAGAAGAACAATCAAAATGTCCATTTACAGGAGCTGGATCACCATCTAAGCAGCCTGCAGGTCGAGGTACATCAAATAGAGATTGGTGGCCTAATAGTTTAAACCTAAAAATCTTAAGCCAGCATTCATCTTTAGTTAACCCTATGGAAGATGAATTTAATTATGCCGAAGAATTTAAAAAACTTGACTTAGATGCGGTTAAAAAAGACTTACATGATTTAATGACAGATTCTCAAGATTGGTGGCCTGCAGATTATGGCCATTATGGACCATTTTTTGTCAGGATGGCTTGGCATGCCGCTGGTACTTATAGAACAGGTGATGGTCGTGGTGGCGCTGGTACCGGTAACCAACGGTTTGCCCCAATTGGTAGTTGGCCAGATAATGTAAACCTTGATAAAGCACGTTTGTTAATTTGGCCAATTAAACAAAAATACGGAAAAAGAATTTCTTGGGCTGATTTAATTATTCTAACTGGAAATGTTGCTCTAGAATCAATGGGATTTAAAACTTTTGGTTTTGGAGGAGGTCGAGAAGATATTTGGGAACCAGAAGAGGATATTTATTGGGGGACAGAAAAAGAATGGCTAGGCGTAAATAGATATAGCGGCGTTAGAGATTTAGAAAATCCTCTTGGTGCATCTCATATGGGGTTGATATATGTAAACCCACAAGGCCCCGATGGAAACCCAGACCCATTGAAAGCAGCTCATGATATAAGAGAAACTTTTGGACGTATGGCAATGAATGATTACGAGACAGTTGCACTTGTAGCTGGTGGTCATACTTTTGGAAAATCTCATGGTGCGGCACCAGAATCACATAAAGGGCCAGAACCTGAGGGTTCAAAAATTCAAGAACAATCTACTGGATGGAATAGTGATTATGGGTCAGGAATCGGTGCTGATACTATTAGTAGTGGTTTGGAGGGAGCTTGGACTTCTAATCCTATAAAATGGGATAATGGTTATTTAGACTTATTATTTGGTCATGAGTGGGAATTATCAGCAAGCCCTGCAGGAGCTCATCAGTGGAAACCAAAAGAAAATGGTGCTGACATTAATATTGTCCCAGATGCACATGATTCATCTAAGAAAGTTGCTCCGATGATGTTAACCACAGACCTTTCTATGAGAATGGACCCACAATATGAGCCAATAGCTAAGAGCTTTCATGAAAATCCAGAAGAGTTTGCAGATGCATTTGCTAGAGCTTGGTTTAAACTAACACATCGTGACATGGGCCCTAAAGCTTGTTATTTAGGAAAAGATGTGCCAACTGAAGATCTTATTTGGCAAGATCCAGTTCCATTGGTAGATCATAAATTAATAAATGAAAAAGATATAGATGAACTAAAGTCTAAAATTTTAGAATCAGGATTATCTATATCACAATTAGTTAGAACTGCTTGGGCATCTGCATCAACATTTAGAGGTTCAGATAAACGTGGTGGTGCTAATGGATCTAGAATTAGACTAGAACCACAAAAAAATTGGAGAGTAAATAATCCATCCGAATTATCAGAAGTGATTAAGACTCTCGAAGATATACAAAATAAATTTAATAATAATGATAAAAAAGTTTCATTAGCTGACCTTATTGTTTTAGGTGGTTGTGCTGGAATTGAGAAAGCTGTAAAAAATGCTGGACAAGATGTAAAAGTTCCATTTCTAGCTGGACGGACTGATGCTTCTCAAGATCAGACAGATATAAGTTCATTTTCATTACTTGAACCACAAGCAGATGGTTTCAGAAATTATGTTAATGAAAAGTTTAGTACTTCTGCTGAAGAAATCTTAATAGATAGAGCACAATTAATGAAGCTAACTGGACCTGAGATGACTGTTCTTGTTGGCGGTATGAGAGTTCTAAATACTAATTATGATAATTCTAACCATGGAGTGTTCACAGATAGACCAGAAACTTTAACTAATGACTATTTTATTAATTTGTTAGATATGGGCATAAAATGGAAAGAAACATCTAAGAAAGAAGACTTGTTTGAAGGAAGAGATAGAAAAACTGATGAGGTTAAATGGACTGGTACTCGAGTAGATCTTATATTTGGATCAAACTCGCAATTAAGATCTTTAGTTGAAGTTTATGCTTGCGAAGATTCACAATCTAAGTTTATCGAAGATTTTATATCTGCATGGACAAAAGTTATGAATTCAGACCGTTTTGATATGGAGTAAATTAAATAATATTATTTATAATTATTTATTCTTAACTTTAATTAATACTTCTGTTTGTTCTATCTCAAGATGATTTGGAATATCAGGAAGACTAGAAAAAGTAATACGATCATTGCTGATGTCCGTTAAAGTATTTGTGCTGGTATTAAAGAGATGATGATGAGCACTGAGATTTGTATCAAAAAATTTATATTCATTCTGTAAGTTAATTATTTTTAATAGACCTTTTGATTCAAACAAACAAAGTGTGTTATAAATTGTTGCTTGAGATATAAAGAGTTTTGATTTTTTTACTTTCTCAATCAATTCTATAGCAGTAAAATGCTGGTCTTTAACAAATATTAACTCAGCTATTTCCAAACGTTGTTTGGTTGGAGTAATATTATTTTCTGTTAATAAATTTGTAAATTGGTTATTCATGACTTTATTATATAAGCTACTGTATGATTTTTAAACATTTTATTTATTATAATCTTGAATAATTTTATTAATTATAGATGAATCTTTGTTTTGTAATTTCATATAATTTGCTGCCCTCATAAGTTTCCTAGCATATAGTGCATTATTGAGTCTTAAGCCTGCTTTTTTTGCAAGCTCTACAGCGATATTGAGGTCCTTTAAATGTAATCCAGCTTTGAATCCTGGCTTATAATTGCCTTCAATCATTCTTTGACCATGGAGATCTAGGATCTTACTATTTGCAAACCCACCCATGAGCGCTTCTCTAATTAGTTTTAAATCACATTTAGTTTTTTTTGCTAATAATAATATCTCGCTTACTGCAATCATTGTTTCTGCGACTAGTATTTGATTACAAGCTTTTGCAATTTGTCCAGATCCACTTTTCCCTATATAAGTAATATTTTTTCCCAGCACACCCAGTATAGGCTTAATTTTGTTGAATATATTTTTTTCACCCCCTACCATTATAGAAAGATTGCCTTTTATTGCTCCAATTTCTCCCCCTGAAACCGGTGCGTCAATTAGATATGCTTTTAGATTTTTAAGTTTTTTTGATAGGGAGACTGTTACATCTGGAGAAATTGTGCTCATGTCAATAATAATTGTATCTTTAGAAATATTTTTCCATAACCCATGTTTACTTAAAATAACTTCCTTTACATCTTTAGATTCAGGTAAATTTACTATGATTATTTTACATACCTTTGATATCTCTCCAATATCATCAAAGTATTTTCCACCTAGTTGTTTTATTTCATTAATAACTCTTTTTTTTCTAGCATAGAAATATATAGCATACTTAGACTTTAAGAGATTTTTTACCATAGGTTTTCCCATGATACCAAGACCAATAAAGCCAATTTCTTTATGGAGTTTTTTGCCCATATACATGATATATTGTATAGAATCTATGTCATTTGTCATATGAAAATTAGTTATAAGGAATTTTTAGATTTACAAATTATACCCGAAGCATCACTTTATATGATTCTGGGTGGTCCCTATCATTTGCAGAATGAAGTACAACACCGTATAGAACGCCAATTAAATGATGATGATACAAATATTAAGAATTTTATTGTTGACTCAGATTTTTCTATAGATTCATTTAAAAATGAACTTGAACTCATGCCATTGTTTGAGCCAAAAAAGTTAATCATTTTAAATATAGTTTCAAGCTCAATGCCAAAGAATTTATCAGATATGATAATGAATTTTGATATCCCTAAAGAGATATCAATAATTATTAAACTTGATACTCAAACAGCCTCATTTAAGAAAACAAAAACTTTTGAATATTTTCTTAAATCATATTGTATTATAGAAGTTTTAGAACTTAAGGGAATAATGCTTAAAAACTGGGTAAAGCAAAAATTTATAAAGAATAAAATAAAATATTCTGATGGGTTTTTTGAAAGATTATTAGAAAAGAATGAAGGAAATACTTCTGCCATATCTCAGGAATTATATAAAATGTCATTACTGAATATTTCAGACATTAATACTTATTTTGACTATTTACAGAAAGAATATAAATTTTCAGAATATGATTTAATTAATTCCCTATTAGAAACTGATTTGCAAAAGTCAATAAAAATATTAAAATATCTCAAATCTGTTAAAGCTCCGGAGGTTTACATATTATTTTTATTAAACATGGAGATTAAAAAAATATATTCTTTGGCGGGAGACTTATCACCTTCTCCATATATACCAAACTATAAGAAAAGCACATATAGTCGTTTAGTGAATAATATTAATACCCAAATACTTGAAAGCTTAATGGAGTTTTGTTATTTTATTGATAAATCAATTAAAACAGGCGTTAATAATATAAATATTTGGCATCAGCTTGAAATCTTAATTTCCTCCTTTATACTTAACAAATCCCCAAAATATTTTATAAACATTAATAATTTAAATCAAAATGGATATTAATAAATATATTATAAAAATCTGCAAACAAGCAGTTTTAGCATCTAAAAAATCAGGAGTATTCACAGCTTCTCAAAAGAATAATGTTCTTAAAGATATTGCTAATAACATTGATGCAAATATTGCTAACATTATAAAAAGTAATGGGATTGATATTAAAAATGCTCGTCAAAAAAAAATAAGTGACGCAATGATTGATAGATTAGTTATTAACAAGGAAAGAATTGCGTCAATGTGCGATGGATTAAATAAGATTATAAAAATACCTGATACCTTATACAAGATAGTTAATAATCAAAAACAAAAAAGTGGAATTACTGTTAGTCAGATGAGAGTCCCATTGGGTGTAATTGGAATGATATATGAATCTAGACCAAACGTTACTATTGATGCAGCAGGATTATGCATAAAGTCTGGTAATAGTGTAATTCTAAGAGGCGGCTCAGAATCAATTTATACAAATAAAAGACTTATGGTCTGTATTACAAAAGCATTGACAAAGAATAGATTTGATAAAAATATTGTGCAGCTGGTAGAGACAACTGATAGAAAAGCAGTTGGGGACTTAATAAGTATGGATAAATATATCGATGTAATAATTCCTAGAGGAGGGAAAAGTCTAATAGAAAAAATAACAATGAGTTCCAAAATTCCTGTTATTAAACATCTAGATGGTAATTGTCATATATATATAGATAAAACAGCTGATATAAAAAAAGCTATAAGTATAACTATTAATTCTAAGACCCAAAGGTATGGAGTTTGTAATGCAGCTGAATCTTTATTAATACACAAGAGCTTTTCTAAAATAACTGTGAAAAATATAGTAAGCAAACTAAAAAAACTGGGTGTAGAGATTAGGGGTTGCAAAAACCTTAAAAAAATAGATGCAAATATTGTTTTAGCCAAGGAAGATGATTGGTATAAAGAATTTCTTGCTCCTATTATATCAATTAAAATTGTAAATAACTTAGAAGAAGCAATATGTCACATTGAAAAATATGGATCACTTCATACAGATGGAATTATCTCCTCTAGCAAAACTGCAATAGATAAATTTTCAAAAATGGTTAATTCTAGTTCAATTATGATAAATACATCTACTAGGTTCGCGGATGGTTATGAATATGGACTTGGCGCAGAAATAGGGATAAGCACAGATAAACTTCACGCCAGAGGGCCTGTTGGATTAGAGGGATTAACAAATCTAAAGTATGTTGTTAAAAGTTATGGGAAGTTAAGATATTAAAAAAATTCTTAAAAAAAGATTAGGAATCTTTGGCGGAGCTTTTGATCCTATACATTTAGGACATATCATGCCGGTAACAGAGATAACAGCAAAACATAAATTAGATATTGTTCATTTTATACCAACTAATATTTCAAGTTCATCAAAAAAAATTTCTGCATCTACCAGCCAACGTATAAAAATGCTGCATAAAGCATTAGATGATTATGAAAATTTTATAATTGATGAAAGAGAAATAATAAGAGGTGGAAAATCATACACAATTGATACAATTAACTCTATTTCCGATGAATACAAAAACTGCAGATTATACTTAATCATAGGTTTTGACAATCTTAACCCTATGTTCAAGTGGAAGAATTTTCTACAAATTCTTGAAAAATGCAACATTATTGTTTCATGTAGAAGAACTTTTAATCAAGATAATTATGAAATGTTAGATGATTTAAATAATATAGATAAAGAGTTAATCAATTATATTTCATTAGATCCAACTAGGTTTCATGATGAATCATATGGTAAAATACACATCGAGGCTACGTCAATATTAAATATTTCATCATCGGAGGTTAGGCAAAAACTTAAACAGAATCAGCTGGTATCAGATTTAATACCTCAAAAACTCGATAAATGGCTTTTAGAGCATAAGGTTTATTAAAATTTATGGAATTACTTAAAAAATCTATTTTAAATATTTTAGAAGATAATAAGGCAGAAGATTTATCAATTATAGATGTCAAAAATAAGTCATCAGTCACAGATACTATGATTATTGTTTCTGGGAGATCTACAAGACATGTTAAAGCTATTGCAGATAATCTCGTTACAAGGTTAAAAAAGAATAAAGTAAAACCCATTGGAATAGAGGGATACAATAAGTCTGAGTGGATACTCTTAGATTATGGAGATTTGCTTGTGCATGTTATGCATCCTGAAGCCAGAGCTTTTTATTCGCTTGAGAAACTTTGGGATGAGAGTATTGAAATAGATAATTATACATTCACATAACCTAATGCAAAGATTAACTAAATATTTAATTTATTTAATTTCAATTATAATTACATCGCTCTTTTTAGTAGTAGCTATATCTGAGAATACTAATTTAGTAAATGATGTTTATAAAACAAAAATAGTTACTGAGATAGAGGAAATAACTTCCTTAAAGGTTAAAATTGATTCAGTTAAAGTAAAATGGAATGGTCTTACTCCAAAATTTTCTCTCATAAAAATAAGCTTACATAATAAAAATGAAAAAGATATCTTATTAGAAGGCAATGAACTTATTGTGTCTTTAGATTTATTTAAATCTATTTTGGAACAAAAGATAATTCCAACAGAACTTAATTTAGTTAAATCAAATATAAAGCTTGTTTATTTAGAGAATAGTCTGTACCTAAAAAATTATGATATTTTTAATTTTAGAAATGATGAAGATAATAGTTCTGTTAATACTAATAATGAAACACTTAAGTTTAGAATTAGTAATTCAGAAGTAATTATTGAAAATGATTCCTCAAATAACAAATATAAATTTTTAAATACGAATCTTGTTTTGTTTAAAGAGTCTGAAAATATAAAGATTTTTTCAACATTTAATCATAATTCTCCCTCAGAAGTTATTCATCTAGCCGCTAATTTTATTTTTGATGTAAATAATAAAATTAATGGTAGATTATATTCTCAAGGGTTAAATCTTAATATTGGGAATGTGCCAGTTATATCTGATAATATTGATTACTCTGTTCTAAAACTTAATTATACTATTTGGGCTGATATTAGAAATGGCCTTATAAAATCAGCTGAAGGGTTGTTTAATACAGATAATGTTACTCTTAAAAATAATAAGGATGTTGGGGAATTTACATTCAAAAATATTTCTTCACACTTTAATTATAAATATAATAAAACTCTACATAATATTCTTTTATCTAGTCTTGATAT
>Ga0207991_1000103_pt1 | contig 55074 bp, 39 predicted proteins | sample ETN07SmetaG_FD_185786 | JGI IMG/M metagenome (GOLD analysis project Ga0207991, IMG submission 185786) | Marine microbial and viral communities from oxygen minimum zone, Eastern Pacific Ocean - ETNP2014F14-07SV275 (SPAdes) (version 2) | ecosystem: Environmental > Aquatic > Marine > Oceanic ...
CGGCGGCAGTGACTCGCTCTGGAGCTACGCCGGCTGGTATCTCGACAATGTCGGGGTGATGATCTCGAACTACGGGGAGGGCGGCGACTGGCTCAGCCCGGTCTTCAGCGCCTCAGACATCCACGACTTCAACCTCGGCTTCATCGACATCGACGCATCGATGTCACCCGATACCTGGGTCCGCGCCTCGCTTATCGACACCTACACCGGCGATGTCCTGCCAGGCTACTCGAACGTGTCGTTCCCGATCTCCCTTGCGGGCGTCGACACCACGACGACGCCCCAGATGCGACTGAAACTGCACATGGACACCGACAACGTGGAGGAGACCCCCAAGGTCACGAAGATCCACATCGGTGGCAAGAGGTTACTCACGGCGGCCTCGCTCGAGGGCAACGGATGGGAATTCAGCCCCAGCGTCAGTCTGATCGACGGCGTGCTCAACGCTACCGGTGTGGCCGGGACCATCTCCTCCGACTACATCCACTCCTCGAGACCGATCAACAGCATCACCCTCTCCGGCAACTTCTCCACCGGCATGGCGATCGATCTCCTCGGCCCCAACGGCGGGACTCTGGCGACACTCTCCCAGGGCAGCATCGCCTTCACCTACCCACAGCCCGGATTCGGGGTTTCCATCTCGCTGCCCACGAACGGCTGGATCGACCGCATGATCATCACGGCGAACTTCGCCGAACCGGCTCTCAATCCTGATATCGACGTGCTCGGTGACGAGACCCACGAATGGAGCTTCCCGATGGGCGACGACTACGGCCACTACGGCTGGCAGTCGATGCTCTCCGGAACGGGCAGCGCGGTGACCAGCACCTCCGTCAGCATCGGCGATTTCGCTCCTTCGACGATGACGCTGCGGATTCCCGCAGCCGGCGTGGTCAATGCGGGGATCATCTCCGTCGCACCGGACTCCGACGGCTTCGACGCGCCCGTCTCGGTATCGGTCGGCAGCGCCTCTCAGTCGGGTGGCTCGGGAGACGTTTTGTTCCACAACGTGTTGGACAGCGCTCAGATTCTGGCAATCAACTCACTACCGGGCAGCCACACCGACCCCGACACCGGCAGGCAGTGGAGGGAGGTCACGCTGACCATCGACTCCAGCACCGCACAGATAGTGACCCTGACGCGTCTGGGTATCGGCTACATGATCTTCGAGAACGTCTCCGGACTCGGCCCGGATGTCGCAGCCTACCATGACTCGCAGACCCAGGACGACCCGCCACCCGAAGAGGTCTCAGTACCCGTGAACATCTACGCGGAGATGGGCTCTGTGGCCATTGATGGCGTAATGGACTTCGACTACATCATGACCAACCGGGACTTCCAGACCCCCAACACGATGTACCCCAACCGGGAGTTGCTCGAAATCATGACCAAGCACCATCACCTGTACGACAACGACGAGATCGTGAAGATCACCCTGAAGGGGACCGCCTCTGACGGGGAGATACTCGAGTTCGAGGTCACAAAGGACCCGATGATGGGCTGGGATGCGGCACCCCCCACCTTCAGCCAGTCTTCGGGAAGTGACGTGGCGATGCTGGACGAGACATCGAGCTACTTCGACAACGTCGTGCACAACGATGGCTGGACCGACATCTCAGTGCACTGGATGTTCGAGATCAGTTGGAGTTGGGACGACGTCGACAGCATCCGCTGGGTCGCTCAGGCATACGACTCCACAGGGGAGACCGTGTGGCCGGCTGTATCCTTCAGCGGCCAGTCCGGTGCCAAGGCTGTCGAGAACGACCTTCAGGTCGACTCGTTCGAGGTTCGGGACGAGTCTGGCAGGCTGCTGTCCAACCAGTACTCGCCGTTCTATCCGTTCCCAATCATGGCCGGAGGCGAGGTGAACGTCACTGGAACGGTACGCTTCCAGGACTCGATCGACACTCGACCCGACTCGGGTGACTACTCAGTAGGGGTGGACCTGTCTGGCAACCTGTTCGCCCTAGCCTCTGAAGATGGGGGCGGATACGCAGGAGTGGTAACTCCTCCGTCCTCGCTTTCAGAGCTGTCCCTGTCTCCGATGATGCTCACTGTCGGTCCCACCGGATCCTCCACCGGAGCCGAGGATGTGACCGGTGTCGCACCGGAGGTCATCATCAGGATAGATTCCAATCCGCCGACCGCCGGACCGATGGAGGTCAACACCGCTATTGGTCTGCAAAGCGCTCATGGCAAGGTCTGGGAGCCGCAGAACCCCCTCGCCGTATTCATCACAATAGACGAGGCGGAAGCCCGTGGCGAACTCATCACCCTGCGTTACTGGCGCGAGACCATCGATGATGTCAACATGGACGGCATAGCCGATGAGGACGAGTACCTGTCTCAGCAGCAGCCTCTGACTTCAGGCATGACTGGCCAGCAGCAGGTGCAATTCGCAGGCTTGGATGTCTCATCCCTTCCCTTCAACAGCATAGTCCACCTGTACATTGAGGGCACAGACTGGGCGGGGTACTCGTATCAGGACGGAGGCACCGGCGGAGGTCCGGGTGCAGAAAACGCATGGGCGTCTCTGGTGGTCGCCACCGACGAGCCGACGAGCATCATTCCGACCGGCTTCGATCTCGACCGCGAGCTCGGTTACCTGCTTGCTGGCGTCCCGCACACCTTCACCATGCAGATCGACGAGCCCAACGGGATACACACACTCGACAACGTCACCATCATGCTCTGCGGCGACGGGCCTTCCACCCTCGGCAAGTTCACCTACGATCCCTCGAGAGGGGTCCTGTGGTCCGCTGACGACAGCATGGTCTCCCCTCTGACCGCTCAGACCGCCGAGGTTTCGGGTACTGTGACCCAACTCAGTCTAGGGTTCCAACTTTCGTGGGACTATCCCTGGGAGGAAGACCAACTGGGATGCAAGCCCAGCATCAGCATCGAGGACGACCTGAACACCGTGGCTTACCAGAACAACATCGGCGAGCTGACTTGGGACCTAGACAACAGGTACATGGCCGTACCTGACTCGATGCTGGACCTAACGCCACCCCAGGTTGAGCCCGTAGGCAACCTGCTCTACCTGAGGCAGGGCGACGAGTTCCAGATGGACGGCACTATCTACTACGCAGGCTCTCAGGTTATCGCCAGCCATATTCCCGAAGACCTGCAGGTCGAGATCGAGGTAATCTACGGGACTCAGGAGATTGACATCGTGGTCGATGTCGAGGCCGACGGCACATTCTCCGGTTCGATGGTCCTCCCCTCCAGAGTGCCGCTTAACCCGGAGATGGCGGTGACTACAACCGTCCTGAATGTACCCGGGCTGGGCACCACCGGTGTGAACAGCGACGCCTCGGTAGTGGTTGACAGCAAGTCGCCACAGGTTCTGTTCAACATGGCAGAGTACCCGGACTCGTCGCTGACGATCCTCGACTCCGACATGCTTGACGACGTGACCGTGACCGTGACCATGGTCGACGAGATCGGCATGGTCGACGGTCCGTTACAGGTCGCCTGGGTCTATGTCAGGGACAACGGGCCGGTGGCCGGCACTGAGACCACGGGAGAACTCTTGATGATAACCGACGGCGACACCAATGATGTGTACCGGGCAATCCTCGACCTCAACCCGCTGAATAGCATGACGATAGAGAGCGGGGATTACATCTGGTTCTGGGTGACTTCCACCGACAGGTCCGGCAACGAAATCATCGGATCCGCCAGCGCAGTCGCTCCGAGGCAGGTCACCTTGAGGATCATGGAGTTCCTCGGCCAGTACACGCGCTCGGTCATCAACCCAACTCAGACACCGATACAGGGAGAAATCCTGACCATAGAGACATTCTGGGAGAACCATGGCAAGAGGGAGGGGGAGCTCCAAGTCGGCCTCTACGAACTGAAGGACGGCGGCCAGTGGACCGAAGCGCTCTCGACTGCGAGGGACGGCCCCACCATACTGTCACTGCCCGCGGAGAGTTCGAGCGTATATGCCGAGTTCCAATGGGAGTCGTGGCAACCCGGACAGCCGAACCTGTATTTGATCGTCAACGGCGACTTCGACAACCCCTACCAGCCTATCACGGGAATCAATGTCCAGCCACCACCTGTGACTGACGAAGTCAGTGAGGGGTCTCAAATGATGATGATTGGAGGCGTCTTGTTGCTCGCTGTGCTTGGCATTGGGATGTTCATGGCACGAGGCCGAGAGAGCGAGGACTTCTACTACGATGATGACGAGGACTACTACGAGGACGACTCGTGGGATACCGAAGCAGAGGAAGAAGAGAAAGCAGAGGAAGAAGAGAAAGCAGAGGAAGAAGACGTCGAGTGAGCCGGCCCCCCGGGCGGCCCCGCCGGAACCAACGCCCCCGTACTCCCTCGACCTCTCGTGTTTATAGGCCACAGAACGGCGTTCGCACGCTCGAGGAAGGGATTCCTCAGATGGGATGCGCGATGCCTGAGGACAGCGGAGCGGGTGAGGTGGAAGCGCTCAGGGACGAGCTCGAAGACCTCAAAGTGCTCGTCAACACGCTGCTGACCATCATCATGGAGGAGGCTGACGGCGTCCAGTCGGGAGCGGCCCCCTCAATCCCCGACCAGCCGAAGCGCGGATACTGCATGTGATCAGTACTGCACTGGCTCCGGGTCTATACTGCGCCACAGGTACCAAGTCGCAACAGTCCTCCAAGGCCTCCACTGCTCTGCCCTTCCGACCAGTTCCTCTGTGCTCATCCCCCCTCCGTCGTTGTACAGTCCCTCCACGGCTCGAACGACACCGATGTCGCCGATTGGGAAGACGTCGGGCCTGAGCAGTGCGAAGATCAGTATCATCTCGGCGGTCCACGTCCCCACGCCCCTCAGGGCCACCAACCTCTCCGATGCCTCCTCATCGCTCAGATCCTCCCAGCGAATATCCTCGTAGCCGTTGGTCCACGCCTCGGCGATTCCGTGGAGGTACTCAGCCTTACGCCCGGACAGCCCGCAGCCTCGCAACTCCTCGTGCGTGTGCGAAAGGATGGATTGGGGAGTGACTTCACCTACCAGCCTCTCGACCCTCGACCAGACTGACTTGGCTGCTTTAGTCGAGATCTGTTGACTGACGATCGAACCCGTCAGTGTGAGGAACATGTCCCCGCGCGAGGTCAGTACGGGCTGCTCGCGTGATGCGATGACCTCGGCTAGGATCGAATCCGTCCGACTCAGGACGGCCTTCGCCTCCTCCCAGTATTCGGGAACCGCTCCGGGCTCGGGCATGCACGGATGTGGGGCCTCATGGTTCAAGACGACTACCACTGTGCGCCCAGTGTGAAACTGGAGTCATGGTTGATGGCCGGGGCCGCAGCGATGACCACGGTATTCGTCGCAGTGGTGGTATTCTCCCCCGATTCACTGATCGATGAAGACTGGGAGATAGTCGATGTCTGCCTCGCCGGTCACAGCGAGACTGTCTCCCACGATCACGCTACGCTCAGGATATTTCTCGATGGCTCCGAGGCCGCCATAGCGGCGAACATAGGCATCGACGATGCCACTTGTGACGGGATGAGGGGCATCCACACCCACGACGAGACTGGCAAACTGCACATCGAGACCCCTTGGACGATGGAGGCCCCGGTGGGTGCCTTCTTCGAGATCTGGGGCCAGACTTTCAACGAGAACCAGATCCTCAACAACGTGGTGGACGAAGACAGCGAGGTTGTCATGTACGTCAACGGCGAAATCAATGACGAGTACGGCAGTTATGCCATGCAGAAAAACGATGTCATCGAAATCTACTATCAGGACAAGTCTGACTAGCCCTTGATTACGGCTACCGGCCTCAGACGCGCTACCGGCCTTGCCAGCCCGGCTTCCGCAGTGAGTCGAATCACCTCATCGACGTCCTTGTAGGCGTCCGGGGCCTCTTCAGAGAGCACGTTGGGGGTCTTGACATGGACATAGATGCCCCGTGATTCGAGTGTTTCCTTGAGCGAGACGGAGTCAATGCTCTTGCGAGCAGCCGTGCGAGAAAGCCGGCGCCCGGCACCGTGGCAGGACGAGGAGAAAGCATCGTTAGCACCACTGGTCGGACCGGCTAGAACCCAAGAGGCGGTGCCCATGTCCCCGGGAACGAGAACAGGCTGACCGACTCCAGAGAATCTGGTTGCTAACTCAGGATGGTCCCCACCCAGGGCACGTGTGGCTCCCTTGCGGTGAACACAGCACCTGCAACTCACCCCGTGTACCCTGTGGTCCTCGATTTTGGCGATGTTGTGACAGACATCGTAGACCAACTCCAGATCCCCGTCCCTGCCGTGCTGCTCGCGAAGAGCGTCGCGCAGACGCTGGGTCAGCGCCGAGCGGTTGGCGAATGCGTAGTTGCCCGCCGCGCACATCGCATCGAGGTAGGCAGCCCCTTCGGGACTGTGTATCGGCGCGGCTGCGAGTTGTCGGTCTGCGAGAGTGATCCCCCACTCGGGTGAGTGCCAAACGTCGCCGACTTTGTGGTATTTCGACTCGATAGCGGCGACATGTTCGGTGCACACCTGGTGGCCGAGCCCTCTCGAGCCGGTGTGAATCATCGCTGTAATCTGGCCCTGCCTCAGGCCATAGGCCGCCGCAGCGGATTCGTCGACGATGCGGTCGACGACTTGGAGTTCGAGGAAGTGATTGCCCGAGCCGAGCGTTCCCAGCGCAGTGGAGCCCCTCTTCATCGCACGCTCGCCCACAGAACGGTCCTCACTGTCGAGGCGCCCGTTTGACTCGATGGCATCGAGGTCACGGTCCTCTCCCCAGCCGAGCTCCACGGCAGCACCCGCACCCTCTGAGAGTACCGACTCCAGCTCGCCGTCCCTTAATCGAACTCCTCCCTTTCGTGTGACTCCGGAGGGAATCGAGCGCGCCAAACTCCTCGCGAGCAGTTTCGGATCGATGTCGGAGTAACTCATCTCGGTTGCACAGAGTCTGACTCCGCAGTTGATGTCGAAGCCGACTCCACCCGGTGAGATGGCCCCGCCCTGCTCGCCCGCCTCGGTGTCTGTGGCTACGACTCCACCAATCGGGAAACCATATCCGAAGTGCCAGTCCGCCATTGCCCATGCATCTCCTACGATCCCAGGCAGGGCAGCGGTGTTGACCAGTTGTCCTGGCGAGCGGTCGTCCGAGTGCTCGGCCATGTGCCGCTCATCAGCAATCAGCATGGCGTCAGTTAGCATATCGCCATGCTTCGTGATGCGCATTCTCCCCGGACCAGCCGTCTCTAGGAATTCCCTCCACTCGGCCGCCACGGGCAACCCTGCTACGCCCTCGCTTTCAACACAACGGGCACCTCCGGCACAATTGCCTTCAAGACTGCCTGTCCGATGGCAGAGCACAGGTAAGGTGCGGTAGCATGGCTTTCGGTGAGATTCACATCCCCTTCTGGGAGGAGTCAGGACACATCTGCAAGACATGCCGGGTGACCGGCGCGCGCTTCTGGACGAGGGACGAAAATCGCACCACTTGCGGTGATTCGACCGAGGATCCATACACCTTCATCGGCAACCCTGCCATCGAGGGATTCCCTATGCGGGGAAAGGCTCTGAAGGATGCCATGAGGGAAGCCTTCCTCGATTTCTTCGAAAAGCGCGGTCACATGCGAGTCGAGCCTTACCCTATCATCGCCAGATGGCGCGATGACATCCACCTGACCATCGCCAGCATCGCCGACTTCCAACCTCATGTGACCAGCGGGCAGGTGCCGCCGCCGGCCAACCCGCTGGCCATCAGCCAACCATGCATCAGGCTGACTGATGTGGCCGCAGTTGGGCGTTCTGGTCGACACCTATCGACATTTGAGATGATGGCCCACCACGCTTTCAACAGGCCCAGAGACGACGACGTTGTCTACTGGATAGACCAATGCGTGCGCTATTGCGACGAGATGCTCATCGATTCATTCGGAATCAGCCCCGAGGAACTCACCTACGTCGAGAACCCGTGGTCCGGAGGCGGCAACGCGGGCCCGGCCCTAGAGGTCATCATAGGGGGGCTAGAACTTGCCACGCTCGTCTTCATGAACCTCGAGGAGGACGATGACGGCGATGTCGAAATCAAGGGCCTGCGATACAAGGAGATGGACCTGCAGATCATCGACACCGGCTACGGTCTCGAGAGGTTCTGCTGGGCCGCTGCCGGCACCTCTACGATCTACGAAGCCATCTACCCAGAATCAGTGGCTTGGCTGAAGCAGCTCAGCGACTTCGATTCGGTAGTCTCATCACTCGGGATGGAGGTCGATGTGGACACTCTTCTCGGAGAGCTCTCGAGGCTTGCCGGGATTCTCAATATCGATGTCGGAACTGATGTCGGGGCACTCTACGATAAGCTGGTCGAACGGCTCTCAGAGAACGGTATAGAACTCTCTGTGGATGAGTTGAAACGAGTGACTGAGCCGCTGTCCTCGATATACGCCATCCCTGATCACATGCACGCGCTGTGCAATATGCTGGGCGACGGCCTGGTGCCGAGCAACGCTAAGGCGGGCTATCTGGCGCGGATGCTAGCCCGTCGAGCTTGCCGGATGAAGGACGACCTCGGCGCGTCTGTCGGCCTCGCTGACTTGGGGGCACACCACATGGATGCCCACCTCGATATGAGTTCGTTCGTGCAGTCGCGCGAAGGCGTCCTCAGGATTCTCGAAATCGAGGAGATGCGCTACTACGAGATGCTTAGGAAGGGGGAGGCCGCTGTGCGCACTGCCCTCAAGCCGATTCCCAAGGATTCTGCTGAGGCCCCCGACGAGACGCTATTCCGCCTCGCCGAGGAGAGGGGCCTAAGTCCCGACATGGTCGTCTCGATAGCGCATGGACTCGGCTGGGAGAGCCTGTCCGTGCGCGTGGGGTTCGCAGCCGACATGGCCGCTCGCAATGCTGAGATGACCAAGACGGCGGCCAAGGCTAAGGATAGGAAAAGCGTCATCGAAGTCCCGATTATTCCTGCCACCTCAGCAGACTACTACAGCGATACAAGCGCCACCGAATTCACCGCCGAAGTGCTACATTGCACCTCACTTTCAGACGATGCAGTGGAGTCTCTGAACCTGTCTTCAGAGGTGCGTGGAGCGCCAACACACGCAGTGGTGCTCGACCGCACCCTGTTCTATCCCGAGGGAGGGGGGCAGTTGGGCGATCAAGGCACGCTGACCCAGAATGGCTCGGTCGCCAATGTCGTCGATACCCGAGTCGAGAACGACGTGATTCTGCACCTCACCGACGCCCCCTTGAGCGGCGGCTCTGCCAGTGGCACGGTTGACTGGGGGCGTCGCAAGCAACTGATGGACCACCATACTGCCGTCCACATCGTCGGCGGTTCTGCCAGAGAGGTCCTAGGCCCCCATATCTGGCAGGCCGGCTCCAACAAGGGCGCTCGCTACGCGAGGCTGGACATCACCCACCACTCGAGGCTATCTAGGGAGGTACTGGATACCATCGAGGACAGGGCCAACGAGATAGTCGAGGCGAACCCCGGAATCGAGAAACTGGTTATGGACAGGGCGGACGCTGACGCGACGTTCGGTTTCGATATCTACCAGGGCGGCCCGCCCAAACACAGTCAGATCCGCATCATCAAAATCGGTGACTACGATACCCAAGCCTGCGGAGGCACGCATCACGACGCAGCCGGCGAAGTCGGGGAGTTACGCATCATCAGGTCGAGTCAAGTCCAAGACGGAGTGGAGCGTCTGCAGATCGTGGCAGGGGAGACGGCACGCGAGCACGCCCGGCGTCAGGAGCGCCTTCTCGGCGAGACTTCGGAGATTCTCGGAGTGCAGCCGGACGACCTGCCGCGAACCGTTTCCCGCTTCTTCGACGAGTGGAAGTCACAACAGAAGCGCATTGAGTCACTGGAAGCAGAAATAGTGAGATTGCGGACCGATGGCGGCGGTGATGCAGCGGTCGAGAAGGCCGGTGTCAGATACGTGGTAATGGAATCAGGCGGAGACGCCAAGCAGATGATGGCGATGCTCGGCGAGCTGACTCGCGACCCTTCCACCCCGACCCTCGCAGTACTCGGAAGCCGGGAGGGCGGTGGAACACTCATCGTCGCTTCGACCGAGGGCAGCATCGCAGCAGAGCAGCACAACGCAGTGGAGATCCTCAACGCAATAGCAGGCCACATCGGAGGAGGGGGAGGGGGCAGGCCCACCATCGCGCAGGGTGGTGGCTCTAACCCCGACGGCATACCAGACGCTCTCGACGCCGCTCGCTCGCTACTCGGCATCTGAGCAATCTGCAATCCGTCGATTTGATGGCCGAACCTCATCACGCACGAGCGTGGTCGAACAGGTCGACGTCTCTGCCCGCGCGGCTGCAATAGAGTACGCCATTCGCGACGTCGTGATTCCAGCAGTCGAACTCGAGGCGCAGGGCCACGAGATAATCCGACTCAACATCGGCGATCCGCTGGCCTATGACGGACTCCCGACTCCAGGTCACATGGTCGCCGCCTTCAAGGCGGCTTTGGACAGGCAGGACAACGGCTACGGCCCATCTTACGGAATTTCCGAGCTGCGTGACGCCATAGCCTCAAGCGAACGCGCGAAAGGATGGGACTGCTCCCCTGACGACGTCTATGTGACCAACGGCGTGACCGAGGCCCTGCAGATCATCTTCGCTGCCTTTCTGGAGGAAGGCGACACCGTCCTAGCACCCGGGCCGCATTACCCCCCCTACATGGCCTACCCGCAGATGTTCGGGGGCACCACGGTCGAGTACCGGTTGGACCCGAACGATGGCTGGCGCATCGACCTAGAGGACATCCGCTCGAAGATGGACGACAGCGTCCGCCTGCTGGTCCTGATCAACCCCAACAATCCAACAGGTAACGTCGCCACCCCTGAGGAGGTCGATTCACTCATCGAGATTGCGAGTCAATGGCCCAAGTGCACGATTATCGCAGACGAGATCTACGACGGACTGGACTTCACCGGCCACCAGTGTTCGGTCGCATCTCGCTCCGGGCAAGTACCGGTGATTGCGCTCAACGGGGTCTCAAAGGTCTATTTCGCACCCGGTTGGAGGGTCGGCTACATGGCTTGGCACGACCCCCAAGACAGACTGGGATTGGTCAGGGACGGGGTGGAGCGGCTGCTGCGCAGCCGACTTTGTGCTTCCACGCCAGCGCAGTACGGCTTCCTCGCAGGCCTGACTGACGAGACGGGCTGGCTGGAAGACCATCGTTCCAGAATCACTGACAGGATAGGCTACTGCCTGAGGAGGATCGAGGCCATAGACGGATTGGAATGTGAGGCTCCCGGTGGAGCGTTCTACCTGTTCGTGAGAATCACGGACCCGGGGATAGCTGCCGACGACAAGGCGTTCGTACTCGATTTGCTGCACCAGCACCACGTGCTGCTCGTTCACGGCTCGGGCTTCTCGCCGGAGTTCGGACAGGGCCACTTCAGGATGGTCTGCCTCCCGCCTGTCGATGTCCTCGCCAAGGCCTTCGACCGCATCGAGGCATTCCTGGATGGCTGACCGATGGGGCTCTTCGACTTCCTCAGGGAACTTTTCTCCTCTCCGGCGGGCCCAGAGGAGTTGGTAAAGGAACGTTGGACAGCGTTTGATGACGGCACCTACAGGGATAGGCTTCGAGACTACGATGAGATGGCTTGGCGAGTAGGAGTGGGTTGGTTCGAGTCGTGGTTCCAGGGGCTTGAGAAGAGGACCGCGCAGAGCCTCGGCCGGCGCCTCGCACATGCCGCAGTGGAGCACGAGGAGTACATGATGGGATTGGGAGGATCGAGCATCCCTTCCGGACGCGACCCCGCATCCTGGTCGCGTACCATCATGCACTGGGAGACGAGCGGCCTCGGAAGGTTCGGGCTTCTTGAGGACGGCGATGAGACTAGGATAGTGGTCGAACTCCCCGCCTCGGGACCCATCTGCTCCGGACTCATCGCCGCAGCTTGGGAGAAGGCAACGGGCAAGCGGCACCGTTTCCTCTGGTCGGAGAGCGCAGGCGATGGACTGGTCATCACCCTGACCCAAGACGACGCACAAGTCCCCGGGCCGAAACCCCTCAGTTCTAGTTGGAATGATCAGGGCCCCGCTGCTGATGTCATGCCCGAGACGAACGATGAGATATGGCTGGATCTGCGAGCCGATTCCCCTGGTCACTGGTCGATAATGAACGAGCGCAGGATGTTCGTCCTCCTCGACCTAATACTGCGCTTCGAGGAATACTGCATCCCGTACCTAGATGGCAACTGTGGTGTAAGGTTTGAGGACTACTCCTGGGGTGGCTTGGACGAGAAGCGCTCTGCGTGGTGGACGGCTGCTGCCGACTCGGCCAGAGAAAGGTTCGTCTCGGAGGGCCATCACGTCTTAGTCCGCGAGCATTCCGACTGGGCCAGCATCGCCCATCGGCATCTGTCATACCACGGACTCGGGAGAATCGAGTCGACGAAGCAGACCGACGAGCACGGAGGAGTCAGTATAACTTTCTCCACAGTGTTCCATCCAGCCATTGTAAGTGGAGTACTGCTCGGCTGCTGGGAAAGAGCGTACGGTAGGAACGGACGCTCCTTGGTAGCTTTCGTGGAAGGTAGAACGACGCTCGAATTACGCTCTTCAAGAGAGATAGCCTCCTGACTTCGGCCGCTCAGTGGCCGTGAAACATTATATCGGCGCCCAATTTCACTCGGTCGGCCCCCATGGGGCCGGGTGTGCACTCATGGCCCTGAATCACAATCAGTATGCTGTTCTCGCAATCACAGCGACGCTGTGTCTGGCCGGATTCTACACCATCATCGACGCTGGCCTTTCCACCACCATCTCCGGCGGCTTCGAGTCAGCCTCGGGCGACATTGGGTCCGGTGACGACACCCACGTCGGCGGAGAGGACTTCGACGGCGACGGTCTGCCGGACAGGATGGAGCAGACTCTCTACGGAACCGACTGGAGGGAGGCCGACACCGATAATGATGGACTAGACGACGGATGGGAGATAGCCAACGGACTGGATCCTCTCGACAACGGAGAGCCCGACATCAGCGAGATATCCTTCAACGCCCCGGACAACGAGGAGGAAACCGGAGAGCAGAATGAGACCTTCCCCAATCCTGACAACGGACCCTTCGGAGACCCGGATCGTGACGGCCTGACAAACACCGAGGAGATGCTCCTCGGCACCAACCCCAATCTGAAGGACACCGATGGCGATGGTCTGAACGACCGCTGGGAGTCCGAGTACACCTTCGTCGTCGAGACCCCTGCGGGGTTAATCACCCTACTCGACCCTCTTGACGGCAACTGGGACTGCTATCTGCTGACCCCCGAGGCACAGGGCTTGATCGAGCAGGACATCGGCTCGAGCGAGTGGGAGGAGATGGGTAGCCAGTTCGGCCACTCGTGCGACGCACTGCTGGACCTCGAGCAACCAGAACCCGACAGCCTGCGCAACTACATCGAGGAGAGGTACGATACCAATCCGCTCGAAGAGGACAGCGACGGTGACCTCATCGCCGACAGATACGAGATTGCCTACGGACAGATCCAATTGGGCGTCCACTGCGGCGTCCCTGTCTTCGGCACTCTGAATCTCCAAGCACCGTTCACTGATTTCATGAGCGGTCACGGTGACCGGACCTGGTTCGAGCAGGACATGGACAACGACGGCCGCCTCAACGGGCCCGGGGACTGGGACACCGATGGCGACGGTATGCCCGACGGCTTCGAGTACTGCTACAGCCTCGATCACTCGGGCGACCGCTTCCTCAATCCTGCCAACGCAACCGACGCCTACGGCGACATAGATGAGGACGGACTGAACAACGTCGAGGAGTATGAGGTCGCCTACACCTGGGGTCCGGAGAACTTCACCAGTCCACTTGAGTTCGACACCGACAACGACGGCATGCCAGATGGATGGGAGCATCTCAGCGGAATCCACCCCAACGACGGCAGCAACGCTGACGACGATCCCGACTTCGACGGCTACGACGCCGACGGCGACGGAGGCGTGCGGTACTCAGGGTTGGTCGGCGTGACCACAGTACATGCAATCTCGGTCGAGATCGGCGACTATGTCCAGGTCAACAGCACCATCCTCTGGGTCAGAACGGTCCAGTCGAGCCAGTACGTCAATATCCCAATCAAGACCTTAATCGCTGGATGGGTCTACTCCATCAACGTCGAGATTGACCAGGAAGTCATCAGCCGCCTGCAGGACCTCGCCGTAGTCGTCGAAGAGCACGAGCGCTTCACCAATCTCGATGAGTACAACGCCAGGGACCGAGACGGCGATGGCTTCGTCGACGGCCGTTCTACCGACCCACTGGTAGCTGATACCGACGCAGACGGACTCATCGACGGCATCGAGGTAATCGGCTGGACCATCCGCATTGTCGATCAGGGTGTGAGGGAGGTCAGAGTGAGGAGCGATCCGGGTGCCTACGACACCGACAGGGACGGCTTGTCCGACGCTACCGAGTACTACGTAACTTTCACCAACGCCACCGACAGGGACACCGACAGTGACGGACTCGAGGACTTCACCGAGGCCATGGACGGCTTCGTATGGAATGGCTCGGTGTACTACACCAACGCCTCCTCCCATGATACCGACTTGGACGGCCTCTCTGACGGAGAGGAGGTGGTGGACGGTCTCGACCAGTACATCACCCACGCTAACAACCCCGACAGCGACGACGACGGTCTGTTCGATGGTAGTGAGGTACTCAACATCCCCCGGCCTTGGCAGGGTGCCACCAATCCTCTGAACAACGACACTGACGGCGACGGTCAGCCCGATGGCTGGGAGATGCAGATCTTCTCTGTCCAGCACAACACGAGGAGCCACAGCCTCTGGGTCAGCGTCACGAATTGGCTGCCGCCGGGCTGCAATTCGATGATCGAGTGTGGACTCGGCCCGGGTGGCTGGGTCTGGAGCAGCTACCTTTCGGGCTTCTCGACCTCCGGGGACCGAAACGGCGACGGCGACATGGATCCGAAGTTTTTCCTACACGAGATGAACCTGTCAGGATTCACCGTACCTGCCAGCGGACGATGGGCCCTCGATCCAGCCTGGGGATCTATGCCGGACTCGATGTTTGACATCGACAATGACACTCTGATGAACTCCTTGGAGGCTCCCGACCGCTGGGACACCAACCCCGTGGACGATGACACAGATGGAGACAAACTCCCAGATGGCTGGGAGGTCTATTACTCCGAGATAGCCCTCAGTTTAGGACTGGTCGACAACAACACCCTGAGTGCCGTCGGAGCCCGTGGTCCAATGGACCCGAAAATGCTCGATTCCGATGTCGACGGCATCGACGACGGTCAGGAGGACTTCGACGGAGACGGACTTAACCGGACCCACCTGATGAACCGATACTGCCCTGGCTGGGACAACCCTCAGAACTCCGAGTGCCATATCGACCCGACCACGGAAGGCGGTCGGAGGTTCTACGACGACCTCGAGAACTTCACCAACTACGAGGAGTTCGAGAACGGCACCAATCCCGTCGATCCTGATACCGACGGCGATCAGTGGTTCGACGGCTCGGAGGTGTATCACCAGGATCAGGACGGCGACGGCATGTGGGCTGGATGGGAGTACTACTTCGGCTTCGATCCGTTCGATCCGGCAGACGCTAACATCGACTCAGACGGCGACGGCTACCTCAACAAGTGCGAGAACAAGTGGAACACCAACCCCAAGTCGCCGGTCAGTTTCCCCAGTCAGGGCGAGCTCTGCAGCGACTTCGACTGACCCTTGCATTCTTGCGCTATGCGCCTCTCGGACAGCGGGGAATAGCGTGTCTTGGTGGATTCTTCCTACTACTGCCGACATAGGTCTCCGCGCATTCTCGATGGATGTCTCGGGGACTTTTCTCGAGGCGACCATGGGCCTGCAGGCGATTCAGTTGTCTGAGAAAGGGTCCGAGTCACTTGTCTCGCTGCCCCGTTCGAGGAGCGTATGGGTGGTCCAGGCTCCCGGGGGCGACCTCGAGCGAGGTCTGGTTCGGTGGCTCGAGGAGGTCCTCTACCACGGATCTGCCGAGGGCCATTGGCTCGTCGATGCTGAGATTGAGGTAGATGGGGGAAGAATCGAAGCACAGGTCTCTTGGGTCAACTCGGACCTCGTCGAGCGCGAGGTCGAGATCAAGGCCGTGACATTGCACGAGCTCGTGCTGCGAGAGATGTCTAAGGGGGAGATGGTGCCCGGGATAGAGCCCGACATACCGACCTTCAACGGACCTGGGTGGATGGCGCAAGTCATCTTCGATATCTAAGACTCATTCCTCGACGTTGAAGCGCTCGTAGACCTCGTTGCTGGTCTGTGACACTCGAATGAAGGTGGTGCATTTGGGCAGGTCCTTGATCCTGCGTGCACCCACATAGGAGCAGGCAGACCTGACTCCTCCGAGGATGGACTGCACGGTGACACTGAGCGAACCTCTGTATGGCACTCTGACCTCCTTGCCCTCGGGAGCCCTGTGTCCGGCGACCTCACCGTAGTGCGACTCCATCGCCTTCGCCGAGGACATGCCGTAGAACGACTTGTACATCCTGCCGTTGTCATTCTTGATCAGTTCGCCACCTGACTCGTCGTGTCCCGCGAACATGCCACCCAGCATAACGAAATCCGCACCCGCGGCGAAAGCCTTCGCGACATCACCCGGCGAGGAGCAGCCACCATCAGCCATCACATGGCCCAGCAGACCATGCGCTGCGTCGGCGCACTCCGAAATGGCGGACAGCTGAGGGTAGCCCACGCCAGCCACCTTCCGGGTCGTGCAGACAGAACCCGGCCCGATACCGACCTTCACTATGTCTGCACCGGCGAGGATGAGGGCTTCGGTCATCTCTCTGGTGGCCACATTGCCAGCGATGACGATCTTACTCGGAAACTCGTCGCGAACTCGCTTGACGAAATCGAGGAAAACCTCGCGATACCCGTTGGCGACGTCTATACAGATCATCTTGATGCCGTCATTGGTCGCCATCTTGCGGCGTAGCAACTCAAAGCTCTCGTCTGTAGAGCCGCAGGTCACTGCGACGAAGCTGGGATCCACCCCGTCCTCCCACGCCCGCGCGCACTCGCGAGTCGAGTAGAACTTCTGCAGGCAGGTGAGCATTCCATGCTTCTGCAATTCTTTGGCCACCGGGAACAGCCCTGTGCAGTCCATGTTGGCCGCCACGATGGGCACACCGCTCCAAGTTTCGTCAGAATGGCGGAACTTGAAATCCCTAGATAGAGTCACATCAGATCTGGAAACCAGCGTACTGCGCTTAGGTCGTATAAGGACGTCGTCAAAGGTCATCTTCAGATCATGCTCTACACGCATTGAGACCTTACTACGCCAACGAAGGACCGCTTAAGACCATTATGAGAGTCAAAAGTGGTGCTCGTGCCGGGATTTGAACCCGGGTCGACGGATCGAGAGTCCGTCATGATGGACCGAACTACACTACACGAGCGTGGTTCCCGGCCACCGGACATCCGCTTAAGAAAACAATGCCTTGAGAGCCTATTGGGCTATTCGTTCACTTTCACTTTCACCTCTCGGGACTATTGCCTCGCTTGATATGCAGAAGTCGAGACATACCACCATGAGCAGACAAACGAACGACACAGCGGCGCTCCTCTACAGGAAGCGTCCAGAACCATGCAGGGTGGTCTCTCTGGCGACCCTGCGAAGAACGAAAGGGCCAGTGCCAAAACCAGCGTCTACCACGCTGGTCAGCTACTCTGGAGTGGTCTCTGAGGCCGATTCCTGGGGCCCGATGCCGCGCATAGCCACACAGATCAACGTCAGTCCATCGAGTTGGGCTGGACTGCGCGAGAGGCTGCATGCCAGCTACGCGATCCAGACGGCGGTGGCCTGATGTCTAGGACGGGACGCCTCCGTGAGGAAGTAAGGGTCTACCTCGAGGAGAACGACACCGCCAACACCGTCGAGATATTCGATCATCTGAATGGCAGGTTCCGTTGGGGGGCCACGATGAATCAGGTTGGGAACATACTTGCCAAGGACAAGAGATTCTCCAAGGTCGGACACCTCCGTGGGCGGTTCCGCGGCAGCACCTACACGGTGTGTGTATGGGGCCTCAGTCAGCAAGCTGCTGAAGCCACCGCCTAGTCAGGGAAGCAATGAAGTCCCAAGGGCCTTGAGTTGAGGCGTGAGCAGTAGCGGTGCGATGAGGGCCTGGGCAGTCTTGTTCAGAGTTAGCAACTCGACTGTAGGGGTGCTGGGGGTCTTTCTGGGGGCCATGCTGGCCTTAGGGGGGCTGCCTGAGGGCAAACTCGCGCTGATAACCGTCCTGCAAGCCGTTTCAGTATGGAGCTTCATGTGCTCGTGGAACGCGTTGAACGATTACCTTGATCTGGAGATAGACCGCGTCAACCGCCCCGACAGACCACTTCCCTCCGGCGCAATCTCGGAGGCCACCGCCAGGAGGGCGATAGCCCTGATGATGACGCTCTCGATACTCTCGATCGTCTGGGCGGCTGTGACTGCGAGCGGTTTGGAAGGGGGGATCGATGGGTGGTACCCAGCTCTCGCGATATGGGCGGGTGCGTTGTTCCTGCTTGCGAACTACGAGTCCGCAGGCCCGTTCAGCCTGCGCCTCAAGGAGAGGGGCCTGCCGGGAAACATTGCCATCAGCCTCTCCGTCGGAATGGTCGTGCTGTTCGGTGCTGCAGGGGTTTTCGAGCCATTCAGTCACCGCGCGTGGGCCATGTTCGTCGTCGGAATCCTGTACACCCTCGCCCGGGAGATAGTCAAGGACGTCGAGGACATGGAGGGCGACGAGGGAAGGAGCACCTACGCCATGCGAGTCGGACCCCAGCAAGCACGAGCCGTCGTTTGGGTGCTGCTGTTGCTGACGCTGGCTTCTATCCTACTGCCTTTCACAATAGGGGTATTCCCAGAGCATCATCTGATTGGGGTGGTTCCGGCTGTCGTCCTTCTGTTGATGGTCAAGCCGAAGTTGGTACTATCTGAGGACCGCGCTGCACAGCAATTAATCAAGAAATCGATGTATCTAGTCCTTGCAGCATTCCTAGTAAGCGCTCTACTGGCCTAGTCACACAAGGTCACGGTAAGTGTGCCATGCAGCCTCGTTACAGAGGTAGGTGAGCAGCGACATCTGAGCCCACATCCTGTTCTCGGCTTGGTCGAAGACGACGCTGTTAGGGGAGTCGATGACCGCATCCGTCACCTCCTCGCCGCGATGCGCGGGCAGGCAGTGCATGAACAGGTAGTCAGGGTCAGCGTGTGAAACAAGTTCCTCATTGACTTGGAAACCTCTGAAGGCGTCGAACTTGCCCTCCACGTGCTCTTCTCCCATCGAAACGAAGATGTCGGTGTAGATGACCCCGGCACCGCTCACGGTTTCGACGGGATCGTTGGAACCGCTGATACTGGAGCCTGTGTCGGCGGCGATGCTGCGAGCCCTCGACATCACCGACTCATCAGGCTCGAATCCAGCAGGGGTAGCGTACGAGACGTCGTGTCCGAGCGCGACGCCGGCGAGCAACAGGTCGTGAAACACATTGTTGCCATCGCCGACCCAGGCGATGTGTCCGTTTACACTCTCGCCGTGTTCGGCGATCGTCATCAGATCCGCCGCTGCCTGACAGGGATGGTGCAGGTCAGAGAGGGCGTTGATTACTGGTACAGTGGCATGTTTGGCCAGTTCCTCCGCGTCGTCGTGCCTGAAGCACCGGTAGGTGATTCCGTCGAGGTACCTAGAGAGGACTGCTGCAGTGTCGGCGATTGATTCGCTCTTACCGAGTTGGATATCATTCGATAGTAGCGTCAGTGGCTGACCGCCGAGCTTGCTAACACCTACTTCGAAGGAGACCCTGGTTCTTGTTGACGGCTTCTCGTATATCGATCCTATCGACATCCCGTCAAGCGGTTTGAAGTCGTAGTTGATATCGCTCCCGTGCTTGAAATCGATGCCCCAGTCGATGAGGCCAGCCAACTCATCACTCACATCGTCGATTGCCATCAGGTCCCGTTTCGAATCACTATCGCTCATGCTCTATGTCCCCTGCAAATCCGTCTCTAGAATCGGCCATGCCACCGAAGATTGTCTGAGCGAAGGTAAGCACGTCTGCAAGCCCTTCCTCATACTCGCTCGATAGAGGAATCAAGCCGGGCTGTATCGACGCGTGCTGCATCATCCTGAGTTGGCCTATGGCGAATTCGGCCCTCTGGCTACCGGACTCGCTGTCCAAGGCCTGCTGGGCCGACTCCTCATACAGCGCAGCCTCGAGGATATCGAGGTTGTCGCCCCAATCCATCACCCGCTCGAGTGCCTCTGGCTCCAATAAGTCGGACTTGGAGAGGAAGTTCGCGGTTGGGAGGCCTAGTCTGAAATGAACGATAGCCGATAGCAGCATCTGCGAGACGAAGCCGCTTGGAGTCCGTGAGAGCATCGGGTCGAAGAGGAAGATCAAGCAGGCCCGACCTTGGCCGATCACGTTGACTAGGTGGTTGGAGGCCTCCCTGAACGCGAACAACTCCACTTGGCCGGGTGTGTCGACAATCAGTATATCGCATGATAATCCATCAATCTCGTCGAAGACCTCGTCAGCCCGGGACGCCACTAGGTCAGCGGCTAGAATCTGGGCTCCGTTGGGACCCAGTTCGTACTCGACCATGACATCGGACAGGGAGACTAGGTCTCTGACATCGAACTCCGTGTCGTAGTCCACTTTCTCGGCCCCAGGATCGAGGTTGATTGCTAAAATATCAACTTCTAAGAATCGCCCCCATCGTTGGAATGCCGTCACCAGAGAACTCTTCCCTGCCCCTGCGGTACCGACGACGAATAGTACCGGAGGGGCTGTTCCGTCTTGACTGCTCACGCTCTCGCCCGAGGGCGAGAGAATTTCAACCATTCGCGAGGCCCTGTATTGACTGTGTGGCGGACAAGTAATGGTTATACCAATCCAAGCCACGTCCGTGGCCACCCATCGGGGTGTTCGCGCCATGTCCGAAGAGCCTCCTCCCGTCCCTCCCGGATTTCCCCTCCCTCCACCTCCGCCTCCTCCTCCGGGTTTCGAGGAAGAGGAGGATGACGATTCGGAGGATGCGCCATCACCTCCTCCTCCACCAGGCTTGATGGAGATAGAGGACAGGGAGATTTCCGATGAGGCTGATGAGGAACCCGACGAGGCCCCCTCTCCACCGCCCGGCTTCGGTGCCCTGCCATCCACTTCCGAGCCTGACCAGCCCCCTCCAGTACCTCCGGGACTGGACGACTCTGATGAGGAACCTCCCTCTTTGGATGATTCCTTAGCAGCATTAAGCATGCCCGGAGACAGCAAAGAGGAAGACGAGATCGGCTGGGCCGAACCAGAACCCTCTGCCGACTCATTGGATGCGGAGGAGGACTCTGCTATCGCCGACGCCTTATCCACCCCGGTAATCGCTCCTGTTTCCTCTCCCAATCTGAGATCTGCCAGTGAAGTGGATGCGATTCCAGGCGACAAGCTGCATGCCACTTTGAGCGAGGTGGAGAACTCCACACTGAATCCAGATGGCTCAATCAGGCGACAGAGCATCGAGGGCGAACTGATACTTCGAAACGCGAGCAAGAAACACAGGGCCTGGGACATCGAGGTTTTGCTGTCCTCGACCAGCGATACAGACATCGGAGGGCGCTCGATTTCCGTGAGAGAACTAGAGGCCACCGAGGACACGGTGATCCCGTACTCCGCCAATGGTCCACGGATGCTGGTCCTGAAGGAGACAATCGACACCAATCCAGAGAGGACTCAGAAGAATAGCCTGTCTTTGGTCTTCTCTGAGGAGCAGCAGGAAATCGAGATGCAGCTTGTGATCGAGAACGTCTCTCCTGTACCTCTGTTGGAGGTAGAGGTAAACCGGACATTCCCTGATAGCTTCACCATCCCGGACGGCCCCGAGTACAATGTCGACGAATCATCAATCTCTTGGGATATCGGCAGACTCAACGTCGGCGAGAGCAGGGCGCTCTCTCTTTCGCCGAGAGTCACCACCAGTGGAGTAGACAAGATTTCAGCCGGCGTCGCATCTGCGAACTACGCCGCTGAAGCGACGGCATCGAGAGCTGACTTCGAACGCGTGTCCGGCTCCACTCTGCACATGATGAGGGTCGATAAGGTCGAGGATGACAGGCCCGGAATCTGGCACTGCAAGTCCGTCTTCGAGAACAGATCCTCCTTTGTAGTGACACTGTCGGGGGTGACTGTTTGGCTTTCTGGCAGGGATGATCCGATCCTAGACGTCTCCGACCTCCGTCAGGATGTCCCGCCTGAGGGAAGTTGGAGCTCCATGGAGAAGAGAGTGGAGGCCGACAGCCCCAGTTTTACCCACGAGTTCAGGTCTTCGATACTGCCGCGAGTCTCCGTCGAGTCAACCGGTTCGATCGACTTGAAGGAGCAGGAGCTGACTGTGCTGGATGCAATCCTGCTCAAACAGTACGACAAGTCTAGGATCAAGTCGTTCGTGCCTTCCGACATCGAGGCGACGATATCTATTGAGAACAACGGCTCTGCCTCAATCAATGTCATACGTTTGATGGATGACGTCCCCGGTGTCTTCGATCCTCCTTCGCAGGAGGACGTGAGCATAGAGATAGAGGGTACAGACCTCAATGAGGAGCAGTACCTGATAGAGGTGATTGATGGGGTCCAACTGGAAGAGAGAATGGTCTCCCCCGACAGCGCGGGTCATGGTTTGAGAATCACAGTCGGAACTTCAGCACCACTCGGCCTCCAACCCGGCAAGACCATGGTAATCAGGTATCCTCTTCATGCCCCCGACCCCTCTCCTGCCAACGAGCTCCTAGCAGCCCCCATCAGGGCTGACTTCGGCTCGGAGAAGTTTGGTCCTGTGGCCACTAGGGAAGTGGCGAGGCCGCCTCAGATGCGAGTCGTCCACCGCCGGCGAAACGTCAGCTCCGGTAAGGAGGTCTTCCCGGCCAGCGGCGCCGGCAGATACGAGATCCTGCTGGTGTTCGCCAACAACTCCGATAGCGCGCTAGACGAACTCACTCTGCATGATGTGGTCCCTGGTACCTTCTCCCTCGAGAAATCCACGGTGCGCTCTTCGGTTGACGGTGAACGGGATGTGAAACTGAAGAAGGAATCCGCTCCGGAGGGGATCCACATCGAGTGGAGTGTTGGCAGGATTGAGCAGGGCGAGAGGATTGAGGTGACATACGAGATTCAAGGGGATCCCGAGTCGGAGTACAAGGTCTCTGACGCTCAGGACTTCCACGGTGCCACCTTCGGCAACGAGGTCGACGAGGAGCCCAACCTCCCAGAGTGGGTGGATCTGCCGCAGAGGGCCCCCGAGATTTCAAGGCAGCACGAGCCAGACCCAGAACCTGAACCAGAGCCCGAGGGGGAAGGGCCTCAGGAGCAGGAGCCAGAGGATGAAGGGCCCCATGAGGAGGAGCCAGAGGATGAAGGGCCCCATGAGGAGGAGCCAGAGGATGAAGAAGCATCTGAGGAACCCGAAGCCGAGGTCTGTCCGATATGTGGTTCTGAGGCAGAGATAGGCGCATCGGTGTGCGCTGTTTGCAGTTATTCGTTCTGAAGTGGAACTGGCTGGACGCCTATGGCGTCCACCGAAGCGTTCATCCTGTTCTGGTTGAGCGAAGGTGCATGGCGTCAGCGGGCACCAGCAGCGACTCACAGTCCGAGGCCATGTCCTCGATGATGATGCCGATGCTCTTCCTGATGCTGATGATGGTGGTGCTGATGCTCAACCCGGGACTTCGCGTGGCATTGGCCGATGGGGCGGGCTATGTCCTCGTGCCCCTCCTCCCTTTCCACTCCCTCTACTTCGTTCCTACGGTGTTCATCGTCGGCTCCAGCATTATGGTCGTAAACACCATCATTCGGGCATTCTTCATGGATCCAATGACCCAGGCTCACTTCAGTCACCGCCAGCGTCAGATTGGCAAGAAACTCAGAGAGGCGCAGATGGCCCGAGACACAGCTAGGGCGGACAAGATGCAGAAGTTGCAGATGGAGTTGATGCCCGAGCAGATGGCAATGCAGTCAGCGATGATGCGACCGATGATGTTCACAATGGTTTTCATCATCGCCATCTTCAGTTGGATGGCCAGCGAGGTCGAGACCTTCAGGGTGGCATTCGTCAGTCTTCCTTGGGCGCCGATGTGGTCGTTCAACGACAGGGTGATGTGGATTTTCCCAGCTTGGATTGCCACGTACATCACAATGAGCGCACCGTTGGGCCGAATCATCGACCGCCACATCAAACTGTTCCGCTACCGTACCCATCCGCTGGTCGTCGCGGGGGACCCCATTCCCGAACCCCTGCTGCATCTGCTTGAGGAGGAGAAGGCCAAGACAAGCGACGACGTGAGGATCCGCAGGGCCCAGCGAAGAAGGGCCGGGCCGCGCAAGACCGGACCTCAAGCTGCCGCGACAGCGCAAAGGAAGGGTGGCAACGTGCATTCGACCCCGCCTAAGTCGGGGACTACCTGCCCCTCATGCGACTCTGACATGGTCCTGAGGACCCCAAAAGGTAGACTGAGATGTGAAGTGTGTCGGAACGAGTGGAGGTGAGGTGATGCTCAGACTCACAGTCAGCGGACCTCCCGGCAGCGGCACCTCGACCCTGGTCAGCAAGTTGTGTGAAGAGCGAGGGTGGTCCTCGGTCAACGGAGGTGACCTCTTCAGGAATGAAGCCTCTAGAAGGGGCCTCTCAGTCGGGGAATTCAGTGCTTTGTGCAAGCAGGATCTCGGCGTCGACCGCTCACTGGATACGTTGCTAAAGCAAGTGTTGACCGACCCTGACGCCCCCGAAATCGTAGAGAGCAGGTTGTGTGGTTGGTGGGCTTACCAAATCGGCCTGAAATGCCCTAGGGTTTGGGTCGCGGTTTCTGACGAAGAGAGAGCGAGGAGAATCCAGAACCGAGAAGGCGGCGACTATGCCACCTGTCTGGCCCTGTCTCAGCAGAGGCAGAGGGACGACATGGCTAGGTACCGCACGTTGTACGACATCGACCTGAACGACATGACTCCTTATTCCATTGTCGTCGACGCCGACGAGGCCGGCGCTGACGAGGTATTCCGCATAGTAAGTGCCGAACTGATTGAATGAGGTGGTTCTATGGGCGACAGCGGTTACTGGGAATTGGCAGACGCATCGACCAACCCTGACTTCGGCTCAGATCCCCGGGAGCGCTCGCTGGACCAACTCCTAGCCGCCGGGATAGTCCTCGTCGAGAAGCCGCGAGGTCCGTCTAGTCATCAACTGGCTTCTTGGGCCCGTGAATTACTCGGAATCAGTAGATTGGGGCATGGGGGGACACTCGACCCCTTTGCTACGGGATTGCTGACCTTACTCTGTGGCAAGGCCACGAAGCTCACAGAGTTGGCCCTCAAGGCCGACAAGAGGTATGTCGGGGTCCTGCGCTTCGGTCGTGCTGTGGACGAGGCGGAGCTCGAGACAGTACTTTCAGATCTTACGGGGGTGATATACAACGTCCCGCCACTGGAGTCCGCGGTCAAGGTTCAGGTTCGGACTAGGACGATTCATTCGTTTCGGCTCTTGGACACCGAACCCGAGTCTCGCATCGCTGCTTTTGAGGTGTCCTCCAGCGCTGGCACCTACATCAGGACTCTCGCCAAGGACATTGGCCTGCTTCTGGATACGAGATGTGAGTTGATCGAGCTCCACAGGGACCGTACAGGTAACTTCGATCAGAGCATGTCATGCAGCATGCAGCAGCTTGCCGATGCGGCATTCCTGTCTAATGAGCACGGCGACGACAGCGCCCTTGTCAAATTGATAGCTCCGGTCGAGACCCTGCTTTCCGGACTCCCTGCTATCACCGTGAAGGATGGCGCTGCTGCCGCTCTTTCACATGGTGCTCCATTGGCAAGGCCAGGTGTCGTACGAGCGCCTAAGGGTATTCAAGAGGGCGCAACGGTTCTTCTACAGAGCATCAAAGGGGAAGCGGTCTCTGTGGCGAGGATGTCGGTAGACACCGACTCCCTTTCCGAGATGAAGTCCGGGGAGGTGGCCGTTGCTCGCGCAGTCATGATGGAAACGGGTACGTATCCACAGAGTTGGTCCAGAGAATGAGGGCTCAGGCCATCTCATGCTCTTCGTAGACCCACTCTTCTGTCTCCAAACGAATCTTCAGTTTCATCATTTCAATCACACACCACCGGCTCAAACACCTAGGCACCCTTGCGCGGCGTGGCTTTTCGGTTTTGCGCTTGGTATAACTATTCCCTGAAAATGACCGATTATCAGCCTGAAGGGGGGTCGACAACAGGAAAACCGAGGTGTCCGAACTACTTTCTGTGCTCGTAGGGTTTGCGCACCTTGCTCGGACTGAAATAGAGTGCGGTGAGGGCAATCAGAATTATCCCAATGGAGAGGAAGACGACTGCTGGCCCTCGGTTGAGTGAATCAATTATACTGCCCGAGCCAGTTCCCCTCTCGCTCACAATCATAGTGATCAGGCGGTCGTTGTTGTTCTCCGAAGTCTCGTCGATGGATGCGGTGCTGTCTGCCACGACTTCAATCGCCAATGCATCATCGGGCCCCGACACCTGTGCATCGCAAACTGCTACACCTAATCCCCCGGACGGTATGGATTCGACCATGACTACACCGACCAAGATGCTCCCGACCGTGCACTTGACGTTGACAGCATCGGCAAGCCCCCTTCCCTCGTTTCTGACGTAAGCGTAAATCTCGATGACATCCCCGTCAACCAGCTCCGAGACGCTCAATCCATCCCGTCTCACGTCTATTGATTCTATGAGGAGATCGGGTTTGGCCGTCACTACGACTTCAATCGACTGCGAGATGTCATTTGTCCCGTCGCTGACACCGATCTCCACTATGTGAGAACCAGATTCCACCGGAGTCAGAATCAGGTCGTTCGCTGTATCGAAGGTAGCCCATGAGCGACTGGCCGAGAAGGTCAGAGACTGGGTATCGGAATCTGTCACTGTGATGTCAACGACCATCGTCTCGCCCAACTCGATATATACTGTGAGGGGGAGTCCCTCAAGGACTGGGGGATCCTCGATCGGGTTCACCGTGATGCTCATCTCACCAGTCCAGGTGTTACCGCGTTCGTCTTCTACTACGACCATTACAGAAGTCTCCCCCCAGGCGTCCCTGACAGGTTGAATCCTGACATACTGGTCGACGATGGTCGCTTCGATGACGGTCGGGTCTCCGCTGACGGCGCTCAGTGCTAGGTCTTCAGGTGCGGTGAGGTCGTCGATGCACCTGACGTCCATAGGGATGTGAACGCCCGCATCATCCTCGTTGAAAGACATATCATCGAGTGGCATGCACTCCGGGTCGAGGTCCCACTCGACGTCGTAGCCACCCGTGATGGAGACTGAGTGAATGTGGACCACTGTGGTTTCAGCAGTCCCGTTCGAAGACCATTGAAACCTCGCAGCGACCCCGGTGACCATCTCTCCCAACCGTTCGGGCAGAGCGTAACCAACAGGGACATCAACAACGAAGGCACCGTCCTCCATCGGTATGCTGGCAATCAATTCGCTGCCGACGGCGAATCGAATGTAACTCGTGTCGGCTAGCCCTCCGAACTCCCCTGAAACGGCCCCATAGGCCACGAGGTGCGGGTCGTTGATGTCCACTCTGGCACCGGAGATGCACCCGTCCTCGATGTCGATACGGATTTGCTGGGTTGAATTGGGGTTGTCCAGCAGTTCCCCTGATTGCTTCTCGCTGTAGTCTCCGTCGAAGCCGACAGGCAGAGCCCATATCGTGTGATTGCCGGCCCCGTAGACGTGTAACCGCCCCAATTGCTGCAGAGGAGGGACTTCAACATCGAATGTCCAAATCCCCGCCTCAGGGCCGTTTGGGGTCAGCCCGCAGGAAACTTGGGAGAGCCCGGAGATCTCTCCGTCGTATGGTCCGAAATCGACAACCGGTGAATCAACATCATTGAGGGTGTGGACGGCCTTGGTGGTCTCGAAGGAGTACCACGGCTGATGGTACTTCACCCTCAACCCGACCGCGTCCACTCTGACCTCGGAGTCGTCACTCGCCCCCTGGGAGGTGTAATCGACAGTGAACTGGGTACCCTCCAATGCGCCCCAGTCTATCTGGACTAGGTCCTCCAGTGGCAGCACAAGAGGGTTGGACATCCTAAGAATAGGGCCGAAGGTGTGCCCGAAGGTCACGACCAACTTGTCGAAGCCGTGATTCTGCAGAACGACCCTCACAGTATCCTGGGATAGCGCATCTGGGATGGAGAAGTGCAGGACCATCGAGACGTTGGCGATCTGCATGCCATGCAGTCCAGCGAAGTCGTACCCGTTCATCGTGATGTTCGGGCCCTTAGACCAGGTGTAGTAAGAATCGGGCTCCCCGAGGGTAGCATTAGACAAAGTCGGGCTGTTAGTGGCCCAGGAAGTCACTTGTTCGAAGTTATCAGGCCGGTCGTGGGTGAAGGAAAGCTCGCCATCGGCGACCATCCCACCAGAGTACTCAGCCTGCTCGCTGGAGAAACCGGCAGTGGCCGATATCTCCCATTGCTCGGAGTCCGAGAAGTCACCAGCTTCTATGAGTTCGATCCCTTCGGCGCCGATGACGGTGTCTGCGGCGGAAAATGGCACCATAGGTGCCAAGGAGAAGACGAGGAGGAGGATAATCGTAACACCAGCGGGCCCCCTCATGTCCAGACAACGGTAGAGTGCAGGGCTTCAATCCGTTGGTCCTCAGTGCATCCGTGCAAGCATGCGTAACGGTTGATAAACGGCCTTCCTCCACCGTCACACGTACGGCTGTGATGGTGTAGCGGTTAGCACGGTGGGTTGTGGTCCCGCCGGCCCGGGTTCGAGTCCCGGTCACGGCCCCATTGAATCACCGGGCTGAGCCGTTGATGTCTTCGTCGGCTATCTCGTGCCCCATCCTGTTGACTTTGGCTGCCAGGTACTCCCTATTCTCCTCTCCGACGCCGACCACCAGAGGCATCTTTTGGACCACGTTGACCCCATTCTCGCTGAGTTGTCTGATCTTGTCGGGATTGTTGGTTAGGAGGCAGACGCCGTTTACTCCCACGGCACGCAGTATCTCTGATGCAATCCGGTAGTCCCGAGCATCCGCGGGATGCCCGAGCAGCAGGTTTGCATCCATGGTATCAGCCCCCTTATCCTGCAGGTTGTAGGCCTGTATCTTGGCATGCAGTCCGATTCCTCGCCCCTCTTGGCGCAAGTAGACGAGGCAGCCCCATCCGACTTCGTGGATCTGCCTCATCGCAGCTTCGAGTTGAGCACCACAATCACACCTCAGGCTGCCAAATGCATCTCCTGTGAGGCACTCCGAGTGGACCCTGACGAGGACCGGATCAGGGCCAGTCATGTCCCCCAGAGTAAGTGCGACGTGATCGGATCCCGTGCTATCCTCATGGAAGACGCGTATCCTGAAGTCCCCGTAGTCGGTCGGCAGACGTGCATCCGCGGGAACCTCGCCCAGTTCGGTGATGCTCATATCGCTGGCCACGAAACTCATCGAGAAGCACACCCCCTTTGAACAATCTCTCACGGCCGCGCCGGGCTCCTGATGCGGAAGGTGTACTCGCCGGCGTCCTCGCTCACGCCCAGCAGCTCGAGCCTCATCCTGTCGCAAAGAGCAGGCATGTCGTGCAACGTCTCCGGGTCGTCGCAGACCACTTCGAACAGCGACCCCCCCTCAGACGACTCGACAGCCTTCCTAGTCTCGTGTATGGGCACGGGGCAGAAGAAACCGAGGAGGTTCAGTGTGGTAACCCCCTCATCGACCATATTTTTCCACCTTAGGGGGCCACGATAGAAGGCTCTAGCGAGCGTCCATTGAAATCACGAGCCTTAATCACATCAATCACGTAGGCGACCTTGTCGACATGAATTTCCACTTTCGTCTCGTCCTCGCTCTGTGAGATCTCCCCAATCACGATATCAGAGACCCGCGCTTCCCGAGTGATCCAGTCTGCTATGGCTCTCTTGGTCGAATCCGATTTACCCAAGGCGAGTCTGACGGTGACCATCCCGAATGGGTCCGATACTTCCTCCCAGTCGTCTCTCTTGCCAATGGGGTCCCTGTCCATGCCTTCGGGCAGGCTAGGGGCATCAACGTAGGGGATGTTGAGATTCCACGTCGATGCGATCTTCTCGATGAGTCGACGGTCTTCGTTGGTGACGAAGCTCCAGGCCTCGCCTTTTCTGCCCATCCTGCCGGTTCTGCCGATTCTGTGGACATACGACTCGGTGTCAACGGGCAGATCGTAGTTTACGACGTGGGTGATGCCATCCACATCAAGGCCACGGGCTGCCACGTCGGTGGCGACCACGATGCTCTCGCCACCGCTCTTGAACGAGTCGAGTATCTTCTCTCTCTTGCCCTGAGGCAGATCACCGTGCAGCCCGATGGCTCGGATTCTGAACTTCCCCAGCCTCTCGGAGAGGATTTCCACCATACGCTTGGTGTTGGTGAAGACGAGCATTTGATCATCATCTCCCATATGCGCTATGATACGGCCGAGCGCCCAGAGTTTGTTGGCCCGTCCGACTCGGATAGCGTACTGGGCGATCTCCGGTATCTCGACTTCCATTTCATCGCTCATCACGTGGGTGGCGTCGAGCATGAACTCGTCAGCGGCGTCGAGAACCTCCTGGGGGAATGTGGCGCTAAAAAGCAGGGTCTGCTCTCGGTTCGGGGTCTTCTCGAAGATCCACAGGACATCCGGGAAGAATCCCATGTCCAGCATGCGGTCCGCCTCGTCGAGGCAGAAGTGCGCAATGTCCTCAAGCTTGAGGTGCCCCCTTTTGGTCATGTCAATCACTCTCCCAGGGGTTCCGACAATGATGTCGGCGCCCTTGTCGAGTTTCTTCGCCTGCTTCTCAAGGTCGGTGCCTCCGTAGACGGTTTGGATCGACAGCCCCTTGTCTCCTTGCAGACTGTCAATCTCCTTTGCGACCTGCACGGCGAGCTCCCTAGTTGGACAGAGGATGATGGCTTGGGGAGAGCCCGAGGGCGAGCAACTCTCAAGAATCGGGATTCCGAATGCGGCTGTCTTTCCCGAGCCGGTCCTCGCCTGCCCTACGACGTCCATCCCCTGTCGAGCAGGAGGCAGTGCCTCCCGCTGAATCTCGGTCGGCTCGGTCCAGCCAAGCGCCTCGATGGCTGCGGCAATCGGAGCTTCTAGGTCCCAACTACTGAAACCGGCCTCGGCAGCGTTCATCGTATCGCCTCAGAAGGTTTCCGAATCGCGGATTTCCCTCTGCAGCTCGCCCATCCAGTACTTGCGGCAGTTCACCTTGGTGAGATACTGATCCTTGCTCGAAAAACTGTGATTGTAGTGGCCCTTGTCGGCAGATGCGTACTGGTCCTTGCTCCTCTTGTGGAACTTTTGGAGTACGTGTTGGCGCATGTATTGCCTGAACTTCAGTGACTTGCTGCGATTCACCCCTTTCGGCGTGACGCCATCCCAGAGGCGCTCGAAACGCTCCAGTTTGCCGTCAAACTCATCGCTCATGCCGAATCCTCGCTGTGCGGCCGACCTAACTGCTGTTTATCATGTTCACCCTCGGAGGAAGCATCACCGCTACGCGGTGTATCTAACTCCTCTAATGGTGGCTCGACCCTGTCAAGAGGGGCTAGGAATCGATTTTTCTCCTCCTCTGAGCCCTCCATTTGCACGTCCCTTGCCAGCGAGGTCAGCCTCTTGCGCAAGTCGGCCCGAGTCTCATGGCGCAGCAACTCGGCAGCAGCCTCCCTGAGTCTTTCCCCGCTCAGAACAATCGAAAGTTGGTCAATGCAGGCCTTGCGCAGTGTGTAATCCCTGCTTCTGGCACCGTCGATGATCATCTTCGTGACTCGGGGGTTTTGCATGTCTAGTTTCTTCATCGCTTTGATTACTGACTTCCTAACTCCCGCATCATCGTCCGTGATGGCAGCCTCGATGAAGATGGTGGCCATCATAGGTTCAGTTTTGGTAAGCTTAGTCAGCGTCTTGGAAGCGTTTCTCCTGACTTGCGCGTCCTCGTCCTCCAACGACCAACCTATCAGGTCCCACCCTGTAGCACCTGCACCGGCGGCAAAACGCAGAATCTTCGAACCGCGCCGCCTCAGATCGACATCCTCTTCTCGAATCAATTCGTCAAGATGCAGGCAACCGGTCTCGGGCCAACTATCGGCTGTCCGGCGGAGGGTCTCAAAGGCGTTAGCGCGATGATCGATCCTAGTATCACGCAACTCTCTACGGAGGATGTTCTCGCAGCCCGAGGGGAACACTGGTGCGACCTTGAGGAAGCACTCTCTAGCCGCATCTCTGACCTGTCCCTCATCTTCAAGAAGACGATCGGAGAGGCAGTGCAAGAGGTCATCGTGCTTCTTCAGTGCGAAGACAGGCAGAATCTCCAGAGCGGCTATTCTGATCTCGATAGTATCGTCATCGAGTGCATCGAGCAGAACTTTGTGTGCAGAGTCAATCTGGCTGCCTAGAACCCGGTGAAGCGCCTTGATCCCATCGCTCCTGCGAGCGAATCCGCCTCCGTCACTCCTAGACAGCTCCAAACTTCCTGTCTCACCCCGGGCCAATGGCAGGATCTCGTGTGCCGGAATCCTCTGCCACGGACCGGCATCAGGGAGGAGCCCCCTGATGTCCACATCGCTAGCCATTCGCTGCCGTCTGATCGGCTTGCCCGTGCGCGGGTCGCGTGCGATGTAACCTCTAGACATTCTTCGCCTCGGCCCGCGCAAGTAGCCGCCTCTCTTGAATGAAATGCAGAATTGTGCATTATTCCACAGGGTAACCATCAAACGGCGCCTTCATTCAGTTGCTCCTCCGGGGGGCCAGATGTCGGAAGCACACGAGCAGGAGATTGGGCGTCTACTGCAGATTAGCATGGCCGGACTGCCTGGGGATTCGACGACACGTGAGGAGCTCTCCCGAATCTGGTCGCTGGAGCTACAGTGGTTCACACCGCAAGAGGCCGACCTGATTGCAGACAGGCTGTCCGAGAGGGGCTGGCTCGTTGAGACCGAAGACGGGCTGTCAGCTCCACTCGGTCTTGAACTCCCGCGCCCCTCTCTAGGCTGGCGTCCAATGGCAAGGCGTATGGTCGATCCCCCCGAATTCAAGCGACACACTCCTCTCGCGCAAACTCCCCCCCTGCCCCCGGAACCAATCGAGACGGTAGTCGAGCCCCCAGCACCCAAGCAGCAGCCAATGCCGCGGATTTCGGACCCCGAGCCGACCTCCATGCCTCCAGACAGAGCAGAAGGCAGCATACCCGGATTGATATCAATGATAGGAGAGAAGTCTGGTTTGGAGAACAAGGAAGTCATACGCCGGGCCCAGCGGAAGCGAAGAGCACTCGGCCAGGTGACTCTGTGGATGGCACTCGCCTTGGTTGCCCGGGAACAAGGTCTGGACATGCAGGCGGTCAACCTAGCGATAGAGGCCTGACTCAGTCGTAGCCGTTCCCTGAGCGCACTTCGGCAGCCAGCAATCCAGGAAGCACAAACAGAGCCATCATCAGTGAGAACAGAACTGAAATCGAACTCACTATGCCGAAGTCTTGAATGACCGGGATGGGGGACAGTTTCAGAACTAAGAACCCACAGATTGTGGTTCCAGCAGACAGTAGCAGAGCAGTGCCCGTGGTGGCGTACATATCCCGCATGGCCTGCCAGGTTCCCATGCCAGAGAGGCGGTTCGCCTCGAAACGCCTCCATACGTGAATCGAGTAGTCAATACCTAGGCCAATCGTCAGTGCAGTAATCATAATCGTCAGTACGTTCCAGTTCATCCCCAGCACGGCCATTGCTCCGACCACCCAGGCGCCGGCTAGGCCGACCGGAAGAATGACCACCAGCGACTGCCCCAGCCTACGCGTCAGGAGAACCAGCACCAGCATTGAGACAAGTAGGCTAATCACAGTCGATGTCACTTGAGATACCACCAGTTCCGAGAGCACGTTGTTCAGGACGATAACATCGCCAGTGACATGCACTTCTCCACCTACCAGTCCCTCTTCCTCCAATAGTTCAGCCTGCTTCACGAACACTTCCGCGACCTCTTGGGCCTCCTCACTGCTCCTTGCTAGAACATCCACCCTCATCTTGAGGTACAACAGCGACTGACCGTCTTCGGTCATAGCGACGTGCATGCCGATCCTCTCAGCCCAACTGAGCCCTCTGAGCCCATCGCCGGTCGAGTCATTGGACATCAGGTCTGAGACAGCCCCCACCAGGTCGCCCTCCGCGAATCCATCCGCGACCCCAAGTTCGCCGTCGAATATTCCCAAGTGATATGAATCGCCGAACAACGGGTCGTTCTCGACAGCATCTCGCAGAATCGGATGGAGCCCGTCATAAGACGGGCGCTGCGAATCTGTGTTCGTTGGGTTGACCACCTCTGGGATGCCAGCGATTCTATCGTCGAAGAACCCGAGTCCCTTCAGCAGGTCTCTTTCGCCACTCAGGGCATCTTCCCCGGGAAGAGGCTCGATTAGTATGATGACCGATTTCCAAGCAGCCGCTTCGTAGGAATCATACATGTCGTTCCTGACTTCCATTATGTCCATGCCATCCTCGGAGAGGAAATCGGTCAATTCGAAACTGGTGTCCAACTCCCTGATAGCTACTATCACCGAACCCATGGTAATCAGTGCGACGACCAGCAAGACTCTCGCGGTATTCCTCCTCTGGAATTGCGTGGCCAAGTCTGCTAACCTGTTCATTTTCAGACCGCGGGACCGCTTCTCGCCCCCCGTCTTCTCAACCACCACATGTACCGCTCCAACGAATACGGTGCTGGCCACGAAGGCGGAGACCACACCCAGTGCCAGAGTGAATCCGAAGGTCCGCAGCGGAGCGAGTTCGGAGCCGAATGGAGGGGGGAACGAGTTAGCGAGGAAGGCGAAGACCGTAGTGATTACAGCCAGGGAGAGTGCCAAGCGCAGCACTGAGACAGACTTCACCCATGCCTGTGCGGCGCTCTCTGTCTGATTCTTTGCCTCTTCGTATCCACGTTGCAGGTGAATGGAGTAGTCGATGCCCAATCCCAGAACCACAGGGGCCACAGCGACCTCGAGTATTGAGAACCGCATACCGACAAAGGTCACGATGCCGTAGGTCCAGACCAGAGCGGCAGATAGTCCCAGCAGAGGTGCTGCAACCATCATGAAGGAGCGAAACGCCATAGCTAGCAGCACGACTACGACCATGACGGCGATAAGCAGCAGCCAGACTAGGTTGTCCAAGGTCGACTCATTGATATCGTGGCTGATTAGATCGTCCGAGATGACCCCGTATTGCAGTGCCGAATTGTTACCGAGCGGGTGTTTTACGTCCAGGTCCAGAAGGGCCCGAATCTGAGATGCCCTGTTCTGTCGGACATCGTCGCTAATATCGCCGCTGATCTCGATTGCCCACATGGTGCTGGACGCACGGGGGGTGGGGTCGCCTTCTCCAGTGTCCAGCCACTCGCACACCGGTTCGTAGTCGAAGTCGGTGTGGAGCATTGCAGATGCAGCGAACGAGGCCGAGGCGATGGCTTGGTCGTTACCAATAGCATCGGTGCATTTATCCCCGTCTGTGACGGCGCCAAGAAACTCCCCCCAGTCGTTGAAGTCTGCTAGGTTGCGACCTTGCTCGTCCCTCTCTTCAAGAGCTCTCTCCATCATATCGGCCGTATTCAGGTGCGCTATGACGAAGTCGCCATTGGCAGCAGAGAATTCTTCGACTCTACTTAAGTCATCAGACAGTTGCTGGAGAGCCCCAAACTCCAGCACGTTACAGAAAGTCTCGTCGCATTCATTACCCCCTTCTGCAGAATCAATGTAAGGCTCGACGTGGATGTAAATCATGTGGGGTGATGAATCCATGACCGTGCTGATCCGCTCTTCGGCTGCATCAGCCTCCGTCTCGGGAGCGAATGAGCCGAGGTCGGTCGTGAATCCTTCGAAATTGTAAATTAACTGATTAGCCATGACTACTGTCAACAGAACGCCCGCAACTACAATTGGCAAAGCCAATCTTTCGAAGGCCCTGACAAGGGACTCTCTCGACGAGGCACTATTCACCATTGCCGCGGCCAAAACCACCCCATGTATAACTTAGGCTCCACTTGGACCCGGGGGGGTCCAACATAGTCAGGAAAGCCCTCAAAAGGGACGGGCTAGTCGAGCGGCTGTAATATGCCAGTCAAGGTACTCAAGAATGAGGGTCGCGAACTACGCCTGAGGATCTCCGGGGAGAGTCACACCACCCTCCAATTATTCCGCTCAAGGCTGAATGAGAGCAAGGACGTTGAGTACGCTAACTACTTCCAGAATCACCCCGATCTCGACGAGCCAGAACTCTACATCAGAGCCTCCGAAGGCAAGAGTGCCGAGAAGGTATTCAAGAGGCTCTGCTCGGACATCTCCAAGGAACTGTCCAAACTCAAACTATGAAGGCGGTGTGGGCGTGGCTGAGCCCTCTATCGAGGAACACCTGGGTCTGATTGGTTGGGCTGCCGAGGGCAAGGGCACCGGGGGGATTCTCAAGGCGCGGGTCGAAGACTTCCGAGTGGAGGAGATGGCGAAAATTCCAGCTCTCGACCCAAAGGGTCGATTCACAGTCGTTCGAGCCTCTTTGACCAACTGGGAGACCAATCGCTTCCTCATGCGCATGGCCGGCGCATGCGGAATCTCCCGGAAGCGAGTCTTCTCTTCGGGAATGAAGGATAAACGGGCTGTGACAACTCAGATTCTAGTGGTTGACGCCCCTCAGAGCAAGGTCGAGAAGATAGCAATCAAAGACTCCGTAATCGAGGTGATTGGACGGACTCATCAGAAGATTGGAATGGGCGACCACGACGGAAACCGATTCACGATCACCGTGCGCGGCTGCAGCGACTCCGACGGCAACCCCATCGACGGTAAGGAGGCTATGAGGAGAGTGAACGAAATCAGGTCGAGAATGTCCCAGAGAATGAGTGCCGACGCATTCCCCAACTGGATAGGGCCTCAGAGGTTCGGGGCGACTAGGCCAGTGACTCCCGAGGTCGGAAGGGCCGTGGTCGAGGACGACTACGAGAGGGCATGTGACCTTTATCTCGGGATGGAGGGGCAGAATTCGAGCGAGGACGTCGCCGCCTTCAGAGCGAAGTGGCGAGAGACTAGAGACCCACAAGGCTGCTTGGAGATTATACCCCGCTATCTGGGCTACGAAAGGGGAATCCTCGAGAGCCTGCTGAAGAACCCGGAAGACTGGCTCCGGGCCTACAAGAGCCTGCCGCACTCACTGCAGTTGCTGACGATTCACTCCCTGCAGTCTCTCACGTTCAACCATGCTCTCGCAGCCCGGCTCGCCGCGGACGTTTCACTCATCGAGCCGGTCATCGGTGATTTGGTGGCCCCCGTCCAGGGCAACGGCAGGATCGACGTCTCTAAGATGGCGTATGTCAGTGAGTCAAATCTAGAGAGGTGCAAGAGAAATTGCCAGTTGGGCAGGCTCTCCGTCACCGGACCCCTGCCCGGTGACAGTGCATCCTTCGCCAAGGGCCTTCCAGGGGAATTGGAGCAGCAGGCCATCGAGGACACAGGTTTGTCTGACGTCAATTGGATGGTTCCTAGGATTCCGAGGCTGACCTCCTCGGGGACCCGCAGGCCGCTGTCGGTTCTATTCCAGTCATTCTCGGTCGAGGAGGCCCCAGATATCTCGGATTCCTCTCTCTCAGAGAGGTGGGAGCAGGGCCCTCTGGAGGGTGATCTGTGGCATCCTGATGGGGCCAGTCTCAAACTCAAATTCACCCTGCCGCCCGGCACCTACGCAACGGTGCTGATGCGCGAGTTGATGCGCTCTCCGTTGGACCACTACTAGGGGCTCAGAGTCGCCCCATCTCAAGGGCCTCTATCTGCCCCACTAGAGGGTCGACCCCACGGACCCTGTCTTCGAAGCCGTCCACGATCCCTTCACCTTCGCCTAGAACGACTTGGACCTCAATAAACATCATCCCGAAGGCCAGTGGCTTGACCTCCACAGCTTGGACCTCGTCGAAACCGTCTATCTGGATGGCAATCCCCTCGTAATCCGGCTTGCCCTCTTCGGGCTGGTCGATAGTGACCCTGTACTTCACAACAACATGTCCCATCCTAATCACTCTCTCAAGGTCCTTGGAAGCCACATTCAGTGCAGATGTACATGACTGACTGAACCCTGCACTTCTCGCTTCGACCTATTGAATTACCGCATTCTGGGCATGGGAAAGCTGTGCTCTTCTTGCTAACCAGCGGAAGTCCTGACGACGTGCAGATAATTGCTCTTCCTGACATTGCTTTCCCTCGATGAGGCGGCCGAACCACACCCCCCTTTTAGCGTTGACCGAGGCAGAGGGGCGAGACATCTGAGCAGTAGGGCGATTTCAAGCCCTGAGTATGTTTCAAAGCCAGCACCCTTACGCAGGTTGGGTGAAAGCATGGGCGAGGGCGAGATCTCATTGACTGGCGAACAGGTGGACCTAGACAAATTCGTGAAAGACGAGGGCGGGATATGGAGCCTCAGGCAAATCGAGAAGGTCCGTGGCTGGAACAACATCGAGTACGGCGCGGGCTTGTCAGGCAAGAATACACCATCTACCGGGCTTTCTATGAACAGGGCCTACATCCCTCCCGGCGGAGTTGCCAAGGCTCACATCCACGTTGATTTCGATGTGATGATTTTCCTCCTGAAGGGGAATGTGAGACACGAGTACGGGCCCGGCTGCAGGAAGTCCGTGGTCCACAGTGCGGGTGACATGTTCTACATCGAGCCGGGACTACCTCACGAGGTCTTCAATACCTCGGACACCGACTGGGTCCATGCTGTCGTCTCTCGCTCGGACCCTTCAGAATGGCAAAACATCGAGCCTTACGACAGGGATTCAGAGTGATCAGCCTTCCTCACGTTTCCGCAGCCGTTTGAAACCGACTTTGGTTTCGACCTCGTCCACTTCTTCCTCGACTACGACACCCAAATCGGAGAGATGCAGTTGGACCTGCTCCAAGGCGCTCTTGCCCTGAGCCCGAGCGCGTGGTTTGGGGAGTCTGTTCTGGCAGATCAGATAAGTCTCCGAGGAAGAGCTCCTGCTTGCAGTTGGGGAGTACCTCTGAACGTTGGAGAACCTGTCTTTAGCGGCATCAATCAGTCCTTCGATCCCTGTTCCTTGGAAGATCTTCGTGACGAAGCTGCCCCCGGACGGGATGAACTCCATGGAAGCATCTAGCACTAGGGTGGAGAGTTCCAAGGAGATGGTCTGGTCGGTATCGTAGCGTCCTGTCAGCTTGGGGGAGATATCACTGACGACCACGTTTATTTCACGCTCACCAAGGGCATCCCTAATCTGGCCCATGGTCCTCTCCTCAGTGACGTCCCCGATGATGATTCGAGCACCTTCGACAGGCGAGGTCGCGAGCAAGTCAACACCGATGACCAACCCATTTTCCCCTACTTCCTCGACCGCTACTTGGGTCCAGCCGCCTGGATGGCAGCCCACATCCAGCACCACATCTGCCTTGCGGAGGATGCCGAAGCGCTCCTGAATCTGCTTGAGCTTGTACGCTGAGCGGGTGCGATAGCCCTTGGAACGGGCTATTCGACGCCAGGCGTCGCGCCTGTTGTCCTGATACCACCGCTTGCTCATGCGATGAGCCTCGGGTCATTGGGTTATGAAAGGGGGGCGCCGGGACTGCTATCGTGCTGCTGCCTTCGTCGCTTGCGCTCAGAGGCCGATTTCGTCAATGAGTGCTCGCGCAGAGTGCCTTATTGCGGCCTCGGACTGCATATTGGGCACGAAGCCCGTGGAGAGCAGGCACTGTACCTCAAGCGAGGTCTTCGGGACGTCTCCAGCCCAGCCCCGCTCACCACCGGTGTACTCGATCGAGACTCCCTCGAGACCACTCTCTTCGACCACGATCTCGGCGATGCGGCGGACCGAGCAGGTGTCGCCGGTTCCTAGGTTATACAGGTTCACCTCTTCATCGACGCCGTTGACGAGGTGGAGCATGGCGCTGACGCAGTCTTCAGCGGACATGTACGACTTCTCCTGAAGACCATCGCCGAGAACCTCGAGACGCGTTGGGTCCGCCCTGAGCTTGTGGACGAAGTCGTAGATTACGCCATGTGTCCCCCTCGGGCCCACAATGTTCGCGAATCTGTGAATCCAGGCCTTAGCACCGAAAGTTCCGCACCATGCTGTGATGAGGGCCTCGGAGGCCAGCTTTGACGCCCCGTAGAGCGAAATTGGCTTAATCGGGCCGTAGGTCTCAGGTGTGGGCATCTGAACAGCCTCACCGTAAACGGCTGAGGACGAGGAGAACGAGATCCTACCGACACCGGTGAGACGCATTGATTCAAGCACGTTGTAGGTGGCGATGGTGCCCTGTCTGAGATCCGTGTCTGTGACTTCGGTGCCGAGCCTGATATCGGGGTTGGCAGCCATGTGGTGGACGGTCTCAACCCCGTTCATCGCTGACTTCACCGATTCGAGGTCCAGGAGGTCGGCCCTGACGACTTCGACCATCCCCGAGTCCGAATGATGGGAGAGGAACTCTTCTCGCCCGCTGCTGAAGTTGTCGAGCACACGCACGCGCTTGCCCTGGGCCACTAGGGAATCCACTAGGTGAGAGCCGATGAATCCGGCACCGCCTGTGACCAGTTCCATGGCCGCGCGACCCTAGGGTCACCCTTGAGTCCATCGGGTCGCCGTTGCGCGTGGTTTTTCCTAAGTCCAGTTGCTGCTTTCTCTGCGACCACGCAGGAGGTAAGCGGTGACCAAGAATCCAATCAGCGATAGGTGTGCAACCGTGCAGAAGGGGCAGATGTGAGGTGCTCCGTCGACTTGGGTGAGTTCGACGAAGACGAGGAATGCGACGAAGGGCAGGCCGGCCAAGCCTGCGTACCAAGAGAGGTTGGTGAACGTCTCTGACCACTTCGCGTGCATGTCCATGCGAAGGGACAGGAAGAGGAAGAACAGCAGGCTGAACGATATTAGCCCCGTCATCCCCCAAGGGACTCCGAAGAGGTTGTTCCAGTTCGGATCGCCGATTACAGATCCGCATTGGACTAGGCCCTCCGAGGCGCACATAGACGACTCCCCGGAGGCGAGCAGGGAGTTGTGAATCGCATAGGTCCAGCCTGAAGACATCAGTCCGACCCCGATGAATGCGAGGCCGGCATTGAGCATCATTTGGGTGCCTTCCTCGCCACCTCTCGACCTAGCGATAGACGCCATCACCGATCCAACCCCAAGCCCGGCGATGAAGAGCATCAGAGGTGTGTCTAGAACCGCCATCAGGAACCACCGACCAGTCTCTGGAGCGCCCCGCTCATCTCCTCGTTGGAGGGATGGTTCTCGGGTTGATTGTGGTTCCAAGCCACGATGCCGTCAGGTTGCAGCAGGGCGGTGAACGGAGTACCGGGAATCTCCCAGTCCCCAGAAGTCCTCCCAGCGAGGTCATCGACGTAAAGCCACGAGTGCGCGGAGCCCGGCCTGTCGGCACAGTTCACCGAGCCACCCTTACAACCATCATGGGATGTCTTGTCCCTGAAGGCCTCGATCTCGGCGGTGCTGCCTTCATGCCCCCCTATGCTCAATTCCAAAACTACTGTGACGAATGTGACGTCTTGGCCCCACTGTGAGTGCAACTCACTCATCTTCTCACCCTCGGTCCAGCAGTACGGGCAGTCCGTGTCGATATACTGTATCAGGATCCAATTGCCGTCACCGCCGTCTTCCCAACTCTTGTTGAACAGCTCTGACAGGCGGAAGTCGTTCCAGCTTCCCCCATTGTACGCCTGGGCTGTAAAATCCGGTGCGAGCTCGCCCTCAGACGGCCCGACCTTGACCGGAGGAGCCAGTAAGATGACGCTGAAGAAAACAATGCTCGTCACTCCGAATGTGGCGAGAGCAGCCATCAGACGGACATCCTCGTCCTTGCCCTTGGGGGCTGCCACTCTGCTCCTTCTAGCCATGTTACAACCGGGGCGGGTGCCTCATTCACTTTCAGGGGTTCGCTGTTCTGGATTAACGGAGCAGGCTGTCACGAGCGTGAGCCAGTTCAGGGAATCCTGTAACTGCTCTTAACACGCCTTCCACGCGGAGCCTATGCGAACGTTTCATTTGGCTCCCGTGGAGGCCCAACCCCGTGTCCGACGCCGAACCGGTTGACAAGTACTCCATCGCAGATGGAGAGGACCGTGATGACGAGGCGGCTTTCTGGGAGGGCTTCTTCGAGAGGCTCAAGCCCCTGAAGGAGGCCTCAGACAGAGCTCGAGAGAGTTTCGCAAGCAGTTTCGTAGGCGAAGGCCTCGATACTATCGCCCAACTCGTCGATGACGCCAGCGACGCTGTCCAAGGAGCCACTAGGCGAACCATCGAGCTGACCTACTCTTCGATCCTCAGGAGCCCAGCCAGTATCGTCATCCTGCTACTGCTGCTGACCGCGGTGATTGGCAGAGACGCAATGGATTTTGAGCATCAGATCAACGGCGATGTCGAGATCTACCTGCCGGACGGCGCCGATTCGACGGTGCTGCTGAAGGAGGTCCGTGAGCAATGGGCAACTGACATTTTCATCCTCTATGTCCAGACTGACAACGCGATAGCGGACCAGAGTTTTCGCGGCACCGAGAACATTACCCAAGTGGACATCCTGAAACAAATCTCCTGGATTGAAGGCGATGACCAGAATCGCGGCATAGGGGGTTACCAGTCTGGCCTTGACTACAACAAGGAGGACAGGGGCGACATAGACGGCGTCGTCTGGGTCCTTTCGCCAGCCCAGATCATCAAGGAGGCGAACTCCTCGAGCTACAGGTTCAACTGCGCTGTCGAGAAGCACGGTCTCCCGATAGGCTCCAACGAGGATTGCACGCTAGCCTCGCTCAACCCGTATGAGGGCTACTCCATACCCGAGGGCTCAGGCGCCCAGGAGCGGATCGACCGTTTCGTCGAGGACGCCGAGCCCCTGCTCTCGAACTTCGTCAGGGACACCAACGCGGACGGGATATGGGACACCGGCGTGGTCGTCATGGGCCTCAGGTTCGACATGTCGGATACTGCCATCACCTCGCGTTCAGACCCCAAGGGAACTACGGAGGAGAACCCAGATGGCATCCTCAGGGATCACAAGGCGTTCATCATCCACGCCGAGCTGCTGATCTACGAGGAGTCGGACCCCTCGGACTGCCAACTCTGCCATAGGGTCTACAACACCCCGATGTCGACCATGGACGAGTTCACCACGATCGATGAGCGGAAGGCCATCACCATCACCGGGCTGACTCCCGTGCTGCACGACATCTCCGATGCCATCTACCTCGAACTGGTGGACCGGATGCTCCCAATCAGTCTCGTGCTGGTCGCTTTGGCCATGCTGGTACTGCACCGCAACCCGAAGGTCATCATCGTCTGCGGCGCACCCATCCTGATGAGCCTCGCCATAACCTTCGGCATCACCGTGTGGGCCGACATCATGCTCACTCCGATGATCATCTCAGTCGGCCCCATATTGGTTGGTTTGGGGGTCGACTACGCTCTGCATCTGACGAATCGGATCGAGGAGAACAGGATCGAACTGATAGAGGAGCGCTTGGAGATGTCGTGGGCCGCCCAGAGGGACGGCTTCCAGACCGAGGACGTGGATCCGTGGGACCCTCACATCAGCCTCACGGCGACGGTGCGAGCAGTACTCACTACTGGCCACGCGATCTTCCTGTCCGCACTAACCACCATCATCGGTTTCAGCGTGCTCAGATGGCCGAGCCTAGTCCCCATTGAGCCTATGCGGACCGTCGGCACGACCCTGTTGCTCGGTATCTCGACCACATTCGTCCTCTCGATGCTGATGGTACCGGCACTGGTGCAACTGCTTCGGTACAGGAAGGGGCAGTTCAAGGCGTTCGACAGGTTGTGGGAGAAGGTCGGCGAATTTCCGATCAAGGCCACGTTGCTGGTAATCTTGGTAGCCACCGGATTCACGGTAGCGGGAGCCAGCATCCTCAGCGAGGAACTGGGGCAGGGAATCACTGGTTCCTCAGACGAGGTCCCTCCCGGGCTGGAGTCGTATGAGACCCTGAGGGAGTACAGTTACGTCTTCGAGGGCGGGCAGACGAACATGTTCATCGTCGATGCGACGAACAGGGGCCCCCAGAACAACACAGCGCCCATACGCGATCTGCCGATTCTCGACGCGATAGACTACATACAGGTGCAGAAGATAGACCTGGTTGCCAACACCACGACAGTCAGTCTGGTCACTGTTCTGAAATCGATACACGTCGACGTCGTCATCGGCGGGCTGGAGATCTACGACCAGAGCCTGTGGGAGATTCTGCACGACGACTGCTGGGACGAGTCTTCCAACCCCCTGAGGCCAGACTGCTGGGCGTACTCCGTATCGAGCCGCGAGGACATGGTGAACATCGCCCTCGACACGCTCTCACCGGAGGTGCGATCGATGCTGATGAACGCCGATCAGGGAACTGGCGAGACCAAGACCCTGGTCTATGTGAACCAGCCCTACATCAATCTCGCAGACGCCAGTGTCCTGCGCAACGCCATCGACGGCTACCTGACCGGCCCAGCAGGCTGCGGGGGCTCCGCTTGGACCTGCCAGGCACTCGGGATATCGCAGGTGTTCAACTCGCTGCTGACCGGTGGGCTGCCGGTATCGATAGACATCAACGACGGGATACACGAGGCCCAGTCCGAGACCACCATCGCGACGATGCTGATACTGCTGATCACCATGGCCTTCCTGTTCCGCTCGCCCCGACTTGCGTTCTTCACCATGATCGCGGTTGGGGTGGTGGTCATTTGGCAGCCACTGCTGATGCGCGGCGGCGGCGTCAACGTGAACGTGTTCACGGCAATGATAGGCACCATCGTCTTCGGGATAGGTGTGGACGACTCGATTCACATCATTGACCGCATCAAGGACGAAGGCGAGACCCCCGCTGGCATCGTCAAGTCCGTGGCCAAGACTGGGCAGACCATATTCGAGACGACCACGACGACCTGCGCTGGGCTGTCAGCAGGCCTATTCGTCGCTATTCCCGGCCTGCAGAACTTCTTCGTGCTGATGATGCTGCTACTGATACTGGCCTTGCTCACCAGTGCCATACTGCTACCGGCCCTGATAGTAGCGTACCATGAGTTCGGCCACCGGATAACAGGGGCCGGCCCATGGCTCGATTACGAGGACAGCGGAGCCCTTTCTGCGCAAGTGGTACTGGATGCGGTGGTCGAGTGACAGCGAACGCTGTCGCTACCTGAGGCAAGGCGAGGGTGCAGGGAGTAAGCCCCTTTCTGTTCACCTTTCGGCTGGTCGCATTCAACTATGCATCCTACCCGGTCCTGTCGATGCCATGCGGACCTGCTTGGACTTGCTCCGGTGGGGATGCTCGTTCCAGCCGCGGTCAGGAAATCTCCCCCTCTCGGGTTCACAGTGCGCCTGGCGCGGTTCGTTTCTGTTGCAGAGCCGGCCCTCCCGGACCTCCGACTTGCGCCGGACCACCTGCATCAAGGAGAGGGGACTTTCCTCAGTGTCGAACACTGTCAGCGACCCTCCTGCTCCCTCGCCCAGTGGGCGCTGGACCCTCGCATGAACCCCTCGGTCACTGAAATCGCTCGGTTTAGGGCAATTCCCACGCGGAAACCATGATGCGCGGCACACCTCCAGCGGGCTCCGTGGATGAGGTCGAGGCGCTGAAGCGCGAGGCCGGAATCGCTGCTTGCTCATTCGTCAGCAATGGTATGACACTAGGCCTCGGAACCGGCTCTACAGTCCGCTACACGGTGCTGGAGATTGGACGCAGGATGGCCGAGGAGGGACTACAGGTCAAAGGAGTCCCGACCAGCGAGGCGACTAGACATCTGGCAGAGGGCCTTGGTATCCCACTACTTACCCTAGAGAAGGCCGGTGAGGTCGACCTGACGATAGACGGCACGGACGAGTTCGACCCGGATTTCCAACTCATCAAGGGCGGCGGCGGGGCCCTCACTCGGGAGAAGAGGGTAGCCGCTGCATCGAGGGCCATGGTCGTGGTGGCAGATGACCGCAAGCAGGTATCCGTCCTTGGTGGATTTGACCTTCCTCTTGAGGTCGGTACCAGCGACTGGGAGGGAGTTCGAGATGAATTAGATTCAATATGCCCCGGGCCGGTGAGGCTGCGCGGCGGTCAGATACCCTATGTTACTGACAACGGCGGCTACATCCTCGACTGCGAGTTCGGCCCCACCATCTCAGACCCAAGTAAGTTGGAAGAACTGATTCTCTCGGTCGACGGTGTCGTCGAGGTGGGGCTATTCGTCGGTATGTGTGACGCGGTCGTGATGGCGACGCCGTCAGAAGTGCTGACCATAGTCAAGGAAGACGGCAGACTGGACTGATTTCACGTTCCGTCGCGGTTATAGAGTGGCGTCAAGTCGGTGGGCTGGGTCTGTAGCTTAGTCAGGTAGAGCACCCGGCTCTTAACCGGGCGGTCGCGGGTTCGAACCCCGTCAGACTCGCCATCCAAACACACCTTTGAATCGAGGTTTCTTAACCCATAAGCGAGCGAGCCGCCCACAGGAAGAGAGCGCATGAGCAAGCAGTATTGGATCGGCGATGTCCGTGCAGGCGCCCATGACGGTGCTGAAGTCGAGTTGAAGGGATGGGTCCACAGGACCCGTGGCTCCAACAAGATCTGGTTTATGGTGCTGCGTGACTCCACAGGTTTAGTCCAGTGCGTGATCAAGCGCGAGGAAGTCGGAGACGATGCCTTCGAGGCGCTCAGCACGGCGCTGATCGAGTCCAGTGTCATCGTGCACGGGGTGGTCGAGCCGACCGATCGTGAGCACGGCCACGAGGTACAGGTCTCATCGGGCGAGGTGATCGGGGGGGTCAATCCAGAGCGCCCATTCCCGATAACAGAGTCAGCCATGGCCGAAGCAGACGGCGGCGAGACGGAGTTCCTCCTCGACAACCGCCACCTGTACCTGCGAACCGGACGGATGACGACGATGCTGAAACTTCGCTCGACACTGTTCGGAGCCATCCACTCTTACTTCCGCGATCGAGACTTCACCGAGTACCACGCGCCGAACTTCGTAGCCGGTGCAGTGGAAGGAGGGAGCACATTGTTCGAGGTGCCTTACTTCGGTCGCAAGGCCTACCTGACACAGTCTTGGCAACTGTACGCCGAAGCGGCGATGCCGGCTCTGGAGAGGTTGTACACGATAGCGCCGTCGTTCAGGGCTGAGAAGAGCAGGACCCGCAGGCACCTGACCGAGTACTGGCATGCCGAGATGGAGGTCGCTTGGGCGTCCAATGCGGATATCATGGAGCACGGCGAGGGAGTCGTCAGGCACATCGCTAGGACCCTGCTCGATGAGAGCTCGGACGAGTTGTCGGAATTGGGCCGTGATCTTGAGCTGATTGCCAGTTATGCTGACAGCGCATACCCCAGAATGAGGTACGACGAGGCCATCGAGACCCTGCAGGGCAAGGGAGTGGCTGTGGAGTGGGGACAGGATCTCGACTACTCAAAGGAGAAGGTACTCACCGCTGACTTCGACGTGCCGCACTTCCTCACCCACTACCCTCGCATCGCCAAGCCGTTCTACCACCGCCCCGACCCGGACGAGCCGAAGTACGTGCTATGCCACGACCTGCTCGCTCCCGAAGGCTATGGCGAGATCATCGGAGGCGGTGAGCGCACCTGGTCCGAGAAGGAGATCCTCGAGCGCATCGACGAGGAGGGCACTCCTCGCGAGCCGTACGAGTTCTACATCGACATCCGCCGTTACGGAGGAGTTCCCCACGGCGGCTTCGGACTCGGCGTCGAACGTGTCTGCGCATGGCTGTCCGGTGCCGACCACATCCGCGAAGTCATCCCCTTCCCGAGGGACAGCAGAAGGATTACGCCGTAGATGTGCTCCAAAAGGAATCTTTGTATCCAAAACCTCTAATATATGACGGATTGAGCCGGCAGTGTGCCGAAGAAGTCACTCAATCCCCGTCCTCGATGCGATCACTGCCAGCGCATCATGTACCGAATCGAGTCACGCCTGCCTGCTCCTGGCGAGGAGGCCAAGTCCATGGCGTCTGCCACGCGCAGGAGCGTAGGATGGATATGCGCCAATGGTTGCACTGTCAAATCTGATCTTCCTCATACGGCGACAGGAGGCAGCACGCCCATGAGCGGGGACTGGCGCGAACTTGACATCGCCAATCCCACCGAGGAGCACGCGATGCTCCGCGAGATGCTCCGCGACTTCGTCCTCGAAGAGGTCGAGCCCCAGGCGCTGGAACATGACCGTGAAGAGAGGTTCAACTCCGAGTTGTTCCGAAGCCTCGGTGACCAAGGGCTGCTGGGAATCTCTGTTCCGCATGAGTACGGCGGCGGGGGCATGGACGCCACTGCGGTGGCTATCATCAACGAGGAACTATCTTACTCAGACCCCGGCTTCTGCCTCGCCTACCTGGCTCACGACCAGTTGATGGCCAACAACCTCGCTCAGAACGGTAGTGAGGAGCAGAAGCGCAGGATCCTGCCCAAGTTGTGCAGCGGCGAGTGGATTGGCTGCATGGCGATGAGCGAGCCGGGCTATGGCACTGACGTGCTCGGCATGCAGACCAGCGCGCTGCAGCGTGATGACGGGAACTGGGTGATCAACGGGCGCAAGATGTGGATAACCAATGGCTCGATAGACGATGACGGCACTCCTGCCGACGCAGTCTGGCTGTACGCGCGCACCGGCACCGACAAGAAGGGCCGTGCCGAAGTCACCACTTTCATCGTCGAGAACGGCATGCCAGGCTACTCGGTAGGTCAGAAGATCTACGACAAACTCGGCATGAGGGCGAGCAACACAGCCGAGCTGGTGTTCGACGACTGCATCGTGCCAGCCGGGAACATCGTCGGCGAGCCCGGCGAGTCGATGATTCACATGATGAGAAACCTCGAGCTCGAAAGGCTCGGCCTTGCAGCGATGGGGCTGGGCATATCGAGACGCTGCCTCACTGCGATGAACCGCTATGCGAGTGAGCGCGAAGCTTTTGGGAAGCAAATACGCGAGTTTGGACAGATACAGAGGCACATCGGTGAATCATGGGCGGAGTACAGGGCCATGCGGACCTACGTCTACGACACCGCCCGGAAGATCGACCTCTCAGAGGCAGGCAACCGTCTGGACTCTGACGGTGTCAAGCTGTACGGCACTACCGCGGCCAAGAACATCGCAGACAGAGCCATCCAGGTGATGGGAGGCTACGGCTACGTCGGTGAGTACGTGGTCGAGAGGCTGTGGCGCGACGCTAAGCTGCTGGAGATAGGCGGCGGCACCCTCGAGGGCCATCAGAAGAACATCACCCGAGACCTCGCTGACGACTCCGACGCCATCGAACGCTAGTGGTAGTCCCGGGAGGATTCGAACCTCCGTCACCGGGACCAAAACCCGGTATGATGGACCACTACACCACGGGACTCCGAGCCGTTCCTGACGGGTCACCGCTTTTGATTTGACGGGACATCCAGCCGGCAGTATGAAGAGTTCTTGGAGTACCCTTGGAACATGCGTCAGCGTACTGCATCTGCCATGGTTCTGCTGATGCTGCTCTCATCTCTGTCGACTGGGCTGGCATCCGCCGGCATCTCCATCGGTCATAATCCCAGCATCATAGATGCTGATGCCCAGCAGTCATCTGAGGCGACCGAAGCTTTCACCAGCGGCTCCCCGTGGATAGAATCGAGCCTCTGGGAGCGCATCGATGAAGACGCTGTGGAGATCCGAGTCACGGTCATCACACGTTCGCTGCAGACACTGAACGAGTGGCAGCACGCCAATGGTGCATTCGAGGAGCAGAAGCCGGCAAAGAACGGCGAGACCCTAGTGGCCGATGACCCCGTCGACGGTCAGATTGACCACAGGACATTCTGGATGGGGGCCGAGTTCTTCCACAAGCTCCCCGGGGTGTCAGGGGTGATTGCAATACTCGACGCTGAGAACGCCCCCGAGCCATACGATACCGTTCCCTTCGAGAGCCCCCCAGGCTACGAACCTGAATCTGTCCGCAGCGGTGAGATACACGGTGCTAACGACGCTTGGGAGCGTGGCTACGCAGGTGAGGGGATGGTGGTCGCGATCGCCGACACCGGTGTCGACTTCGCCCATCCCGACCTCAACGGCACCCAGGCCAGAGTCACCGATTCGAAGTCGCCATACGAGGGCTGGCCGCTGATGTTCGACCACAACAGCATGTACTACTGGCTGGTGTACGGCGATGCCTACCCCGCTAGAGGCACTTGGTACGCCGACACATCGGTAATCGATTACGACAACAACACCGATGGACTGCTAGACGACTCTGGGTACAACATAACCGGTGTCAATGCCTCGCTATCGGGGGCTTACCACCTCGGGGAGCACCCCGACTGGAGGCTCATTGACAAGGCGGGCGGAGACGTACCCATCCTAGTGGTGGACGACAGGATTTCAGGACTTTACGAGACCGTTTACCCCGACATCAATCGGGACGGGCAGTTCTCGAACGACATCCCGATGCGCCCGGGAGAGGAGACAGCTGGCCTGGACACCGACGGGGACGGCCTGTGGGATATCTCAGGGGGCTTGGTCTACTGGGTGGCCGACGGAACCAACGGAGTGCCATATACAGACACCTACGCGGCACGGCACGGCTACGCAAACCGGATTCCAGGAGCAGGTAACCTGACTCTGTTCATGATCGAGTCGGGAAGCCACGGGACGCTTTGCGCCAGCGCGGTGGCCGCACAGGGGGTCGTGAGTGACGGCAAGGTCCTAGGAATGGCTCCGAACGCTACCATATCCTCGATAGGCAACCACTACTCAGGTGGTCACGCACTCGACGGCTGGCGCTTCATCGCCGAGGGCTATGATGGCGTCACCATCACTCAGGGCGACCAGCCCCACATCGGCTCGTTCTCGTTCGGATACTCCTCGATCGACGAGGCCGGTGCTGATGGTTACTCCCTGTACCTCGATTGGCTCACCCGGGTCTACAACGACAACGCATCATACTCCGTGGCCATAGGCAACGGCGGCCACGGCTTCGGCACCGCCAAGGTACCCGGTGCTGCCCACGGCATCTTCTCTGTCGGCGCCTTCAGCAGCCGCTCCAGCGACTCATGGGGGCAGAACGCACCTTGGTCCAACCGAGGCCCCAACGTGGTCGGGAGGATGGATCCGGACATCGTCTCTGTCGGATGGTCTGCCACTGGTGATGTACCTCTGAACCAAAGGAGCAACGCGAACTCCGCATGGGGCACCTGGGGCGGGACCAGCCTCGCCACGCCCATCGCAGCTGGGCTGATGGCGCTGGTAGCACAGGCATGGCAGGCCAATCTTGGGTACCACCCCGGATCGCAGGAGTTCAGGGATTTCGTGATGTCCACGTCCGACGACAGGGGCTACGAGCCGTTCGTCCAAGGCGGCGGCTGGTTCAACGCGTCGAGGGCCACAGCCACTCTGGACGGGGTGAACGGGACATGGTGGGCGAGTCCCGCTCAGTGGAATAGCGGCACCTTCCAAGGCCAGCACAGGGATGCCAACATCAACGTCATGCGTCCCGGCGAGTCGCAAGTCGTCGACCTCGAGTTCACCAACTACGGCCAGACCGAGGTGCTGCTCAGGTACACTCCGACGACCTTCGCCCCCCTTGAGCACACGGTGCGGGTGTGGCACAGCCTCGGCAACGGTACCGAAGGCGGAACCAATGACACATGGGACGGCCACCAAGGGGACCGGCCGGACTTGCTGATACCATTGCACATCACCGACGACCAGAACTTCAGTCTACCATCGGAAACGGTTCAGTTGCGCGCGCGTGCGACCATAGAGTACTCTGCATTCGATGGCAATCAGGACCGCAGCTCCGAGGAACGAGTCTTCCTGCAGGTATACCGTTGGACCGACGATGACGGGGACGGTGTGTATGTCGAGGACTTCGACAACGACTCCATGGTCGACTCCGATGACTGGACTGAAGGGAGCGAACTAGACGAGGTCACCTACTGGTGGGACAACGGGCCAAATGCCGAGGTCAGGGTGGGTCTGCCCTTCGAGGATGCCAGAGACGGAATCTTCCTCGGAGTCTGGAACTACAACGGCCATCTCTCGGACGACCCGGTCAGGATCGAGATCGATTGGACTGCCTTCGGTAGTGCTGGAGATGATTGGATTCACATGCCCGTCTCGTTAGCCGTCGTTGCGAACGGTTCTAGCTCGACACAGATGACCGTCTCAGTGCCTCAGGACGCTAGGTCCGGCTTGCATCAGCACGGTGTGCTGGTGGAGACTTTCGAACTCGACGCTGGAGGCAACTTGACCTCGCTCATGCCCCACAGGAACTGGACCATGCCGGTGGTGACGAACGTGCCATGGACAGGGCCATTCACGCTGGACGCGGGTCCGCTGGATGGAAACGTGTCGAACCAGACTCTTTACACCGAGGAGTGGATCAGCGGTGCCACCAGATGGGACTGGCGGGCCGAGAGCGGCGACTGGCGTTTCCTGTCTGTCGATTGGCCCGAGGAATGGGACACCGGAGGGACGGCCATCCTCGATGTCGACTGGGGCGACAACCCCTACACGGACATCGACATCCTGTGGCTGTCCGAGATGCCTCACGGCTACGCCGAGGACGACCCGGACGCCTATGGCGACTCGACCTTCTTCATCGAGTCGCGCTCGATAAACAACCACGCGGGCGGAGGCTCGCACAACTGGGGCACATTCACCGACACCTCGCGTGAGATGTTCGCCGTGCCCGCATCCCAAGGCATGCACCAGATGGTCCTACACACCGCGCTGCACGGCGTATCCACCAACGACAACCCCCTCAACATCTCCGTCGGCTACATCGCGGCCGAGGAGTCCGGCTTCGAGCGCGTGGTCACCGACTGGGCCGAGGGCAGCGGGGTCGACGCGGTCCACGTAGTCTCCACCGTACCGCTCTCTGTCGACTCGGTGACCGCCTACGGTTGGAGCCAACCGGCCCACTTCGACAACGAGACGGCCTACCAGGACGTCTCGGGCAACAAGATGACCGCCTCTTGGTGGCACAACATGACCGTCCAGAACTCCACCGAGCTGAACATCCGGATGAACGCACACGACGATGCAGACCTCGATCTGTTCCTGTTCCGCGACTCTAACGAGGACGGCTCGTTCTCCTCGGGAGAGGAGGTGGCGCGCTCATGGTCCGGCTCCTCCGCCGAGACGATCCGCATCGTGGACCCCGATGACGGGCTCTACTCGGTAGCCGTGCACGGCTACTCGGTGCCGAGCGGTACCGTCCAGTTCTGGATCGACATCGAGGTGGTGGGCGGTGACGACCTGGTGATCACCGACCAACTCTCGCTCACTCAGGGCGAGATCGACGCGATCTGGCCCAACGGAAGCGAGACCCTAGCAGGGCAGGTGCCCGCTTCGGCCCTGCAGGTCAATCTCGCTTTCGGGATTCCAGAGGCTGCCGGGATTTGGACCGGGTTCATCGACATCATCATCGAGGGCGACATAAGCCTGCGCCTGCCGTACACCTATGAGTTGGTCGAGTTGGACCCAGAGGTCGACTTCGAGGTCCCCGCCAACCTGACGCAGACCAATGTCATCGTACCTGTCAGGCTGCACGCTCTCGACACGGGCATAGGGTTCGGCCTCGACGACCTGAACTGGGAGCCGGCCGACGAGGACACCAGCATTCCCGCCGCTGACCTCGTCGAAGCCATCGACACTGAGGGCAACCACCACAACCTGACTGCCATCTGGAACAGCGGCAATCACTTCGCCATGCCCGAGAACGTCTCGTTCAGGGAGGTCTGGGTAAACGCCACGCTTCCACAGGTGGAGAAGTGGCATGACTACAGAGCCGACCTGACCGACAGGTCGAACAACTCTGACGAGGCCTACCTCTCGGTGTCATACGATGCCACTGCCCCGCTAGCGTCCATCTCCAACATCCCGTGGATAACCAACCAAGCCACGATGACATACACGTTCCAGACCGAGCCCGGTGCTAGTGCGAGACACGGCGATACCGAGATCGAGCTCGACGAGAGCGGCTTCGCAGAGTTCACCTTCCAGTTAACCGAGGCTGAAGAGCGAGCCAACGCCGACTCGTCGTTCTTCTACGTGCACGGCACCAGTGTCTTCGACATCGAGGTCAGCGATGCCGCGGGCAACTCGTTCACCAGGGACTTCGTGGTCGTGTTCGACCCCCATGTGCCCAGCGCGGCGCTGCTCGACGTGGCTGACCAAGCCGGCTATCACTACACTTCAGAGCAGATGGCCAACCCGGTCAACATGAGCGAGGGGACGCTGACCGTCAGGATACCCGTGGACATCAGGGACTGGTGCTTGAGGCTGCAGGCAGTGAACTCGCCGCATCAGACCGTGCAGTGCGAATCCGACCCGCTGATACCCCAGATCACCTTGGAGGACACACCAGGGCAGAGCGCCTACGTCTCGCAGTACGAGATCAACACGACCACCCTGCCCGACGGTGACTACGTCATCTCCCTCGAAATGACCGACTGGGCCAACAACACGGCCGTCGAGGAGTGGTCTCTCGGGCTAGACCGCTCGGTGCCGATTGTGGAATGGGAGATCAGCCCAGGCACCGATTCGGCCTTCTTCGACCACAGACAGGGCCTGTCCTGGCTGTCGAGCGAGGAGGTCCACGTCTGGTTCACCATAGACGGTGTGCTCATCAGCGAGCGCACCGGAGTAACCAGCGGCGCGCTGTTCGTGCTCAATCACACGGGGGTGCACGAGGTCTGCTTCGAGGCAGTGGACATGACCGAGCCCCAGGAGAACGACAACAGGTTCCTCGAGTGCAGGAGCATGCTGCTGGACCCCTCGATATACAGCACCCACATCACTGCGAACTGGAACGGCGGGCTGGCGGCCATCGAGGAGGTCGAGGCGGTTCTGCAGCGCGGTCCCGACCAGGAGATCTGGTGGAGCAGGACGGATGCCGGCGGGAGGCACCTGATCGAGCCGGGGGCCAGCGTGGTCACTGTGGTCTTCGACCTCGAGGAGGGTGACAACCAGTTCCTCATCGAGATACACGCCC
>Ga0207991_1000107_pt1 | contig 54562 bp, 59 predicted proteins | sample ETN07SmetaG_FD_185786 | JGI IMG/M metagenome (GOLD analysis project Ga0207991, IMG submission 185786) | Marine microbial and viral communities from oxygen minimum zone, Eastern Pacific Ocean - ETNP2014F14-07SV275 (SPAdes) (version 2) | ecosystem: Environmental > Aquatic > Marine > Oceanic ...
AACTCTAAAACTTTTTCCTATTGGTGTCTTTCCAGCTTCTATATCAGTCGGCGTATAAAAATATAACAGATTTTCACTAAAAGCTTTAATGCCTAAATAACCAGCCGAGAAAACTCCAAGCACTAGAAGCAAAACTAAAATCATACGGTTTTGTCTTCTAGTCATTACCTCTAGAGTACTTATTTTTTAATGAATTAAGGGTATTATTATGGTTTCTTCTAGCGCCAATAAATAGAAAAATAACTGTTAGAGTAGCAACGCCATAGGCAAGCCAAACATAAAATGCGTATTTCCCATAAGGCAAAAAAGAGAAATACTCTACCATAGTCATGAGATCACTCCTTGGACTTCATCCTTGACCCATCGAGCATTTTGCTCACGAATCAAGACTTCAGTTTTTGCCTTGATAGCTACCAATGTTGTATAAAGGAAAATAGATGCAACAAACATTAATGCAAGAGCTATCAACATGTCTGGATCTTTCAACCCTCCTGTACCAACAGAATAGCCTTGATGAAGGGTATTCCACCATTTAACTGAGTAATGAATAATGGGTAAATTTACTAGACCAACAATTGCTAAAATAGAGCTTGACTTGGCAGCTGTTCTAGGATTATCGAAAGCACTGTTTAAAGACATATAGGCTAAATATAAAAACAGTAAAATAAGCTCAGAAGTTAATCTAGCATCCCAGACCCACCATGCACCCCACATTGGTTTACCCCATATTGCCCCTGAGGCTAATGCAATAATTGTAAAAGCAGCTCCAATAGGGGCGGATACTTTTGCCACAACTTCTGCCATCTTAATTTGCCAGATAAGTCCAATACCCCCTGCAATTGCCATGATCGCATAAATCAGCATTGAAAGAATTGCGCTAGGCACATGAATAAAAATAATTCTGTAACCATCGCCTTGCTGGTAATCTGCAGGTGAAACTACTAAAGCCCAGTATAAGCCGACAGTTAAAAAACCAATAAATGGCCAAAAAAACCAAGGTCTAAGATTAATACAGGTTTGATAAAAAACTTTTGGTGAGGCCTGCCTTTGAATCCATTTCCACATAACTTAATTAAACTGAAAAATAAAAGGATTTATTTTAATGACTTTTGTGCTACATTGTTTCGTAAATAAATAGGCTGAGGTAAGTCAAATGTTGCCTTTTGGCCTGACTCAATAGCTAAAAGTGATAAATCTATTAGGTCGGTTGATTCAGGGTAAATATTAGAATCAGTATGATTAATTTGACTCGCCTTTATTAATTCATCATTGTGAACTTTCCAGCCACTACCCACGCCTACAAAACTAGCGCCCAAATTATCAACATTTTCTGGTTTACAAATTCTCATGTTACTGATTGATCCATTATCATATACCGCCCAATAAACCTCTCCCATACGAGCATCAATTGCTGTAGCAATTTTATCTTTTTTAAGTATTTTAGAAGCCCTGAAAGCAAGCAGCTCAAGCGTTGAAAAACCCAAAGTAGGAATACCGCAAGAGAGTGACAATCCCTGAACAACACCTACGCACATTCTAACACCAGTAAAGGCACCAGGTCCTTTAGTATAGGAAATAAAATCAACTTCTTGTAAATTATTACCGGCCTCTTTAAAAACTTCATCACAAAGTTTCAATATATACCCTGAACTTTTTGCAATATCAGTTAGCACTCTTGTTGTCTTAACGTTAGAAGAATATAAAGTAACCGATGCAACTTCGGTGCAGGTATCAATAGCTAATATATTCATTGAATTATTTTTTTATAATTTTTATGCATTGACAAAATCATTTCTACACGCCGACTAAGGCGATCAGGTGAATTAACAGGATTGTAGTATGACGGACCCTTTAGCAATGCAACAAGTGTTGCCATTTCTTCTAAATTTAAAGATTCTACATCCTTGTCAAAATAATGAAGACTCCCACTAGCAAACCCATGGATTGCTGTAGACCCTTGCTGCGCCAAATATACCGTATTCATATACCTTTCAAGAATAAAATTTTTGTCATAGGACATTTCCATTAGTATTGCCATAAGCGCTTCATCAGTTTTTCTAGCTAAAGTTTTATCCCTAGAAAGTAGAGTGTTTTTAATTAATTGTTGAGTAATAGTGCTGGCACCTCTAAGTTCTTTTTCTTCAAATAAATATCCATATAAAACTCTAAATATTTCTTTAAAATCAACGCCCCTATGATCAAAAAATGATTGATCTTCAACCAGCAAAAGCATATTAATTAATTCCTTAGGATAGTCATCTATTAGATTTTGAACTTGAACTAAATTGTCCTTTGGTTCGATCTCTGAAGAGAATTGTGATTTAACTAAACTATTTAAATACAGGATATATGGAATAAAAATAACTATGAATAATACGAGTACTCGCTTAATCCATTTGAGTTTAATTGGTTGCATTTCTTAAACTTATAATTCTATTTAATCTAATTAGTTTATCTCAAAGCAATAGCAATTAGAAACATCATCAAATAATTATTTAAGATAGACTAACTAGTATAAAATACCCACTTCCTTGCTTGATCAGCCTATGTTGGCAAGCTTTTTTAATCCATAAGGAGATGTTAATGAGACATTATGAAATAACTCTCATTGTCCACCCTGACCAAAGTTCTCAGGTAACGACGATGATTGAGAAGTACAAAGAGTTAATCACTTCGGGTGGCGGTATTGTTCACCGTCAAGAGGACTGGGGTCGTAAACACCTTGCCTATCCTATTAATAAAATCTATAAAGCACATTATTTGTTGATGAACATTGAGTGCGATCAAGATACACTTGATAAGCTTAATTATAATTTTCGCTTTAATGATGCAGTTATTAGAAACCTAATTATCTCTAAATCGAAAGCTATAACTGAACCATCAATTATGCTTACAAAAACTGAAAAAGATAAAGTCGAAGATAAAGCTAAATTTAAAGCCAAAGATAAAGTTGAGGTTAGAGTTAAAGATAAAGTCGAAGATAAAGTTGAAGAAAAAATCGAGGCTAAAGTAGAAGATACAGAATAGGAGATTATTATGGCTAAAAAACAAGTAACCAAAAGACGTAAATTTCAAATTCCAATTAATCGTTTCTGCCGCTTTACTAAGGCTGGCTTTACGGAAATAGATTATAAAGATGTTGATATTTTGCTAAAAAATATTGATGAGAGTGGAAAAATTACGCCATCAAGAATAACAGGTACCACTGCTAAATTTCAGCGACAACTTACTACTGCAATTAAGCGAGCTAGGTTCTTAGCATTAATACCTTATACTGACAAACACAAAAAATAGGAGGTCTCATGCAAGTAATCTTATTAGAAAAAAATGAAAAATTAGGTAACTTAGGTGATATTGCCAATGTAAAGTCTGGTTATGCTCGTAACTACCTTATACCTCAAGGTAAAGCTAAACCAGCAAATAAAGCAAACTTAGCTGCCTTTGAAACAATAAGAGCAGAACTTGAAGCTAATGAGGTGAGTGCACTTTCAGATGCCCAAGCTAAAGAATCAGCAATGACAGATATTGTTTGTACCATTTCTGCAAATGCTGGGGAAGAAGGGAAATTATACGGTTCAGTTAGTCCTGCAGATATAGTTGAAAATCTTCTTTCACAAGGATTTGAAGTTGAAAAGCGCGACATTAATTTGCCTGAAGCTATTCGACACACCGGTGAATATGAGATCACCGTATCTCTCTATGCAGAGGTCGTTGTTACAGTAAAAGTAATAGTAATTGCTGCAACTGAAGTAGAATAAGTCAATCCAATTTGCATAAGTGAGTTAAAATAAAAAGCCCTATTTAAGGGTTTTTTATTTTTTTAAACTTCACTAATGGATATTGAAAAAACTAAATTACCACCAAACTCTATTGACTCGGAGCAGTCTGTTCTTGGTGGTCTCTTATTGCATAATGATTCCTGGGATAACGTTGTCAATATAGTCAGTTCAAATGATTTTTATCAAGCATCGCATCGCATTATTTATGATGCCATCGTTACACTTCTTGAGCATGACAATCCAGCAGACATCCTTACAGTCAAAGAACAAGTTATTAAAACCCATGATGAGGACTCTATTGGTGGATTTACCTACCTTGCTCAAATTGCTGAAAATACCCCTAGCGTATCAAATATTGAAGCATACGCTAAGCATGTCAGAGAGCTTTCAATATATAGACAGCTAATTAAGATAGGTAGAGAGCTTGCTGATACCGCCTTCCAACCTAAAGATATTGAGGTTAATGAACTACTCGATCTTTCTGAGAAAAAAATTTTTGAAATTGCTGAGCAAGTTAGTCGAAATAAGCAAGAAATTACAAACGTCAAAGATATTATTAAAGATGTAGTTAATCGAGTCCATGAAATGCAAGAAAAGAAAGGTTTTAAAGGTACAGAGACAGGCTTCGCTGAACTAGATAAACTAACCTCAGGCTTGCAAAATGGAGACCTCATCATTATTGCTGGACGGCCAAGTATGGGTAAAACCGCTCTATCTATGAATATTGTTGAGCATGTTGCTATTCATAACTCTAAGCCTGTAGCGGTTTTTAGTCTAGAGATGCCAACAGAGCAATTAGTGATAAGGATGATTTCCTCATTTGGCCGAATCGATTCTAGTAAATTACGCGACGGCAATATGTCAGAAGTTGACTGGAACAGCTTTAATCATGCAGTTAGAGCGTTTGAAGAAAGCACAATATTGATTGATGAAACGCCATCAATTACACCTACTGAGATACGCGCAAAATGTAGGCGACTTAAGAGAAAATACCCCGACCTTGGCTTAGTAATGGTTGATTATTTACAGCTAATGACGGTTCACGGTAAATCTGAAAATAGGGTTCAAGAAATCTCTGAAATATCACGCTCACTCAAAGCGCTCGCCAAGGAAATAAATGTCCCAGTAATTGCTCTCTCTCAGCTTAATCGAGGCGTTGAATCTCGAACTAAGACTGGCAAAGGAAGGATACCTCAGATGGCAGATTTACGTGAATCAGGCTCAATTGAGCAGGATGCTGACATTATTGGATTTATCTATCGTGACGAAGTCTATCATGATGACGCATATACTAATCCGGAAGAGGTAGGTAAAGCAGATCTACGAATTGCTAAGCACCGTAATGGAGCTACAGGAAATATAAAGCTAGCCTTTATTGGTCAATATGCAAGGTTTGAAGATTTAGCTTTTGAAGACAGATTTCAAGGTGTAAACGATGAACAAATGGACGCCTCATATATCAACAACATGACAAATTTTGACCAGGGCGATTTCTAGAAAAACCTTCAAAATTATTAATCCCAACTTCAGTCTCTATGACAAAGTCTTTTATTCAAATTACTGATAGTCATATTGATGATAATAATTTAGTTATGGGAGTTGACTCACAAGCCAACTTAAATAACATTGTCGGTGATATTTTAACCAAATCCTATGATGCTTTATTAGTCAGTGGTGATTTGGCTCATAATGGGACTCTAGAGTCTTATCGGAAGTTTAAGAAAATATTAAAACCTCTAGGTACTAACACCTATGTGTTGCCTGGAAACCATGATCATAAGGCAAATCTATATGAAATCTTTAATAAAAATTATTTGTGTAGTTTTCAGATTGATGACTGGGAAATAATTACTATAGATTCAGTTCAGATAGGTCAAACTAGTGGCCTTTTAAATGAAGTGCAATTGAAGTCACTAGCTCAAAAAATTCAATCATCAGCAGCCAAATATATTGTTGTCTGTCTGCATCATCCAATAGTTTCTATGGAGAGTAACTGGGATGACAAATTGTCACTTGAAAATCCTGATGATTTATTTAATGTTATAGATCAGTTTAATAATATTAAAGCAGTTATTTGGGGTCATGCCCATCAAAGTTCGCGCTTTATTAGGAATGGTGTAAAACTGTTTTCATGTCCATCTACAGCCGTGCAGTTCAATGGCCCTGAAAATATTGGCTATAACCACTATACACTTAATGATAACGGCAAAATTAGCTGTAACACAGTTTGGTTATGATAATTGAGAAAGCCCGATCAGAACTCATTTATTACCAAGAAAAGGTTTCTTACTCTAATATATATGGCCTCTTTGAGCTTAATTTTAAGAAAATATTTAGGCTTGTGCCTCTTCTTCCATCTATTAAAAATGATTGTATTGCTGTGAAGAGTTCATTAAATAAACTTTATCTTATCTGTCACGATAAATCACCCTATACCGCTACATACACTCTGACCCACAAGACTAAGACTCAGGAAAAAATTATTTATCGGCCTGATATTCGCTTCAAAATTTACTTTGACGCAAAACTACTAGAGTTAATCTCAATTTGTAAAGACACTAGAATTAACAATTCACATCCATTACTTGATAATTGTAGTGATTTGGCATTTCAATTTGAACTCAACCTCTTTATGCTAAGTTGGCTCGATTACTGTTTGGATAGGTACAATGGAGCTGAATGGAAACAAAAAAATTAAAAAAGGAAAAAAAGGAAAAAAATAAACTTGTTATAGCGATATCTTCTAGAGCATTATTCAACCTAGACCTTTCTCATCAAATATTTAAAGATGAAGGTATAGAGGCCTATGCCAAGCATCAACAAGAAAATGAAAACGTCATACTTGAACCAGGAGTTGGTTTTACTTTAGTAAAAAAATTACTACAATTAAACAGCAAAAAAACACCAATCGACGTTATTCTGCTGTCCAGAAATAGTGCTGATACTGGACTCAGGATATTTAATTCAATTGAGCACTATGGCTTAAATATTTCCAGAGCAGCCTTTACTCGAGGTGAAAGTACTCACCCCTTTGTTGGCGCTTTTGAGGCCGACTTGTTTCTTTCGAGCAACTATAACGATGTTCAAAAAGCACTACAGTCTGGCTATGCTGCAGCCTCAATTGTTGAATCAAAATCTAATAATAGCCACCCTTCCCAACTCAGGATAGCCTTTGATGGTGATGCTGTTATCTTTTCTGATGAGTCTGAGAGAATATTTCAGGAGCAAGGACTCGAGGCCTTTCATGAAAATGAAAAACGATCAGAAAATATTGAACTAAAAGCTGGGCCATTCAAATCTTTTCTTGTATCTTTACAAAAAATTCAGTCGACCTTTCCAGAACAAAACAACCCAATCAGAACCGCCTTGGTTACTGCAAGATCTGCGCCCTCACATAAACGAGTCATTCATACTATGAGAGAATGGGGTATTCGAATAGATGAATCATTTTTTCTTGGAGGCCTTGAAAAGGGAATTTTCTTAAGAGAGTTTGCTGCAGATATTTTTTTCGACGACCAACAACAGCACTGTAATTCAGCCTCACAGTATGTCCCTACCGGTCATGTACCGAGCGGTATTAAAAATATATAAGGCTTAGTTGAGAACTTAATTATTGCTTAAACCCTTAAATGGATTTAATTGGTAAAATACTCATAATTAATTTAGCGCTTCACTGATGTCAAAAAAAATTCAAGCAATTCGAGGGATGAATGATCTGTTACCATCAGAGTCTAGTCTTTGGAGTGCATTAGAAGAAACCATTAATAATCTGATGGTTTCTTATGGCTATAAATATTGCAGTACCCCTATTGTTGAAAGTACAGAAACTTTTTCACGCGCAATTGGAGAGGTTACTGATATTGTCGAGAAGGAAATGTACACCTGGAAAGACACAAGTGGTGATTCATTGACTCTAAGACCTGAAGGCACAGCAGGCGTTGTTCGTATGATGATTGAACACAACTTACCTCGTGAAGGAATTCAAAAAGTTTTTTATAATGGCTCAATGTTCAGGCATGAGCGCCCACAAAAAGGTCGATATCGTCAATTCCATCAGGTTGGGGCTGAAGTTTTTGGAGTGTCCGATGCAAAAATTGATGCTGAATTAATATCTATCACTGACTCACTTTGGAAGCTACTTGGAATAAATGCTAATCTAGAAATTAATACCCTAGGATCCAGTGAAAGTCGCTCAGCCTATAGAGAACTCTTGCATGATTTTTTTAGTGAGAATAAAGACCAGCTAGATGAAGACAGTCTTCGTCGCCTAGATACAAATCCTTTAAGAATTCTAGATAGTAAAAATAAAAAAATGGAAAGCTTGATTTCAAATGCGCCAAAAATGACTGATCACCTTGATGATGAATCTAAGATTCATTTCTCAATGCTAAGAAACTACTTAGATAGCCTTGAAATCCCTTTCACTGTTAACCCTAAACTCGTAAGAGGCCTAGATTACTATAACCAAACTGTTTTTGAGTGGATTTCTAATGATTTAGGGTCTCAAGGCACTATTTGTGGTGGTGGCAGATATGATGGGCTTGTTGAAAAGATGGGAGGCAACCCAACTCCTGCTATCGGTTTTGCAATGGGTATAGAAAGGATTGCTTTAATAGTTAAAGATCAATCAAATCAAATCAATAAAACTAAACCCCACTTATATTTCGTAGCTTTAGGTGAAAAATCTCAAATAGAATCCATAAAATTATCTAAAAAAATTCTTAACGCTCTACCTAACATCATTATTACTAATGATATGAGTATGGGAGGTTTAAAAAACCAAATGAAAAAAGCGGACAAATCTAATGCTGACTTTGCTTTAATTCTAGGTGAAGAAGAATTATTAAATAACCAGCTTAGTATTAAGCCCTTAAAAGGCCAAGGTGCTCAGCAATTAATTAAGCTTGAGGGTATCATTCACCATCTTGAGGAGATATTATGAAAAACTTTATTCAAATTAGCGATACAGAAGAAGAGCAAGTCGACAAAATTAAAAAATGGTGGAATAGTAACGGTAAACAAATTATTGCTGGTGCTGTAATTGGACTTGCTGGAGTCTTTGGCTGGAATTATTATAATGACTATCAAGATAATCAGGCATTAAATGCTAGAACCTTGTACCTAAATTATGCGTCAGATTCTAATAATGTTGGCGCCTATAATAAGCTCATTAAAGAACACCCTTCAAGTAGCTATGCAGATCAAGCTACACTTCTGATGGCGAAATATCTATTTGATGCTGGAAGCTACTCTCTTGCACTTGATGCAATCAAGCCTCTAATAAGCAATCAAAGCAGCATAATTTCATCTACTGCAGTTTTAAGAGTAGCCTCAATTTATTTGCAACTTGGAAAGCATGATGAAGCACTTTCTACTCTTAATATAGAATCCGGAGATGAATTTTCTGGTTTAATTTACAACCTTACTGGTGATGTTTATTTAGATCTTAGTAACTCTGATGAGGCTAAAAAATATTACCTTTTAGCAATTGAAAATATCACTGAGAACTCAAATCTAACTCAACTAATTCAGATTAAGCTTGACGATCTAAATTAATTTAAAGAAGTAAGTAAACTTATGGTGAGTTACCCTATCATCTCATTGGTTGGAAGACCTAATGTAGGCAAATCCACACTATTCAATCGTCTAAGTAAATCGAGACAAGCTCTTGTTTCAGACTTTGAAGGTTTAACGCGTGACCGTCAATATGCTTCTATTGAGCTGGATGATAACATCTACTGCTCTATTGTTGATACTGGCGGCCTAACCAATGAAAACTCCCTAATTGACTCTGGAATTCAAGATCAAGTCCTTAATGCACTAAATGAGTCTGATGTTATTTATTTTATTGTAAGTAATAAAGATGGAGTAACTTCACTAGATTTAGATATCGCCTCCCAGCTTAGAAAGTTGAAGAAAAATATTATCCTAGTTTGCAATAAAGCTGAAGGCCTAAATAAAAGCTCGGCTTCCGAATTCTACGAACTTGGATTAGGCGATCCTTGTCTTATTTCAGCTGAACACAATCAAGGAATTCCAGACTTAATTGAAATAACTATACCTTTGCTTCCAGAAATTATTGAAATTGAGAGTCCTAAAGTTAAAGGAATAGCAGTTGCAGTACTAGGAAGACCAAATGTTGGTAAATCAACACTGATTAATCGTATTTTAGGTGAAGAGAGAGTCTTAGCAATTGATATTCCTGGAACAACTCGTGACTCAATATTTATTCCTTTTGAGCGCGAAGGTCAACAATACACATTAATCGATACTGCTGGAATAAGGCGCAAAAGAAGCGTTAATGAAAAAGTAGAAATTTTTAGTATCATTAAGGCTAAAGATGCCATAGATGATTCACATGTTGTTATTCTCGTTCTAGATGCTCACGAAGGTGTAACCGAGCAAGATGCAACATTACTAGGAATGATAGAGGATAAGGGTCGCGCCCTTTTAATAGTCATTAACAAGTGGGATGGGTTAGACGATTATCAAAAAAACGAAGTAAAAAGAAAACTCGATGTTAAGCTTTCTTTTGTAAATTATGCCTCTGTTCATTATATTTCAGCACTACACGGTTCAGGTGTTGGTAAATTATTTGCTCCCATCAAAAAATCTTTTGAACATGCTGGTCAAAGATTTCCAACTTCATTACTTAATAAGATCTTAGAGAAAGCAAATGATGCTCATCAGGCCCCTCCAGTTGCAGGAAGAAGGCCAAGACTTAAGTTTGTAAATCAGACTGACGTCTTTCCTCCAACTTTGATCTTCCATGGCAACCACGTTAATAATATTCCCAATAGTTATGAAAGGTTCTTAAAAAACTTTTTTATAACCTCACTTAAACTTTCTAATACTCCTATAAAGATTGAGTATAAAGCTGGTGAAAACCCATTTAAGGATAGAAAAAATACTCTTTCCGTGCGTCAAGTTCAAAAAAAGAGACGTCTCATGAAGTTTGTAAAGAAGAAAAAATAAGGTTAATTTTTTTCTTCAAAGATAATATAAATTTTGTTTTATTAAAACCTTTGAACTGAGTAAGCAGAAATTGCAAGTGGTGGTTTAGTTTTTGTAATAATTGACTCTACAATCTCTGCAGTAATTGGTGCCAAAGTAAGGCCTATGTGTCCATGACCAAAAGCATAAATAATATCATTACCCTTACTTGATTGCGATATTACAGGTCTACTATCAGGTATTGATGGACGAAACCCCAGCCAAGACCTACTCGGCTTCCCTAAATCCGGAAAAATGCTCGAAGCTCCACGCTCAAGGTAATCTACCCTATGCTGAGATATAGTCGCACTTAAACCACCAAGCTCTACTGTTCCAACTACGCGCAATCTACCAGTCATTGGAGACATATAAAAACCTTTCTCAGCTGAACAGCAAGGCCTATTAAGTAATGGTTTTTCCATGTCATACTCAACATGGTAGCCTCGCTCTACATCCAAGGGGACATAATCTCCAACCTGATTGGCAAATTTCTTAGAGTAAGCACCAGCTGAAATTACTAAATGCTTCGCAATAATTTCTGAATTATCAGCTAAAACAACTTTAACCCCTTCGCTACATCTTTCAATACTAGTGGCACCTTTATTTATAAATTGACAGCCTTTTTTAATAACCTCATCCAGTAAAAGTTTCATTATTTTGCCAGGGTCACTCATATAAGCTCCATCAGGAAAAAATGACGCTCCGCCTTCAATCATCTTTAAGTTTGGCTCTAATCTTTGAAGCTCAGATGGATCCAACATTTCGACATTTATACCAAGTACCTTTCGATTAGCCATGTCTTTTTTACCTGCCTCATATGAAGATTTACTTTGGTAAAAATAAAGAGTACCATTGCTTTTTAGTATTGAATCTGCATCTATCTGCTTTGCTAATAACTCCCAACGCTTTCGTGAATCGAACAATAACTCTGAGATAGCTTGGGCATTTATTGCGGCCTGTTTTGGCATTGACTGATACAAAAATCTCAATAACCATGGTGCTAAAGATAAAATTTCAGAGCGTTTTATTGATATAGGGCTTTTTTTATCTAGTAATAGTGAAGGTATTTTTTTAAAAATATCAGGAGATCCAACTGGCAGGACAGCATACTCAGCGATCGTACCCGCATTACCATAAGATGTTCCAGTCCCCGGCTCTTCAGGGTCTATAAGCATTACCTCACGACCAGAATTGAGTAATCTTAAGGCAGTAGCTAATCCTACAACCCCACCTCCTAAAACTACAATATCAGTTTTAATCATTCAAAAAGTATTAAAGGTGTTAGAAGCGTTCTAAATTATATTATATAAAAAACTTAAGAGAGTATTAGGTTATGCGCTTTTTTTGCTGCCTTTATAAAACTCTCAAACAGTGCATGACCATCTCTCGGTGTAGAAGTAAATTCTGGATGGAATTGACAAGCAACAAACCAAGGATGATCTGAAATTTCAACCATTTCAACTAAAGAGCCGTCATTAGATCTACCAGAAACAATTAGTCCAGCCGCCTCAATTTTAGCAATGAGTTTATTATTAACTTCATATCTATGGCGATGCCGCTCTATAACTCTATCAGCACCATAAATTTTATGTGAACAACTACCCTTAACTAGTTCACATTCTTGACCACCAAGCCTCATAGTGCCTCCTAAATGAGATTCTGAGTCACGCTTCTGAGTATTACCATTTTCATCCTGCCACTCTGTAATTAGACCAATAACAGGGTACTCGGTATTTTTATCAAACTCAGTACTATTTGCACCCTTCATATTCGCCATATTACGAGCAAACTCAATTACTGCAACCTGGAGTCCTAAACAAATCCCTAGAAACGGAATTTTATTTTCTCGAGCAAATTGAACGGCCTTGATTTTGCCTTCGATACCACGAATACCGAAGCCCCCTGGAACTAGAACTGCACTCATTTTACTTAAGCTATCAGCACCATTTTTTTCAATCTCTTCAGAATCAAAGTAATGGATATTTACTTTCGTTTGAGTATGAACACCAGCATGAATTAGTGCTTCAGATAGCGACTTATATGATTCAGTCAAATCCATGTATTTGCCTACCATAGCAATATCTACACTGTGGTTAGGCCTCCCTAATCGAGAAACAAAATCACTCCATTCTTTTAAGTCCGCAGTAGCGCAGTCAAGACCTAACTTTGCTACAACAATATCATCGAGACCTTGGTTATGAAGGACTTCAGGAACTTTGTAGATAGTGTCTTGATCCAAAGAAATAAAGACTGAATTTTCAGCAACATTTGTAAATAGCGCAATTTTCTTTCGATCAGAATCTGCAAGTGGATACTCAGAACGACAGATAAGAATATCTGGTTGGATTCCGATTCCTCTAAGCTCCTTGACTGAGTGCTGTGTTGGTTTTGTTTTAAGTTCGCCAGCAACTTTAATGAAAGGGAGAAGTGTCAGATGAATAAATAAAGTATTTTCACGACCCAACTCTAAACTCATTTGACGAATTGCCTCAAGAAATGGAAGTGATTCAATATCACCAGTTGTACCACCAATTTCAACGAGAGCAACATCGGCATCTTCAGCACCCTCTCTAGTTAGCTTTTTTATTTCATCAGTAATGTGAGGAATAATTTGAACGGTCGCCCCAAGATAGTCTCCCCTTCGCTCTCTCTGAATAACATTTTCATAAACTCTACCAGCAGTAAAGTTATTTTTCTTTCCGAGCTGAGTACGCACAAACCTCTCATAATGACCTAAATCAAGATCCGTTTCTGAGCCATCGTTGGTAACAAAGACTTCGCCATGCTGAAAAGGACTCATAGTTCCTGGATCAACATTTATGTAGGGATCTAGTTTCAGAAGAGTGACATTTAGTCCACGTGTTTCAAGAATTGAAGCTAAAGAAGCGGAGGCTATCCCCTTACCTAAAGAAGAAACAACACCACCGGTTATAAAGATGTATTTTGTCATCTAAAACTAACAAAGTTTGAAATAGCTATGATACACAAATTTGTGTAGAATATGGGCACATCCAATTAAACAAATCATGATGGGTTATAGACAATTCGTAAAACGACTCTTTCCATACATTAAAAGCCACATAGGAAAACTTGTTTTCACATCACTAATGATGGTTTTTGCGACTGTATTAGAAACATCAATCCCTGAAATTACAGGACAAATAGTTGACACATTATTTGCAGTTGAACGCTCAAGTGATGCAGCTTTTACCTATTCTTTAGCTCTATTTGTCGTCATTGGTTTGAGCTCATTGTTTGCCCTAACATCTATCAGTGCGAGTTCTTGGGTCTCAAATAAGGTAATTATGGACCTTAGAGTCGATATGTTTTCTAAACTTCTAAAGCTGCCTAAAAGCTACTTTGATAAAAACACCACTGGTCAAACACTCTCTAAACTCACCTTTGATGTGGAGCAGATCTCTGCTGCAGCATCAACTATATGGCTTGAATTTATTAAATCATCTTTAACCGTAGTCATCTTAACGGGCTATCTGTTTTACAAAAACTATCTATTAAGCCTCACCCTTCTTGTACTTCTTCCTTTGGTCTATTTAGCCGTAAAACTTTCCACCTCTCGAATAAGACAAGGTTCTAAAAAGGTTCAAGACTCTATGGGAGGAATGACTCATCTCCTTGATGAAAATATTTCAGGTAACGACCTAATTAAAATTTATAACGCACAGGAAAGTGAAAGAAATAAATTTTTTAATATTATTAATATTATTCGCCAACAACGATTTAAAGTAGACATGGCAGGAGGTGTTAATACTTCTATCGTTAATGTACTTATTGGATTATGTTTGGCATGTGTTGTTTTTTTATCATCAACCTACTTAATAATGAGTGCGGGTGATTTTCTAGCATTCTTTACTGCTATGGGAATGTTAGTAAAACCAGCTAAAACTCTTATTAATATCAATAAACCTCTTCAGCAAGCTTTAGTAGCAGCGATTAGTGTCTTTAGTCTTATTGATGAAAAATCTGAGCAAAATCTTGGTAATAAATTATTAAATCGAATTGAAGGTGACATTAATTTTGACAATGTAAGCTTTTCTTATAATGGTGAAAAGTCTTCATTAAAAAATATTAATTTAAATATTACTTGTGGAGAAACTATTGCCTTAGTTGGATCCACTGGAAGTGGCAAGACAACACTAGTAAACCTTTTAACGCGATTCTATAGCCCCTCTAATGGAAAGATAACTATAAACAATGAAGACATCAATAATTTTGAGTTAGAGTCGTTTAGATCTAACATTTCTTATGTAGACCAACATGTCAGGTTATTTAATGACACTATAAGTGGAAATATAGCATTCGGACAATCAGATAAAATGCCAGAAGATTCAATATTGAGCGCAGCAAAGATATCAAACTCAACTGAATTTATTGACAAATTAGATGATAAGTTTGATTCTGAAATTGGTGAAGATGGGGTAACGCTTTCAGGCGGCCAAAGACAAAGACTCTCAATTGCTCGAGCAATAGCCAAAGATAGCCCAATTTTAATTCTAGATGAAGCAACCTCAGCACTCGACTCTGCAACCGAAAAGTTGGTTCAGTCAGCAATCAACAAAATGCAGCAAGGTCGAACTACAATTATCATAGCGCATCGATTGAGCACTATTCAGAATGCTGATCGCATTATTGTTCTTAAAGACGGTGAAATTATTGAGCAAGGCTCTCACAATGAATTACTTGAAATTTCTGGGGAGTACTCTAAGCTTACCCAGCAACAAATTTAATGACCTATCTAGAGCCAGAATTTAGTCTCACTAAAGCCTCACCCGAATCTAAAGCACTCCTAACTATTTCAGCAGCTAATGGCAATGTTTTAGACCCTCTAAGATGCCACAGAATTAAACTTGCAGAATAGACAAGACCATCATAAAACATACCTTTATCCCCAGATAGCGCGGAACAACCCAAATCAACTACATACTTTGCTAATAAGTCTTTATCTTTTAAATTTTCAAATTTTTTTGGAAAACTAATTGAGCGCAACTCGCTATCAATTCCTAACAATTTTGGATCTATATCAACTCTATCTTTCTCAATACCACCATAATAGGAAATCATTAATCCTTTCTGTCTCAAGGAAGGTACTATTCCTCCCTCAACCCCACGAATTAAAAGGCTGCTAGTAAATCCTGCTTTCTCACATAGAGATGCGTAAATGGGTGGGTAAGGTTTATGTACGTATCCTAATATAGAATGAGTATTTACTCCTCTTATTGGCCCAATCAAGGTCTCAAGCGTATTAAGAACAGTTCTTTTAATAACTTGATTTCTTAGTGGAACCAAATCGTGGAGTGGTTTGCAATATTGGCTTTGATCCACATAAGACCAACCAATAGCATGATCTTCAACTCTGTTTACTGCCTCAACAACAGATAAATCAACGTTTAGTCCTAAAGCTCGGTTTATATGTCGATGTGTTAATCCATATTTTGGAGAAACAGAATCTAAACCATGAATTACACACGGGAATCCCAACTCTGCAAGTAATGGTGGCAAGAAAGAAGAAATTGGAATTGAGCGATTATAGCCACTATAGGGGTCGCCTATATCTACTAGATTTTCAACAGAAGATTGTTTACAGTCAACTAACTTTAATAATGCCACAAGAATACCAATATTTTCATCCACCGTTTCACGCTTCATTCTCATTGCAATCAAGAATATAGCACTCTGAACTTCGCTTATCTCATTAACAAGGATTGCTGTCATTGCAAGCTCCGCCTCTTCAAGCGATATACTCTTACTCAGATCAGGGCCGGTTGCAATTCTTTGAATAATAGAATGTATCAGTTCTCGTGAGTTCATTAGAAATTCTCCAACTTAACAAATACAAAGCCCGCCTCTAGCTTTACTTGGAAGGTTTTAAGGGTCTCAAGTTCTTCCTCTGAGCACAAGCCAGTATCTAAATTAAATCTATAGCCATGGAGCGCACATTTAATTTTTTCATCTTTAATACACCCAAGACTAAGCTTCGCCTCTTCATGAGGGCAGCGATTCTCAAAGCAGTATATTTGATCTTTAACGTTTGTTAATACTAAATCTAAACCCTTAAGCTGAAGCTCTTTTAAGAGATTAGGTGAAGGCGGAGCTTCTAATGTATTGAACCACATTAGTGAAAGTTACTAGAAGAGGGTCCATATTCTATTGCTATCAAGCTGCTCTCTGCACTGAGAAAGTTGTCTCTTATAGGTGTTAGATTTGCTTTCAACTTTTTTCGAAATATCAATAAGCCATGCTTTACTTTCATAACTCTTGTTGTTATAGCCACCATGACCTTCATGGTATGCAAGATATTGACGATATGCATCCGTCTTACTAATCTTAGATCGAAGTGCAGACTGATTAGCATACCAACCAACAAAATCCATAGCATCATCAAAATTATCTCTTTTAGCTGTCTTATTTCCTGTTTTGAGTTGGTACCAATCCCATGTCGCTTTCTTGGCTTGGGTATACCCGAACGAGTCTGTTGGTCTAGGGCCAGGAATTATTCCAAAAATTTTACTTCTTGGCGGCTTAGCTTTTGATGCAAAGTGTGACTCCTGATAAATAATTGCTAATTGCAAATGCATCGGAACTTTCCATTTTTCTTCACTCGCCTTGGCGGCACGATACCAGCTTACCTTTTCATCGAGCAAATTACAGATATTTGTAACCTCTCTTGCTGGCGTTGAAAAACAACCCGAAAGAGCAATTAAGACTGCTACGCTAAGGATAATAAGTTTTTTCATTTAGCCAAAAAATACGTAGTATGCAGTAATTAACTGAAATACTAATAAAACGCCAAACATTGCTTTAATATCATTATCAGTCAAGGGCTTAGACTCTTCAACTACTTTCTCTAACTTTACATCAACAGCAACCAATCCCTTTTCAGAATTTTCAACTTTAAATTTAACCCTAGTATCGCCTCTTAAGCGGGACTTATTGTAAATATTTTTTTGGTGAACAAAATACTTTTCACCATCATCACCGGTTATAAACCCATAACCTTTTGTACCAAACTGGGCGACTATGCCCGTCATTTTCTTTGCCATTACGTTCTCACTTTTTGCAGACAATATACTGCTTTTTCAACAAAATCTACCCCTTGAAGTAGAAACATTGGCTCATTCTCAATATCATTAATACATTCAAGCTCTCGACACTGAAAAGAACCCTTATAAAGCGAATCAACCTCAGATTTGCTGACTGCAAATGGCGGGCCAATTTTTTGGTGTTGAGGGTAATTCAAGGTTAACAATAATATCCTTACACCACTAGATATTATATCACTTAAATGTTTCACGTATTTTTCTCTTGAGACCTTATCTAGTGCAATTAGTGATGCTCGGTCATAAACAGCCTTGATGCCTTCTAGATGCTTTATTGTTAATCTAAAAAAATCGCCACAATAAATTTGGATATTTTTACCTTGATATAGTAAAAATTTACCAACATCACTGACTTTGTAAGTTAAATTATTTTCTAAAAAAAACTGCTCAACAGCAATTTTACTCATCTCGACACCTACAACCGAGAAACCTCTACCAAGAAGATAAATCATATCGTTGCTTTTTCCGCACAGAGGTATAAATACCTTATCCCCAGTTACTAAGTTAAGTTCACTTAGTCTCTCAATTAATTGGCGATTAACTTGATCTGCATGCCAACCTATATTATTACTTTCCCATCTGCTCAGCCAGTCAGTCATATTTAATCCTTGATATAATAGTACCTAAGTTTCGTGAACCTTATAAAGCCAAAAAACATAATACTATGCAAAACATTTTAGACCATATTTTATTTTCTAAGGTTCAAATACCAATAAGGGGCCTTGAATGCAATTTAATTAATGAACCGTTAGCGTTATGACTATCGGTATTGGTGACTGGTCAGATTACCTTTCTGCAGAAAGAGAAAAGGATTACTTTAGATCTCTATACACCTTTCTAAATAATAGAATTAATAAAGACATCTATCCACCAAGAGGGAGCTGGTTTAAAGCTTTCGAGTATTCCAGCTTTGAATCGACTAAGGTCATCATTCTTGGTCAAGACCCTTATCATGGGGTAGGTCAAGCAGAAGGATTAAGCTTTTCAGTTCCAAAAGGGGTGGTTATTCCTCCATCACTAAGAAACATCTATAAGGAGCTTGAGGAAGATGATGTCGATTTCACTAATCCTGAGCATGGCAATCTAATCTCTTGGGCGCAGCAAGGGGTTTTACTACTTAACAGTGTTCTAACTGTAGAAAAAAATACTCCAGCAGCACATGCAAACCAGGGTTGGGAGTTATTTACAGATCAGGTCATTAATCTATTAAATGACAATAAAGATCATTTAGTTTTCATTCTTTGGGGGGCTTATGCAAACAAAAAATCTGAATTAATTGACAGTAATAAACATCTAATACTTAGTGCCCCTCACCCCTCACCCTTTTCAGCACATAAAGGGTTCTTCGGATGCAAGCATTTTTCTGAGACTAATCACTATCTTAAATCAAGCAAACAACAAACCATCGACTGGAGCATCCCTTTATGAAATTAATGATTGATGATGCGGTTTGGGGTATTAAGGAAATCTTCTCTGATTTTGGTGAAATTATTTCTCTTCCTGGTCGACAGATTGACCATCAAAGTCTACTTGATTGTGAGATATTGATAGTAAGATCAAGAACAAAAGTTAACAAGGAGCTGCTCGAAGGAACTAAGGTCCAATTTGTAGGCTCTACCGTTGCTGGACTTGATCATATTGACGAGGCCTATTTGCAAGAAAACAATATAACTTTTACATCCGCTCAGGGATGTAATGCCAATGCCGTTGCAGAATATGTGATCAGCGCTCTTGCAAACCTTGCTAACGATTACAGTTTTGATTTATCTAGCAAAACGCTAGGAATTATTGGTGTTGGCAATGTAGGTTCTAAACTAGATTTCAAAGCAAAACAGCTAGGAATAACAACTCTCCTTAATGACCCACCTCGCCAAGAAATTGAAGGTGAAAAAGGATTTTTAGACCTTAATACAGTTCTCGGTGCTGACATTGTAACAATCCATACACCGCTAACCTTTTCAGGCTCATGCCCTACTCATAACCTACTTGGGAGTCATAACTTTGATCTTATTACTGAGGACACTATTTTAATTAATGCTGCTCGAGGAGGCGTCATTGATGAAGATCTATGGGAAAATACTAAAACTAAAGCCAATGTAATCGACTGTTGGGTAGACGAACCCAATATTAACTCAAGACTCCAAAGCTCAGCCTACTGGGCAACCCCACACATCGCAGGTCACTCGATTGATGCGAAGTTTATGGGCAGTTATATGATTTATAAGGACTTATGTAGCTTTACCAAGTCTCCTTTAAAGAGTGAAGTCGAACATCTAATAAATCCAGTAACTGTCAATATAAAAGAAAACACACTTCACGAAACTCTTAATGAAATATACCCATTCATTAATGACGATAAAGCAATAAAAAAAAATTCAAACTTCGAGGACTACCGAAGAAACTATCCTGAACGTTATGAATGGCGTCACTTTAAAACTCAATTTGAATTACCTAAAAATGCAAAATGATCTATTATCTTTTAATAGCATCATATATTAATTACCAATAAATACATTTTCTTTAAACCCTCCTTTCAAGGACCTTCCATCATCTTGGTATGTCATAATCCCCTGCCCATGTCGTTTATCGTTCCTCCATTCCCCTTCATAACGACTTCCTTCTTGATACATTCCGTTCTCAGGATAGACCATAACACCATAGCCATCACGGTTATTATTTTTATAATCACCTTCATATCGCCTACCATCTGGGTAGTTCATAATACCTTTACCATGGAGCTTACCTTTTTTAAACTCGCCTTCATAGATCTGACCATCTGGAGAGGAAAATAAACCGTAACCATTGGGTTGATTATCAATAAATAAGCCTGCAAAACTATAGCCACTTATAGTGGAGTAGATACCCACTCCATACATGCAGGTAGACTTTTTAAGATTAATTAAACACTCGCCTACCTGTCCAATATAATAACTTCCATCAGAAAAATTAAGTCTTACAACGTCATTAATTCCTTCAAAAAGTTTCTTATCATTATCTGCATAAATAAAACCTACATGTAAAAGAAAAATTAACGTAATTAAGCTTTTCATATTAACCGCAAGCCCCTCCAAAACGACTACGAATAACAATTTCTTTGGCAACCGAAGAGCTAACATTAAATTTTCGCGCTAAATAGTCTAAGCTTTTATGTTGATATGTATAGAGCATCACCATCATATAAATTTCATCATCACTAACAGGTGAACTAGAATTATTGTGTTTAAAAGATTTTTGTCCTCTTGCCATTTTTATGAAATAAATTAATAAGAACCCAAAGAGTAAATGTATCTAGCTAACATTGAAAGTGACATAAAAACAACTAGAAATCTTATAACTTTTGGGTTAGCTTTCAATAAATAGTGAGTTCCAAAAAATGATCCAATTAGCTGACCTAGCATCATTATTAGCCCTATTAGAAATGCTATATGACCAAAACTAAAAAAAACTATAAAGCCAGCAATATTTGAAGCAAAGTTCAGAGGTTTTGCTAGAATTGTAGCCTGAATTATTTCAAGTTTTTTAAGCATAACTCCTGCCATCACAAAAAAAGATCCAGCACCTGGACCGAACATGCCGTCATAAAAACCAATTGATGGGACAGCATATTTATCAAAGCCTCTATTAGATACTAAATTTTGAGGGCCTACTTTAGGCTTAGGAGAGATAATAAAATATATTGCAATCAATACTAATACTATGGGTATTACAAAAGAAAGCACCTTAGTGTCAATGAACTGCACTATAACCCCACCTATAACTGAGCCAATAAAGGATGCTAGCATTAAATACTTAATAGCATTCCAGTCCAACTTTTTTTTTCGAAATAATAGTACTGTTGCGATACCAGTGCCCATACTGCCCTGAAACTTATTGGTTCCTAGTACATAGACAGGTGGTATGCCACTTAACAGTAACGCAGGAACAGCAAGTAACCCACCTCCTCCAACCAGAGTATCAAGAAAGCCTGCAACCATTCCAACTATAAATAAAAAAGTTAAAATTTCAAAAGAATAATTAGCTAAATCCATAAAAAATTAATTACTCCAAATAGTTGGAAACCAGTCTTCTCTTAAGCGTTCACCATTTTTTTGATTAATATCTGGAAAATTAGGTGAAGTTCGCCCTAATCGTTGACGGTAAACTACATCATCACCAAGTAAACGAAAGGAAAGGGTTCGACTTAAACCTTCCACTGTATTAGCATTAGCGCCATGTATTGCCTTAAAATTAAAAGCTACCACATCGCCTGGTTCTGTCGCCCACTGCTTAATTTCATAATCACCATTATCAATATTGGGTAAATCCATGAATGACTCATTATCTTCGTAAAAACTATCGTTATTAGACCAACTTGTTGGTCGAATTTCTTTTGGAAAGGAATGGCTACCAGCCAAACACTTCAATGAGACACTTTTCTCCCTTGATTCAAGTGGCAACCAAAAACTTACAGTTTGATCACCCGAAACACAGTAATAAGGCATATCTTGATGCCAAGGTGTCTCAACTCCAGAGTAAGCCTCTTTATAAAAAAAATGATCATGGAAAAACTGTACAGATTGAGACTCTGTTAATCCCGCAGAAAGAGAAGCCAAGGGTGAATTAAGTACAAAATCTTTATACTCAGGAATGCGCTGCCAATTACAAAAATCTTCCATAAAATGCCCTTGATATTTTTTCTCTTGATGAACTAAAGCGCTGCTACTTGGGTTGTTTATATGAAATTCAGCCCCTCTAATTAATATATCAATCCATTCTTTAAAAACACCTCGCAATACAACAACGCCATCATTATTAAAGCTTTCGATATCAGTTTTACTAAGCGCTACTGTCATGATATTTGATTAATTAACAACTTCATTTTTTGAGTTCATTTTTAATAGACCTATGATAATCACTAAAGCCTTAAATTGAGAAGATAAATGCAATAATTTATGCATAGTTATAGAATAATCTTAAACAACTGTATTATTACTATAATTTTTTACTTCGCCAACAATCTATGAAACTTTTTTTTGAGACCTTTACTATCAAAAAAATTCCCAAAGTTGTTTGGAGTTCTGAAGATTCTTTTAATCTAAAGCCTAAGCCATTGACCTTTTTATTTTTGGTATTTGGACTATTTTTGTTTGGTCTAGGAGAGAGCCTTCTTATTACCAGTGGTGCGGGTGTTGGTCCATATACTGTATTAGCTCTAGGAATCTCAAATCTCACAGACTGGTCTATTGGTCTTTCTACTTTTGTTATTAGTATTTTTGTATTGCTCCTGTGGATTCCGCTTAAACAAAAACCTGGAATGGGAACAATTCTAAATGCCTTCATAATAGCATTAACAATTGAATTCTCAGTTTATTATTTACCTTATCCAGAATATTACCCGATGCAAGTTTTACAAGTCGTAATTGGTGTCCTTACTATAGGTCTTGGGAGTGGGTTTTATTTAATATCAAATCTAGGTGCTGGACCAAGAGATGGGTTAATGATTGGCTTACAAAAAATAAGTAACCTACCTATATATTCAATTCGAACGGCGATTGAAATAAGTGTTGTTATCTTGGGATCAATTTGTCTGCTTAATAATATTGATAAATTATTAGGAGAAGTGATTGGACTTGGGACGGTTATCTTTGCTTTGGGTATTGGGCCATCAGTAGCACTAGGGATTAGTATAGTTGGTAAATTATCAAAACCCATATGAGAGTTTTATGCACTTTAAATCATTACGTTACGTAATTTTTATTCTTAAATTTTTCAGACTCCCATTCTCCAGTTTGCATTATTTCCCGTAAACAAGTTATCGCATTCCATATATCTTCAAATCTCATATAAAGGGGGGATATCCCAAATCGCATGATATTAGGTTCACGATAATCGCCGATAATGCCGTGTGATATTAAAGCTTGAATAATGGGGTAGGCGTTTTCATGAAGAAAAGAAATCTGACTTCCACGTTGTTCTGAATTTTTTGGAGAAAAAAGCGTAAAACCAAATTGATTGCATTCTTGTTGTATCAATTGTATAAACATTTCAGATAACCTAGTGCTCTTTGTGCGTATTTCTTTTATTGATAGTTCCTTAAAGATTTCCAGTCCACTCTCTATTGCTTTATAAGCAATAATTGGTGGCGTTCCACAAATAAACTTGTTAATGTCATTTGCAGGCTGATATTCCACTTCAAAGTCAAAAGGCTTAATATGCCCTAACCAGCCAGTCAATGGCTGCGAAACTTGTTCAATAAGAGAGCGATGTACAAACAAAAACCCAGGGGAGCCTGGGCCACCATTTAAGTGCTTATATGTACAACCAACAGCGAAGTCCACACCAAGATCATGTAGATTCATCGGAAAAACACCGACGCTATGACTTATATCCCAAACAACTAGAGCACCTTTTTCATGTGCAAAAGTTGTAATTTTTTTTAAATCAGTTATACGACCTGTCTTATAGTTAATATGTGAAAGCACTACAACGGCGGTCGATGAGTCGATATATTTTTCAATCTCGTCATCCCCCTCATCAATCAAGCATCGCTCATAACCCTCACCAAACATCTTATTGACGCCCTCTAGGATATACAGATCTGATGGAAAATTTCCGGCCTCAGTAACAATTACTTTTCGAGTCTTATTCAGTATCAGTGCAGATGAAAGAACCTTGAATAAGTTAACAGATGTGCTATCAACAACAATTACTTCACCTTCTTTTGCGCCTATTAATGGCGCTATCTGGTTACCAAGATTACGGGGTAAATTAATCCAGTTTTCGTCATTCCAACTTCTAATTAAACCATTGCCCCACTCTTTTTGAATTACTGAGTCTAGTGACTTAATGGTATTTTTAGGGAGAGGGCCCAAAGAGTTACCATCAAAATAAATAACATCTTTTGGCAAGGCAAATTCTTCTCGAACTTTTTTAATCGGGTCAAGAGTATCGAGCTTTATAAAGTCTTCTCGATTCAAATTATTCATTTTCTTAAGCTAAACAAAACGAATATCATCTAAAAATGGAAATTTTTTTCTAACCTTAACTACTTCGCTAGTATCAAATTCACAAACTTCATACTCAGTTTTTTCATCTGTTTGCATCAAAATCTTTCCTAGTGGATCAATTACCATCGAAGCTCCATGAAATTTTAGGCCTACCCCATCATCACCTATACGGTTGACACCAACAATAAAGCACTGATTCTCTATTGCACGTGCTATTAGTAAGTTCTGCCAATGGGATTCACGAGTGAAGGGCCAATTTGCTATAACAAAAATAACCTCAACTTCTCTTGCAACCTGACGAAAAATTTCAGGAAAACGTAAATCATAACAAATAAAAACCGAGCAAGAAACTCCAGCCAATCCAAAGGTTACAGATTTATCTCCAGGAGCAAAGTATTTACCTTCATTTGCATAATTAAAAGGCTGTAGTTTTGAATATTTTGCTTCTTCATTTCCATGATCATCAAAAACAAGGGCGATATTATGAGCTTTTTCGTTTGGCTCTTTTTCACTAGCACCAGCTACAATATTTATTGAGTGAGTTAATGCGAGTTGTTGGAGAGCTTGATAAGTTTTAGAGTGTGGAGATTCAGCATACTTTCCTACCTCTGCTATAAAACCTGTATTAAAAACTTCCGGAAAAACAACTACGTCACATCCATCAGTTTTAGCTTGAAGAATAAACTCTTCAGCACGTTCAAGGTTTTTGTCGATATCTTGCCAAGCAATATTTAATGAGATAGCTGCAACTTTCATCTAGTTTTTTTGTGTTTTAAGACAAATTATAATCGAATTAATAAATATCCAAAGGTCATTAAGTAGTTCTCAAAAGCGATAAAATTAAGCAATGGATAAAATTATCGTTCAAACTGATGACTTCGATTTAACGACTGAGGTAAATCTCGCCAGAGCAAATAACTCCAGCGTTGGGGCAATTGTAAGCTTTGTTGGAACCGTCAGAGGTCTTCGCTCGAAATCTCTTAGCTCAATGACTCTTGAACACTACCCAGGAATGACTGAAAAATCTCTCGAATTAATTGCTACAAAGGCAAGAGAGAAATGGGAACTTCAAAATATTACTATTATTCATCGAATTGGAACGCTAAATGTCAATGATCAGATTGTCTTAGTGATAACAACCAGTAAACATCGTCAAGAAGCTTTTGATTCATGTAATTTTATTATTGACTACCTTAAAACTGACGCTCCCTTTTGGAAAAAAGAGTTAACAGAGAATAATGAGGGATGGGTAGAGGCACGAGTGAGCGACAAAAAACAAAAAAAACGCTGGAAATCTTAAAAATTGAAGTCTTCTGGGCTATTTAAATTAGTTAATAACTCCAAATGACTTGAAACATCTACTCTTTCTGTACGTTGCTGACGATACCAGAGCGCCATTTTGCGACCTCCATCATCTAAAAATTTATCTAAACTTTCATTAAGATTTGATTTCATAAGCGCAAATGTTGCGTGCATTATTTTACCGTCATGAGCCACACAAATATCCGACTCACTAGATTCCATTCTCTCAATCAAAGCATCTATTAACGTTAAATTAATCATTGGGCTGTCACAGGGGAGTACTAGCAAATAATTGGAAGAGCAGACTTTTAAAGCTTTAGAAATTCCAGCTAAAGGCCCCTGATAGTCTTCTAAATCATCAACAATTACTTTGCCATATTTTGAATAGTCATCTAAACTTCTGTTTGCACTAATAAATATCTGATTTACTCTGATTTTAACTACATTAACTACATGAGCTATTAATGAAAGACCACGAAATTCAATGAGGCCCTTGTCTTTGCCGCCCATTCTTGATCCTCGCCCACCTGCTAAGATAACAGCTGAAATCTCATTTTTAGATATTTTTTTCACTTAATGCTTGTTCTTTTTTCAAGTCATTTGTAATTAGAAAATTTACTTGTAATTGTATAATACACCCTATGAATACTAAATCCTTATTACCTGATGAATAGTCAAGAAGTTAACTCAAGCTCAGCAATGTTCAATGATTCGTTGATGAGTGCAGATGATGCATTAACATTTTTACTTAATTCTGCTAGTGTCTCAAACAAGACAGAGACCGTTTCTTTGGATAATTCACTAGGTAGAATTTTAGCAAGTGATATTCATTCAACAATTAACGTCCCAGGCTTTGATAATAGCGCCATGGACGGCTACACTATTGCACTTGATGATAGTCAAGTATCACAAACCAACCTGAGTTTTGATATTGTTGATAGAATCACTGCAGGCTCAACTGGTAATGACTTAAAAATGGGTTGTGCTGCAAGAATATTTACTGGTGCACCAATTCCAAAAGGGGCTAATACTGTTGTTATGCAAGAAGAATGTGAACTATCTGAAGATGGCTCTCAGATTTCAGTTGCAAGAGCTATTAATTTGAATGAAAATATTCGACCAACTGGTAATGACATCCTTGAGGCTGACGTTATTCTTAGCTCCGGTAAACAAATTCAACCTCAAGATATTTCTCTAGCTGCCTCAGTTGGCGTCGGTGAGATAGTTGTTTTCAAAAAAATTAAAGTTGGTGTTTTTTTTACTGGCGATGAACTAGTGGAACCGGGAAACCCCTTATCACCTGGAAAAATTTATAACTCTAATCGCTATGCACTGGTTGCCCTTCTCAATCAGGTTGGTTGTGATGTAATTAATCTAGGAAATATTGAGGATAAGTTAGATGCAACTTGCGATGCACTTGAAACCCTTGAGACTCAGTGTGACTTAATTATGACTACCGGTGGCGTCTCTGTTGGTGAAGAGGATCATGTCAAACCTGCCGTAGAAAAACTTGGAGAATTAAATCTCTGGAAAATTCGAATGAAGCCTGGAAAACCTCTAGCTTATGGTAAAGTCAAACAAACCCCATTCATTGGACTACCTGGCAATCCAGTATCAAGCTTTGTAACCTTTTGTATTTTTTCATTGCCATTTATAAAAAAAATGCAGGGAAACACTAACTATGATTCTAAAATATTAAAGGTGAAAACAAATTTTGATTGTAAGCTAGCTAAACCTAGGCGTGAGTATGCGCGTGTTCGTATTGATTACTCATCGGAAACACCTTTAGCAAACCTTTACCCCAAACAGGGCTCAGACGTAATGAGTTCAGTTGTTTGGGCCGATGGACTTATTGAGATACCTGAAAATACTACATTTGAAGCCGGAACCATACTGAACTATTACCCATTGAGTGAATTAACGAGATGAGTAAATTAACCCATATCAACGCTAATGGTGAAGCACAAATGGTTGATGTTTCAGATAAAAATAACACTACGCGTGAAGCTAAAGCTGGCGCAAGAGTAGTAATGCAACCTGAAACGCTTGAGTTAATTGTCTCTGAATCAATTAAAAAAGGAGATGTCCTTGCTGTTGCAAGAATTGCAGGGATTCAGGCTGCAAAAAAATGCTCTGATCTTATTCCTCTTTGTCACCCTCTGATGCTATCAAAGGTGAGTGTTGAGCTCACTCCAAATAATAAAAACTGCTGTATTGATATCATTGCTACAGCCAAGCTTAATGGTAAAACTGGAGTTGAAATGGAGGCATTAACTGCTGCAAGCATTGCAGCTCTTACGGTTTATGATATGTGTAAGGCGGTCGATCGCTTTATGCGCATTGATAATGTTCAACTAATAGAAAAGAAAGGTGGAAAGTCGGGGCACTGGGTACTGCCATGATGAATAAGATAATTGATCCATATAATCGAGAAATTACTTATTTAAGAGTTTCAGTTACAGACCACTGCAATTACAGATGTCATTACTGTAGAGAAGAGGATCACCAAACTCATACCAAAAGATCACAAGTTCTCTCTTTTGAAGAGATTGCCAAAATTGTTCGTCTTTTTTCAGAATTAGGAGTTACAAAAGTTCGTCTTACTGGTGGTGAGCCCCTACTTCGAAAAGATATTCTTGAGCTAACTAAAATGCTGGGAGAAATTTCAGGTCTGACTGATATCCCACTTTCAACTAATGCACACCTCTTGAGTCCATTAGCAACTGAGTTAAAAGCTAACGGCATTAATAGGGCAAATATTTCAATTGACTCACTTATTCCAGAGCGCTTTAAAGAGATTACTAGGGATGGAGACTTAGCAACAGTCATCAAAGGTATTGACGCTGCAATTTCAGCTGGAATGAAACCTATCAAGCTAAATATGGTAGTCATGAAGGGTATTAATGATGATGAAATTGAATCAATAATTGACTTTGCCATTGATCGAGGCCTGGATATTCGTTTTATTGAGACTATGCCTATAGGTCTTGCTGGAATAGAGGCTGTCGATAGACATTACAGCGAAAAAGATATTCTTGAGAGAGTCTATACAAGGTTTGGAAATAAACTTGAATCTAAGAAAGCACAACAAACTGATGGTCCAGCAAAAGCACTTCATATTATTGGAACCAATACTAGTGTTGCAACGATATCAGCTGTTTCTAATAATTTCTGTAGTAGCTGCAACCGTGTCAGGTTAACAGCAAAGGGCGAATTAATCTTATGCCTTGGTCAAAAAGACTCGGTATCTCTTCGTGATGCTCTTAGGTCCGGAATGAGCGATGCAGAAATTAAGCAATTGATTCTTGATGCTATAACAAAAAAACCAGAAAAACACTTCTTTGATTCTGTAATTGACAATATTAGTAGCAGACAGATGGTGGAGATTGGTGGATGAAAATTCTCTACTTCGCCTCCCTAAAAGAGAACTTAAAAACAAACCATGACGTGATGGATTTTGATTCACCAGTGACAATATCATTAATCAAACAAAAACTAATTGAGAAGCATGGGGAACAGCACTTTCCAAATAATATCTTGTGTGCAGTTAATCATGAAATGGTCACTGCAGATACAATAGTTACTGAAGAAGATGAGGTCGCTTTTTTTCCTCCAGTTACTGGAGGCTAATAATCATATGACTGATACTAAAATTAAAATTGGCTTCCTTACTATTTCAGATAGAGCCGCGCGTGGCATATATGAAGATATTAGTGGTCCTGCAATGCAGGAGTGGATTTCAAAAGCAGTTACCAGTCCATACGAAGTAGTTTCAAAAATTATTGAAGATGAGCAGCCTTTAATTGAACAAACCCTCATAGAGATGAGCGATAACCTTGGTTGCAATTTAATCCTCACAACTGGTGGAACTGGCCCAACCACAAGAGATGTAACGCCTGAGGCTACCCAAGCAGTATGCGAGAGAATCTTTGATGGATTTGCAGAGCAAATGAGAATTGTTTCGCTTCGAACAGTTCCTACAGCTATTCTTTCACGTCAAATAGCCGGCACCAGGGACAACAGTTTAATTATTAATCTCCCTGGAAAGCCGGTAGCAATATCAGTATGTCTTGGCGCTGTATTTTTGGCTGTACCAAAATGTCTTGAACTGCTTGACAAGTCAATCATAACTATCGATAAAAATTTTGTCTCTCAGATATTCGAGTAAACTTATTTTTATTACTTCAAATTAAAAACGAACTATGTCTAATACAAGAGACTCAGCTCTTGATTTAATGCGCGGTATAGCAATCATTATGATGATTGCTTTTCACTTTATTTATGATCTTAATTCTTTTGGCTTTGCTGATGTCCCTTTATTTACTCATTGGGCGGGGACAGCTTGGCGCTGTTTAATTGTTTTTCTCTTCTTAAGTGCTGTTGGTATCAGCCTAGTTATTGCACATAGTAAGAGTCTTGAACTTAGAAAGTTTCTTAAACGCTTAATCTATTTAGGTATAGCAGCATTAATGGTTTCAGCTGGAACTTACATAATGTTTCCAGATGCATGGGTCTATTTTGGCATCCTTCATTTAATTTGGTTTTCTTCTGTAATAGCAATCGCCTTTGTCAATCTACCCAAAACTTCATTAGTAATTGCTATATTTATCCTAATTGGTTCGATTTTTGATCAACCTAACCTTGGTTTTATCTCAAACTTCTTCGAGCCATACTTGCCTCTAGGAACTGTTGATTATTACCCTTTATTTCCATGGCTATCGTTTGTCTTTATTGGAATTTACTTAGGGCATTATCCACTTTATCAAAAGGCATTAACATTTCGAGTTAATTGGCTTGAAGTAATGGGAAAACATGCATTAATAATTTATTTAACGCACCAAATAATATTATTCGGAATAGTAAGTTTAGCTTATTACTTATTAACTAAATAAGCCTTAAGAACTACTGCTATTTTTCTATATTTGATTCTCTTCAAACAAATGTTACGCAATGACTTTTTAAGCAAAGTTATTCAATTGAGCTAAATCTAAATACATTAACAGCAATATAGTCATTATAAGCAGTACCCGACTGAATCCAGTGTTTTGCCTTAAGGGCCGATATTTTTGGATTCAATTTATCTTCAAGATTCAAATATAGCCCATATTTAAAAATATAATCTTCTTCAGTTAAGACTAGTAAGTCACCGTTTGATGTAATTAAACTTTTCTCTGGCATACCTCCTGGTTGAGATACAAATGCAGCTTTGCCATGTTCATCCATCAAGCTAAGCAATGTCTTTTCAAAATATTCCTTACTAATAGGACTATGTTCATAGTAATTTTGAAGTAAATCTTCGGCCTCTTTTATTAAATACTCTTGTAAATTATTCAAAGATAAAAACTCTTCATCTTCAATCCAAAAAATAACAAATGCACCATTTGAACTTCCAAGTCCCAAGGATTGATCTTCAACCATTACTAGGGCGGATCCATCTAGTATTGATTGTAAAAAATCTATATCTAGTTTTTTTATCTCTTTTTTAAAATTACTTAGATTCATAATTATTATGGCCTATCTTAATTGGAAAAGAAGTGACTTTATAGTTTGATAGTTTGTAGCAATCTTTCTTAAGGCGTCTTCCCCTAATTCATTAGTAATAGCGCCCTCTTCAATCTCTTTCACTTTCTGTGCGTACATTCTTTTAAGTGTGTTTGTTGTTGCTAATATCTCGTAAACACTGGGTGAATTCTTATCTTTCCAGTCTTCTGGCAAAATATTAGGGTATTTTGGATCAAAATCTATTAATTTATCGTCCTTCTCTATAAACATCACTTAGTTAATGATATAAATAATTGAGGTAGTCTCTCAGGTAATTTTTGAATATTGTCAATTACCATAAAACGATTTTTTCCAAAAATTCTAGATACGTATTCATCAGCATATGGATCTAGACTAATACAGAATGTCACAATCCCATGACTTCGCAACTCTTCGACTGCCTTTTTAGCATCCATACGAAGGTGTTGTGGGTCATCAACATCTATATCTGCAGGCTCCCCATCTGTTAACACCAAGAGAATCTTTTTTACTGAGGGTTGCGTTAGTAAGTCAACACCAGCATGACGTATTGCAGTTCCCATCCGGGTTGATAAGCCCCCTTTTATTCCAGCAAGACGTCCTTTCACTTCGTCATTAAAGCTGAAATGAAAGGGCTTAAAGCGGTAGTATTGAACATCATGCCTAGAGTCAGAGGCAAAACCAGAGATAGTTAAATTATCTCCAATCTTATCAATAGCCCATGAAAGTAATGAAGTCGACTCTTGCATTAACTCCAAAATAGTTTTTTCACTTCCAACTACCATATCATTTGTAGACTCTGATAGATCCATCAAAAGATTAACTGAAACATCTCTAGTATGCTGTATTTTTTTTATATATATCCTATCTGATGGAGTCACTCCAGTCCTAATATCGGTTAGTGCTGTGACGCATGCGTCAATATCAAGATCACTACCCTCTTGTTGTTTTTTTAACTTAACTAGACCTTGAGGTTGCATTCGATCAATTGCATTTTTAAGTTGATTAGCAATTGGTTTATGGGTTTTTAAAATTTTATTAATTATTTCTGGGTCACCTTTGCGTAGACGCCTTTCATATAAAGTTGCCCAATTTGGTCGATAGAGTTGAAGCTGATAGTCCCATTCATGGTAATGAAAAGGCTCACTAACTGGTTCCTTACCTTCAATCTCATTCAGGCTTACTCCATCTAATTCATCAGGAAAATACTCAGACTCTAACGTCCAAATCTCTTGAGCATCGTCACCAGCGGTTTCAACATCAAGCTCGTTATACATCTCCATAATATTGACATTACGGCGAACCTGTCTTTGACTAGCTGGTACATAATCATTGCCTTCAGATATCCAGTCTAGTTCCTCATAGTTCCATATATAACGGTTATCATCTCTATATGGAATTGGAGCTGAGACTAGAGCTGATGCGCTAATTTTTACATCTGTCTCAGATTTAATAAGCTCATAATAACTTAACCCTAAATCATAGCTCATCTCTGAAATCTCTCCAGATTCAATCAGTTTTTTTCTAAATACATCATAAAAATCTAAATTAAAGGATTGCTTTGTTTCGTAATTTGAGTCAAGCGCCGTTCTTGAAAAATCTACAAGATCAACTATAAATGGATTTAATCCCTTTAAATCTTCATCTTCAGGATGAAGAGAGATCCATATTTTCTTCATTCCAGGAAATTTTTTTAATGTATTTAACTCAACCCTCAAATCTTCGATTAATGAAATACAAGCAACTTGTAAAGGATTCAAATCGTCACCTTTAAAAGCAGAAGAAGTCTCAGTGATATGAGCTGCAGCATGAGTACAAACTGCCCTATAACAATCAATTCCTGAAACAACTCTACCTGATGCATGTTGGTAATCATCATAGGCATCTGGAATATGCATAACTCCATATTCAATATAAGGTTTTAGTCCTTTTTTAGTTTCATAATCTCCAGAAGTAGGACGAAGAAAAAAATCACGGTTATAAAATGCTCTAAGGTAGAACTGCAACTTTCTTTGATTGTCTATAAATAAGGTTCCTCGCCTTTCCTGTTCAAGAATTTGCATAGCTTCTGGACTGCTTAATTCGAAATAGGCAATTTGAGCTTTAAAGTCTCGATTAAATGTTTCAGCACCATAAAGGACCCATCTCCTTAAGCCGCCAAGAGTTAATTTACTAGTTAGCTGATCAATATTATTAAGCATGGGTCTCATGCCTCTTGGAGCAAGCGCTATCATCCTCTCCATTAGCCTTAGATAACCCTTCATTAAATCAAAATCACTCATACGTCTTGCAACGTCAGGCAGGCTTGCAATCATAAGCACTAAAACAGATGCAGAGGTTTGAGATGACATTTTCATAATTGAGAAAACAATTTCTCCTATTATTGATTCACCTACCTCCCTTACTACCATGGGTGTCTCTTCTAAGAAAGAGATAACCATATCTTCGCCTTTACCCATTGCATGGAGCGCACCAGCGCCATCAAGATAAACCTTGAGTCCATTAGTTGTCATTACTTTTGATGCTTCTAGAAAACTTCCTGATAAAGCATCATGAAGAATGTCAGAAGGATTTCCAAACTTATGTTCAAAATCTGAGAGTTTTACTGCGCTCATAATAAAGCTTTAATCAAAAAAAGTTTCAATCGCCGCGTTTAGAGTGTCAATAATATCCAAATCATCGGTAATTGGGTTTACCATTGCAATTTTACAAGCCGACTTCTCGGTAACCTTGTTGGCAATTAATTGACCAGCATAAACGCACAGTCGAGTTGATATACCTTCATCAAGTCCATGCCCAACAAGATTTCTTGCTCTTTGCGCAATCTGTACTAACTTGAGTGCAATCTCTTTATCAACTCCAGACTCCTTGGCAATAATATGTGCTTCAGTTTTTTCATCTGGATATTGAAAATTAAAGCCACAGAATCTCTGTTTAGTTGATTGCTTTAGATCTTTCATTAAGTTTTGATAGCCAGGGTTATATGAGATCACTAATTGAAAATCAGGATGTGCTTCAATCAGCTCGCCTTTTTTATCCAGCGGAAGAGTTCGACGATAATCCGTTAATGGATGAATAACTACGGTCGTATCTTGCCTTGCCTCTACTACTTCATCTAGGTAACAAATTCCGCCATATCGAGCAGCCATAGCCAAAGGACCATCTTTCCATACAGTGCCTTCTTTATCTAGCAAAAAACGTCCAACCAAGTCACTTGCTGACATATCTTCATTACACGCAACCGTAATCAAAGGTTTATCTAATTTGTATGCCATATACTCTACAAACCGAGACTTTCCACAACCAGTTGGTCCTTTTAGCATCACTGGCATGCGATTCATATAAGCAGCGGTATACATTTCAATTTCATCAGTTTGTGGCTGATAGAAAGGCTCTTTAGCAATTTTATATTGGTCTAATTCATTCATTTTTTTATCCCCTTCGAAAAAAAACCCCTGCACTTAGACAGGGGTTTATCCAATCAAGCTAGGTTAATTTTACTTGATTATTTAAAACCTTTGCCTCTGTAAATCACCATTGATGCGCCCTGTGATTGAGCATAGTTATCATAGCCAATTAAACGAACATGATTGTCTGGATTTGCATCATGACAAGCTTTACATTCGGCAAGAATAGTATCTACATCAGTCTCCCCAAATAAAGGAAGTTTCCACATGTACCAATAGTTTTCCATGGCATTTTCAACTTCAGTATGCTCTATTCCAGGGTTGTAACCTTGATCAACGATATACTGGACTTGTTCACGAATCTGCTTATCATTCATTGCAGGTAGGTATGAAAATGTTTCAAATTTTCTGCTCGAATTATCACCAAGGCGTGAAGGGTAATCTTGGACTTTGCTCATAATATTTTCCTTATGTTAGTTTTTCTAGTAATAAAAATTGACAGTTAGGCTACTTATGCTGAATATCCAGCTTATCAACTGTATCAAACTCAAATTTAATCTCTTTCCATGTCTCCATTGCAATTTTAAGTTCAGGCGAGTGTTTCGCTGCACTGGTAAGAATGTCCTTAGATTCTTTTTCTAACTCTCTTCCCGCATTACGTGCTTCAACACATGCCTCAACAGCAACTCTATTTGCAGCTGCGCCAGCAGCGTTACCCCATGGGTGGCCAAGTGTTCCGCCACCAAACTGAAGTACTGAGTCGTCACCAAATATATTTACAAGTGCTGGCATATGCCATACATGAATTCCACCAGATGCAACAGGCAACATACCTGGCATCGAGCCAAAGTCTTGATCAAAGAATATACCTCTTGAGCGATCTTCTTTTATAAAGCTATCACGCATACAATCAATCCAGCCAAGAGTTGATTCACGATCACCCTCAAGCTTTCCTACAACTGTTCCTGAATGCATATGGTCACCGCCAGATAGACGTAAACACTTAGCAAGTACTCTGAAATGAATACCATGGTTTGGATTTCTGTCAACAACTGCGTGCATTGCGCGGTGAATATGGAGCAATAAACCGTTATCACGACACCAATTAGCAAGACCAGTATTAGCTGTAAATCCGGCAGTAAAGAAGTCATGCATAATAATTGGTGTTCCAAGTTCCTTTGCGTATTCTGCTCTCTTATACATTTCCTCAGGAGTAGGCGCTGTAACATTTAAATAGTGCCCTTTGCGCTCACCAGTTTCTCTTTCAGCTCTTTCAATTGCATCCTGAACAAATCCAAATCGATCTCTCCAGCGCATAAAAGGTTGTGAATTCACATTTTCATCATCTTTTGTAAAGTCAAGACCGCCACGAAGGCCTTCATAGCACGCTCGGCCATAATTCTTAGCAGATAAACCAAGTTTAGGTTTAATAGTACAGCCCAACATTGGTCGACCATATTTATTCATTTTATCTCTTTCAACCTGAATTCCATTTGGAGGTCCTCCACATGTCATAACATAAGCAATTGGAAAGCGAATATCTTCAAGTCTAAGTGCTCTCAATGCTTTAAAACCAAATACATTACCAACAAGTGAAGTAAGAACGTTAACGATTGAACCTTCTTCAAATAAATCAATCGGGTATGCAATAAAAGCATAAATGGCGTCGTCAGAGCCTGGGACGTCTTCAATTCTGTAGGCACGGCCTTTGTAGTGGTCAAGATCTGTTAATAGATCAGTCCATACCGTAGTCCAGGTTCCTGTTGAAGATTCAGCTGCTACAGCCGCTGCGACTTCTTCCCTAGGGACGCCTGGTTGAGGCGTAATTTTAAAGCATGCAAGAATATCAGTATCTTTTGGCTCATATTCCGGCATCCAGTAAGTATCTCGATATTCCTTTACACCTGCGTTGTAACCTTTCTTTGCCATAATCCTACTCCGTTAATAAATATATATTAAAAATGAAATCATTATAGAGCCTAATATAAATAATGTAAAATAATATTTATTTATAAAATCATCAATTTAAATTATGATTAATTACACTTTAAAACAGCTCTATAGCTTCGAAGCTGTAATTAGATTAGGCGGATTTACAATTGCAAGTAAAGAGCTACATATAACTCAACCAGCAGTCTATATGCAAATTCAACAGTTGCAAGATAGTATTGGTGCAAAATTATTTAATATTAACGGCAAAAAAATTAGTCCGACATTTATCGGACAAAAACTCTATAAGACTGCTGTAAAAACAATCAATATCGTAGAAATCTCAAAACTTGATATTGATGAAAGCCTTAATCCTGATTCTGGACACCTACAAATTGCCGTTGCAACTACTGCCAACTCATTTATTAGCAGCTTACTATCGAAATTCAAAAAAGAATTTCCAAAAATGACTTTTTATATAGATGTAACTAATAGACACGCGCTTCTTGATAACCTAAAAAATAATAATGCTGACCTGGTAATAATGGGCGAACCTCCTAAAAATATCCCATTAATTTCTCACGCATTTATGAAAAATCCCTTGATTGCTATTGCACATCCTGAAAATGAACTTCTAACTAAGAGTAAAGTCACAGTTAAAGACTTAGCTAAAGAAACCTTACTTACAAGAGAAGTTGGATCAGGTACGCGTATCACAATTGAACGTTTTACAGGTTTAAATTTTAATTCAGATATTCAAATTAACTCAAATGAAGCTATTGTAGAAGCAGTCCAAGCTGGCCTTGGAATTGGATTTGTTTCTATGCATTCTGTAAACCTTCAGCTAAAAAATCAAATCATTAAGCAACTCAATGTTGAGCCATTTCCTATCGTTAGGCAGTGGCATATAGTTCATCATGCAGAGGCAGAGTTAACACCAATTGCAAGGCGATTTAAGAAGTTTGTTATTGATAATACTCAGGCTGAAAAATATCTATAAATCAGGTGCGATATTCTGCATTAATTTTAACGTAGTCATATGAAAGGTCAGTTGTCCATACACTTTCGCTAGTATCAGCATCACCAAGGTCAATTCGAATTGTTATCTCAGATTTTTGCATTTCAGCGCTGCCACTTTTCTCTGTATATTTATTGCTTGGTTCTCCAGAGGAGATTACTTGTAAATCATTTAAATAGATATCAATATCTTCTATAGAGAATCCAGTTACGTTGGATCGCCCGACTGCAGCTAAAATCCGCCCCCAATTTGCATCACTTGCAAATAATGCAGTTTTAACTAATGGAGAATGTGCAACCGTATAGGCAACCTCTAAACAATCTTCAGTTGAGGCAAGGCCACCAACTTTTATTTCTACAAACTTAGTAGCACCCTCTCCATCTTTGACAATCATCTGTGCTAAATCCTTAGTCAATCCATTGAGTGCATTTTGAAATTCTTTTGTACATTGACTCAGTTGAACGCCAGATTGGTTTGTAGCAGATAATGTACAAGCATCATTTGTTGAGGTGTCACCGTCAACTGTAATACGATTAAAGGACTGATCTACTGCAATCGCAAGACTGTCTTGAAGCGCTTTTTGAGAAGAACCTATATCTGTAAAAATAAAACTTAGCATTGTTGCCATATCTGGACGAATCATTCCTGAGCCTTTTGCAATTCCTGACAAAATAACTTCTTTTCCACCAAAGTTAAATGTTCTAGAGCAGTATTTTTCAACTAAATCAGTTGTTAAAATACCTTTTGCAACGTTACTAATTGAGTCTACGGTTAGTTGACTTATCGCTCTAGATATTCCTGATTCAAAATGAGATAAATCTATTTGCTTGCCTATAACACCTGTAGAAAAAGGCAAAACTTGTTCGGCTTGAATATTTAGCTTATTAGCTAATATTTCACAAGACTTTAGAGTATTCACAATTCCCTTTTTGCCGGTACCAGCATTGGCATTACCACTATTAATTAATAATGCTCTAGGAAAATTTTGTAAATGATTTTTAGCAACAAGTACTGGAGCGGCACAGAAAATATTTTGGGTAAAAACAGCTGCAGTAACGCTACCCTTAGTTAATGATATAACAGACAAATCCAAATCATCATTGTTTTTTATGCCAGCATTAATTGCGGCACAATTTATTCCTTTAACATTTAACAAAGGGTCGTTCATTGTTAATAATAAAAACTCAAGTTAGATATAGGAGATTTTACTGAGAAGAGAACTTGAAATGAATCATATTTGTTTGAAGATTACAAAGTAATTTTGTAACAATTTTTTCTCATTTACTACAATAAAATTGCAGCAAATGTGATAACTTCTGTTAATCAGTTAGAGGCAATTTTCTTATTGTTCCAAAACCAATAGCCGAACATACTGAAAGTGAATAAATACTGCACAATAAACTGTATCCATTCAGGTTTAGAGTACCAACCAAATAGAACATGAAGGGGAATACCAAAAACACCATCTTTATGACTTAGTAAAGTATTGGAAAAATTGAATGCTTTCTCAAAAATATAATTATCTGATGCTATCATGCTATAACCTTTTAGAGCTGAAAAGCCTTCATGCAGTGAATAACCCAATAAAAACCCAGCTTGCAGAATAAGATAAGCTAAAGTAATCTTAAATAACACTGATAAATCTACTTTAACTAGTGAAAAGAAGATAAATATTGAAAGAATTAGAGATGTTAAAACTCCCATTCCAACAATTTCATATGGATACTTTCCAGCAAATGAAAAGATAGCAATTTCAGTACCTTCCCGTGCAATAATAATAAAAGAAATCCAAAACAAAGCATTTGTAGAAATATTTTGACTTAGTTCATTTTCAACAAATTTTGACATGTTACTTCCGTGACGAATCATCCAAATGATAAAGACCGATACAAGTAATAATGCAATCAAACTTGCGACACTTTCCCATAGCTTTGTTAAGCTTGAAACTCCACCCAGGTATTCGGAGAATTGACTTAACATTAGGCCTAGAAATATAGAGATAATCAGGCCAGCAATACCACCCTGTACAACTTTATTTTTCAAATGTCCTTTATCTATTTTAGTTATATATTTCAGAGTTATAGCTATCAAAAGAAAAGCTTCTAAGCCTTCTCTAAAACCCATAATAAAACTTGGAAATTGTGTCATCTTTTTCCTTGAAAATTTATATAATAATCATCGCTTAGTTTTCATTTTTTATTTAAATAAGAATGCAAATAAGAATGATTCGCATTATTATATAGAAAAAAATATTTGTTTGAATTTAAATATGATAAAAAATTATTTAAAGGGTAGGAGTTAAATTAATAAATTACTTTTTATTCGATTATAGGTAGCTCTTCAGATGCTCTAATACTTAACCACTCAGGACCATCTTCGGTAATAACGATGTTTTCCTCATGAACCATTTCCTTGCCTGGTAGAAATGCCATTCCTGGTTCAAGAGTCAATACAACTCCTGGCTCAAGAACAGTATTGTCAGATGCAGTGTTTGATGGCCACTCCGTTAATTGCATTCCTAAGCCATGACCTAGCCTACCAACGGTGTTACCTAAAGCGCCACCTTTTTGCAAAACGTCATTCATTGCATTAAAAACGTCTGAAGTTGTATTACCAGCTTGGCAAGCCTTAAAACCTGCCTCAGTTGCCTCATAAGCAACCCTATAAGCCTTTTTTGCCTCGTCACATATATATCCAAAGGCATAGTTTCTATCAAAATCACAGTAATAACTATCAAATACTGATCCAGTATCAATGATAAAAAGATCACCCTCTTCAATGATTTTCTCTGTTGGCCCCATAATAATTGAGCCATAACCATCTTGTGCTGAACCAGAAACTATATAGGGTGTATCGTCAACACCCAGTGCAAGAAGGCACTGTTTAAAGCGCTGACAATTCTCACGCTCACTTTCACCAACCCTAAGAAGACCCTCTAGTTCTATAAAGCCTTGAGAAGTTAGCTGGCAAATGTGCCTTATCTTAGCAATTTCAGCTACTGACTTAACGAAACGAATCTTTCTGAGTATTTTGTTTGCATCTTTAATCTCTATCCCTGACAAAGAACTAATTAAATATTCATAGTCACCTAATGGCATTCTCAGGGTACTTTCAAGAGTTTTAGGAACTCCGAGACATTTATTCTTTACCATCAATGAGTTAATCGTAGAAAGCAACATACTAACACCATCATCTTCCGGGTTAGGCGAAGTCCAAGTTTGTATATCATCTATCCATGTCTCCCTCATTCCCGATTCACCAATTGTTGGAATAATGGCTTTAGGTTTGCCATCACTTGGAATTAAAACATACCAAGGGCGTGTTGGACTCTGAAAGAATTGCGTTTTAAAGCCTGTGTAGTATTCAATGTCAACCTGAGTCGTTAATAAAATAGCATCCATCTTTGAATCAAACATAAGTTTCTGAATCTTATTAAGCCTGTTTTCGTATTCAGAAACTTCAAAGCCTCTACTTGGAATAATCATAACTCGCTCCTATTAAATCAGACACCCCTCATAACCTCTTCTGAGGACCTTCCAACTAATTGTTTATACATTGTTTCATCAGTATCACCTTCAGTTCCAAAAAAAAGAATTCTCGAATTCTCATTAAGCATTAGCTTACTTTTGAGAGTGTCGTCATTGGTTGCTATCAGGAAGCCTGCCAATCCAGCAACTGCAGACTCTCCAGCAATGATTGGTTTGTCTCTATTAGCGAGAAGTTGCATAGTTTTAGAAACTGAATCGTCATGTATGGTTAAAAAGTGTGGAACATAACTCTCAAGAATAGACCACGCTAACAGTGAAACTTCACCGCAAGCAAGTCCTGCCATAACTGTATCTAAATCTCCATGGACTACTGTGGGTTCACCATTAACTGCACTTTGAAATAGGCAGTCTGCGTTTGTTGGCTCAACAACGACAAAGATTGGTGGACAATCCAGACTCTCTACTAAATACGATACTACCGCAGCTGGAAATCCTCCGACTCCACCTTGCAAAAAAACATGAGTTGGGATTTCTTTCATTTGCTTCATGGACTCATCAACCATCACGGTGTAACCCTGCATAACGTCTTTTGGAATATCTGTATATCCCTCATATGAGGTGTCAGATACAACATAGTAACCGTTAGCTTCAGCTACCTTAGCTGCAATATGAACTGAGTCATCATAGTTACCTTTAATTCGATTCACTGTAGCGCCGTATTTAGCAATTGCCTCCTCTCTGCCGATGCTTACATTGCGGTGAATATAAATCTCACAATTGCATCCAAATTTTTGAGCACCCCAAGCTACCGATCTTCCGTGGTTACCATCAGTCGCACAACATACAGTTATTTTTGAGGTTATCTCTGAATACGTCCCTGCAATTAAATCAGAAGAGTTTGCCTCAATTCCTTGCTCATTCAATTTTTTTATTAAAAGATTTACAACTGCATAAGCTCCACCTAATGCCTTAAAGCTTTTAAGAGAGAATCGATGGTTTTCATCCTTGTAGGCTATTAAAGAAACACCACTATCATTAGCTATTTCAGATAAAAAGTGTAAAGGAGTAGGTTCATATTTATCCCACGAGCTAATCTCTTTATTGGCTAACTCAAATGACTCAAGACTTAATATATCCTGATGCTTATATTGAGAACCAACCTGAATATTTATATTTTCAAAGTGCTCTGTTGAGTTAATAAGATTTTTGTATTGGTTCATCATAATTAGAATAATATTAAATAGATTAAATTTTTAAGAGATAGTTTATATCTCAGATATGTTGTCTTGTGCCAACTGTCGCCTTTCAATTGTAATTGATGCAATTGCCACTAAGACTATTCCTATAGCCTGGATAGACGTAATTGAGTCCGAGTATACAATAAAGCCAATAATCAAAACCATAAGAGGTTCTGAATAACCAACATTTGCTGTTCTAGTAGGACCATACCTTCTAACAGCAATATGATAAAAGAACATTCCAGATGCAAATAATGTGCCTGAAATTAGCGATAAGATTATGCCTTCACTAGCAGGCCAAGAAATACCTGATTCGTTCAAAAACAAAGCCAAGAACATAAGCATTGGTATAAGAGTTGTAAATTTAACTATTTCCCAGTTTCTAAGGCTACTAACTTTTGGAGTCAGGAAAAATATTAGTGAAAGAGATATTGCTGAAAGTAACGAAAGCACTATTCCAATTACCAGCGTGTAGACGCCTTCAGAGCTTTGTGAAATTGCCACAATACCTATAGTCGCTAATATAAACATCACAATAGTAGTGAAATCGAGCGCTCTTCTTTTTGAAAAAGATACCATTAAGTAGGTTATTAAAGGGTAGGTAAATAAAATAACACTTGCAAGGCCTACTGACATATATTTAACTGCCTCAACAAAGAACCATGACTGAATACCAAATAAAAATGAAAGAATTATCAACCAAAAGCCAATCTTGTGCTTTTTAATTTTAGTAAAAGAAAAAAAACTTTTTGTGACTATTAATGAAGAACAAAAAGTTGTGGCAAATCGAATAAATAAAAATAAAAAAACACTCACCTCAAAAGAGTATATTAAAGGCAACATACTGATATTTAGTGCGTAAAAAAATGAAGATAAAAGTGCGAATCGAACAATGAACATCTTAACCCCAAGTCAATAGAAATTCTTAAAACAGATTTTATAATATGAAATTTATAGTAAATTTAGTTCATTTCAAGTGAGAACTGGTATTTTTTTGCCAAATCTTTAACACATTAGTATATCATTGCCGCTTCATTTTATCTTAAGGAGAGAGGATGACTTTTGATGCAAATATAATTGCCCCAGCACTTGGTGTTTTAGGGCTTTTGATAGTAATCATTATTTACCTATGGATTAAAAAACAACCAAGTGGCAGTGGTGCCGTTGAAAAAATTGGTGAACAAATTCATATTGGTGCTATTGTTTTTATGAAACGAGAATATCAAATGCTTGGCATGTTTGTATTAGTTTTACTTGTCCTACTTTACTTTTTTCTTGGCTGGGAAAGCGCATTATGTTTTGCGGTAGGTGCTGTTACATCAGCTACTGCTGGCTATATTGGCATGAATACAGCAACTATTGCTAATGTAAGAACTGCCCAAGCAGCTCATGATAAGGGTAGCGCCTCAGCACTTACTGTTGCTTTCTTTGGTGGCTCTGTAATGGGCCTGTCAGTTGCCGCACTTGGCCTCTTAGGATTAGGTGGTTTGTATTACTTTTTTGGTGAAACACACTCAGAAGCACTACATGGCTTTGCAATGGGTGCCTCAGTTGTAGCACTATTTTCTCGTGTAGGTGGCGGTATCTTTACTAAGAGTGCCGATGTTGCTGCAGATTTAGTTGGTAAATTAGAGGCAGGCATTCCTGAAGATGATCCTCGTAATCCAGCAGTTATTGCTGATAATGTTGGTGATAATGTTGGTGATATTGCTGGTATGGGTTCAGACATTTTTGAATCATACTGTGGATCAATGATTGCAACCATTGCAATCGCTTCAACCCTTTCAGCTATGGCTTTAGATAAGCTTGGTGGAAATCAAAGTGAATTAATGTTTTTACCGCTCGCGCTAGCATCATTAGGCTTAGTATGTTCAATCATCGGAATTATTTTTGTGAAGATGTCTTCAAACAAGTCACCTGAATCTGCCCTCAGAGTCGGTACGATTGGTTCAGCGATTCTTTTTATTATTACTTCTTATTTCTTAATTGATCAGCTTGAAGTTGCCAATAATATTTGGGCAGCTGTTCTAATGGGAAGCTTAGGTGGAATCATAATTGGCCTCGTTACAGAGTACTACACAGCAGGAAAACCAATTAGAGATATTGCTGAGGCTGGAAAAACTGGCGCAGCTACTGTAATGATTAAAGGATTGGCAATTGGTATGCAGTCCGTTGTAATTCCTGTCTTGATGATTTGTTTGATTATTTTTGTTGCTAACCTTTTTGTTGGATTATATGGTGTTGGTATTGCCGCTATTGGAATGCTTGCAACTGTTGGTATGACTATGGCAATTGATGCTTATGGCCCTATAGCGGATAATGCTGGTGGTATTGCCGAGATGGCTGGATTAGGTGAAGACACTCGTAAGATTACTGACTCTCTTGATGAGCTTGGTAACACTACTGCAGCAATTGGAAAAGGCTTTGCAATAGGTGCAGCAGCTCTTGCGGCTCTTGCAATTATTACAGCCTATACTGAAACAGTTAGCGCCAACTCTACTGACTTCATACTTCAGTTAAATAGTGCGGAAGTTTTAATTGGATTGTTTATTGGTGGAACTATTCCGTTCTTAATAGCCTCTCTAACTATGACAGCTGTAGGTGATGCTGCTTTCGAAATGATCGAAGAAGTAAGAAGGCAGTTTAAAGAGATTAAAGGACTCCTTGAAGGTAAGGCTGAACCTGATACTGCTAAATGTATCGACATCGCTACAACTGCTGCACTTAAAAAAATGATTCTCCCAGGCGTTATTGCGGTAGCAGCACCGGTATTAGTTGGCTTTTTAATTAGCCCTCAAGCGCTTGGTGGAATGCTAGCTGGTGCACTTCTAGGTTGTGTTCTAATGGCCCTTATGATGGCTAATGCAGGCGGAGCATGGGACAACGCTAAAAAGTATGTTGAAAAAGGAAACTTTGGCGGTAAAGGCACCGATGTTCATGCAGCAACCGTTGTTGGTGATACTGTTGGCGACCCTTTTAAGGATACCTCAGGACCATCAATGAACATTCTTATAAATGTAATGGCCATAGTTAGCTTGGTTATTGCGCCCTTATTGTAAATAATGACTAAATCAGCCCTGCCTTTCTGGTGGGGTTGACTCACTCAATTAATTGCGCCAAAAAGCCTTGTGGAAAAGAGCAATTATTGTCAGTACCTCTAAGCGACCTACCAGCATAGAAAAACTCAAAATCCACTTAGCAGTATCATTTAAAGAGCCATAATTTTCTGCAACACTTCCCAAACCTGGCCCAAGATTATTCATTGTTGCTGCAGTTGCAGAGTAAGCGGTTACTTGGTCTAGCCCAGTAAACATTAACAACATTAAAATGATTACAAAAGAAATTGCATAAAGAGAAAAGAAGCCTAGCACAGATATGAGAGATTTTTCACTAAGACTTGCTCGATTTAATTTCACACTAATTTGAGCATTAGGACGAATAAACTTATTTATTTCTTTCATCCCCAATCTAAACATGACCAATATTCTAACAACCTTAATGCCACCACCAGTAGAACCGACGCAGGCACCAATAAAACTTACCATTATTAGAAAAACAGGAATTGCAGCTGGCCAACTACTAAAATTTTGTGATGAAAATCCGGTTGTTGTAGCTATTGATACAGTTTGAAACAAACTATGCCTAATAGTCTCACTATTAGAGCCATATTCTGAGTTTAAACTAAGTGCTATCAAAACTATGATTGAAGAACAAATCAGAACCATTGCATATGCTTTGAATTCAGAATCCTTTATGTAGTCCATTAATGAACGGTTATTCCATGCAACAAAGTGCAGGGAAAAATTAATTCCCGCTAAAAACATAAAAAACATTGCGATTATTTCAATAGAAACTGAGTTGAAATAACCAATTGAACCGTCATGAGTTGAAAATCCACCAATAGCGACTGTGGAGAAACTATGACTAATAGCATCAAAGATTGACATTCCTGATAAAAAGTACCCTATTGCACATAGAAGAGTCAATGAAACATATATCTTCCAGAGTGCTATTGCTGTGTTTCTTAGTTTTGGTGTCAGTCTGTCCTTAGCTATACCGCTTGACTCTGCATGATAAAGTTCCATTCCTCCAACACCCAAAAGCGGAAGAACGGCCACTGCAAGAACAATAATTCCCATTCCGCCTAGCCATTGTAGCTGTTGTCGATAAAAGAGTATGCTTTTGGGTAGATCATCTAACTGACTTAATACCGTAGCTCCAGTGGTAGTAAGGCCCGACATTGATTCAAAAAATGCACTAGAAAATGATAAATTATTAATTGAATCAGTTATAAGGAGAGGAAGCGTTCCAAATAGTGACAATACTATCCAAAAACAAACAACAATAAGAACACCCTCTCTAAGACGAAAATCTTTCTTAGTAGCTCTATAGGGAAACCATAAAATAAAGCCACCAAAAATTGTAAGAGCAAATGAAAATACAAAAGAAAGGTACTCTCCTTCAGAATATATGAAATCAACAATTATTGGTGGCACTTGGGCCATGCTAAAAATCATAAGCAGGAGGCCTATGGTTTTAGAAACTATACTTAACTGCATTTAACTCTTACCTTTTATTGTTTTAGATTTTAAATACTTATTATTCATTCTCTGAAAACAAAGACTCAACCTGATGGATTTTTGAAACATCCATCAGCATCATTAATACATGGTCACCTTCCTCAATAACCAATTTTTTAGAGCCCATCAGCAGTTCATTATTCCTAACGATAGCGCCCACAACAACCCCATCAGGTAAAGATAAATCTTTTATCATTACTCCAACCACCTCAGATGAATTCTCGTCACCATGAACGACAATTTCTATAGCCTCAGCCTTACCATGCTGTAAAGAGTGAACCTTCATGCAGTCACCCTTTCTAATGTTTGACAAAATACCACCAACCGTTATTTGGTCAGGAGAGACAACAATATCTACGTCGCCACTTTGCTCTGCTAAGGCAGCGTAAACGTCTCTTTTTACAAGCGCAATCGTTTTATGTGCCCCTAAACGCTTAGCTAAAATTGACACTATAACGTTTACTTCATCAGAATCAGTTAGAGCCAAAAATAAATCTGTATTTTCAATACCCTCTTCTTTCAATAAATCCTCATCTGAAGCACTTCCTTGCAACACTATGGTGTTATTTAATTCCTCAGCTAAAAACATCGCCCTCTCTTCATTCAGCTCGACAATACGAATGTTATGCGTATCTTCAAGAAGTTTAGCAACATTAAGTCCGATGCTTCCTCCACCGGCAATAAAGATTTTCTGGTATGTATTTTCAGCACGCCTAAATTCTTTCAAAGCTCTAGATATATGATTCTTCTTAGCAAGAAAATAGACGTGATCGCCTTCTCTAATGACAGTATCACTCATTGCAGGGATTGCCCTATCATTACGATAAAGACTAACAATGCGCATTTTTATATCCGGCATGTGCTCATGGAGTTCTTTAATAGGTCGATTGACAATTGGAGTACCGATAAAGGCACGAGTTTCGACCAATTGAACTAAACCATTCTCAAAATCAAATATTTGTGAAGCGCCTGGTTCTTCTACAATGCCCTTAATATAATCAGTAATTAATATTTCAGGGGTAATTAGAAAATCAATAGGTAAAGCTTCGTAAGTAAATATCTCAGGCCTAAGTAAATATTCTGTAGTTCTTATTCGAGCAATTTTTTTCTCTACATGATATAAAGTGTGGGCCATTCTGCAAGCAACCATATTTCGCTCATCAGAGCCCATTACAGCAATAACCATATCCATAGCTTTAATGCCTGCCTTTTCTAAAACACTAGGGTAAGCTCCGTAGCCAACAACGGTTTTAATGTCTAAATGCCTTTGCAGAGGGGTGAGTCTATCTTCCTTTTGATCGACAATAGTAATGTCATTATCATCATCTAAACATAGATACTTTGCTAGTGTTGATCCAACCTGACCAGCGCCTAAGATTAATATTTTCATTTCTTGTCGATCCCTAAATCTTTAAGTTTTCTATATAACGTAGTCCTTTCCAGCCCGGCAATTTCAGCAACAATTGCGATATTATTATCGTTTACTTCGAGGTGATGGAGTAAATATTGACTTTCAAAAATATTTCGAGCTTCTTTAAGTTTTAAAGAGTAATCAATACCGCTAACCTGTTGAGTTGATTTTTCTGGTAATGAGCGGGTCATTATATTTCTCAATATTGGTAAAAAATCATGCAGAGGTTTCTTTAAAAAATCAATAGCACCTAGTTTCATTGCCTTAACTATATCACTTGGCTCTGCATGCCCTGACATCATTACTATGGGCGTAGAAAATCCCTCAGAATACCACTCTGATAAGAGCGAAATACCATCTTGACCAGGCATCCAAACATCCAATAAAATTAAATCAAAGGAATTTGCTGCAACAATAGCTTTTGCTTCAATCGCACTTCTTGCAAGTACCGTCGTATAGTTAACGTCTTCTAATATATCTTTGATGATTTCAGTATTATCTTTCTCATCATCAATAATTAGTATTTTGCCAAATGTAGATTCTTCGTTCATTTCATCCCCTTATGAGCTTTAATTATACTGAATTCAACAGTTATTCTTGCACCATGAGGTTTAACATTACTTGCAAATATTTGACCTCCATGCTGCTCAATAATATTTTGAACAATTGCCAGTCCAAGTCCGCCACTTTTTTTCTTAGTAGTAACATATGGCTCAAATACTTGGTCAATAATATCTTTTGGGAAGCCATTTCCATCATCAATAATTGTTAAACGTACTACTCCATCTTTACTCTTAAGTCTTGATTTAATTAGTATATTTAATGTAGTTTTATTCTTTTTAGCTTCAATTGAATTTTTAATTAAATTGATTAATACACGTGAAATTGCGTCTTTATCAAGTTGTAATTTTGGCAAGTCGCCACTCAGATCAAGATTAATCCTTAGGTCTTCTTGATTATCAAAAAGAGAAGTAGCTTTATTAATTAATGCATTTAATGAAGAAGAAACCTTTGTTATTTCAGGCGCATTAGCAAAATCTGAAAATGCACTTACCATCGAGTCCATTGAGGCAACCTGGTCAATGATAGTTTGTGTTGTTTTATTAATGATTTCTGAGTCTTTAGATTCTAACTTTTCTAAAAATAAGTTACGAAGTCTCTGTGCAGATAATAAAATGGGAGTTAAAGGATTTTTTATTTCATGAGCCATTCTAACCGCTACCTCTCCCCAAGCTGCCTTCTTCTGAGCACGATTAAGCTTTGAAATATCATTAATAATAATTACATATCCTAGTTTTTTATTCTCCACATCAAGTACAGCGCCTTGACAATACACAAGGCGGTACCTATCTTTTAAAGTTAATTCTATTTCCCCACTCCATTCTAAAAGATTTTGATCAACTTTTTCCTCAATAAATGAAAAAAGAGGACTTAGGTTGTCATATTCTTTAATAATATCATCGTATGTCTGTCCAACATAAATTGACTCGTCTTCGATTTGCAGAATCTTACCGATAACAGGGTTTATAAGTTGTATTTTCTTATCTTTATTGAGAGCTATTACGCCAAAAGAGTATTTCAATATAGTTTCTAAATAAAGGTTATGAGTATCCAAACCTTCTCTAGACATTTTTATTCGAGTGCTCATTTCATTGAAATGGCCTATTAAATCATGCATATCCTTATGCTTTGGATCTTGCTCAATCTGCACGTCATAATTACCTGATGAAATTTCCCTAGTTGCAATCGACAAATTATGCATCGGCCTCATCAACTGATCAATCATTCTTAAAACAATCAATAAAGCACTCAGGACAGCTAATAAGATTGTCGAAGAAAAATCAATCATAAATCGGGTTTTAATAATTGATGTGTTAAGCGATAATTCTGCATCTTTAGCGGCATCCCTAAAACGCGTCATTTTCTTAGTCAAGTTACTAATACTTATATCAGAAGCATAGTAAGCAGTAAGAGTAAACTCATCAGTTGAAGCAGTATATCCATAATCTGCTAAACACACATTAGCACTTTTACTTTGTGCAACAAGATTCTTTAAAGCATCATAAAGCTTTAACTCGCATGCCCAATCATCCTGAACTAGGGAGTTTAATACTATTTGCATTTTGGTATTTGATGCACTAGGGGCATCAAAATAACTTATCAGCTTTCCTATATTACGGGTTCTATCTTCATAATACTTAATCGCAACAGCATTGGTACTTCGGTAGAGCCCATCCACTTCACCGGCAACCTTGAGATTAAACTCATCAAATTGACTTTCGGCAATTTGCAGGTTATCCCTAATTGAGCCAAAGGAAAAAAGATAAAATGAAAGCACAGGTACTAAAACTAAAACAGGTACAATTTTTATAAATGACCACGTAAATTTTGACCCAATAACGCCCTCATCAGTATTTTGTTTTAACTTTTTCATTGAGAGGACAATGTAATAAAGTGCAACTAAACTCATTATTACATTAAAGCCAACTAAAACTAGATACCACTTCTTTATCAATTCAGAATTAAGTCCAAGGTAGAACATACCAAGAAATGAAATTAGAAAAATACCAATCCAAAAAAGAGCACGAGGTGTTTCCTTGAGAGAAAAAGCCTGGTTTAACAACATAAACTGTGTTGATAATATATTAAAGTGATTTGATTATCTCATAAATGAATTATTGCCAGCATGAGTTGTTGATAAAATACAACAATACACTTGACTTAATGCTTTGATCAATACCCAGCAACAACTTCAAAACTTTCTCAATGCCATTAGTGGAGACTCTCTATTAGCTATTGACACAGAGTTTAAGAGAATTAATACATACTATCCTGAACTTTGTCTGGTTCAAATTGCAACAAATAACTTTATAGAATGTATCGATATTCTTGCAATTAAAGATTTAAAACCACTATTTGAAAAACTCTACAACATTGATACTAAATGGGTCGTTCACTCTGCAAGACAAGACATTGAGGCTCTTTTTATTTTATCTAATCGCATTCCATTTTCGATTTTTGATACCCAGATTGCCGCTTCATTATTAAGTTTTCCATTACAAGTTTCATATCAATCTCTAACACATGAATTACAAAATATCTATTTAGAAAAAAAACACACTAGATTTGACTGGACATCAAGACCTCTTCCAAAGGATGTTTTAGAATATGCTCTAGATGATGTTAGATATTTACTACCTAATTACAGAATTCTTAAAGATAAACTTGATTTTGAAAACAAGGCACAATGGCTAGATGAAGAAACAAGTCTTCTATTAGACCAAAAACTTTATGAGCCAAATATTGAGCAAATTTGTAAAAAAATAAAAGGACTTTCAAAGATTGACAGTAGATCTCAAAAGCAAGCAATTAAACTAGTTTACTGGCGTGAAAGTATCGCTCAAAAAGAAAATAAACCACGTAAATGGATCATGTCTGATGAAAAATTGCTAAATTACGCTTGTGGGAAAAACAATCTTTCTGAAAGCTCAAAAAAATTATTTGATAAATTCACTACGCAAAACTCCAAAAAAACCACTTTTTCAAGAGCATTTCATCCTCAAAAACCTTTAAGCAACGATGAAAAATTGAAAAAAAATGAATTACAAAATCTTATTAATGAATTAGCACTCAAGTACAATCTTCCACCAGAACTGATATGTAGCGGTAAGTCATTAGTAAAATTTATAAAAGGTGATTCAGAGTCTCCCTTAAAAAAGGGATGGAGATCAAAAATTCTTAAAATGCAACAATGAACCTTAAACTTATAGTTATTTTTTTATTAAAACCAAATAAAACTTATCAATAATACTTTTAAAATTTTTTCAGGTAATCTCAAGGGAAGAAAGTTTAGCTTTCCTAATGAAGATGATTTGCGCCCTACATCTGGAAAAATAAGAGAAACACTTTTTAATTGGTTGCAATTTGAAATTGCTAATAAAACAATTCTTGATCCTTTTGCAGGTAGCGGTGCACTATGCCTTGAAGCCATATCTAGAGGTGCTAAAGAAGTCTATTTAATCGAAAAAAGCAAAAAAGTATCTGATAAACTTGAATCAAACTTCAAAATATTAAATAGTAGTCAATATAAAATTATTAATCAAGACTCACTTATTTTTCTTGAAATGCAAAATAAGAATCCGTTTGACTTAGTATTTTTAGATCCGCCATTTGAAAAAAATTTACTACCTCAAGCTCTAAAGCTACTCTCAAAAAAAAACTACATTGATACACGTAGTCAACTTTATATCGAATCTGAATATGCATTAACAGATGAAATATTAAATGAACATATCAGCTATCAATGTAAAATTAACAAACAGAAAAAATCCGGCAATGTTAACTATTGTCTGATAAGCTTAGAGGCACTATGAAAACAATTGCAATATACCCTGGCTCTTTTGATCCTATAACTAATGGCCATGTAGATTTAATACATCGCGCTTGCAAACTTTTTGACAAGGTTATTATTGCGATTGCTCAAAATGCTAACAAAGATAGCTTTTTATCAATCGATCAAAGAGTTAAGGCAGTTGAAACTGCAATAGAACCTTTAATCAATACTCGTGTATTGAGTTTTGATTCATTATTAGTTGACTTTGCAAGAGAACATAATGCTCAAATCATTATCAGAGGATTAAGAGCGGTTTCAGACTTTGATTATGAGTTCCAACTAAGCGGAATGAATAAGCGACTCAACCCAGCAATTGAAACTCTCTTTATGACTCCATCTGAAGAATTTGCCAATATTTCTTCATCCTTAGTAAGAGAAATTTTGTTCCTTGGTGGTGATATAAGCCAGTTTGTGCCTGAATCTGTCAAAACAATACTACTTCGCTCTTCAGCAAAATAATTGCATTAATACCTTGAAAAAATATTTTATATCCCTAAATAGGGTTTATATAAAAATTACAAGGAGTAAATTTAATGGCAAAAATTATTGGAATTGACTTAGGAACTACAAATTCATGTGTTGCGGTTATGGATGGAGGTGTCGCTAAGATTATTGAAAACTCAGAAGGTAATCGTACAACCCCTTCGATTATTGCATACCCAAAAGATTCTGACGAAATTTTGGTAGGCCAACCCGCTAAAAGACAGGCTGTAACAAACCCTGAAAATACTCTCTATGCTATTAAGAGATTAATAGGTCGTCGCTTTGAAGAAGATGCAGTTCAAAAAGATATCGACCTAGTCCCTTACAAAATTATCAAAGCTAAAAATGGTGATGCCTGGGTTGAAGTCAAAGGTAAAAAAATGGCTGCACCTGAAATATCTGCAAGAGTAATTCAAAAGATGAAGCAGACTGCAGAAGATTATTTAGGAACTGAAGTTACAGAAGCAGTTATTACAGTTCCTGCATACTTTAATGACTCTCAGCGTCAGGCTACTAAGGATGCTGGAAAAATTGCTGGCCTAGATGTAAAAAGAATTATCAATGAGCCAACAGCCGCTGCATTAGCTTACGGTGTTGATAAGACAATGGGTGACAAAAAAGTTGCAGTATATGACCTAGGTGGCGGTACATTTGACGTATCTATCATTGAGATGGAAGATATTGATGGTGAAAAGCACTTTGAAGTTCTTTCTACAAATGGAGATACATTCCTTGGTGGTGAAGATTTTGACCATCGCATTATTAACCACTTAGTTGCAGAATTTAAGAAGGACCAAGGCCTTGATCTTTCAAAAGATGCGATGGCATTACAACGACTAAAAGAGGCTGCAGAAAAGGCTAAAATTGAACTGTCTTCATCAGAACAAACTGAAGTGAACTTGCCTTATATCACAGCAGAT
>Ga0207991_1000112_pt1 | contig 53742 bp, 66 predicted proteins | sample ETN07SmetaG_FD_185786 | JGI IMG/M metagenome (GOLD analysis project Ga0207991, IMG submission 185786) | Marine microbial and viral communities from oxygen minimum zone, Eastern Pacific Ocean - ETNP2014F14-07SV275 (SPAdes) (version 2) | ecosystem: Environmental > Aquatic > Marine > Oceanic ...
GTGATGATCGAGCGCGGCCTCGAGGTGTCGGACACGGCGCTGCGGAACTCGGTCGTGTTCAAGGTCGTCCAAGCGCTGCGGCACGCCAGGCACCGGCGGCTCGTCCGGCTGGTGGAGAAGCGCAAGGGCATGTGCGTCTGGAGCGCCGGAGATGCCATCACGCTGCGCGTCGTTGCCAATACCCCTCCCACGCCCGGCTGATCGGCGCCGCCAGCGCGCCGCCGATGAGACGGTCCGCGAGGCCGCCGTTGCTGTCGAAGCGGTGATCCTCGAGCCAGGCGGCGTGCGCCGCGTAGGCATCGAGGTATCGACCCTCCACCCGAATGTGCTGGCCGCCGATCATGCGCCGCAGCCGCGAGAAGTAGCTCTCGGCCAGATTCGTATGAACGCCCTCGCGGCTGTAGGCCTCGGAATGATTGACGCGTTTCATCTCGAAGTCGGGCTCGAGGACGTCCCAGTGCGCAACCTCGTCGGCCGAGATGACGCTGCCGGAGGCAATCTTCTCCCGGGCGAAATCGACAGCCTGGGCTTCACGCAGGAAGCTCCGGGGCAGCGTCCTGCCGCCGCGCTGGCGTAGAACGACAACCACCCTGCGCTTGCCGCTGCGGTTGGCGAGCAGTCGGCGGTCGACCCGGTCGTCGCGCGCGTTGGCGGGCCGGACTTGGCCACCGAACACGGCCCCGTCCACTTCGACCTCACCCTCGAGCCGGGTCTCCCGGGTCTCGAGAGTCATCGTCTCCCGCAGCTTGTACATCAGCACGAAGGCCGTCTTGTGCTGCACGTCCAGATCCCGCGAGAACTGGACCGCGGACAGACCCTTGGCGGCGTTCACGAACAGGCAGATCGCCCCGAGCAGATCGACGAACGCCAGCTTGCGCGAGGCGAAAACGGTGCCGGAGGTGACGCTGAACTGCCGGTGGCAGGCGGCGCATTTGAACCGGCGCCGGGTGCTCAGATCGTAGATGTCGAGGCAGCTACAGAGCGGGCAGACCGGAGCGCCCTCCGTCTTAGGCCATCGCAGCCGACAGAACCGCCGATACGCGGCGTCCTCCCCTTCCTCGTAGATCGTCCTGAGCGACAGGGTCCGGGCGGCAGCGGAAAGCAGGAAATGCTGGGACATGGTCGCCTCGCTACGCGAAACATGTTCCCATCTTGTTCCTGCCAGACCTCCAAAGCAAGGGTTTGGTGCATCTGCTACCTAAGACCGAGCTGCTGAACGAGGAGATCTTCGACACCTTGGACGATGCCAAGCGGAAGCTGGCCCTCTGGCGCTACGATTATAATGCTGTCAGGCCGCACTCCTCGCTCGGGAACCAGACGCCGCTCGAAGCGCGCCGGGCGCTTGAGCAAGCTGAGGGTGCCGCGCCCGCCGCGCTTGTCCAAAACGACCAGTCCAACTACCAATCTCAGACCCGCAAACTCTCACTATGACCGAGGGACCGGAGGGGGGCAGGTCACTGACGCTGAAGGTGCTCTTCGGTCTTCCGCTTTGGCAGACGGTTGGATTGGTCGAGAGCTTGGTCCAGATGGCGGGGCTCGATTGGCCAGTTCCGGACTATTCGACGCTGTGCCGCCGGCAGGCGCGGATCGCAGGGCAGGTCCCGTATCGCACCTCGGGGCAGCCGCTGAACCTGTTGATCGACAGCACCGGCATCAAGTTCCGCGGTGATGGTGAGTGGCAAGTTCGAAAGCATGGCGCATCACGCCGAAGGCAATGGAAGAAAGTCCATATTGCCATGGACGCGGGCACCGGGGATGTGCGCGCGGTCGAGTTCACCTCGAGCCGCCAAGGCGACAGCCCGTAGCTGCCGAAGCTGCTGGCGCAGATCCCGCCGGAGTCATGGCCGTACGACCTGCAATAGCCACCCAGCTCTCGCGCCTCACGAGACACTGGGGTGGCATCACGACAGGCGGTCCTCTCGGGCGCCGCCTGCTACTTATATTACATAATTACCATTACGCGCACAAACTGCGTGTAGCGGCGCGCGCTACTTCCAACTGCGACTCTTGTTTGAAAACAACGCCCTATCAAGCAGGAGTTTTCCAGTATGGGACGTGTCTACGCGCAGCTGACGCTCGAGGAGCGCCGCAAGATCGAGCGTTGGCGTCATGCCAGAGTGTCCGTGAACGAGATGGCGCGGGTGCTGCGCCGCCATCGCTCGACCATCTTCCGCGAGCTCCGACGCAATCATTTCCAAGACCCCTGCATGCCCAAGGTCGTGGGCTACTTTGCGATGGCCGCGCAGCTGAGAACCAGCGATCGCCGCGCCCGCCAGCGCAAGCTGATCCGGCATCCGCAGCTGCGTGATCAGGTCGTCGAGCGGATCAAGGACGGCTGGACCCCGGAACAGATTGCCGGCCGGATGCGCATGGAGCGCGCGCCGCTGCGGGTCTGCCAGGAAACCATCTATCGCCACATCTACGCCAAGGAAGGCATGCGCGAAGAGCTGTGGTGGTATCTGCCGACCCATCGCAAGGCCCGGCATCCGAGACGCGCCCGCAAGCGTCGCGCGCCGGAATTCCACCGTGATGTCAGCATCCTGTTCCGGCCCGAGGCGGTAGCGCAGCGTGTGCAATTCGGCCACTGGGAGGCGGACTTGATGCTGTTTCGGCAGCGGTTCGGCTCCGCCAACGTGACCTCGCTCGTCGAACGCGTCAGCCGGTTCACCGTGCTGCTGAAGAACGCCGACAAGCGAACGCGTCCGGTGATGGACAAGGTCATCGCGGCGATCCGTGCCCTGCCCCAGCCGGCGCGCCGATCGATCACCTTCGACCGTGGCAGCGAGTTCGTCTCGTGGCCGCATCTCCAGGCCGAGATCGGCATGAGCAGCTGGTTTTGCGACCCCTCTGCCCCCTGGCAGAAAGGCACGGTCGAGAACACCAATCGCCGTGCCCGCCGTTGGCTGCCCCGGGAGCGCGACATCGGCCAACTCTCCGACCACGACATCCGAGAGATCTGCGACCGGCTGAATGCCACGGCGCGCAAATGCCTCGGATGGAAGACCCCTGCCGAGGTATTCAGGGCCAAGATGCTGAGAATAGGACGTGAGCGCCCTACCCTAAGCCCACCAAGGAGTCGCGGTTCAAGTATCGCTCACCGCACCGACTGATGTTCAAGACGAGGGGGCGCGTTCCGGCCCTGAGCCGGCTTTCGGCGTCCGCGCAGCGAACGGCTACTGGGAACTTCTTCCAAGCGTAGAGCGGTCACTGGCTGACTGCCCCTTGGCAGCGCCTCTGGGACATCTGAGTTGACTTCGTAACGGAGGGTTTCTGGCTCATCGTAACCACCGAGGAGTGGAAATGAGATAGAAACCTGGAACAGCCAGACCGACGGCGGAGTCGCTGGTAAAGGACATCCAGTCTCGGCGCGATGGTGACGCATCAGGCCCGGGAAGGGCCCGGCGGGCAAGTTGACCGCGGTCAACTCCTGTCCTGCGTACCGGTCCATTCCGCATGCAGGCGGCGAAGGATGTCTTCGGCCCGATCTTCCAGCCATGCGCCGAACTCTGGCTGCTCCCGGCGCGAGATCTTGAGCGTCACCGCCATCGTGTCGCGCCTGAGTTCGGCCAGCTTCTGCCCGTCCGACAGGACGAGACGTTCCTCACGGGCCTTGGTGCGAGCGGGTGGTGCAGATTGTGACACGGCGACTTCGCCGGCGCGCCGGGCGCGCAGGTGTGCGGTAAGCAAGGCAAGACGGTGGTCCGATTTCGCGGCTCGGCTAAGATCGACGCCCTTTAGCAAGTCCGATAGGTCGGGCGTTTCCAGCGACCGGGCGAGATCGGCCAGATCGGTCCATTTGCGCCGCCCGCTCTCGGGCGCCGAACCGATCCGCTCGATCAGGGCATAGGGCACCACGTCAGTGACCGACTTCATCTTCGACAGCGCCGTCTTCTCGACGCCAAGAGCAGCCATCACTACCTCGTTGCTGTATCCTGCGTCGCGCATCATGGCGGCGAAGCTGGCTTTCTCGATGTAGCTCGGATTGCGGCGGAGGTTGTTTTCCTGCCCCTGCGCGACCAGTGCTTCGGTTTCGTCGAGTGTGCGGATGATCGCCTTGGCCTTAATCCCCAAACCCCTCAGGGCGGCCACCCGGCGGCGGCCATAAACGATGCGGAAATGGCCGGGGCGCTCGCGGATCGGCCGCACCATGATTGGAACCTGCTGGCCATGCGCGCGGATGCTCTCCCGCAGCTCCGCGATGCCCTCGTCCTCGATCTCCAGCCGGTCGGCCAAGCCGCTGGCCTCGATCCGGTCAGGATCGATCTCGCGGATTGAGTTGCTTAGCAGGTCGTTGCCCATGATCCCTACGGGACCTCGCCCGATCGCTTCGGGCATCTCGCGCCGTGCCGGGGCAGGACGAGCGGCGGTTTCGGGAGTGGCGACGTCGGTTTGAAACAGGTTCTTGCGGCCCATCAGACGGCCCTCCCCCAGGCTTTGTGCAAGTCGCGCTCCAGCTCGGCGGAGACGAGATTGATCGATTCCAGCGCCCGGTTCAGCGTGGCGCGGTTCACCTGCGCGCGGTCGATCTCATAGATCGTGTCGCTGGTCAGGCCGGCATCGGCGATGGCGGTCGATTTCAGAAAGGGCGAGGTCATCACACGTCCCGGGAACATGTTGCGCAGAAAGGCCGAGACCTGGGTCTGCGGTCCGTCAGTCGGCTCGTAGCGGCACAGCAGGTAGCGCATGAAGTCATAGTCGAACTCGCCGCCGGCATTGGCAATCTGGCTCAGAGCCGAGGAGGCCATGGTCATGAACTGTGCGAGGCTGGCGATGTCGATCATGTTGGGGATCACCGGCACCACGAGACTGGTGGCGGCGGTCATCGCCGTAAGTGTCAGAAAGCCGAGCTGCGGCGGGCAGTCGACGAACACGAGGTCGTAGCGGTCGTCGACCGTGTTCAACGCCGAGCGCAGCCGCGTGTAGAAGGGCTCGGGGTCGCCCTGCCGCAGGGCAGTCGGCGTCTCGGTCTCGTATTCGGACAGGATCAGCCCGCCGGGGCAGAGATCGAGTGACGGAAAATGCGTGGGCCGGATCACCTTTTCGATGCCGATACGGTCTGCGTCGTAGCGCAGCACGTCGTAGATCGTGCCGCGCTCGTAGAGATCGATCTCGGGTCGCAGCCCCATCAGCGTGCTGAGCGAGGCCTGCGGGTCCATGTCGACGACGAGGACGCGATAACCCTTGAGTGCGAAACGCTGCGCCAGGTGCACGGTCGAGGTGGATTTGCCTGAGCCGCCTTTGAAGGTCATAGCGCAGATAACGTGCATGCGTTCCCCGGCGCGGCGCCCAGGTAGGTAGGCGAGCGGATTGCGCGCCTGGGCGGCTAATGCGTGGCGGATCTCCAGAAGCTCCTGCGCGGTGTAGAGCTTGCGCCCGGTTCCGCTGGCAGCGACCTCTGGGATCTTCCCGTCATGGTGCAACTTGCGCAGGTTGGCCATGGACACGCCCAGCAGTTCGGCGGCCTCGGTAGAGGAAAAGGGTCGGAGCACCTTCTCGCTGTTCGGCGCGAGGTTTCGTAGGATGTGGTCGGACAGTTCGTTGGCCAACCGATCAGCATCGAGGATCATGGTCTGATGGACGTTTCCGACATCCTGCCGGACGAGGCCCTGCAACATCTGGGTAATCCTTTCTCTGCTCGTCCCTTCGGTAACGCTTTCCCGGTGTTTTACGCTTTGGTGCGTTACTCTTCTTCGAGACTCCTAACATGACCCTTACGGTTCATAGCCAGCAGCAAGGTTCGATCGTGGCATTCTCGGACTGCCTGTGGCCGTTGGAGCATAGGCTGGAACTGGACGCCGAGGGTTATCCACAGGCCGGGGTGTTATTTGGAGTTAGATTCAGTGTTAAGGCTTCTGTCATCACCATTTTCTTTCAAGATAACAGCTGCTTGAGAGAATGTCCTATGTGTGAAGTCACGTTCTGGCCTGTGTGATGTGACGCTTTGTGCTGTGTGGAGTCACGCTCGACGTTCTTCTTCACGATCCATGGTAGGTGGACCTTCGGGCCTGTGTGAAGTGACGATTGGCGGCGCGATTCTGTTTGAAGTGACGTTCGTGCCCTTGAGCTTGGGTTGATTTGCGGATCGATAAGGCATTCAGGGGGCGTCGTTTCGTCATGAATATGTGTAAAGTGACGATGGTATGGGCGGGGTCCTGTGTGAAGTGACGTTGTGTGGCCACTTGTATGGGTGAAGTGACGTAGGTGGATTGACATGATGGGTAATGTCACGTTGGCTCCCCGTAATCATGTGTGAAGTGCCGTTATGAACAGCCCGCTCCTCCCGGATCGCCATCCGGAGCCAGATTTCTTCGTCTGCGACGTCCTCGATGCCGCGCCCAAGGGCGATATCGGATCGATGGAGCATCCGATTTTCTCGCTGTCGACCAAGCCGGATCTGCGCCCGCGCCGTTACGAGCACAGGGGTATCGTTGTCGAGATCAAGCCCAGCTCGGACGGGCTGGCCACGGTGCATGACCGTGACATCCTGATCTTCTGCATCAGCCAGATCATCCGCGCGATGAATGATGGTCGGGAGGTCAGCCAGGTGGTCCGGTTCCAGGCCGCCGACCTGCTGCGTGCGACTAATCGTGAAACCTCGGGCCGAGGCTACCAGCTTCTGAAATCGGCCTTGGAGCGGCTCGCCGGCACGCGGATCTCGACCAACATCGTCACCGGCGGCGAGGAGATCTTCGAGACCTTCGGCCTGGTCGAGCGGGCCAAGGTGGTGCGCGAGACCCGCGAGGGGCGCATGCACGAGGTCGAGGTCAAGCTTTCGGACTGGGTCTTCAACGCGATCAAGGCGCATGAGGTGCTGACCCTGTCGCGGGATTACTTCCGTCTACGCAAGCCGCTCGAGCGGCGCCTCTACGAGCTTGCACGCAAGCACTGTGGCCATCAGGCGGAGTGGAAGATCGGGCTAACCTTGCTGCATCGCAAGTGCGGCTCGGGCTCGAAGAGCTACGAGTTCAAGCGGCTGGTGGGCGCGATCATCGCCGAGGATATCGAGCACAGCCACATGCCGGATTATTCGGTGCGCTTCAGCGAGGACGAGAAGCACGTGGTCTTCCGTAGTCGCGGCTCGGTTTCCGTTGCGGTGTCCGATATCGTTCAGGTGCCGCCGCTTGACGCTGAGATCTTCGAGACCGCCCGGGCGCTTGCGCCTGGCTGGGATGTTCGGCTGATCGAAAGCGAGTGGCGTGCGTGGCTGACCGAGCCGCCGCGTAATCCTGAGGCTGCTTTTCTTGGGTTTTGTCGTAAGTGGTTCGAGCGCCGTGGCGCTCCATGAGCATGGCTGTGGTCTGAAGTTGACCGCGGTCAACTCGCTGTAGGGAGCAGGGAAATTTTCTGTCGCTATGGCTGGAACGCTAAGCATGTCCGTCTGCTGCGCTGAGGTATTGCAGGACAAACGTCTGCATTTGGCCAACAATAAAAGATGACCCACGTTATCGGATCTGAACAACTACGGCGTATGGGAATGCAGCCTTAGGGGGCGACGGCGAACTATGCACCGGATACAAATTCGACCGATGCACCCGCGTGCGGTTGGCTCTCCGTGTTCAACCGATTTCGTCTGATGCCTGTCCGACAGGATCGAATCCCCATCGCGCATGGACGCGGGCCAGCTCGTTCGGTGCCGGGGCCTGACCGCAACAGGTCTTCACGTAGACCACGCTCTATGGCCTGACCCCCACCAATGCTACCATTGTCGGCGAGAAAGCTACGATCCGCGGGCTTCACCCCATTCTTGGTCCGGGCGCTATGCGACCTTTCGGGCTGTGATCTGACACCCTCTCGATGGACCGACGGGATCGTCCTCACCGGACGAGGTTCGTGGATGAAGCCGAAAATGTCTGCTGCGCCAACAAAGCGCGTCTCAAAGCAAGGCTCTCCACTGCCGATCCGACGAATGCTTGCAGCGGCGCTCGAGCGACCAGACTGCGAAGAGAAGCGTGACCCGGATGAGCGACATCGATCCCAGGATGCAAGGAAGAGGAGCTTGACCCACACGCCCAATTAGAGAAGCAGGCTTTGAACGCTGCCAACACCAAGGACAGCTGCGCGGACCTTCCCAACGTTCGCTGCACGTGCATGGTACTCTACTTCGCCGACGCAGCAATCAGGGGTCCGAGTGGATGCTCAACGTTGGCCGCCGGCGCGAACCAGCCAAACAATTACTCCAGAAGCAAATGTTCAATCAAAGCATGGGTGCTGTTTGTCTTGTCGTTGCAACCTTCTGCTTAGCCGAACCTTCTGGCGACCGCCCTGAAGAGGGCGAAAAGCTTGTTGTATTCACGACGAAGACAAAGATCCGAGCGGCAGGATTCTGCCGCCCGGGTTATTCGGTAGCCAGGCCTCAGGCCGCTTGGGAAACGCCCAAGTCGGCCATGGCTAACTGCCGCGCGACCCGCGCAACATGTGCGCCTTGGTAGCGAGCACCGGCAAAATCGATCTCGCCTGGCAGTCGTTCGCCTTCGCCACCCGCGACGGTACCTGCGCCATATGGCGCGCCGCCGATGATGGCCTCGCCCGATGACTGGCCTCCAAAGCTGTAGGGCAGACCGACGACCACCATCCCGAGATGCAACAGCGATATTTGAGTCGACAGCAGCGCCGCCTCGTGACCGCCGTGTTGGGTACCGGACGAGGTGAAAACAGCTCCCACCTTGCTGACCAGTGCATGCTGCGACCAGAGGCCGCCGAGCCGGTCGAAAAAGGTCTTCATCTGCCCTGCCATCAGCCCGAACCGGGCGGGCGTACCGACAATGATCGCGTCGTAGCCTTCCAGATCAGTAGGCTTTGCCACCGGCGTCGGATCTTCGTCGTAACCTTCGGCTTGGCGCACCGCATCGGGTACCAATTCCGGCACGCGACGAACATCGACGATGGTTCCAGGCAAGCTGCGCGCACCCTCGGCCTCGGCCTCCGCCAGGGCGCGGACATGCCCCCAGCTTGAATAATAGAGGATCAATACACGGGTCATGTCATGCTCCTTGACGGGTTCCGGCGATGAAATGTGCCGGGTAGTTGGCTCGCGCGAGCGCCGTCTCGATCTCGGCCCGGGGTGACGAGGTTGACACCTCGATCGTCCGGCTGGCGATATCGGCGGAAACGACCGCACGGGTATCGAGCGTCTTGATGATGCCGGTGACGGTCCGGACGCAGCTGGAGCAGGTCATGTTGGCAATGTGGAATTTCATATCGGCCTCCGTTGGCTGAAGAATAATTCCCTTGCTGAGGCTTCCTATGATGGGAGGGTCAAGCTGGAATTTGTTTGTCGAACTCGTACTCCGCCACAGGCGCACACGAGTGTCTTGACCCTCCCAGCATGGGAGGCCTCATCCCGATGGAAATGCCCGCTTTCGACGCTTTCGCGGCGCATGTTCAGGGGACCTTCCGATGACCACTTCAGACGCTTTCCACCCATCCGTGCTTGCTGGGCGCAAACCGGTAGTGATCGCCGCCGTGGTGCATGCCATCAATGACGCTTACGCAGCCTTCTTGCCTGTGATGCTGCCGCTCTACGCCTTGCGGCTCGATCTGGATGGGATGGCGCTGGCTGGTTTGGTGGCGACGTACGCCATCTCGGCCTCCTTGCCAGGGCCAGTGCTCGGTCTTCTGGCCGACAGGGTCGGTGCGCGCAGGGTGACGGCAGTGAGCGTCCTGCTCAGCGCTACGCTGATGAGCCTGCTGACCGTGGAACCGGACCCGGTCTGGCTGTACGCCTTGACCGCGCTGGCCGGGCTTGGGTCGGCGGCGATCCATCCTTCGGGTAGCACACTGGCGCGGCAGGGCCGGGTGGCGCCGGAACTGGCGGTGGCGCTGTTCAGCGCGGCCGGGATGCTGGGCTATGCGGCGGGTCCGATGTTGCTGGGTGTAGTACGGACGTGGGCGGGCGGCTGGACGCTGCCGGTCTTGGCGGCTCCGGGACTGCTGGCGGCGGCGGTGACGCTTGTGATGCTGCCCCACGACGCGCCATCTCGCGTCGCCCAAATTGCGCCGCGCTTCGCCTGGTCGCTGATCGTCGGACCGGTGGGCCTGTTGACGCTGGCGGCGGCATTTGCCTTCCTGCCGTCGAGCGCCATGCTGAATGGATTACCGCTACTGCTGGTCGAGCGGAACGGGCTCGACCCGGCGGACCCGGTACTGGGCCGCACGATCAGTGTCTATTCGCTGGCCTCTGCTGCGGGCGGTATCGGCGTCGGGCTGCTGGTGTCACGTTTGCGGCGACGGGTCCTACTGGCACTGGTGTTGGCGGGGAGCGTACCGGCCTCGATGAGCGTGATGCTCTTTGCCCCGTCGCAACCTGCGTTTCTGGCTGTCTTGGTGCTGGCGGGGATGCTGGCCTACGCATCGACACCGATGCTTGTGGTGGCCGCGCAGAACCTTGCGCCGGGGGCCAGCGCTGCGGCCTCCGGCATGATCTTCGGCCTCGCCGCCGCGCTGACCGGAGCGCTCTATTTTGGCATTGGATTGGTGCAGGCGCGGTATGGGGCTGAAACGGCGCTCATGCTGGCATTCTCCACGCCGCTGATAGCCGTACTGATTGCGCTGCCGGTCCTTGGGCAGTCAGATAACCCGGTCGCGGCGCTCGAGGAGTTTTGCCACTGCCCCAGCGCCTGAGACCGGCCTTCAAACCGCCGTCGCAAACCCGGCTCTCAAGGCACTTAACTTAGGCGCGGGCGGCGCTACGGGGTCATCCGCGCCCAGCGTCACCAGAATCGGGCAGTCCGGGCGCGCGTCGCCGTGACAATTATGGGCGAGGTGGCGCAACGTTCCGATCATGTCGTCCAGATGCCGGCGGCGCTCTTCCAGGTCAGCCACATGTGCCAGGGCCACCGCCTTGACCTCGGCGCTGGAGCGCGCCTGATCCTGCCAGAGCCCGAGCAGCGTTGCGATCTCCTTGACCTGAAACCCCAGATCGCGGGCGCGGCGCACGAAGCGGAGCGTGGCGATATCCTTGTCTTGATAAACCCGGTAGCCGGAATAGGTGCGCAGCGCAGGGCGGACGAGACCTATCTCCTCGTAATACCGCAGCATCTTGACCGATATCCCGGTCTGCCTTGCAGCTTCCCCGATGTTCATGACCGCCTCCGAAAAAGCGTCGTACACATGGACAGTACGCGCCTCGGCGGTTCGTCGGTCAAGCGGGGTTTTTCTATCCACGAGAGTTTGATTGCCATGCAGCGCTGAGATCGTTTTCCTGCTTGACCGAAGGCCCGCAACTGACGGTTTTCATGATCAGAAGCGTGAAGGCATATCGAGTGTAGCCCGCCGATGTCATCGGCGCATGTAGCAGATGGCCTTTGCCTTTCAGCCATTGTTGCCGGACTTGATCAGCTGCCGCCAACTGCATCGACGTTCGCCACATGCGCTTTGCATGCCTGTTCGCGTTCTCGCCCTTCACTCTCAGGTTGAATGGATGTTCTCCGACGACGCGCCTTTCAGATAAGCTGGCTTCATGGGCGCTTTCCGGCCTTCCATCGTACGGCAACCACTCTTTTCTTCCGGGCCTCGACCCGTTGCCGTAGGGTGGCCATGAACTGGATGTGCGGAGGGCATCGTCTCGTATGCTGCTGAGGCAAATCGTCGGGCTATCCCTATGCTGGCTTCTGCTTCTCGGAAGCCTGTGGGATTTCGCCGGTCCGGAGCATGTGCACGCGGCGGACGGTCATGCGGAGCACGCATCCGTCGCGCCTGCCGTGGTCTCTGCTCCGGTGCCCCCGTCCACGATCTGCCATCCCGGAGTGCGCTGCCTCATCGTTCCCACGGATGAAGACGCACTTGCCAGTCCACCGCTGCGGCTGGCGGACCGGATGGCCGTCAGCGCCGCGCGCTCCGAACTGCCGTCCCGGCAACCGGACATCACGCTGCCGCCCCCCCGTCGCAGGGTCTGATCCCAACAACCAGACTCACTCGACGAGGGCAGTATGACAGGCAAGAAGATGGCGATGGCCACGCTGGCGATTTGGGTCGCCGCGGGGGCCGTGGTCGCGCATAGCGGCGCGACGGGTGTGGTGCGCGAGCGCATGGAGGGGATGGTCGCGATGCGCGACGCCCTGCGCGACGTGACGCCGATGATGCGGGGGGAGGCGCCCTATGACGCGGCGCGCGTGGCCGAGGCCGGTCGCGCGATCGCGGCGCATGCCGGGGACGAGATGACCCGGCTCTTTCCCGAGGACAGCGCGGGCGGGGTCTCCTACGCCAAGGAGGCGATCTGGCAGGAGCGGGAGACGTTCGACACCCTGGCCGAGGAGCTGCGCCGCCATGCCGAGGGCCTCGTGAAGAGCGCTCCGAACGGGCTGACGGCTCCCAATCCTCATGCCGGCATGGCGATGGGTGGTTCCATGGCGGGGCATGAGGGTATGGCGATGCCGGGTGACGCTCCTGCCCAAGCGGGCCCGGGTGCCGAATACTCGGTTGCGCAGCTACTTGGCGTCGAGCCGCGGCGTAGGACCGAGCAGACGGTGCTCGCCTCTGCATCTGAGGCGTCCGGGAGCGCCGACACGCCCGGCTACGAGACGCTCGCTGCGCCGGAGGTCTTCCGGCGGATCGGCGAGACCTGCGCGGCCTGCCATGGCCGCTATAGGGCGGGGAGCTGAGGATGCGGGGATTGCTCAGGAGCGTCATCCTGCTGGCTGCGCTGGCGGGGGGCGGCTATGCCGGGCTGCGCGCCTGGCCGATCGGCGAGGACGCGCCGCGGATCACGCTCGATGGCGATGCCCGGCGCGGCGCCTACCTGGCGCGGGCGGCGGGCTGCGTGGCCTGCCATACCGATACCGCGGTAGAGGGACCGGCGCTGGCGGGAGGCGCGCCGCTCGACACGCCGTTTGGCAGCTTCGCGCCGCCCAACATCACGCCCGACTTCACGCATGGCATCGGCGGCTGGAGCAAGGACGACCTCGCCCGCGCACTGCGTCAGGGCATCTCGCCCGAGGGTGAGCCCTATTACCCGGCTTTCCCCTTCGAGTTCTATGCCGGCTTCTCGGACCAGGACATCGCCGATCTCTGGGCGGCGCTGGCCACCGTGCCGGCGGTGGCCGAGACGCGGGCGGAAAGCGACGTCGGATTCCCGTTCAGCATCCGCTCGGGGCTCAAGCCGTGGCGGGCCGCCGCGATGCGCAAAGCCGAGAGCGCGCCGGTGCTCGGGCGCTCGGAGGAGTGGAACCGGGGGCGCGAGCTGGTTGAGGGGGCGGCGCATTGCGGCGCCTGCCATACCGGGCGCGGTCTCCTGGGCGGCCTCGATGCCGACAGCTTCGGTGGCAATGACGATCTGCCGGGCGGGTCCGCCGCGCGGTCGATCCGCGCCGCCGATCTCAAGGAAGGCGGCTGGACGGCGAGCGCGCTCGCCTATGCGTTGGAGACCGGGATCACGCCGTCAGGAGACGTGTTCGGCGGCTCCATGACCGAGGTGGTGGAGCAGGGCACCAGCTTTCTCGACGAGGCCGACAGGCGCGCCATCGCGACCTATCTGCTTGACCCTGAAACCGCGCCTTCCAGCCTCGACGCGCTGGCCCAGCTTCGCTGAGCGCTCCTGACGCAAGCCCCGGCGCGGCAACCGCCGCGCCGGGGCCAATTCTTTGGAAAGACAGACATATGAACAAGACGATCATCCTCGGTGTCACTGGCCTCATCCTGGCAGGCGGCCTCCTCTGGATTGCCTCGACGCCCAATCAGGGTGACATGGCGGGCCATTCCATGACCCCGCCCGACACCAGCGAGATCCCGCAGGGGGCGGCAATCGTGCAGGTGGCGCTGCCGGCCGAGCTTTCCGAGCAGGCGCAGATGGGCAAGCGCGCCTTCGAGGCGGTCTGCGCCGATTGCCACGGGGCGAACGCGGCCGGCCAGAACGGCGTGGCGCCGCCGTTGGTGCACAAGACCTACGAGCCCAGCCATCATGGCGATTACGCCTTTCTCGCCGCCGTGCGGAACGGCGTGCGGTCGCACCACTGGGACTTCGGCAACATGCCTGCGATCAAGGGACTGACCGATGCCGATGTTGCCAACGTCGTCGCCTATGTGCGGGCGCTGCAACGCGAAAACGGAATCGACTGACCATCTCAGCGGGGCGCGCACGCGGTATGGCGCCGATGTGATCCCGGCCTTGCGCGCGGCCACTTGCGCCGGGTGCGGGACATGCCATTTGTGGCGGCGACATGACCCGGCGAATCCACCCTCTCTCTGCCTTGCCTGCCCTGATCGGGGTGGTGTTGCTGCTGCTCGCGGGCTGGGGCCTCGACGGTGACATGAGAGGTCGGTCGCCGGTCACGGCGCATCACGCCGAGCATTCCGAACCAACGATTCCCCACGACACCTCCACCGACGCGGCCTGTGCCCTGATGTGTTTGGCGCAACGTTCGGTCTTTGGTGGCCCCGAGGGCTACCGCAAGCTGGCGCGCGTCGCCGACAGCCCCTCGACCACCGCCTGTCTCCTGCTTAGCGGGTGCGCGCCGGCGCCGCCCCAGCAGCCACCCAAGTTCGTCTGACGCCTTTGTTCCCCCCCGGCCTGCCGGGACCTTTCAAGCGCGGCGTGCCCCGCCGCAAGGATGACAGACAGATGACCCATATTTCCCGTCGCGGCTTTCTCGCCGCCAGCGCGGCCATGGCCGCGACTCTTTCCCTGCCGGGTCTTGCCCAAGGCCAGGGCGCACCGCTCGCCCTGAGCGCGACGCGCCGCACGCTCGACATCGACGGGCGCGCCGCGTCCGTCATGGGGCTTCTCGGTCCCGACGGCCGTCCCGGCCTGACGCTCGACCCGGGCCAGCGCTTCGCGGTGCGACTCGAGAACCAGCTTGAGGTCGAGACCCTGATCCATTGGCACGGCCAGATCCCGCCCAACGCGCAGGACGGCATTCCCAACCTGCCGATGCCGCCGCTTGCGCCTGGTGAAGGCCGCGACTACGACTTCGCGCCGCTCGCTGGCACCCACTGGATGCACAGCCATATTCCGACCCAGGAACTCGGCATGCTCGCCGCGCCGCTGATCGTGCGCCGCGCCGAGGATCTCGCCTCTGATCGGCAGGAGGTGGTGATGTTCCTGCACGACTTCTCCTTCAAGTCGCCTGAGGCGGTGATGGAGGAGATCACGTCCGGCATGGCGATGCAGGGGATGGATCACAGCGCCATGTCGGCGATGGGCGGGATGCGCATGGACGGCACCATGCCCGGAATGGATCACGGCGCCATGTCCCCGGCCACGCCGATGAGCGCCGACCTCAACGATTACGACTTCGACGCCTATCTGGCGAACGACCGCACGCTGTCGGACCCCGAAGTGGTGCAGGTCGAGCCGGGCGGGCGGGTGCTGCTGCGGGTGATCAACGCCGCCGCCGCCACCACCTTCTGGATCGACAGCGGCACCGCCCCGGCGCGGCTGGTCGCCGTCGATGGACACCCGGTGCAGCCACTCCCGGGCCGCCGCTTCGGCGCGGCGATGGCGCAGCGCCTCGATATCGAGATCGACCTGCCTTCGGGCGGTGCTTTTCCGATCCTTGCGCTGCGCGAAGGGGCGGTTGAGCGCACCGGGATCGTCTTGGCGAGCAAGGGCGCGCAGGTCGAGAAGCTCGCCTCCACCGGGCAGCAGGCCGCGCCGGCCTTCGACCTCAAGCTCGAGCAGGAGGGGCTTCTACGCGCCATGTCGCCGCTCGCCGATCGCCCGGTGGACCGCAAGCAGATGGTGATGCTGGGCGGGCAGATGCAGCCCTATGTCTGGACCATCGACGGCAAGGTCTGGGAGGACCGCCAGCCTGTCCCGGCGATCAGCGGCGAACGGGTCGAGTTGATGTTCCACAACATGTCGTCGATGGGCCATCCGATGCACCTGCACGGGCACGTGTTCCAAGTGGTCGAGATCAACGGGCTGCGCTTCGCAGGAGCCATCCGTGATACGGTCTACGTGCCGCCGATGGCCGCCGTCACCGTGGCGCTCGACGCGGGCGAGGCGGCGCGCTGGATGCTGCACTGCCACCAGATGCCGCACCTGGCCTCGGGAATGATGACCGAGTTCGCGGTCACGGCGGGCTGAGGGCGTCGCCGGCTGCCGCTGCGAGGCTGCCGGCGCCGTTTCCCCGCGCGATCCATGAAACCCATGCGGTGACCTGCGGTCCCGCGTGAACACCCGGCCTCGACATCGAGGCCGGGGCGACAGTCGAACCCCAAACACAACGAAAGCGTCGAGCAGATGTCGGTAAATGCCCAGCCCCACGAAGTAACCTTCACCCCGCCCTGGGAGGTCTTCAAACCCTATTTCTCCTATCTCACCATGTTCCTCGGCATGGGCCTGATCTCGGGCTCCATCGTCCATGCCGCGCAGCCGGATATGCGAGCCTATGCCCTGGGCCTGATGGCCATCGGCGCCGTGCTGTTCGCCTTCGGCTCCTATCTCAACGAGGTGCTGTTCAAGACCGGCATCCTCGGTGACAGCGTGGTGAAATACGTGCTGGTGTCGCTGCTCCTCGCGGTCGGCATCGGCATGGTCTCCGGGGCCGCGCAGCACTTCAACGACACCCCGATCTTCGCCAGCTACAGCGCGCCGATCGGTGTCTTCATCTCCTCGCTCGCCTTCGCGATCCGCCAGGGCTATGTCCTGCATCGGCAGAGCTGGTTCATGATGATACTGGCAGGGCTCGCCTTCGCCATGGTATTCCACCTCGGCCTGCGCGCCTATGCGGAGAGCCTCCCGGTCAGCCAGGGCCATCATGGCCAATCCACCGCGATGGCCCATGCCGGTGAAGGCGAGGCCGCCCATGTGGATGCGCACGGGAGCACGGCGCCTGAAATGGCCGATGGCCATGGCGGCGAGACTGCTGCGAACCTGGAATCCGCAACGCCCGGTGCCACGCACTGACCTGCCAGGGGGCGGTGCCCCGTAGGCCGAGCCGGCGCTGATGCCCGGCGGATGATGGCCCGACGGCCGCCCCTTGGGCGGCCGTCTTTCTGCGAGCAGCTCCCTCGGGGCCAAGGGATGCGGGGGGCCTGCTCAGGGCAGGAGAACCTCCGCAGCAGGTCAGGCGCCCAGCAGCCGCTTGCGAGAGGCGTATTCCTCGGCGTCGATCTCGCCGCGTGCAAGGCGTAGGTCGAGTTCGGCGCGCGCGCTGGATTTCTGCCCGGGTGCCGCACCCTCGTCGAGCCGGCGAACGAGCCAGATCACTCCGCCGACCACGAGGCCCAGAACGATCAGCCAGAGCACAGGACCGAAGACCATGCCGAAGCCGCCGCCGCCCCAGCCCATCATGTGGTCGTAATCGCCGGGATCGGCCCGGGCAGCAGTGGCGGACAGGCTCGGCAGCAAGCCAATTGCGAAGCGTTTCATGGCACTCTCCAGGATCAGGTGTCTCTGGGGACCATGGGGGGCGCGCGCCGCCTCCACCTTGATCTCGATCAAGTCCTGCCGGGGAGCGGCCATGGGAGGTCAGCCGGCCTCCAGCTCGACCTCGCCCTTCATGCCGGCCTCCAGATGGCCCGGCACGTTGCAGGCGTAGCCGATGCGGCCGTCCTCGGGGAAGCTCCAGACGATCTCGGCGCTTTCGCCCGGCTCGAGCAACACGCTGTTGGGGTCGTCATGCGCCATGCCCATCTCCTGCATCTTCTCGTGATCGACGCGGCGCATGCTCATCATGCCCTTTTGCATCATCACCTGCATCTCGTCCTCATGCGCGGCCCAGCTGTCGGGGGTGCCGAGGTTGAACTCGTGCACCAGCCGGCCTTCGTTGCTCACCACGAAGCGGATCGTCTCTCCGGCCGCGACCTCCACCGAGGCGGGGGTATAGCTCATCTCGTCCATGGCGATCTCGACGGTCCGGTCGACCTTCTCGGGGTCGCCCGGCGCGCCGATGCCTTCGACGGAGCCGTGGCCGGGTCCAGCGAGCGCGCCGCTGGCGAGGGGAAGGAGGGCGAGGGCGGTGATCAGGCTCTTCATGGGCAATCCTTTCGTTCAGACGTCGGGAAAGCGCCGGACCCTGTCAGGCCCGGCGTGGTGTCGCAAATGGGGGAAGCGAAGTTCCGCCGATCTTAGGCGGCGCAGTCGAGGAAGCCGCGATAGCCCACCCGCAGGCCCTCTTCGAGATGGAAGACCATCTCGGCCTCGGCGCGGCGCAGGCTGTCGTCGGTGTCGGTCCAGTCGGCGCCCGGGTCGGGCATGACGGAGACATCGACGCCCTCGGCCGCGAAGCGCGCGCCGTCGTCCAGCGTCTCGATGGCGATCGGGCCACTGGCGGCCAGCGGGATCAGCACGCCAGACAGCTTGATCGCGCCGCTCTCGCCGGCCATGGCGAGCACCGGTTCGCCCGCGTTGGTGCGGCGGAACTCGCAGGTCGCGTCGCTCTCAAGGACGGTCTCGATTTCCTCGGGCTTCAGCCCCGCCACGTCGAGCCCGGCCAGCTGCGCGGAACTCAGCGCGTCCTCGACGGTGCCCTCTTCGGCGGGGGCCTCGGACTCGCCCAAGGCCGGATCGGTGGCGACGCCATTCTCCTCGATGTCGGCGATCAGGTAGCGCATCTCGCCGATCTCCTTGCGCTGCGCGGCGATGATCTCGTCGGCCAGCTTCTGCACCCGCGGGTCGGAGAAATTGGCCCGCTCGGAGGTCATGATGGCGATCGAATGGTGCGGGATCATCGCTCGCATGTAGCTCACGTCACCGACCGTCGCCTGGCTGCGCACCAGCCACAGCGTCAGGCCGAAGACCACGACGGCACCGGCGTAGATCGCGATGTTGACCGCCTTGTTCGAATACATCGACAGCATGAAGCTCAGCATGATCACCGCCATCGCCGCACCCATCAGCAGCGCCATGTAGGTGCGGGTCTCGCTGAAGAAGAGATGCTCGAAGGCGTAGCTGTTGATATACATCAGCCCGAACATCACTACCGTCGAGGTTGCGATCATCGCGGCGAAGCGCCAGTAGGACATGGAAACTCTCCTTTCGTTGTCGGACCGGGCGCGGTCCGTTCACATACGATCGGGCGCCGCTGGCCCACCGGCCGACGGCACCCGCCTTTTTCATTTCGCCGTGAAGCCGACCCGCGCGGCGCGCAGCCTGAGCGCGTTGCCCACCACGGAGACCGAGGACAGGCTCATCGCGGCAGCGGCAATGACGGGGGATAGCATGATCCCGGTGAACGGGTAGAGCAGGCCCGCCGCGACCGGCACGCCGAGGCCGTTGTAGAGGAAGGCGAAAAGCAGGTTCTGCTTGATGTTGCGCACCGTGGCGCGGCTCAGCCGACGGGCAGTGACCAACGCGGTCAGGTCGCCCCGCACCAGCGTGATGCCGGCGCTCTCGACCGCGACGTCGGCGCCGGTGCCCATGGCAATGCCGACATCGGCGGCGGCAAGGGCAGGGGCGTCGTTCACCCCGTCGCCGGCCATCGCCACCGTGCGGCCCTCCGATTGCAGCCTGCGGATCGCCGCCTGCTTGTCTGCGGGCAGCACCTCGGCGATCACCTCATCGATGCCAAGCTCCGAGGCCACGGCACGCGCGGTAACCTCGTTGTCGCCGGTCAGCATGACGATCCTGAGCCCTTCCTCGTGCAGCGCCGCGATGGCCTTGGGCGTTGTCTCCTTGATCCGGTCGGCCACGGCCACCAGGCCAGCCGCGCGACCGTCCACGGCAACGAGGATCGCGGTCTGGCCCTTGCGCCGCGCGGCATCGGCGCGTTCCGAGAGGGCGGCCGTGTCGGCGCCCGCATCCTGCATCATTGCGACGTTGCCGATGGCGATGCTGCGGCCTCCGACGCGGCCCGAGATGCCCTTGCCGGTGGTGCTGTCGAAGCTCTCGACTTCGGGCAGGATGATGCCGCGCGCCGATGCGCCCTCGACGATGGCACGGGCCAGAGGGTGCTCGGACTGCGCCTCGAGCGCCGCCACGAGGCCCAGCAACTCGTCCTCGGTCATACCTTCGGCCACCACCTCGACCAGCGCTGGCCGCCCCTCGGTCAGCGTGCCTGTCTTGTCCACGACCAGCGTGTCGACGGCGGCGAAGCGTTCGAGCGCGGCGGCGTTCTTGATCAGCACGCCGTGCCCCGCGCCCTTGCCGACGCCGACCATGATCGACATCGGCGTGGCGAGGCCGAGCGCACAGGGGCAGGCGATGATCAGCACCGACACGGCGGAGACCAGCGCGAAGGCCATGGCCGGGTCGGGGCCGAAGATGCTCCACACCACGAAGGCGAGGATCGCCACCCCGACCACCGCCGGAACGAAGTAGCCCGAGACCTTGTCGGCGAGCTTCTGGATCGGCGCCTGGCTGCGCTGCGCCTCGGCGACCATGGCGACAATGCGGTTGAGCATGGTGTCGGCGCCGACGCGCTGCGCCTCCATCACGAAGCTGCCGGTCTGGTTCAGCGACCCGCCGGTAACCTCGTCGCCCTCGGCCTTCTCGACCGGGATCGGCTCGCCGGTGATCATGCTCTCGTCGATCGATGACCGACCTTCGACCACCATACCATCGACCGGCACGCTCTCGCCCGGGCGCACCCTGAGGCGGTCGCCCGAGCGGACCATGTCAAGCGGCACGTCGCGCTCGCCGCGCTCGTCCACCAGCCGCGCCGTCTTGGGCGCGAGGTCCAGAAGCGCGCGGATCGCGCCGCCCGTTTGCTCTCGGGCGCGCAGTTCCAGAAGCTGGCCGAGCAGCACCAGCGTGACGATCACCGCCGCCGCCTCGTAATAGACGCCGACCTCGCCCTCGTGACCGCGAAACTGCGGCGGGAAGAGCCCGGGCGCAACGGTGGCGACGACGGAGTAGACATAGGCCACGCCGACGCCAAGCGCGATCAGCGTGAACATGTTGAGGTTGCGGCTTACGACCGAGGCCCAGCCGCGTTCGAAGAAGGGCAGGGCCGACCACAGGACCACCGGTGTGGCGAGAATGAGCTCGATCCAGTCGAGCCAGGAGGCGGAAATGATCGCAAAGGTTTCGGGCGCGAAATGCCGGCCCATCGCGATGACCGCGAGCGGGATCGTGAGTGCCGCGCCGACCACGAAGCGGCGGCGGAAATCGAGGTATTCCTCGCTCGGCCCCTCGGTCATCGGAATGCCCTTGGGCTCCAGCGCCATGCCACAGATCGGGCAGGAGCCGGGACCGATCTGCTCGATCTCGGGATGCATCGGGCAGGTGTAGATCTCGTCCTGGCGCTCGGGCGGCGCGGTCTTCAGCGCCGGGTCGAGGAAGATCTCGGGCCGCGTCTCGAATTTCTCGCGGCACTTGGCCGAGCAGAAATAGAAGGTCTCGCCCTCGTGCTCGGAAACATGCTTCGCGGTCTCGACATCGATCGACATGCCGCAGACCGGGTCAGTCGCGCTGCGGTCGCCGGGAAGGTCATGGTGATGCCCGTGCTGGTGACGATCATGGCTCATGGGCGGACCTTTCTGCTGTATCGTTACTCGCCTGACGGTCTTCCGGAGGTGCGAAACGGCTACGGGATACCTACATAGGGTATGGTGGGAACCGTCCCGGTGACGCGAGGTTCCCGGCGGGGGAGGACAAAGCGTGCAGGAAAAGCAGAACAAGGCGGCGATCCAGAAGCGGCTGGCGCGACTCGAGGGCCAGGTCCGGGGGATCTCCCGCATGGTCGAGGAGGACCGCTACTGCGTCGACGTGCTGGCCCAGACCGCGGCGGTGCGCTCGGCCTTGAAGGCGGTCGAGCGGCTGCTGATCGAGGACCATACCAATCACTGCCTCGAGGCGGCGATCCTCTCAGGTGACCCGGACGAGCAGCGCACCAAGTTCCGCGAAATGGTCGCGCTGCTGGAGAAAGCCCGGGAGTGAAATTCGGAACCAGGCCGGCGGTTGCCGGCTTGGGAGCGCATGATCCAGGCCATCCTCATATCCGCCGTCGTCGTGGCGCTGTGCAGCGCCATTCACTATGTCACCCTCAAGCGGGTCTCGGACGCGATCGCATCAGGTCCGGCGAAGGCCCGGGGCCGTCATCTCAGCATGACCGTCAGCGCGATCACCGTGGCGCATGTGATCGAGGCGCTGGTTTACACTTTCGCCTTCTTCTGGGCCGTCAGGGGCCTGCAACTCGGTGACCTGACGCCCTCGGCGGCCGATGCACCGCCGCCGAGCTTCATGGACTATTTCTATTTCTCGCTGGTCAACTTCACCACGCTGGGCCGCGGCGATCTGAACCCGGATGGGCATCTGCGCTTCATCACCGGCATCGAGGCGTTCCACGGCTTCCTCACGATCACCGCCTCAGGCTCCTTCATGCTTCAGGTGATGGGGGGCAAGGCGCCCCTGTCTGAAGACAGCTGAGCCGTTCGGGTCTGGTCTCGGGCCCGAGTTTTCCGTCATATGTATTGAGGGTGACAAGAGAGCCGGATGGCCGGTGGCCTGCCGCAACCGGTCAATCATGAGGCGAATGGCATGCAGAGAAGACAGTTTCTGACACAGATGGCCGGGTTTGGACTGGCCGGGCTGCCGGGTCTGGCGCAGGCGCATGAAGGCGGTGCGCTGCCCGAGGAGTTCCTGCCGCACGAGGTCGATATCGCGCCAGGCATTCCCGCGGGCGAGATCCACGTGATGCCGGACGAGTTCGCGCTCTTCTGGACGCTGCCCGAAGGCCGGGCGATCCGCTACAGCGTCGGCGTCGGGCGCGCGGATCTCTATCACGCCGGCAGCTACGTCGTGCGGGTGAAGAAGGAATGGCCGAGCTGGAAGCCGACTCCGGCCATGGTGCGGCGCGAGCCCGAGAAATACGAGCAATATGCAGAGGACGGCATGCCGGGCGGCCTCGACAACCCGCTCGGGGCGCGGGCGCTCTACCTCTTCGTCGACGGTCGGGACACCTTTTTGCGCATCCATGGCACGAACCAGCCCTGGACGATCGGGCAGGCGGTTTCGAACGGCTGCGCACGGCTGGTGAACGACCACATCATCGAGCTTTACGAGAAGGTCCCCCTGGGCACGAAGGTCTTTCTCTACCCGAAGGCGGGCAACCCCTACAGCCCGGACGAGCACGGCATGGGCCACCACAGCTGAACAGGGCAGCAACTGGCCGACGCCCGCTGGGGCGCCGGCCTGGAGCCCTGATCAACCGCCGGCGGCCTCGTCGGCTGCGGTCACGCGCGCTCGATGCGCGCGCTCGCGCTCGGGCCATTCCGACTTCAGGTAGTCGAGGATCGCTTCGACCTCGGCCTCGGCGAGCAGGCCCTCGAAGCCCGGCACGTCGCTCTCGTAGCCATTGCCACCACCGCCGCGGGGCCGCGCAGGATAAGCTCGCGCAGCACCCGCTCGGGGTGCTGGCAGGTGTGGCCGCTCGCGTCTTGTGGTGGGGCCGGCAGGGACCCGAGGCCGAGCCTGCCGGCTTTCAAGTTCGGCACGGTGGCGGGCGGTGCCGTTGTCGAGATAGAGCTGCGGTCCTTCCATAGCTGCGCCCCCGGCGAGTAGGGGGCTTTGCATCCTCCTCTGGCTTCAACGATACCGTTGCATTATGGAAATCACCTTTCAGATGCTGCTGCCTGCCTTCGGTCTCGGCCTGCTCGGCTTCGTCGAGCCCTGCACGCTCGGGGCGCATGCGTTGTTTCTTGAGGGGCAGCGACGCCGGCCTGCTGCGCAGAGGCTGAGTGCGGCACTGGTTTTCCTGCTGGCGAGGGTCGTCGTGATGGGCGGCTTCGGAGGTCTTGTCGTTCTGCTTGGACAGAGGCTGATCGGCGTGCAGACGGGCATGTGGCTGGTCTTCGGGGCGGTCTACCTGGGCTTGGGCGCTGCGATCCTGTCGCGGAGGGACAGGGCGCTGCGGCGCCGGGTCGGCTTGGCGCCGGGCCACTGGAAGCTGGCTGGCAACCCGCTGCTTCAGGGGCTGGCTTTCGGGCTGAACATTCCGGCCTGCGCCGCGCCGATCCTCTTCGGCCTGATCGGGGCCGCCAGCCTCAGCGGGTCCGCGGCGGCGGGTTTCGTGATGATGGCGGTTTTCGCGCTGGCACTGACGGCGCCGCTGTTTCCATTCGCCGTCGCGCCGCGCTTCGCCGGGCCGCTCGACCGGCTCGCGAACTGGTTGCGGCCGCGGCGTTGGCTCCTGGGAGCCCTCTTCGTCGGGCTGGGTCTCTGGTCGGTCTGGTTCGGCCTCTTCGTGGACCCCGTGGATTGGAGCGGGACAGGACTCCGGGGCACGGGATCAGGCAGTTGATGCGTGCCGCCCCTGCGCCGCTTCGAACCCCGGAATAACCGGGTTTGGAGCGGAAATCTGGTCGCAGCGTTCAGGAGGGATCGGCCAACCCGCTTGCCGCCCCCCGTCCTTGCCGTGTCGCTTGCCCTCGGAACTCGGCTCCTCCTTTCTCGCTTGCTTACCCATCGGCAAGCAAGCGGAGGCTCAATGGAGTGGGTGACAAGCCATACCGACATGCTGGGCCTGATCGTCAACGCGGCGATGCTGGTGGTCTGGGTCGTCTATCTCAGCATCTTCCTGTTCAGCTATCTCAGGCAGCGGCGGCCCTGCATCTTGATCACCCAAGGCGCGGGGGCGGGCCTTTCGGCCAAGTGCTTCATATCCAATCTCGGGCTGGAGCCGATTTACGTGCTCGACGTGCTTTTGACTTTGAAAACGGAGGATCAGCAGCACCTCGTCAACGTGACGGAGCGCTCACAACTCACCGACAGAGAGCAAGCGAACCCGAAAGAGGCGACGAACCAGGGGCCGCTCAGCACCGGAGACCATGAAAGCATCGGCGAGGTCGGCGTGCTGCTCGAGCGGGCCCTCTCGGGCGCGCCGGAAAACGTCACGATTGATCGGGTGAGAGTGGTCGAGGTGACCGTGGTGGCGGCCACGGCCGCGCGTGGTCTGCTGGTGGGCGCCCGGCGCAGCTACGAACTCGTGGGGGAGGAAGACGAGCGCAGGCTGAAGCCGACCACCGTCATGGCCGAGCAGATCACCGGTCGCCGCAGCCGCAGGTCGCTGCGGGAGGATCTGCAAAAACGGTTGGAGATCGCGGATTAGATCACCGCCCCTCCCCGAAGGGCGCCTCTTTCTGACAACGCGCGCACGAGGGGCCGACCCCTGGTCCGGTCGCCGGGGGGGTGCCCGGACACATGCCAAATGGGTTTCGGCTTATGGGCGCGCAGATGTCGGCGACGATCCCGGCACCCGGCGCAAGGGTCTATCCCAGGGACGCCATCGATGCGCCGGGCGCATCTGGGCCTTGGCCGGGGGACCTGTTCCTCGGCCGCCCAGAGCTCCAGCAAGGACTATAACGCGAACTGGTAGATCTACGCAGAATTTACCCCGAATGCCTAACTGGCTCCCCGGGCGCTGCCTCGCGCAGCGCGTCGTCGACGGCCTGAATGGAGAGCTGAACATCCGCGATCCGGGCCAGCCGAGCATCGTTGTGAACGTCCAGACGATAGAGCTCGACGTTCCGGCGTTCTACAAGTTCTGCCCGCAAAGCCCGCAGCTCACTGGGGGTCTTCATGTTATCCTCCTCCTGTTGGTTTTTGCGGAATGACATAGGAAGGATGGAGCCCCGCACAATGCCTCTCCCTTCCGAAGCCGGGCGCCTCAGGAAGTCCAGCGGCCCCAAAACACTCAGGTTCACCGAGGCGAGCCTGCCCTTCAGGGAGGTCAGTCCCTAAGTGAAGTGACTGAGCTTCCGACAGATCGAATTTAGTTCCTATGCGTGGAGAGTTTGACGGAACGGCCAGTAGGACTCTGGGTTGAAAATGCGTGGCGAGCGGATTGGGACGCTGGACAATTCCGCAACTGGGAGCAGGAAGCGCGTTCTCGGTCGTGCAATCATTTCCATTTCTCGAAGCCGCTCCGCCGTGGGCCGAGCGGGGTCTTTATTGCTATGAAAGGGTAGAGGGAGCCCCAATCCGGAATGGCCCTGCCAATTGCTTGGCCAGGAATGCAGCGCGGTATTGGCAGAGAGGACACTTTTTGCGCATTCATGGCACGAACCAGCCCTCGACGATCGGACAGGCGGTCTCGAACGGCTGCGCGCGGCTGGTGAACGACCACGTCATTGAGCCCTACAAGAAGGTCCCCATGGGCACGAAGGTCTACCTCTACCCGAGGGCGGGCAACCCCTACAGCCCGGACCAGCACGGGATGGACCACCACAGCTGAACAGGACGGCAACGGGCCGACGCCCGCAGAAGACGCCACCCGGGGCCATGGTCAGCCGCCGGCGGCCTCGTCGGCGGCGGTGACGCGCGCCTGATGTGCGCGTTCGCGCTCTGGCCATTCCGACTTCAAATAGTCGAGGATCGCCTCGACCTCGGCCTCGGGGAGCAAGCCCTCGAAGCCCGGCATGTCACTCTCGTAGCCGTTGCTGACCATCGCCGCCGTGCCGCGCAGGATGATCTCGCGCAATACCCGGTCGGGGTGATGCCAGGTGTGGCCGCTTGCGTCATGCGGCGGGGCGGGCAGGCGGCCCGAGGGCAGCGGCCGGCGCCAGTCGGGCTGGCCCTCAAGTTCGGCACCGTGACAGGACGCGCAATTGTCGAGGTAGAGCTGGCGGCCGTGCTCGGTCGCGTCACCGGCCGAGGGCCAGAACGTGAGCGCGCCGGCGCCCAGCAGCACCGCGACGCCCGAAGCGGTCACGAGAAGCGCTGCTCCACGTCGTGCCATGGCTACCCTCCTGGGCTACGAAGATACTTGATCAGCGCCGCCACGGCGAGCAGGAGGGCCAGCACGGCGAGCAGGCAGACCGCCCCCATGCCGAACATCATCCATCCGCCCATGGCGGTCCTCATCTCAGGTCCCATCATCCGGCCCTCCATTCGTCGAAGAAGGGTCGGCGCGGGGATGCGCCGGCCGGAAGGGCGTCACTTCGCCGGATAGGGCATCGCCATGCCCTCGGCGTCGATCATCACGACGTCGAGCTCGGCCTCCGGATCATCGCCCATGCCGGGCGCGCCCATCGGCATGCCGGGCAAGCTGAGGCCGACCGCCTCGGGCTTTTCGGAAAGAAAGCGCGACAGGATGTCGGCGGGCACGTGGCCACTGACCGCATAGCCGTCGATCAGCGCGGTGTGACAGCCCTGCTGGCCGAGGGGAACGCCGGCCTCGGCATTGACGCTGGCAAGGTCGTAGGTCTCGACGATCTCCACCTCGAAGCCGTTTTCGCGCAGGTATTCGGCATGGGCCGCACAGCAGCCGCAATTCGGATCCTTGTAGAGCGTCATCGTCCCGGCGAGCACCGGCAGGGCGGTGAAGCTGAGCAGCGTGGCGGTGGCGAATGTCCTGATGGTCTTCATTTGAAATCTCCTGGTTTGGATCAGGCCGCGTCCGTGACGCGGATGAGGGCCGCCATGCCAGCGGCCTGGTGGGAGAGGACGTGGCAATGCAGCATCCAATCGCCCGGGTTGTCGGCCCGGAACGCGATCTCCACGCGCTCCTCGGGGGCCATGAGCACGGTGTCGCGCCATTCGCGGTGTTCGGTCGGCCGGCCATCGCGCGAGATCACGCGGAACACATGGCCGTGCAGGTGGATCGGATGCCACCAGCCGGTGCGGTTCTCCATCGCGATCAGCTGCGAGCTGCCGCGTTTGGCCTCGATCAGGGCCGGGCCGTCATGGCCCTCCGAGGCGCGACCGTTGACGAACCACATCCGGCCCTGCCGCATCTGTTCGATCATCGCGGGGGCCTCCGCGCCCATCATCATCTGCCCCATCATGCCGCCGTTGAAGACGACCTCGTGGCGCATCGCAGATGCGAGATCGGGCTCGGGCAGCGGGTTGGACGGCAGCGCCATGTCCCAGTTCGGGGCGCTGGCGCGCAGCGGCGTGTCGCCATGCGCCAGCGTGGCGACCTCGTAGGCCGCGTCGCTCCGGTAGAGATCGCGCACCGGCACCGCAGCGCCCGCGGCGCCGGTCGCGTCGAGCACGATGTCGGCGCGCATCCCCGGCCCGATGAGCAGCGCGCCGCCCTTGGGCGCATGCGGCGCGACCGGCTGCCCGTCGAGCGCCACGACGACCGGCGCAAGAGGGCCGAAATCGAGCGCGAAGATCCGGGCGGTGGCGGCGTTCACGATCCTGAGCCGCAGCCGCTCGTTCGGCTCGACCGCGATGCGCGGCGCAGGCCGGCCGTTCAGCGTCACGTGATTGCCGATCCGGCCGCCATGCATCGCATCATGCATGCCGTCGAAGCCGGGCACAATCGCGCCACTGTGGTCGAGCCGCCAATCCTGTAGCATCCAGACGAGGTCGCGGTCGACGCGGATCGGCGTCTCTTCCTCGACCACCAGCGCGCCCGCGAGGCCCCGACCCAGCTGTTCGGCGCCGCCCATATGCGGGTGATACCAGTAGGTGCCGGCATCGGGCAGGTCGAACTCGTAGAGGAAGTCGCCGCCCGGGGAGATCGGTGGCTGCGTGAGATGCGCGACACCGTCCATAGCGTTAGGCACGCGCATCCCGTGCCAGTGAATGCTGGTTGGCGCGTCGAGGTCGTTTCGCGCGCGCAGGCTGAGCCGGTCACCTTGCCTGAAGCGGAGCTCTGGGCCCGGAAGGGCGCCGCCATAGCTCCAGACCGGCGTCGCCGGGCGCGGCGGGGCAAGCAGTTGCGCCTGCGCGCGCATGGCGGTCAGCTCGATCTGTGGTCCGGCTGCGATGGCATTCGGCAGAACCGCAGCGCTGCTCAGCGCCGCAGCGCCAGAGAGGAAGCCTCTGCGAGAAAGGCCCGTGAGATGGGTCATATGGAAATTCCTGATCAGAAAATGCCGCACGATGCGCGCGGTGTTAGCCCGCCTCAAGACAGGCGGGCGGCTTCAAATCAGGCGGCGGGGTGGCTCCAGCGGCGGAGCCGGCCAACCTCCGCTTGGCGAAGCGTCGTCGAACACGCGCCGGGCCTCCCGGATGGGGGACATGAACGGCCACTCGAGGGATGGTATGTCAATCGCGGCTGTTACGGACGCACATCCACCGACGCCTTGGCAGGCATTGCCCTTCGACATCGCCTCCTCCGGGCAGCCCGCGCAATCGGCCATCGTGACCATTGCCGAGTCCTCATGTATGCTTGGCATCGCCATGGCGGCGATGGGCACCGATTGGGCCAAGAGCCCGATCAGGAACAGACAGAGTGCAAGGAGGCGAGCCATCGGGCGCATATGGTCAGCATCTGAACACCTGTGCAAGTCCAGGCACTGCCCCTTCACTGCGCTGTCATCGGCCAAACGGCCATTGGTCAAGCCAACTGAGGCCGTTCGCCACAACACATGAGAAGGGCGGGAAGCTGATCTTCGCTGCGGTCTGAGCCGAAGCCCGCTATGCGGGCTAACCTGCTATTCGCTGCGGGCGCTCAGGCAGTGCTGCATCTGCAAAGCCACTGGTAGTTCACGTGAGTAGCAGGCGCTCGCTGTGCCTTGTTTACCGCCTGCAATGCAAACTGAAGCCGAGGTTCGCGGCACTTCCCTGGAATTCAAGTTTCGGCCCTCTTCTTCGTTAGGTGAATCATTACTTGGGGCATCAAGGCCACTGGCGACGCATCGGGTGCCGCCAGTGGCCGTTGCTCATGGAACTTGCAGTTCGGCGTAGTCCCCCCGGACCCGGAGGGTGACCGTCACGGGCTCTTCGGTCCGGTTTCGCCAGAACCAACCGTGGCTGCCATCAAATGCGGCGGTCAGGCGTCCGGCCTGACTGGGTGTGGCGCGGCCTTTTTCGTAGCTGACCGTCTCGCCGGCACCCTCGCCATGCGTGTCGAAGTTCAGGACCGATCCATTCGCAGTCCACTCGAACTCCGCTGTCGCGCCTTCGTTCATCAAAAGCTTGAGTTCGATCCCTTCATCCGGTGCGAGCGTATAGGAGGCTTCGTCCGTCCAAGCGATAGACGCGGGTTCGGGGCGCGCGGTGGGCGTGATGGTGGGCGGAGGCGTCGCATCGCTGTCCCAGGCAGAGTCGTCGATGATCTGACCTGGTTGTGGAGTTGCGTCACTGGACGGGCCCTGGAGGGCCGACACGAGGTTGGCGAGCTGCGCTTCGATGGCATCCAGCCGCATGGCGAGATCCGGGCTCGTGGCCTCTGGCCGGCCGGTCGGGGTAGCGGCCGAAAGCGCCGCGTCTTCGGCCTCGGCTTCTGCGTAGAGCTGTTGCTTGATCTCGCCCATTTCCGTCAGCCCGAGCAGACGGCCAACTCGGGTAGGGTCGATCCCGTATTCGGCCGGAAGCCAGAACAGAAGCAGGATCGCACCCGCCGCGGCTGCGGCCCCCAGCGTGGTTCTCAGCAGGCCCGAAGAGCCGGCGTGCAAACCCTCGACGTGAGCGGCGGTCTGGCCGGGCATGGAGTTGGTCTCGTAGCGCGGTGTCGCGCGCAGGGGCGAGACCGCGCTGTCCCGGTCGTCGAAACGATGTTGCATGAAGTATTCCCGTAAATCAGGCGACGAGGAAGCCGGCGATCTGGAACCCCATCAGGGCAAATCCGGCGGTCATCATGAGAGCGTTCGCGGCATAGGCCTGCCGCGCGAAGGAGGGGCTGGCACGCCAGCGCGTCATCACGACGAGGATCGCAGCAAGAGCGAGCAACTGGCCAATCTCGACGCCGAGATTGAAGGCCAGAAGATTGGGCACCAGCCCGTCGGGCGATATGTCGTAGTCGATGATCTTGGAGGCAAGGCCGAAGCCGTGCAGGAACCCGAAGATCAGCGTCGCGGCCTTCGTGCTCGGCTGGACACCGAACCACACCCGAAAGGCTCCGAGATTGTCGAGCGCCTTGTAGGCGACCGAGAAGCCGATGATCGCGTCGACGATGTAGCTGTTGATGCCGATGTCGAAATAGACGCCCGCCAGCATCGTCGTCGAATGCCCGATGGCGAAGAGGCTCACATAGGTCGAGATCTGCTTCATCCCGTAAAGGAAGAAGATCACCCCCAGAAGAAACAGGATGTGATCGTAGCCGGTCACCATGTGCTTGGCGCCCAGATAGAGAAACGGGATGAGATGCGTTCCGGTGGTTTCCTGAATATAGCCCTTGTCGCCAAGGGTGACGGCATGTGCCTGTGCGGCCTGCGAAAGCAACATCAAGGCTACGGCAAAACCGAACAGGCTCAGGGCCTGACGGGTGCCGCTGCGCCGCGACGGGGGGCGCATTGGGGTTTGTCTCATTGAATGTCCTGTAGAGAAGAACTGCCGATTGCGATGGATCAGACGGCCAAGTCTCTCGGAGGGCGGCGTGGCCTCTCAGGTGTTCGCGCCATCACGGGCTGCCCGACACGTGGCAAAGGCAGGGGCATTGGAAGTCGGAGCGACGCCTGCCGGTCGGCCAGGATCGCCAGAAGAGGATGATCATGATCCGTCGCATCGTGCAGCACCGGCGCGGGGGCTTCGGCATGGGGTGCGGCCCCGACAGTATGATCATCGTTCGTGAGCGACGCGATGATCTGTGCCGCGCCATGAGACGCCGCCACGCCCAAGGGCGCGACCAGCCAAGCCACGAGGCCGATGGTAAGAATGATCCTGCCGAACACCTCGTCTCTGCTCCCCTCGGTCATTCAGGCATCGCGCGGTCACGACACTTGCCAGATCCCCCCGGGGGGGATACTGGACTGATATGACAGACCCCCATATCCATGCAACCCATCCCGCCCTGATTACCCGGCTGAAACGTGCCGAAGGCCATCTGCGTCACGTCATAGGCATGCTGGAAACAGGGCGCTCCTGCACCGAGATTGCAACGCAGATGCAAGCTGTCGAACGGGCCATCACGGCGGCGAAGCGCACCTTGATCCACGATCACATCGATCATTGTCTGGGCAATGGAGAAGGTGACCTCGACGAACTGCGGGCATTGGCGAAGCTGCTATAGGCCCGCCATGCTGAGCGTTCTCGCGAACCGCACCTACCGGCACCTCTTCGCGGCACAAGTGATCGCGCTCGTGGGCACGGGACTTGCCACAGTCGCCCTTGGCCTGCTGGCTTGGGATATCGCAGGCGACCGGGCCGGCATCGTGCTGGGCACGGCGCTGGCGATCAAGATGATCGCCTATGTAACGCTTGCCCCCATTGCCTCGGCCTTGGCTGACCGCGTGCCGCGCCGGGCCATGCTGGTTGCACTCGACCTCTGCCGGGCCATCGTTGCCCTGGCACTGCCCTTCGTGACGGAGGCATGGCAGGTCTATCTGCTGATCTTCCTGCTTCAGGCCGCTTCGGCTGGCTTCACTCCAACCTTTCAGGCGACTATCCCCGACGTCCTGCCCGGCGAGGCGGACTATACCCGGGCGCTGTCGCTCTCGCGCCTCGCTTATGATCTGGAAAATCTGGCCAGCCCGATGCTCGCGGCCGCTCTCCTGACGATGGTGAGCTTTCCGGTCCTGTTCGGCGGCACCGTCATCGGCTTTCTGGCCTCGGCGGCGCTGGTCATGACGGTGACGCTGCCCACCGCCGTGCCGGGCCCGCCCAGAAGCATCTGGGATCGCACGACCCGAGGCCTGCGCCTCTATCTGGCGACACCACGGCTGCGGGGCCTCCTTGCCCTCAACCTCGCGGTTTCAGCCGCGGGCGCCATGGTCATCGTCAACACGGTCGTGATCGTTCAGGCAGGGTTCGGGCTGGCCGAGACGGAGGTCGCCCTGGCGCTCGCGGCGTTCGGAGGCGGCTCGGTCGTGGCCGCACTGGCCTTGCCCCGCCTGCTCGATCACGTGCCCGACCGCCCGGCGATGCTCTGGGGAAGCGGGCTTCTGGTTGCCGGAATGGCGCTCGGGCCGCTTGTAGGCTCGTTCACGGCCCTGATCGCACTGTGGCTCGCACTCGGCTTCGGTTACAGCCTCGTGCAGACCCCGGCCGGACGCTTGCTGCGCCGCTCGGCGCTCCCCGACGACAGACCGGCCATATTTGCTGCGCAGTTTTCCCTGTCGCACGCCGCTTGGTTGCTCACATATCCGCTCGCGGGGTGGATGGGCGCGGAATTGGGGCTTGATGCGACCTTTCTCGTAATGGCCAGCCTTGCCGGCGCAGGCGTCGTGGCCGCTCTGACGTTCTGGCCCTCGATCGAAGAAGAGGCGCGATCACACACCCACCCGGACCTCGCCCCCGAGCATCCGCACCTCCAGGAGCACGGCACTGCCGATCATCGTCACGCCGTCATGGTCAACGATCTGCATCGTCATTGGCCCCACATCGGCGGACGTTGAATTCCGGGGCCTGCCGGTTCGCTCGGAGACCTCTTGCCCAATAGGTAAGGGACAAATGATCTGCATTCACACGAAGCCTATCGAAAGGCTTGTTCATCGGCGATGGCGTTCAACCTCACCAGACGAAGAGCGAAAAGGAGCCTTTCACAGCTTGCGCTCAGAACGGACCTTCAACGCTGCCAAGAACAAGGCCCAGAGAGCGGGCCTTTCTGCCGTTCGCCGCGAGCGCTCGAACTGCGCTACGGCTGCAAAGGCCCTCGGAGAAAAGCCTGCTTTGTCTCGAGATTGAATGCGCATACCGTTTCCCGGTGCAGACTTCGCATGATGCCACCGTAGTCCGTTGCCTATCCGATCGTCCCCAAGGCCGGAAATGTCTCGAGCAACCAGTAGGAAAAGACGGTCAGCTGGCCGGTCATCATCGCGAGCCCCATCAGCACCATGACCGCCCCGGCGATCTTGTGCAGCCCGCCCCCCATGCCGCGGATCGAGCGAAGTCTTGTGCCGGCCTGCTGGATGAAGGCGGCGACCAGCACGAAGGGCACACCAAGCCCGGCCGAGTAGACCGCCAGAAGCGCCACGCCTTCACCCATGGTAGCCTGCATGGCGCTCGCCGTGAGGATCGCGCCGAGGATCGGCCCGATGCATGGGGTCCAGCCAAAGCCGAAAGCGAGGCCGAGGACATAGGACGCCATGGGCTGCCCGCCGGGAATGTCGAGATCGAAGCGCAGGTCGCGCTCCAGCGCACGGATACGGGCCGCACCCAGCATGAGCAGACCGAACAGCGCGACGATTGCCCCACCGAGGATGTTCAGCTCAAAGCGCCAGCGCAGCAGGGCCTGCCCGAGCGCCGTGGCAGAGGCGCCGAGCGCGATGAAGATCGTCGAGAACCCCAGGACGAAGCAGACGCTCAACCAGATCATGGCGGCCCGGCTTGGCGCCTTGCCAGGTCCCGTGCGCCCGGCGATGTAGGAGACATAGCCGGGCACCAGCGGCAGGACGCAAGGCGACAGGAAAGACACCGTGCCGGCCAGGAGGGCGGCAAGAAGGCCGAGGGTCTGGATGTCAGGCATCATTCACCTCCGCCACGCGCGCGGGGAAGTGGCGCCGAGATAGGCCGCCGTGGGCACGACGAGCCATTGCAGGAACGGCGTCAGGCCCGCGTCGATGACCGGGATCACCGGCATGATGTCGCGATAGGCCCATGCCTCCCGCACGACGATGTTCAGCCACTCGCTGAAGATGGTGTAGCCCACGCCCATCACCACGGTGGCCATGAGCACCGGGATTGACCGCTGCCTTGGCCACTCTGACCGTCCGAACAGGAACAGCGCCACGAGCAGGGTGCTGAAGGCGATCATTAGATCGCCACCCGTGCAGTGCACGATGGCGAAAATTATCTCGCCGGCGCTGCCCTCGGTCCAGATCGTATAGAGCGGGATGTGGGCCACCTCCCAGAGTAGATGGCCGATGAGAGAAAACAGGAAATAGCGCCGCAGGACCCCCAGCCAGTCCGGGGTTGCCGCGATGCGCGCGGACGTCGCCACCGTCATTTGAACCACCCCAATGCCTTGTCGAGGAAGCCTTCGGGCTCCGGATGCGGATGCGCGTTGGTCAGCCCGTTGATATGCATGAGGAGATTGAGCGGCTCGAAATCGGTCCCATGAAAGATGCCGACATGGCGGCCCTGCCGGTCGAAGATGTAGAGCATCGGCTCATCGGCCGAGCGTTCGGACCCGGCGGCAAGCCGCGCCTCGAGACCCTCAAGACCGCCCTGCGACCGCACAATCGACCAGTTCTCGGCGTCGCGCATGTCGATGTTCGCTTCATCCTCGACCGCGGTCACGAAGCTAACCATCTCACGCATGGGGCTTGAATTAAGCGAAGTGACCGCCTTCGCCAGACGCTGATGCTGCGCGTCGCAGACCTCGGTGCAGGATACCGGACGGAAATTGATTACGAGGATGCGTCCGGCGAAGTCTTCCAGACCGAGTTTTTCCCCGTTCATGGTGACGAGGTCGAGACCGGGTCCGGGCCGGGAGATCGCCTCGAAGCCCGGCTCCTTTTCGGCCGTGACCTCGTTCAACCGTTCTCCAGGGTGATCGGCCAAGGCTGCCGAGCCAAACAAGGCGGCCATCATGGAGATGAGGATTGCGTGTCGCATTAGCTGCGCCCCTCCTGGTTCAGACGCATCTCGATTTCCTCGGCGAGATCTTCAGGCGGCTGATCCCCCTCGAGAAAGACGGCCTCGAACCGGCCATCGGGGCGCATCAGGTAGATGTGCCCGGCATGAGCCATGGTGTATCCGTCCGGTGCCTGCGCGTCCGCCATGTGCTCGTGATAGACCTTGAAGCTCTGCGCGGCCGCCGCGGCCTGAGCGGGGCTTCCCGTCAGCCCCACCAGTCGTAGGTGAAAGTTCGTGACGTAATTCGCCATGACCTCCGGCGTGTCCCGTTCGGGGTCGACGGTGATGAAGAGCGGCGCGACCCGGTCCGCGTCCTCGCCCAGCAGGTCGAGGGTGGTGGCCATGTAGGCCAGCGTCGTCGGGCAGACATCGGGGCAGTTGGTGAAGCCGAAGAACACGAGCTGCCAGCGGCCGGCATAATCCGCCTCGGTGACCGGGCGTCCCGTGTGGTCGACAAGCTCGAAGTCGGACCGGATGTCCGCCTCGCCGCTGTAGACGACCTGTGCGGGCGCGGCCTGATCTCGCAGGACCAGCAGCCCGGCGGTGGCAAAGGTGAGGACGGCGGCTCCGCTCCAAAGGAGGACGCGCAGCCGCTTGCGAAATCTGTCAGGAGAGGAAGGGGGCATCTGTCTGTCTTTCTGTTTGGCTCGCCCGGGCCGAAACCCGGGCGAGCCTTCGATCAGCCCTGATCGGCTTGATCGGCCTGGTCGTGGTGGTCCTGCATGTGGGTGTTCATCGTCTCCATCATCTCCATGCAGGCCTGCATGTGCTTCATCATCATCGGCATCATGCCTTCCATGCCTTCCATGCCTTCCATGCCTTGCATGCCGGACATGCCCTGCATTCCGGCCATATCGCCGCCCATGTGGCCGCCTTCCTTCGTTGTTTCCTGCGGCTCTGCCGGGGTGGTGTCCTGGGCGTAGGCCATCGGCGCGAAAGCGATCAGGGAAAGAGCGATGGCGCCGCCGAACTTGGTGGTGATCTTCATGTTTTGTCCTTTCGGAGTGGGGTTCAGTCAGTTGAAACGTCCGGCTTGCTTGCCGGATCGGTCTTGTTGGCGCAGGCGGACGAGTCCCCGCGCATGCAGAGCCCCAGCGCGCACATCGCGGCGCAGGGGGCAAAGCTCAGGATCAGAGGGGCTGCACCGATGGCGGTGAGCCAGCCCCAGTTCAGGGCCATGCCAGTGCCGATGACGGCCAGCGCCACCAGCATCCATCCACGCCTGCCCAGGCCGGGAAACCGGCGTGCGGGGAATGCCCCGATCGCGTTCGTCGATCGCTCGCTCATGTCCTGTTCTCCGTTTGAAGCTGGCGCACAACCGGCAGAATTTCTTCTTCCAGCGCGCGGCGGTCGAACGGACCGACATGTTTGTAGGCAACGCGGCCGCGTGCATCGATGACGAAGGTTTCCGGAAGCCCGTAGACCCCCCAGTCGAGCGAGGCGCGCCCGGAGCGGTCGGCTCCGACGCGGGTGTAGGGATCGCCCGTCTCGTCGAGAAAACGAAGCGCCGCATCCGGCGCATCCTTGTAGTTTATGCCATGGATCGGGACCGTATCACGCGCGGCCAGCTCGACCAGAAGCGGCATCTCGACCCGGCAAGGCACGCACCAGGAGGCCCAGACGTTGACGATCGACACCTCGCCTTGCAGGTCCGCCGTGGACAGGCCCTCCTCGCGGCCTTCGATGGGAGGCAGGTCGAACTCGGGGACCGCCTTGCCGGTCAGGGCCGAGGGCAGCCGGTCGTCGGAGTTCATGAGGCCCCAGTAGAACGCCGCCGCGAGTGTAGCGAACATCGCTGCCGGAAGAAGCACCAATACCCGACCACGGGGCCGCTTGCGCGGTTCCTGTTCCGCCGCGCTCATGGTTTGCCCTCGGCGCCGGCCGAGACCTCGGCTTGGAAGCCGCGCTCGCGTGTCGACCAGCTGGTCTTGAGATAGGCCAGCACGGCCTCGATCTCCTCGTCGCTCAGCAGCCCCTCGAAGGCGGGCATGTCGCTTTCGTAGCCCGGCACCACCGCGCCGACGCCATGTTTGGTGATCGTGAACAGGTCCCGGTCGGCATGGTGCCAGGTATGGCCGCTGTCGTCGTGCGGCGGCGCGGGCATGCGCCCGTCCTCCGTCCGACGGCGCCAGTCCGGCTGACCCTCGAGCTTTGCGCCATGACAGGCGGCGCAGCTCTCGGCATAAATCTTGCCCCCTTGGTCGACCATGTCGCGGGTGACCGGCTCCCCGAGGATGGAGAGCCCTGCGACCTCCTGCGAGGTCGCAGCCGTGTCTTGCCCGTCTTCCTCCATTAGCCCCTGCGCCACCGCCGCGATCGCGGCGGCGCCGAGCAGAGCCGAGGCCACGCCGATGACCAGCCCGCGTTTCATCGCGGGCTCCTGAGGAATTTGACCAGCGCCATCAGGCTCAGCACGATCAGGGTCAGCACCAGCAGGAGAATGAGACCGCCTCCGGCCATCATGGCACCCATCATCGGCCCGCTCATCATCGACATCATGCCCTCCATGCATTCACTCATCCGAGAACACGGTGATGTCGTCGCCTGCGAAGGCGTAGGTCTTGAGCGTGCCGCTCTTGCCGGCCATGCCCGGGGCGTTCATCGGCATGCCGGGTAGGGTAATGCCGGTGATCTCGGGGCGCTCCGTGGTCAGGCGTTCCACGATCTCGGCCGGGACCAGCCCGCTGACATAGTAGCCGTCCACCTGCGCCAGGTGGCAGCCAAGGCCCTGCTCGGGCACACCCGCCTCGATCGAGCGCTTGTCGAAGTCGCGGTCGTCGATCCGCGTCACGTGGTAGCCGTTCTCCTCCATGTAATCGGCATAGGCATCGCAGCAGCCGCAGTTCGGATCGCGCCAGATCGTCATCTGTCGCGCGGCAGGGACGGCGGCTTCGGCGGCTTCGCTCGGCGTGTCGGCCACGACGTCGGTTTCGGCGGTGGTGAAGGTCGCGATGCCGATGGCGGAAGCGGCGACCAGGGCAAGGGCGGAGCCCGTAAGAAGTTTGCGGTTCATGTCAGCTGTCCTTGGATTGATCGAAGGAGGTCCAGGTGGTTCCGCCGTCGCGTGAGACGCGCAGCCCGGTGGCATCGGCAGTCAGCACGTGCAGCGGGTCGACGGGATCGACGGCCAGAGCGGTGACGGGGTCAGGGGTGGCCTGCGCCCAGTTCACCCCGGCATCCGTCGACAGCCACAGCCCCGATGGCAGCGCCGCGAGAAGGCGCTCGGGCGTATCGGGTGCCAGGGCGAGGATCGTGACCGGCTCGCCCTTGGGCAGCGTTTCGGCATTGGCAGGCGCGTCGCCCGCGACCAATGCATCCATCGCGTCACCCGCGACGACGTCCTGCCAGCGGCAGAAACAGTCCGGCACCCGCGTCAGCCCGGCCTGCGTGCCCGCATAGAGCCAGATGCCGCCCATCCCGGTCTCGTTGGCGACCGAGACAAGACTGAGCACGTCATGCTCGGCACCGTTGAGATAGGGGCGGTCCATGACGAACGCCCACGTCGCGCCGTCATCCTCGCTGCGCCACAGCCCGTCGCCTTCGAGAGAGGCATAAAGGGTGTCGGGTGCATGCGCAGCCATGGTGAGGGACAGGATCGGCGCACCGGGCAGTCCGGCATCCGCCGCGGTCCAGCTTGCGCCACCGTCATCGCTGCGGCGCAGGCTGCCGTCCTGCCATCCGGCGTAGATCACGCCCGGGCGGGACGGGTGGGTCGAAAGGCTGTTGGGCGGCCCCACGTCGCCGAGCTTCGTCCAGCTTTTGCCGTCGTGCCGCAGCAGCCCGTCGGGCGTGGCGGCAAGGATGGTGGAGCCATCGAAGGCCAGGGCATTAGTGGAGTCGAGTGCCAGCGACGGGCCTGATCGGGCAAAGCCGGGGGCAAGGATCGTCGCGCCCAGCACGGCCAGGCCGGAGGACAGGACGCGACGACGCGAGAGCGCGCGTGCGGTAAGGGCAGTCATGGGAGGTATCCTGAGAAGGGATCGGTCGGTTGAGGGCCTGCCAGTCCAGATCGGACAGGCACGGCGATACCGGGCCGTCACCTATGAGGTGCGGCCGGTCAGCTCAGGATGGTGGTTCGTGGGGGGGCGGGATCGAAACCCGGTCGACGGGTTCGCAGCGCCGTATCGTCCGAACGTGTCATGCTGCGCGCGGCAACGGTCTGCGGCAGGATCTCGGATGACCCTTCGGTCGACAACAGGGGCGCGGTGCAGTCGAGATCGCAGACCAGCTGCTCGCTCGCATTCTGATCACAAGCAGGGCAGAGATCGTCCTGCGCGTCGGCAACCGCCGAGGCCGCCATGTCGAACGACATCCGGGCGCCGGCCGTGTCATGCATCATCACGCCGCCCAGAAGGGCAAGCGAGAGGCAGAGCGAGAAAAGGCGAAGCCAGAGGCGCATGGGTCGGATGTAGGATCGGACGGGGCGCCTGTCTACCGGGCACGGGCGGAAATCACTCACGAGCCTGTCAACCCGCGGTCCGTCGCCGACGCCGAGGCAACTATGGAACGTCGTCCCGGCCGCAGTGGTTTGTCCCGGCACTCAGCAGAGGAGCAAGACATGCAAGTTCAGGACATTATGACAGGCAACCCCACCTGCTGTGGGGGGAACACCACCATCCAGGACGCGGCCAAGCTGATGGCCGAGCAGTCCATCGGGGCCTTGCCCGTCGTCAACGATGCGGGCGAACCGATCGGGGTCGTAACCGATCGCGACATCTGCTGCGGGGCCGTGGCCGAAGGCAAATCCGGTGAGACCGCCGTTTCGGACGTCATGTCCACGGACGTGCTCACCACGACGGCAAACGAGGAGGTCTCGTCCTGCTGCAACAAGATGGAGGAGCGCCAGGTGCGCCGTGCCGTCGTGATCGACAGTGAGGGTAAGTGCTGTGGGATGGTAGCTCAGGCCGATGTGGCACGCGAAGCAGAAGGGGCAGAGACGGCGGATCTCGTCCAGAAAGTCTCCGAGCCCGAGAGCCGTTCCGGTTGCTGCTAATGAAAAAGAGCGGCGCCTCTCAATGAGGCTCCGCCCTTTTTTCACCTGCCGATCGCTTGAACCTATCGCCTATCCCGGAAGTTGGTGGGCCAGTGGTTTTTACAAGTATTAGCAAAGCTTAGACATAAGGAAAAAGACATGATGGACGGCGGCATGATGGTCGGCATGGGAATCTGGTGGCTGGTGATCCTCGTTCTGGTGATCATCGCGATTCTGGCGCTGGTGAAATATCTACGTAAATAGTGCGCCCATCTCTGGCTCCACTTTTCACACTCGGTGCGGTGCGACGATGAAAGCTTTACCCGCCTGAGCCGAAGGGCTGCACCCAGACGACAAGCAGGACAAGGTAGAGCACGTAGACCATCGGCAGGGTAAGGACCTGCCAGAGCCGGAAGCCCTTGCGCCCGCACCAGATGAAGGCGGCATAGAGGGCGGGCATCAGAGCCACGAAACTTAGCGTGACCCAGAACAGCTGGAAATCATTGATCGTCATCCCGACAATCGTCAGCGGTATGAAGGCCAGGGTCATGGTCACGGCATGATCGCCGATGACACTGGTGACGCCCGACGTGATCTGTCCGCTGCGGGCGACATACCAAGTCGCGAAGATCTCCGGCAGTGCCGCCACGGGAGCGGTGATGAAAAGACCGCCGATGATCTTCGACAGACCGAACGCGCCAACGATCTTCTCGGTCGAGAAGACGGTGAAGTAGGCGCCAATGGCCAAGGACGCGACACCGGCCGCCGCCAGCCGCTTTTCCTTTGAACTCCACTCGACCTCTTCGCCATCGCTCCGCCCGCGCAACAGGGCCTGCGTGACATAGGCGAGATAGCCCAGCAACAGGAGCCAGCCGTCGAGGGGCTGGAGGCCACGCCAGGGCGCAGGCAGCGTCAGCAGGGCGAAGAGCGCGATGATCCCCAAATAGGGTAGGGCCTGCACCGTGACGGCCCGGCGATCGATCTCCAGAAAATGCGCCTGCCGCTGTTTTGCGTGGTCGTTATGGCCTTCGATGCGCTTCTTGCGAGTGGCGGCGTAGGCCGTCAGCACCATCAGGGGAATGGCGACCACGTTCGACCCCAGAAGCGCGCCCAGACCGATATCGCCGACACCACGCAGGGCACTCGTGGTGTTGATGCCGATCTCCGGAGAGGCTGCGGCGAGGCCGACGAAGGCACCGCCAGCGGCCACCGAGAAACCCCATTGCTGACGTAGCTTCTTCAAAGGCTCCGCCAGATGCTCCGCGCCCCAATGAGCGGCCCAGACGGCGGCCAATAGCACCGGCATCCAGATCAGAAGACCGCCACTCATACCACGTTCTGCGCTTTTCGGGAGGCAATACCCTCGGCCTCACAGGCAGTTCCGTCGGCTCGGAACATCTCTTGGTCGGGATGTCCTGTTGCAACGTTCTCCTTGTCCGGCCGGAAGAACAACAGCCGTAGCGCGTTCAGTGTCACGAGCACGGTCGCGCCCGTATCGGCGAGAATGGCGATCCACAGGCCAGTGATTCCGAGGATCGTGGTCAGGAGAAAGACCATCTTCAGCCCGAGAGCGATGACGATGTTCTGACGGATGTTCGACATCGTCGCGCGCGCGAGCCGGATCGTGCCCGGGACGTCTGTTACCCGGTCGCGCAGGATCGCGGCATCGGCGGTTTCAAGCGCCACGTCGGTGCCCGAGCCCATGGCGACGCCTACATGCGCGGCCGCAAGCGCCGGCGCGTCGTTGATGCCGTCGCCGACCATCATCACCCGTCCCCCGGAGGTCAGGTCGCGTATGGCGGCGACCTTGTCTTCGGGCATGAGGCCGGCCTGATGCGCGATGCCGAGCTGGCCCGCGATGGCCTGCGCGGTGCGGGGGTTATCACCCGTGAGCATGACCGGCTCGATTCCGAGCCTCTGGAGTTCGGCGACCGCCCAAGAGGCATCGGGCCGCGGCTCGTCGCGCAAGGCAATGATTCCCAGCGGCATCGTATCGTCGAGCACAAGCACCACTGTCTTGCCCTCAGCCTCGAGGGCCGAGACCCGGGCGCGCACTGCGTCGGTCATCGCGCTTCGTTCTTCGGCCAGCCGGGGCGAGCCGACCGAGATCGCCCTGCCATCGATTACGGCCTCTGCGCCCTTACCGGGAAGCGCCTTGGCGGCGCTGGTCATGGCAGCGTCGATGCCGCGCTCCTCGGTCATGGCGCAGATCGCCCGGCCAAGCGGGTGGCTGGCCCCGCTTTCGACGCCGGCCGCGCGCGCCAGCAACTCCGCTTCGCTTCCAGACAGGGCAATCACATCCGTCACGCGGGGCCGTCCTTGCGTGAGCGTGCCGGTCTTGTCGAAGGCGACATGCGTCGTGCGCGCCACTGCCTCGATTACGGCGCCACCCTTCATCAACAGGCCTTGGCGGGCCCCGGTCGACAGGGCCGAGGATATCGAGGCCGGCACCGAGATCACCAGCGCGCAGGGGCAGCCGATGAGCAGCAGGGCAAGGGCACGATAGACCCAGTCCTGCCACGCCGCGCCGAAGGCGAGGGGTGGCACCAGAGCGACCAGAATTGCCGCGCCCACCACGGCGGGCATGTAAACCCTGCTGAAGCGGTCGATGAAACGCTCGGTCGGGGCCCGCGCGCTTTCGGCTTCCTCGACGAGACGCACGATGCGCGCGATGGTGTTGTCCTGGGCCGCCTTCGTCACCCGCACGCGTAAGGCCGCCTCGGTGTTGATCGATCCGGCAAAAACCGCTGTGCCCGGCTCCTTGAGACGCGGCACGCTTTCGCCGGTCACGGGGCTTTCGTCGACCCCCGAGGTCCCTTCGATCACCTCGCCGTCGCAGGGGACGCGGTCTCCCGGGCGGACCAGCACGGTCTGGCCCACCCGGAGCGCCTGTGCCGGCACCTCCCGCATGCGCCCCCCGGTCTCGAGAAGTGCCACTTTCGGCACGAGCCGCGATAGCGCGCGAATGCCTTCCCGCGCCTTGTTGGCGGAGAGACCTTCGAGCATCTCGCCCACCGCGAAGAGAAACACGACAAGCGCGGCCTCTTCCGCCTCGCCGATCACGAGGGCTCCCGTGGCGGCGATCGTCATGAGCATCTCGATGGTAAAGGGCATGCCCGTCCGAAGCATGGCGACGGCCCGCCGCGTGATCGGTGCGAGGCCGATGAGCGTTGCGAGGATGAAGGCCCATTTGGAAACGTGGGTCGGCACGATCAGGTGCGAGGCTGCGGCGACAGCCAGCAGCCCGCCGGTGCCAATCACCAGCCGTCCCTTCGACGTCTGATACCAGGATGTGCCGCCGGGCCCCGCGGGCTGCCCTACGGTCTCGTCGCGAACGTCGTCCTCCTGCACCATGTCAGGAAAAGCTTCATTCGGAAGGACGAAGCCGCCTTCGGGCCTCTCGGGCGCCGCACCTTTGGGCGCGATCCCGAAGCCGACGGCTCGCACCGCCGTCTCGACTTGTGCCGGAAGGGTCTCTCCCTCGTCGAGGGTCAATCGCAGTCGCTCGGCCATCAGGGCGATATCGACATCAGACACGCCCGGAAGGCGCCCAACGGCTCCGCGCACCTTTGCGGCGCAGGAGCCGCAATCCATGCCCGTCACCCGCCACTCGTGGTGTCGCAAATCGTCGTCCGCCATGGCGTTCTCCCCGCCGTGATTCCCAAATTGCGTTCGGCATACGTCCTACAGCGGCTGTAGCTTCAAGCCTCTTGGCCCGTTTCGGTCAGCCAAGCCAGACATCGAGGAAAAGCATGAGGACAAGCCCGATCGACAAGCCGAATGTCGCCTTGTTCTGATGCCCTCGGCGGTGGGTCTCGGGGATGATCTCGTGGCTGATGACATAGATCATTGCGCCCGCCGCGAATGCCAGACCCCAGGGAAGGAGCGGCTGGGCCAGCGAGACCACGCCCGCGCCGAGGGCACCACCGATCGGTTCCACGAGGCCGGTCAGCGCGGCGATGGTCCAGGCCCGGCCCTTGTCATACCCTTCGCCGAGAAGAGAGACCGCCACGGCAAGCCCTTCGGGGGCGTTCTGGAGACCGATGCCCAAGGCGAGCGGCAGTCCTCCCGAGAGGCCATCGGCCCCGAAGCCCACGCCGACTGCGAGGCCTTCCGGGACATTGTGGATCGTGATCGCGAAGATGAAGAGCCAGACCCGCCTGAGGGATGCGGCTTCGGGGCCCTCCCGTCCGCTGCTGAAATGTTCATGCGGCAAACGCTCGTTCATCCATGCCACGGCGCCGATTCCCAACAGGATTGCCGCGCAGACGATAGCCGCCGGTGCCGCGTCGTTCTCGAAGCGGGTCTCGGCCGCATCGAGCGCCGGGATGATCAGCGAGAAGAACGATGCCGCGAGCATGACGCCTGCGGCGAAGCCGAGTGCGAGGTCGCGCGTGGCGCGCGACGGGATCTGGCCAAGCAGCACGGGGCTTGCACCGATCGCAGTCATGGCGCCGGCCAGAAGGCTGCCCACGACGCCGAGGGCGAGCGGGGACATCTGCTCCATCATCGAGATCCTTGTTTGAGCGGGAATGGAGACAGTCAGAGGCTGCCGGTCGCGACGTGTTCAGGCTGTTGCAGCAAGCGGGCTTCGAGCCGGGACCGCGCGTTCAGGAGGCGGGTCAGCGCCTTGCCAGCATCGTCGGCCCCATCGGTCGCTTGAGCCAGACGCTCGTCCGACAACGGATCTGTGGGGCGGCCGTTCACACGCACCTCGTAATGCAGGTTCGGACCGGTTGCCGTGCCGGTGGCACCTACGAGGCCGATGGTATCGCCTGCGGCGACGCGCTGCCCCCGCGCCAACCCGTCCGGCACCTCACTGAGATGGGCGTAGCGGGTCAGGGTGTCCGAGCCATGCGCGATCTCGACGACCCGGCCATAGCCGCCGCGCCAGCCCACATAGGCGATGCGCCCGGGGGCCGTGGCATTCACGGGCGTCCCCCGAGCGGCGGCAAAGTCGACACCGGTGTGCATTCGCACATTGCCATAAACCGGATGGGTGCGCTTTCCAAAGACGGAGGAAAGTCGTGCACCCTGCACGGGCGGGGCGAAAACCCGCAGCACCTCTCCATCAAGATAAATGGTAGCACGGCCGCTTTCATCGTCTGGCCAGACCACCTCGTAGAGAGCGTCCCCGACATCCAGAGATGCGAAGGCCAGCCGAGGTTCGCCGATGACAGCGTCCTCCACCCTCGACTCTCGCCAAAGCAGGCGCAGGGTCTCGCCGCCACTGAGCTCACGACGGAAATCCACCGTGCCGCCAAGTATCTGCGCGAGATCGACGGCAAAACGGGCCGGAATGCCCGTCTCCGCAAGCGCCGAGGAAATCGAGGTCACGACTTCGGCTTGTCCGGCCACGATCTCGACCTCGGGCTCCGGTGAGACGACACGGGTGGCCAATCGATCCCCGAAGGTTGCCTCGATACGGGTGCCGTCATCGACCTCCAGCGTGACCCGCTGCGGGGCGCCAAGGTCGGTCGTCATGACGGAAACGACGTGACCGGGGCGGAGCTTGCGCAGGTCGTATTCGACGCCCATCGCAAGGGCGACCTCTGCGCGGTCCGCTGCCTCGAGACCAGCGTCCATCAGGACCGCGTCCAGCGTCTCGCCCGCAGCAATCTCACGCGACCATACAGCACGTGACGGCGCCATCTCCGGCGGGGCAGTTTCGGCCACCAACACCTCGGGGAGGGCCAACGGCATGGCGACGGGTGCAACATCATGCTCCGCAGAGACTTCGACCGGGTTGTCCTGAGCCATCGGCGGTGACGCGATGGGGGCAGGCGCCCAGTCACCGATCACAGTCAGGGCCGGCGGCGCCGCCTCCGTCGGAACCAGAGTCGGGTATACGAGGATACCCGTCGAAACACCGAGTGCCGCAGCCCCCGCGGCCCAATAGCGCAACCTCATGCCAAACCCTTGCTGGCGTAGCGCAAGGCTACGGGAATGTCGGTCGCGTTGAGCTGTTCCAGCAGGGAAAAGCGAGCGCAAACGACAGAAGGGTCCGTTATCTCGGACAGGTCGGCATTCTCCATATGGCTGGTCATATGCTGTCTTGTTCCTGCGAAGGGCCAATGCGGGGTGCAATCGGCCCGTGGCGGACCGATTCCAGAGGTTTCAGCGCACTGCTAAAACCTCGACCTACTGGAGGTTCAACCCCCATTTCCGTGAACCAAGCAAAGCATTTTGTGATCCTGCAGCATCAGCTTGCCAAACCGCCGCCCCAAACCTACGAAGAGTATAGGTTTGGAGTGCGACGATGCTGACGATCGGTTATCTGGCGAAGAAGACGGGCACAAAAGTGCAGACGATCCGCTATTACGAGCAAGTCGGCCTGATGCCCGAACCGGGGCGGACCGATGGCGGCCAGCGCCGCTATGGCGATGCCGAACTCGACCGCCTGTCCTTCATACGTCACGCCCGGCAGCTTGGCTTCTCGCTCGATGCGATCCGCGAACTGCTCGACCTCAGCGATCATCCTGCCCGCTCCTGCGAGGAGGCGGATGCCATCGCCCGGCGCCAACTCAAGCAGGTCGAGCAGCGCGTGGCCCGGCTCGAGGTGCTGCGGTTGGAGCTGGAACGCATGATCGAGGAATGCAGCGGCGGGCGAGCGGCCGATTGCCGCGTGCTCGAAGTTCTGCGCGATCACTCGGAGTGCCTGACGGACCACGAGGGCATCGGCGCTTGAGTGCCGGCATCGCCTATCCGCTGGCCGCCATCGCCGAGATCGCGGGATGCTTTGCCGTCTGGGCTTGGTGGCGGCTTGGCGCTTCGCCACTTTGGCTCTTGCCCGGCATGGTCTCATTGGCGCTATTCGGTTGGTTGCTCGCACAGGTCGAGACGTCCACGGCAGGGCGGGCCTTCGCGGCATATGGCGGCATTTACATCGCCGCATCGGTGCTCTGGATGTGGATGGCCGAGGGGCACCGTCCCGATCGGTGGGATCTCGTCGGGACGATGGTGAGCCTGACGGGTGCAATGATCATTCTCGCGGCGCCACGCGGCACGTGAGCGAAAAAGCCTTGAAGCTACAGTCACTGTAGGAGCTACCTCTCCTCCCAACGATTCGTGGAGAGAGTTCGTGCAAACTGCCACCTGCTTGACGGCGACCACCCCGATGTTGGATTTCGAAGTGCCTGCCATCGCCGCCCTGATCGAGGAACGGGGTTGGGCAAGTTTGCCGCAAGCCGATCGGATCGGCGCCATCTACGATTTCGTGCGCGACGACATTCTCTTCGGCTACAATCGAGCAGATGACATTTCGGCCAGCGACGTGCTGCGGGACGGCTTTGGCCAGTGCAATACCAAGGCCACCTTGTTAATGGCACTCCTGCGCGGTGTGGGAGTGCCATGCAGGCTGCACGGGTTCACGATTCACAAGACGCTTCAGCGTGGCGTGGTGCCGGAGGCGGTCTATCCATGGGCTCCCGCAGAAATCCTTCATTCTTGGGTGGAAGTCGAACTGGATGGCGATTGGCTGAACCTCGAAGGGTTCATTCTCGACAGTCCATATCTTCAGGCGATCCGAGCCGCTTTCCCGGACCAGAATGATCTGTGTGGCTATGGTGTCGGCACGGATCGCCTTGGTGCGCCGCACGTCCAGTGGACCGGTAAGGATACCTACATCCAGAAAACCGGTATTGCCCGCGATCTTGGAACCTTCGCTTCACCCGACGATTTTTTCGAGAACCGCAAACAGGCGATCGGCCGTTTCCAGGAGAGGCTGTATCGCCATGCGATCCGCTATTGGATGAACGCGCGGGTGCGCAAGATCCGGAATGGTGATGTTCCCCCGGTGCCTGGCCTTGGTGCCGAGAGGAAAGGTTTACGGAAGGAGCATGGACATGCCGCATGATCACAGCCACGCGCATCTCGATCCCGAATCCGGGGATCGGCGTGTTTCCATAGCCATATGGGCCAATGCCCTGCTGACCGTGGCGCAGATCGTGGGTGGCATATTCGCCGGCAGCCTCGCGCTGATCGCGGATGCGCTGCACAACTTCTCGGACATGGCCTCGCTCGTCATCGCTTTCGCCGCCCGAAAGATCGCGCGCCGGCCCGCGGATTCGACGATGACCTTCGGCTATGGGCGGATCGAGATCGTGGCCGCCCTCATCAACTACACAACTCTCATTCTCGTCGGTTTCTACCTGATCTACGAAGGCGGCATGCGAATGATCGATCCGCCCGAGGTGCGCGGCTGGACGGTCGTCATCCTCGGCGGGATCGCATTGATCATCGATGCGCTGACAGCGGGTCTCACCTACTCGATGCAGAAGGGCAGCGTGAACATCCGGGCACTGTTCCTGCACAATCTTTCGGATGCGCTCGCTTCTGTCGCGGTCATCATCGGCGGCACGCTGATCCTCCTTTACGACCTGCGCTGGGTCGATCCTGCCATCACCATCGGCATCGCGTTGTATATTCTCTATCTGGCGCTGACCGAGATCGGCGGCCCGATCCGGACCCTGATGCTCGGCAACCCCCCGGAGATTGATAGTGACGCTGTGGTCCAGGCGATGCGGGAAACCGAGGGCGTCAGGGATGTCCATCACGTGCATCTGTGGCAGATGCAGGAGCATGAGGTCGCCCTCGACTGTCATGTGGTTCTAAATGATTTGAGCTGGGAGAGCATCGAGGCCGTGAAAGCCGAAATCAAGCGTCGATTGAAGGATGATTTCGGCATTTCTCATTCAAGTCTTGAATTCGAGGACGAGAGAAATTCGCATAGGGACGCCGAGTTGTATGGGCACGGGTGATCCAAGGTGGCTCAGACTGAAAGCCAGTCCCTGAATTTCATGTCAACCAAGTTTAATCGATGGATGTAGCCGCCCTCGCGGTGAACCAATTGGCATTCCGGTCGGAAGAATGACTCTGGCGATCGAAGGGGCGAAGATTGTGAGTTGCGCAGGCCTTTCGGGTATGGGTAGCTTCGACGCTCTCGAAGCTACCCATAAGCCGGTCGAGCGAATATTGTTAGATCCTAAGGGCCATGCATGGCTCGAGCTTTATCGTGTTCCTGTCGTTTCTCGGACATCAGAACTTCTCTTCAAAGCGACTTGTCGCTCTTTCGAAGGCCTCCAAGGTGCTCTCGCTGACATGATGCTCGATCCCCTCGGCATCGCGCTCTGCGGTGTCCTCATCAATGCCAAGGCTGAGGAGAAACGCAACCACGATGCGGTGGCGTTTGCGGCAGGCTTCTGCCAGCTTCTGCCCTGCCGGCGTGAGAAAGATAGCTCGATAGCGTTCGCGGGAAACGAGCCCTGCATCTTTCAGGCGCGAGATGTTCTTGGTGACCGTGGGCGGCTTCACTCCGAGGCGCTCAGCGATATCCACTGGTCTCGCCTCTCCCTGTAATTCGATCAGTTCGGCAATCAGTTCGACATAGTCCTCGGCCATTTCGCTCTCGTGGGCCTGACGCACGGTGGCGAAGCCTTCCGCTTGCGCTTTGGCGCCTCTGTCGGTGGCATCGGGCGTAACACGCCCATGTGTTGGCATCTTCTTCATCCTCCGACCTTGCAGCGAGGAAGCGGCATTGACAACTTGTTAGCCGTGAGCACCTATGTTAGCCTTGTCTAACTTTTGGGCTGGAGGCTTCCATGATCCCGAGACTCCTTCTTTCCCTGTTTGTCGCATTTGCAGGGGTATCCGGCTTATCGGAGCCGGTCTCTGCAACCCCAGCGAAGGAAGCCCCCTGGCTCCCTGAGGCGGCCGCATATCGGTTGACGCTTTTTCTGGGCAATCTCGAGCCGTTGCCATGGGAGGAGGTAGAGGAAGCCTGGACCCAACCTTACCCCGGATCGGAGTTTTCAAGCGGGGCATTGGCGCGTCTGGACGACACAAGCGAGCTGGAGCCCGACCTCCTCATGGACGCGATTTCGCGCCAGGATCGGCACGCGGTCTTTGCCGAGGCGACACGGCTGATCGCGCGCCGGATCGACGAAGAGTTGGATCGGGCCATCAAGGCTGAAAGCCCGGTGACCGCCCAGGGGGCGGTGCGGGAGGCCCGCGAACTCTATCGGGCCTTCGCGGACGGCATTGCCGCGGCCGATCCCGAGGCTGCGAGACGTATCGGTCGCGCCTGGCTGGAACTTGCCAGCAGCGCGGGCTCGTCTGGCCTTCTTGGCACAGGTGCGAAACCCACACATACCGAAGCAATGGTGGTCGCGCGCCCCGTCATCTCGAATTATCTTGAAGATAACTACCTCGTTGACGCGTTCGTGGCACGGGATGCCCTGAGCGCTTTGCCGGAAACGGCGGCGATCAGTGGCAGATCAATCGATTTGCCGCCGAGCCTGCCGCCCGGCTCGGATATCTTCGATCAGGACCCTCTGCCGTTGCTTGTGCTCAACTTTGAAGAGCAGGGTATCGACGAAACGGACCTGCCGCTCGTTGCCTTCGGCGATATGCTGTTCGACAGTGCGCAGATCTTCGGCAGTCCTGCGCGTGATCTCGGGATTGCGTGCTCGACTTGTCACAATCGCTCCGATGTGAATCAGCGGCTCTTCATCCCCGGCGCCAGCCACCAGCCCGGTGCGATCGACGTGGATGGCGCTTTTTTCAATCCGATCTTCAACGACCGGCGCGACGACCCGCTCGACATCCCGAGCCTGCGCGGCCTGCGCTTCACAGGACCTTACGGTCGCGATGGCCGCTTCGCCTCCTTGCGTGACTTTAGCCGCAACGTGATCGTCAACGAGTTCGGCGGAGACGAGCCTACACCTTTCATGTTGGACGCGCTGGTCGCCTACATGCTCGAATTCGATTTCCTGCCCAACTCGATGCTGACATCCGAGGGCAGGTTGACCGCATCGGCCCCCGAAGCCGCCCAACGCGGGGAAGCGATCTTCAATCGACCTTTCTCCGGTCTTGGCGACCGATCATGCGCCAGCTGCCATGTTCCGGATGCGAACTTCCTGGATCGCCAGGCACATGACATCGGGTCGGTCTCGCCGGCTTACGAAGGCGCCCGCGCCGGTGCATTGGATACCCCTACGCTGCTCGGCACCGTCTATACAGCGCCTTATTTCCACGATGGATCGCTGCCAACCTTGGCTGCTGTGGTGGACTGGTTCAACGAGCAGAAGTCGCTTCAGCTGAGCATGGCGGAGCGCGCCGATCTGACCGCGTATCTCGAGGCAGTAGGGGCGGCGGATGAACCCTATGAGGCATTCGATACAGAGAACACTGCCTTCCGTCTGGCATTCTCCGAACTCACGACGTTCGCCTCGACACTCGACACGCTGATCCCGCGGAGGGATGCAGAGCATATCCTGCTCCTCACCGACACTGTGGCCGCGGATCTCGCGGCGGACGCCAGCACCATGTCCAACCTTGCCGCCCGGCCGGATGTCTATGCTCTTGTCGAGAAACTGAATGAGGTCGGAACTGCCGTGCGAAGCGATAACTGGGAGGCTGCCGAAGCGAGCTGGGCGGCTTTCAAGTCGGATGCCAAGGCGATCGACGAAAGGGCCTTCTAATGACTACAGGATTGAATCGAAGGACGTTTCTGGCTTTGGCTGGAGCGAGCAGCTTGTTCGTGGCGCCCCCCCTTGCCGCGCAGGATATCACGCTGCGCATTGCCTTCATCCCGCAGGAAAATCCGGAAAAGCTGCTTGGTGATATCGAAGCCATCACCGGCTGGCTGACCGAGCAGATCGGTGCAGCCGTCGAGGGGTTCGTCTCTATCGACCATGCCGCCGCTGTGGAAGCGTTGAGGAACGGCGATGCGGATATCTCCTTTATGGGGGCGCTCCCCTTCGTTCTGGCAGAGGCCGAGATCAACGCGATCCCACTTCTATCTGAGGTCTACCGCGGCGCTCCGAACTACACCGGACGTGTCTTCGTTCGGCGTGACGCCGGTATCAAATCGCTCGCCGACCTGCGTGGCAGGGACATCGCCTTCGCCGATCCGATATCGGAATCGGGCTATCTTTATCCGCTTTCCGAGTTCGAGCGCGCGGGGTTGATTGATCGCCCGGAAGCCGCCGATGCATTCTTTGGACGAGTTTTCTTCGCGGGTGGTTATCAGCAGGCCATGCAGGCAATGGCCGAGGGGCTGGTCGATGCGGCGGGCGCCAGTCAATATGCCGACCTCCTTCTCACGCCAGAGCAACAGGCGCAGGTTACTTGGATCGCAGAGAGCGAAGCCATCCCCAGCCACGTGGTGATCGCTCGCCCAGGCCTGGATGCAAGCCTGCGAACGCGGTTCGTCGATGCCATGATGCTGTTGAACAAGCCTGAGCACCGCGACAAACTACGGTTCCTCTACGGGCCCGATGGCTACGTCAGGGCCGATCCCGCCGCCTACGAAAGAGTGCGCGACTTGGCCAGGCAATACGGTCTGCTGAAATGAGCCTTGCCGTGCAGATAGACGACCTGAACTTTGCCCATCCAGGTTCCGATTTCCCGGCTCTCGAAAGAATTTCCCTGGGCATCTCCACGGGGGAAAGCGTCGCTCTGCTTGGACCTTCCGGTGCAGGCAAGACGACACTCCTTACGCTGCTCGACGGCAGGCTTCAAGGCTGGCGGGGGCGAGCCTCAGTGTTGGATGCGCCCCTTGATCCTGACCGACCACCGCACCGCGCACGTCGCCCCGATACTGGCTTCGTGTTTCAGGAGTATGCCCTCGTCGAACGGTCCAGCGTCTTGCGGAACGTTCTCAATGGCCGGTTGGGGCGCATGTCGACCTTGCGCGCATTGTTCGGCTCACCGGCTGCACATGATCTGAAGGCCGCGCTCGCCGCGCTTGCCGACTGCGGCATCGCCGATCTCGCCGAGCGCAGGGTGGACAGTCTCAGCGGCGGGCAGCGGCAGCGCGTCGCCATCGCACGGTGTCTGGCCCAGGAGCCTCGGCTTATCCTCGCTGACGAACCGGTCAGCAGCCTCGACCCCGCGCGGGCTGCCGAGGTTTTGGCGTTGCTGACCAATGCGGCGAGGGCGCGCGGGGCAACGGCGATGTTTTCGTCGCATCAGCCCAGTCTGGCGCGTCGCTTCGCACGACGCATCATCGGTATGAGCGGCGGACGGATCGTCTTCGACGTTCCCACCTCCGAGCTCAGTGAGGACGCGACCGAGGATCTCTACCGGCATACAGAGCCTATGCCGGGTGTCGCCCTGCGAGCGGTTTCCTGATGCGGTCGCGCGGGTTTGGCGGTCTCGCGACCAGCGCGTTGGTTTCCGGTGCCATCGTGTGGTCTTTCATGACGACCGACGTCGAACTGTCGCGCTTCTTGTCGGCCGGGCCGCGAATAGCCGAATTCCTCGGTCGGATGTTCCCCCCAGATCCGACCGTGATGAAAGAAATCCTAAAGGGCAGCGCAGAAACGCTCAGGATTGCAATCTTGGGTTCCCTGGGGGCGGTGATCCTATCAGCCCCGCTCGGCATACTCGCGTCCGAAACGATGGTATCGCCTGCGCTCTATCGGCCGGTTAGGATGCTTCTCGCCTTCGTCAGAGCCATTCCGCTGATCCTTGTGGCAATGCTTATGGTCGGTGCCGTCGGCCTGGGTCCGCTGCCCGGAATCATCGCTGTGGCCTTTCA
>Ga0207991_1000113_pt1 | contig 53681 bp, 45 predicted proteins | sample ETN07SmetaG_FD_185786 | JGI IMG/M metagenome (GOLD analysis project Ga0207991, IMG submission 185786) | Marine microbial and viral communities from oxygen minimum zone, Eastern Pacific Ocean - ETNP2014F14-07SV275 (SPAdes) (version 2) | ecosystem: Environmental > Aquatic > Marine > Oceanic ...
TCTAATAATTCATCCAGGTAATACACCCGCAATCGATGGGACCCAGCTTCCAGGTTTAGTTTGATCTTTTCATCGCGCCAGGTATGTTCCCCATTCAATTCAAAAGTAAGCCCCTTTTCCTTGGCTCGAAATTTTATCGTGTACATGGGGTTCATTATAAAATCTGCAATAAGTCGTTTCGCGTCCTGGACTGCTATTTCATGTATAGCGGGAGCATAGCCTTTTGCCTCTAGCCTAATCTCATGGACCCCCGGCTTCACTGAATATCCCTTAACAGGAGCAGAACCGATTTCCTTGCCATCCAGAATAATGGTAGCACCCTTGGGCAACACTTTCACATCCAGCGTTACCTGGGCCATTACTGAGACAACAAATAATTGCAAAACTAGGAATTGCTTCATTGCTTGGCTAACTCCAGATCATCCTGAGGACTCATAAAATAATTCCCAGCGTAGATCACGTCCTGTTCTCGAACCCAACCGGATATCATTTCTGCATTTTCATCCGACCAGAATATTTCTACCAGGCCATACAGTCTATTTCCCGCCACCTGTGTGACGGCAACAATATCATTCTTTGCAAGCAGGAATGGAGTAAAAGAACCATTGGATGAGGCTATCCGGAAATGGGTAAGATTATTTATTACAATATATAGATTACCTTGTTCAACAAACTCTTTACTGGGACCTAGTGGAAAATCCATTTCTAGATTGAATTTTCCATTGAATTGTGCATCCTTTTTTACTACCGGAAATAAAGATCCAACACCAGCCGAGACAACAATATCATTCCGATAGCCATATTCGTTTGGCAGTTCAAACCGATAATCACCATCCAGTCGGGATTTCGTATAGAAAGTTCTGCCGGTGGAATCTGCAGCAACCAGCTGGATGCCGCCCAGCATGCGGTCATCGTAACGACGAAATACTAATCCCTCAACGATCGCTGGTGTCTTGATAATTTTACTGACTGGCAAGGTAATATCACCATAGCGAACGCCAGTGAATTTTATTTTTATCTCCGGCATATCCCGACCCTGTGGCGAAATAACAAAAATGGTCCCATTTTTATCAGTAGAGAGCGTATTCTGAGGCAGATAAACCTCAATCTTCTCCTCGGGCATGTACGTAGCAGCAAAAAGTGCGTCCACTTCATTATCCTTATCGTAAATGTATACCTGATATGCTTCCGGCAGAGTATTCACAACTTGAAGGGGGGCATATATATGTATATCCCGATATTCATACCTGAGGGATATTAAAGGGGGACGCTGGGTATAAATTGGATCTGAATACTTTGGCGCGAACATATAGCCGCAACCGGACAGGACGAACATCGCTGAAAAAACTAGAAAACTAGTATGTGGAATCCGCATGTTTTTCATACCTGCTATCACAAATATGTATTACAATTTATCACATTGTGGATATATTATTCAAGATTATAGTATATTATAACGTGCGGCCGTGGGGACATTTACTGTATGTCCCATTATCTTCTTTTTTAATCGCCACCATGGTAATGATTGCTGTGCAGGCCAGTCTTTTCTTTTTCTGGGACCCTTCTGCATAAGCATCAATGATGACCTGAAATGATGAGGTGCCTGCTTTAGATACATGGCCTTCGAAATTCACCCATTCTCCCGGATAGACTGGTTCTTTGAATTCAACTTTATCAATGGCCCGGGTGAGGGCACCATTTACCCCTGTTCCTTTTAAAAATCGGTAAGCAACTTTGGCTGCAGCCAGATCCATCCAGGAAATCATTTGACCGCCAAATAACGTGCCTACGTTATTGGCATCATCCGGCATAACTAATTGACTATACTTGGCTTTATACTTCAAGTTTTACTTTATATTATTTATATTAAATCTTATCATATAAAAGTATAGCCTCGCTAATAAACCCTCGAGAAAATCTTTTTCTCTGAAGAGCACGCCACACCAGCGAGGCTATGTTCTATATTATCTATTTTTTTTACTTCTAGGCAACATTTATTTCAAATCAATTAAAGTGTGCCGAATAATACTTTTACAGTCCCTTGGCTGCAAGGCGCTTACCTTCCTCTATATCAACTTTGTTTAAGAAAAAGGCACCCAAAATAAATAACAACAAAATTGATAAAATACCTAACCGCGCACTACCAGTGGCCAATGCGATCGTACCCATAAGTGCTGGACCAATGATTGCCGCAAACTTGCCTAACATGTTATAAAAACCAAAAAACTCTGCTGACTTAGCTGGTGGAATTATTCGTGTATATAGACTACGGCTCAGGGCCTGAATACCACCCATAAAAAGTCCAATTAATATTGCCAGAACATAAAAATGCCATGCTTCGGTCATGAAATAACCAAGTAACGTAATAAAGGAGTAGGCTATAATGCCCACCATAATCGCCGTTTTGGTACCAATCTTAGAAGCCAACCAGCCATAAATCAAAGCAGCTGGAAAGGCAACAAATTGGACTATCAAAAGTGCAATGATCAAACTCTCTCCAGGGAAATTCAATGACATACCATAATCAACAGCCATTCTTATTATCGTATCAACGCCATCTATATAAAACCAGTACGCCAGCAGGAATGTACCGACAACTTTCATGTTGCGGATTTCCTTGAAGGTTTGAACTAATTGTATCCACCCCATTCGAACTGCATTTTTAAAATCAACGGTGTCATAATTTTTAGGTTCAGGAACAAATAAAATTAATGGAATAGTAAATACTGCCCACCAGACCGCAACGCTTAAAAAGGATATTTTAATTGCTGTTGCGCCGTCGGGAATACCAAATATTTCTGGCTTAAGATACATAAAGACATTGACAAGGAAGAGCAGCCCGCCACCCAGATAACCTAGGCCAAATCCCAGCGACGACACTACATCAACCCTTTCTTCGGATGCCAGACCAGGAAGCAGTGCATCATAAAAAACATTTCCACTGGCAAACCCAATAGTTGCCAAAACGTAAAAAAACACTGCCATCTGCCAGTTACCCTGAGCTACCATCCAAAGCCCACCGGTCATGATCACACCCAAAAACGCAAAGAGTATCAGGAATTTTTTCTTTGTGGACCCCTGGTCGGCAACTGACCCGAGAAGTGGCGCCAGAGCAGCTACCACAATTGAAGCAATTGAATTGGCCATACCAAGATAGAATGTGCTATGAGTTGGATTATTCGGATCCGCCCAGTATTCCTTGAAGAACAGCGGGAAAAAACCAGCCATAACGGTGGTTGAATAGGCGCTGTTAGCCCAATCGTAAAATGCCCAACTCCAAACTGCTTGTTTATTTTCTTTCACGAGAACATTAAAGGTATGAAATATTCATATAATAAATCTACCATGCTTGGAAATAGGCCTGAATGCCCAGCCAGGCACTGGCAAAACTATACGTATGTCGTGTAAAATAGGGGAACGAAGCACCGAATTCTATATCAAATTGCACTGGTCCAATACTCTTTGTGGGATGCACATTGTGTAATGTAACCAATACATATTGTCGAATTTGCGTTTTACGGGTGTCATGTACTGTTTTCCCGTTACTAAGCTGGCGACTCACCATCCAACTATTCCAGGTCGAGTCATTTGAAAAGACAAAATCTTTTTGAGTCTTTATGCTATTGATCCCGCCGGTAATTGAAACCCTGTCAGGCCATAATTCCAGCTTACCCGTCGCTGATAATAATAATTCATCACCTAACTGACGCAAATAAGTTTTTCCGATCATTGCTATAATTGAATCAGGATTTGTTTCTGCACCCCACAAAAATGACACGGGTGTATTGACCATTTCCCTACTGTACTTGGCCCGTTCGATCCGCCAGGTGATATTCACCAATCTTTCATTAAAGTATTTGAAGAATTCACCAAATAATGATAATGAATAACGTGTAAGTCCATTGCCGATTGGCAATTCATTAAACTGGCTGGGTCTTCCTGTTGTATCTTTTACACTCGTACGATATGGCCCTAATCTTTTGGCGCTAGGCAAGCGTAATCCGACACCAGCATAAACTGAAAAGGGCTCTTTGCCAGTCCATGAAGGAAAACCATATAATAAAATATTCATACCTAACGTAGCATCTCCAAGGCCGGAACTGGATTTATTAGGATAATAAAATTCCAGCAGTGAATCCAGGTTGGTCGTTAGCGAATCCACTTCTTCTTTATAATCATTTTCAATTTTTTCGGTAAATGAGCTGTAAGACGGTACGTGTAAACTAAAAGTCATACGGGGTGACAATCCAAATTCGATCTTAATATCACGGCGATTAAAGCCAATTTTACTAGTTCGATGTACCAGAGCAGCCACTGTGGAATCATTGGCCATAAAGGCAATATCCCGGATTCCCTTATTAAGTAGTCCGCCCGAGCCGATCCAGTTACCACTGCCTACGTGATTCGTCATGGAAAAACGCCAGACACTTCTTGGAACAGTAAAGAATGTTTGTGCACACAAAAAGGATGAAAAGAGAATAATGACCCAGAACAATTTATTCATAGAGCAGAAAATTTTGCCGGAATTCACTGAAACGAAGCACGTCGTGCAACCAAAGTGGCGGTAGGTAATCAGGTGGTTTTCCCTGGGCGGCAAAAATCCGTAATAGATTATAACCAAAAAGTTTGTCAACATATCCTCCGGCTATCCATTCAAAATGCTTTCCGTACAGTTTATAGGTCAGCATCATTAGTGCAGTAGACGTGGCAAGCGGGTCAAAATCATTGCGATTGGTCACTTCCATTAACAGACCGCTGCACATTTGTCCAGCATAATAAGGGCCCCGTTCGGCATCATGAATCGCTTGCGGTTTATAGCGTATTTGGTGAAAGCGCACTCCAGGCAAATCCAGACCTTGAACTTTTTTCCACAGTATCCTCCCCGATATCCATGGCGCGCCAATGCGGAAGAAAGGCTGGTCTGTTCCATGACCAATGTTCAGGTTTGTTCCCTTAAATAAATACATACCCATATAAGCCAGTAATGATTCCACATCCTGCACATCGGGTAACATTGAGGGTACAGGTAATCCAGTATCATCTAACCACATCGTCCGCTCCCAATTTGACAAGGGAATAATGGTTAGATCTGCGCGTGCTAAATCTTTCAGCCATCCCATTTCGTTAACCATCAATGCATATTCTCCAATCGTGAGACCATGGCGGATAGGCACCAAATGGTAACCTTCTAATGACTGATATGCTGTACGTACCACCGGTCCATCCATTACGTCCCCTCGCAATGGATTAGGACGATCGAGCAATAAAACTGGTTTACGATACTTTGCCGCAGATTCCAGCACTTTTGACACCGTGGTCATGTAGGTAGTATAGCGCACACCGGTGTCCTGCATATCGATCAAGATAAGGTCCGCATCACGCATACTCCATTCTGGAGGATACAGAACACGTTTAAACAGATCAATCACCCGGGCTCCGAATATGGGATCAATTGACTTATTCCCCATCATTTTCAGTTTTGGATCCTCACTGGCAAATAAACCGTACTGCGGCAGAAAAATCGCTAACACATGAACATCGTCAACTTCTCGTAGTAAAGTTAGTAGATGCTGGCCATTTCGGTTCACGGATGCCTGGTTGCAGAGTATTGATATTGTCTTACCTTTTAGTTGCGAAAAATCCATTTGATCCAAAACATCCAACCCTGTATAAACATCTTTCATAAATGACAGATCAGGTATCGCCTGTATTTTTGTATAGGTATAATCCTGGGCAGATATGAACCCTATCAGAAAAAGTGTAATGATAAATTTATTTGGATTGCGCATTGGCTATTGGCTTAAATCGATTTTGAAATTGTGGTAGTATAACGCTGATTGTGAGCATGATAATGGTACCAAAAAATACATACCAGGTCCATGCCAATGGCGTAGCCTTCCATAAGTAAATCATCGTGATGATCGATATGGAAAATCCCCAGAAAACCGATTGATTCGACACCTGCCAGTTAGTCAACCGTAAAATGAAAAATCCAAGAATTGCACCATAAATCACTGAGGCAATACTTAAACCGACTTCCACCAAGGGGCTTTCCGATGATCTGAAAAGCATCGCGCCGCCAATCAATACAATGGCCCAGAAAACAGATACCCATCGCGCTGTGGTCAAACCAGTAGTGGGCTTAATTGGCTTTATCCAGTCCACTACCGTGGCAGAAGCCAATGAATTAATAGATGAACTTAATGTTGACATAGCAGCTGCAAAAATCCCCGCAACGAGAAAGCCTGTAAAACCCGGTGGTAAATGAGTTAAAATAAACCATGGAAATACCAGGTTTGGCTTCAAAGGTAAACCATCATAAAGGACCCACATGGCAGCACCAAGGAATAAAAATATTGCAAATTGTAGAAATACCAGAAAACCACTTAAAACTAGTGCTTTTTGGCTAGCCCTTATTGACCCTGCAGACAACAGCCTTTGCACCATTAAATGATCTGTACCATGAGATGCCATGGATAAAAGAAAGCCGCCCAATACAGCTGCAATAAAATTATATGGCCTGGTCAATAAATCAGAAAGTGAAGATGAAAATCCTTGAAAAACAGAAAATTTGTCGGCCTCCCCTAAAATGAATTTTATGCTGTCCAACCCGCCAGGAATCATTTCATTAATAACGTTAAATGTAACAATTGCACCAAAAATATATAAAATAAATTGAATAGTATCGGTGTAAACAACCGACCGTATACCACCTATAAGTGTATAAACCAATGTAAACAGACCGATTATCGCTATGGAAGTGCCAAAAGTCCAACCTGTAATCAGTGTTAATGGTATGGCTGTCATAAACAACCTTACTCCATCAGCGAGAATTCTCATCACTAAAAAAACAGTGGATACAAAGCGCTGGAAGCCTACGCCCCATTTATTACCGATAAACTCATATGTGGATTGGATTCCTTCTTTATAATAGAGCGGTAGAAAAAGCCAGGCCACGACAATTCGCCCAATTATATATCCCATTGCCACTTGCAGAAAACCAAAGTTGGTGAGATAAGCCACACCAGGTATACTAAGAAATGTTAGTACAGAAGTCTCCGTAGCAACTAAGCTGAAAGCAATCATTAGCCATGAGATTTGTCCATTACCAAGAAAATATGATTTTGTATCCCGTTGTTTTCTTCCCACTATCACACCAATTAGAACGATCAATCCGATGTAACCAAATAATACCTTCATGTCCAAGGAACTGAAATTATTTCGTCGCGGATAAATCAAATAGCGCTGTCGCACTTCCTTGAATTTTATTACCTGTTCTCCCTGGATAGCCTTATACAGCGATAACCTGTTCCAGTCCATAGTTGCAATAATTTCTCGTACGTCCGTACTTCCCATAGCTTTATCAAACAGAGTCAGAGCATTTTCTGATTGCGTAAATTCAATATCCGGGTAAATGGTTTTTATTTTTTCTGCTATTGCGATGGCTACCATCCATGGCTCAAGCACATTAATATCTGTAACAACAATCGATATCCCGTTACAGATTTGACCGGCAAATGGTCCTGTATTTGGTACAGAAACCGCCGGTAAAAATTTTACGCCGGCAAGATCCAATTCATCCAGAGCAAACACAATATCCGATCCGCTGGTTATCTTGGGGTGGACAAGAATTTCATATGGACGATCCGTACTAACACCATTCTCAAGGATTTCATCTGCACCCAATATACTGGTGATAGTGAAACGTTCAAGATCATCCACCGTAGAAATGCCGGGTGAAATTGGCGCCCAGTCCAGCCCAATCTCACCCCACGGTTGTCCCTGCCAGTTATCCATTGGAATAATCATTAAATCTGCACCATGGTCATTTTCCGTATTCAATAGACGCGCCAATTCTCCAATAGTCATGCCATGGCGATAGGGGATTGGAATGAAACTTCCGGGCGACCCAAGACTATCCTGAGGTATATTTCCTGAGACCATTTCACCGCCCAATGGGTTAGGACGGTCAAGAATTATAATTGAAGTACTAGCTATTCCCCCCGCATATAATAAATGCTGTAAGGTTACCGTATAGGATTGGGATCGTATACCAATACCTTGCAGATCCACAAATAAAACATCAAGATCTTTAATCAGTTCTACAATTTGAACTGGCAGTATGCCAGAAATATTTATTTTTTCGAATGAATGTCCTTCAACTATAACGCTAGTACGATTATCTGAGAATGTTGTTGTATCATTCCAGTCATCTAAGGTTAAGAGCAGATCTAATCCAAATTCCTGTTCAAGAAGTTCGATAGTTCGCTGACCAGTATGGTTCACTCCACCAGTGTTGGTGCATAAACCCAATTTTTTACCCAGATACTCGGGCCTTGTTTTTGAAAGAAATTCATCAATACCAAGTGACAACTCTGTCCCGGACTGCGCATTGGAAATATGCAGAAATACTACTAGAAATAATGGTATATGCACAAAGCTCTTCAAATTCATCAAATGAATATAGTTAAACAAAAGGATGTTGGAATTTACAAACCCGCAAATATTTGATTTATGTCGTTTTTACTTGCCTTTTTTATCAGACTAACTCAGTTTCTTAGTCCCAATGCCTGAAAAAGACAACGAACAGTCCAGTAGCGGCGGCTTCGCCAAAACCACTGATTTCAAATGGCTTGGTATCGGCCTGGCCATATTTGCACTCATTGCTTTCATTATGCCTATGCCGGATTCTATGGTTCTGAAAGCGGAAGAACTCTTCAAGGGCCAAGCCGGCGTAGATGTCGCTATGAAAGCAAAGCATATCAAGATAATCATTGCCCTGTTATCTACATGTGTTATCTTCTTTGCGACTGAAGCAGTGCCCATGCCGGCAGTGGCATTATTAATTGGCCTGGTACAGTTATTTTTTGGCATCACCGATTCGAGAAGTATTGTCGGAACCTACGCCCACGATGCTGTATGGTTTATCGCTGGTTCCCTTGCCCTTGGGGCAACGCTGGTAAAATATGGTTTGGATAAACGGGTGGGTATGCTGGTGATTAATTTGGCCGGTACAAAAACACGTATGATAGTTATTGGAATTCTACTGGGGACTGCAATTCCTACTGCATTTGTGGGCGAACATGCTGTGGCTGCAATGTATGTTCCAATTGCCATGGCCCTGTATACACTTACGAACAAATCTACGCCTGCACCTAGATTAGGCACATTACTTATGGTTACTATTGCAGTGGGGTGTATGATTGGTGGCCCCATGAGCCCAACAGGTGGCGCTAGGAATGCCCTGATGATCGGTTTCCTGGCAGATTATGGTATTGAAGTATCTTTTATGCAATGGGTTTCCATGGGAATATTCTATACAGCTTGTATGTCTGTTGTAATGGCATTTATCCTACCTCTATTATTTAAGCCCGAAGTAAGTGATTTGAGCGAAGCTGTTGGGCTTCTTAAAAAAGATCTCGAAAAACATGGTGCCATGACTGGTAAGCAAAAGCTAGTAGCGCTTATAATGCTTGCAGTTGTGGTATTGTGGATTGTTGATAAATCAGTAACAAGAGATATCCTGGGGTTTTCACTAGGACTTGGTGGCGTTGCCATATCTGGTGCTGTGGTTTACATGCTGCTGGGTCTGACATCATGGAAAGATTATGAAGATAAAGTCAGTTGGGGTGTTATTGTACTGTATGCTGGCTGTATAAGTTTAGGAAGTGTATTTAAAGCCACCGGTGCTTCTAGTTGGTTCGCTGATCAAATTATGAGCCTCGTAGCGCCTCTTGGTCTAGATTCAGGTGTTGGACTTGTTATATTAGTTGGGGTCATTGGTGCTATTTTAACCAATTTAATGAGTGCTGGTGCAACTGTCGCTGTTATTGGACCTGTGGTTTTGGATATGGCAGTAACTGCAAACACAAATCCAATACTCGTAGGAGTTGGATTAGCCATTGCCACATCAATGGCCTACTGGCTTGTAATTGGAACACCGGCCAGTTCTATTGTTTATGCGAGTGGAATGCTAGAATCAAAAGATTTTATTCGAATGGCCACTGTCGGCTGGCCGGCAGCATTGATCGTGCTGGCTATAATGGTAGCTGTCTACTGGGTTGGTATTCTGGGTATTAATCCACTAGGCTCTGGTTTTTGAAGGTATAAATTATGGAAATATTATTTCTAATTATTGTGCTCGTTGTCCTGGCTCTGGCAGTCTTTTCAAGTAGAAAGGAACAGGCTTCAAAAGCAGACGATAGGAAAGATCAGGTTCGTCAGCAAAAAGAAGATTTTGCTCAAGAAGATGTGATGACTTATGGCCAAGTTCAGCAGCGGCGTGAAGATTTACTCAATGTTCTCGATGAAAATTTGGGAGATAAACCAGACCAACGAGATCAAATCAAAAAAATAATCAATGATTGGGCCGATTTGAAGATTAAAGCATTTCAGGACCGGCGTTCCTGGGTTAGAAACCCAGATAAAGGTACGGCTAGTTAGCCTTACCTCCCGCTCAGTTAATAAATATCCTTTCTGTCCTCCCGCCGATAGCAGTCAATAATACGTAGCTCGTTGAATCTATGGCCTGGGCAATATCTTCAACGTGTATCGTGTCAGTGTTATTCTGACCAAAAATCAACACTTCATCACCTACACGAACATCGGCCCCACCAAAATCCACCATAAATTGATCCATGCATACGCGACCTGCAATTGGGTAATTTTTTCCTCGAAGTCCTATATAACCATCCACATACCATGATCGCGGAAAACCATCAGCAAAACCGGCTTGAATAACACCTATAATTGTGTCCTGGGGTGCTTCCCAAACGCCACCGTAACTAACTTTCGTACCGGCAGGTACTTCTCTTAAAGTAACCACAGGTCCCTTGAATTCCATGACTGGTTTAATTCGCATATTCGTTGGTACTTCATCTGAGGGGAAAGCACCATATAATAACATACCAACTCGTACCAAATTAAAAGAAGTCTGGGGCATATTTAAGACTGTTCCGCTATTTGAAAAGTGTATATGTTTAATTTTTAAGTCCAATTCCTCGGCCACCTGCAATACTTGATTAAATTGTTCTAACTGGTATTCAGCATAGCTTAATTCACCTTCATCTGCAGTGGCATAATGACTGTAGATACCCTCACATTTTAGATGGTCATTGTTTTTAATTTGCTGAAGGATATCCACCACTGTATCAAATGGTATACCAAGACGAGACATGCCAGTATCCACTTTCAAATGGAATCTTGGACTGGAATCTGCCATGTTAAATAAGGGGATATCTTCTGGCGCAGAGAGATTTAGCGTTATATTGCGCGCAGCAGCTTCTGCTAACATATCCTTTGTTGGCCTGCAAAAAACAAGGATATCCTCTTCTATCCCAGCAGCCCTCAACTCTAAAGCTTCTTCAAAAGTGAAAACGGCAAAATGATTTACACCTTTGGATCGCAGAGCCTCGGTAACAGCTATTGCACCGTGACCATATGCATTCGCCTTCACTACGGCCATAATTGGTGTCCCATTTAACTGCTGCTTGATCAAATCATAGTTGTGGACTAGGTTTTCTAAGTGAATTATAGCTTTGGGGCCTACCATGATCAGGAACCGAATTTTTCCAATAGAAATGCCTTCAAATCTTCAAAATTATTGAATATTTCTGAACTGCAGGCCATTATCCAGCCACTCAGGTCTGCTAAAGAAATCTGATTCACAAGATAAACAGGCACATTATGCTGAAAAGCCAAAGTGACCTCACCATGCGTACCAGCTCCCTTAAACACATCTGCATTCCAGAGACAGATAATATAATCCACTTCCTCGGTTACTGCTTTAATGTCTCGCTCCACATATTGACGTACAAATTGCCGATAGCGTTCAGTATCGGATTCTTTCCAAGTCCTGTAATCAGCGGAATTTTCTTGCAGCATAAGTAACCGCGATTCTTCCACGGGGTCTATTACATCATGTCCTAAGTGGGCCAACAACCAACTGGTCATATCTAAGCGCCAGCCAGAGCCCTCATCCACGGCGTATTCCATCGCTCCAGATAAATATGCAATCACTGTCGAAGTGTCCTTTTTAAAAGCAGTGTATTAAAAATGGTCCAGACCAATCCAATGCCTAAGGGTGTAAGAAATAATGTCCAGTCAAAATATCCATAAAACATCAACCCTCTGCACCAATTTGATACCATACTTGTGGGCAGATTTTTCAGCACCGCACTAATCCTAAGTGGATAAAATTCAAATTCGAACAACAGTTCTGAACTAAAAATAATGAAAAGGAAAAGAATAAACGTAACAATAAAAAAAGTGTTAATTCTATCGGTCGACAAAGAAAGTGTAATCAATCCATTACTTACAATGAGTCCAAAAAGATTCATTGCTACTAAAATATATAATAAATCCAGCATACTTAAGGAAAGATCCATTAGGTAGAGAAAAATTGTCATAGCAACCATTGAAAATATTGTGGCTTCTACTAGTGCCGTAAGCAACAAAAATCCAACGAGCTGTAGTTTTGATAAGGGAGTTAGTGAGAGTGTGATCAAGGTTCTTGAGTTGACTCGCAAGTCAAAAAATTCACGGTAAATAATTGGTATGATCATGACGGTATTAACAATCAAAACCAATCCGGGATATAGCCATTTCTGGTAGGAAAATTTTGTGATTGTTTCCATAATAATATTCCCGATCCCTACGGTCAATCCCAAATGAATTAGGATCGGCAACGCAACCACAAAAGTCATGGTTGATAATATTCGTCGGCGAAATAACCACCAGCGGCGCAACAAAAAGGCTTGTATCAATCAAATCCCCTGCCAGCAAATTCTGAATCCAAGAGATCTCGCAAACTTAATTTTTTAACTGATAGATCTTTCATTAATGCGCCTGCCGCTTCATGTAATACTTGAAAAAACACAGCTCTTTCACGGCCATAAAAATGTAATGTATTACCTATCTTTGTTGGATTTACTACTGTGGTAACTGCTGCGAGTTTGTTAAACAATTGTTCAGTCAGATTGACAAACTCAATTTCAAACTGGTGATACCGCAAGGTACTCTCCAATAATCTGTCAAGGGTACCATCGAGGATGATCTTGCCCTGCTGCATAACCAAGATCCTGTCATTGGCCTGTTCAACTTCCGGCAAAGACTGGCTGACGTAAATTATTGTCTTTTCACCGGCTAGTCCACGGATCAGATCCCAGGTTGCCCGTCCGGATCGTGCATCCATAAATGCGGTTGGTTCATCAATAATTAATATGGAAGGATCATGGATCAGCTCCCGAACAATCATAGCTTTTTTCGCATTACCAGGCGAAGTTATGCTAGCCTGTTTATGCAGCGAATCCATAAGATTCAAGTCCGTTGCAAATCTTTTAATCCGCTTGGTAATGTTACTATCCTTAACACCATAGACGGATCCAATAAACCGAATATTTTCCTCGAGAGACAAAAATGGATCCAGATCCGAGTTAAAGGGTACAAATCCTGTATAAGCCTGTGAATTTTTCCGGCGTTTGGTCGAATCAATACCATGTATAAAGACATTCCCGTAATCAGGAATCTCCGCACCGGCAAGCACCTTCAATAAAGTAGACTTTCCCGCATCATTTTCGCCGATAATCGCTACCAGTGAACCGCGCTCAACTCCAAATGTTAATCCAGCCAGGATTGTTTTATCACCGGCAAGTTTGCCCACCTTTTTTAATGTTATACTTGCTTCCATTACATCCAGTTAGTCAATTTGAATTTAATGTGCCTCAAACCAGCTTATACCATTTCCACAGTCTACCACCAGCGGTATGCTAAGGGGCATGGCATTGACCATTTTATCTGACACCATCTCTTGCAGTGTATCAATTTCTTGCGCAGGCGCTTCGAACAAAAGTTCATCGTGAATCTGCAAGATCATGCGTGACTCATACCCTTCATTTATCAAGGTACGGTGAATGTCCAGCATGGCAAGTTTGATCATCTCTGCTGCAGTACCCTGGATAGGCATATTAATTGCCATTCTCTTGGCTGCTTCTCTTTGAATATGATTTTCACTATCAATGTTCCAAATATTGCGCCGACGACCCAATACAGTTTCAACATATTTCTGATCCTCAGCCTGTTTAATCGTTCGATCCATGTATTCGCGGATACCGGCATACCTTTCAAAATAGGTATCAATTATCACCTGAGCTTCTGATCGTGGAATTCCCAACTCCTGGCTTAAGCGAAATGCTCCGGCACCATACATAATACCAAAATTCACCACTTTTGCAGTTCGGCGCATTTCCGGTAAAAGATCCTTGATGCCAACACCAAAAACATCACTGGCTGTACGACTGTGAATATCCTCATTCTTATTAAATGCTTCCATAAGTGCAGGATCCTGACTCAAATGGGCCATGATGCGCAGTTCTATTTGAGAGTAATCAGCAGAAAAAATTAACCAGCCCTTCTTTTGCGCTTTAAATGACTTACGAATTTCCCGCCCCTCATCTGTACGAATTGGTATATTCTGGAAATTGGGGTTACTGCTTGATAGTCGACCTGTGGAGGCAATGGTCTGACCAAATGTAGTGTGAATACGGCCAGTATCAGGGTTAACCAAAGGAGGTAAAGTATCTACATATGTATTCTTCAATTTATTGAGTTTCCGGTAATTCAGAATCATACCGGGCAGTGGATGTTCATTGCGCAGTGCTTCCAGTACCGATTCCGCTGTTGACCGCTGTTTCACTTTACGCAGGTTCAATACATCAAATAGTATATTGGCCAGCTGCTGTGTAGAATTGATATTAAATTCAGTACCTGCCTCCTTTATAATTTCCTTTGTAAGGTTTTCGATTTTCTTGCTTAAATCAATCGACATTTTTTGCAGCATTTCCTTTTCAACATATGTGCCCTGATACTCCATATCCCTTAAGACGCTTAGCAATGGCAATTCTATTTTTTTGAAAAAATGATCCAAACCTGAATCCTGTAGTTCTTTTTGGAATATTTCCGTTAGCTGCCAGATAACATCAGCATCTTCTGCTGCATAAAATCCCGCTTTGTCAAGTTCAACTTCCGTCATACTAATCTGGCTCTTCCCCTTCCCGATTAGATCCTCAATTGGTACCATCCTGTAATTCAAATATTCAATACTTAAATTATCTAGTTTATAAGATCGCGCTTCCGGCTTCAATAAGTGTGCAGCGATCATTGTATCACATACCAGTCCCTGCACCTCAATTCCATGACGTTTGAGAACCAGCATATCAAACTTCGCATTCTGTCCTGTCTTTGGAATATCCTTATTCTCCATGATTGGGCGAATTATTTCGATCACAGTAGACAGATCATCATCACCAAAATTATTTTTTTGTTTATCCTTGTAGAGTGTCGGTACATAAATACCGCTATTTGCCTTGGTTGCGAAACTGAATCCTACGATTATATTCTGCATCGGATCCAAGGAGTCTGTCTCAATATCAAAGGCAAGTAAACTGTTCGATTTTACAGAATTGAAATAGGTCTTTAGATTTTTTACTGTTGTAATAATTTTATAATCTTTATCTGATTTATTTTTCGAGGATTTCTTTTCTTCTGCAGAACCAGGTAATTGGTTAATGAGCACATGAAATTCATATTCAGTCAACAACGATTCCATTGCCTCAACATCCATATCTTGTCTGACTAATTCATCGATCTCTCGGTCCAGCGGTACATCGGTCACTATTGTCACCAGGTCTTTACTAAGAATAGCATTATCTTTCCCTTCCAGGAGACCGTTCCGTACTCTTTTATTCGTAACACTTTCCGCGTTTTCCAGCGCTTCTTCAAGGGTACCATAATCATGGATAAGTTTCATAGCTGATTTTGGACCCACACCAAACACTCCGGGTATATTATCGGATGAATCACCCATTAGTCCAAAAAGATCTACAATTTTTTCAGGTGGCACACCCCAGCGATCCTCAACACCTTTTTTGTCATAAATTTTGTCTGGTTTGTTCCGTGTGCCTGGAGTAAAAAGAAATACATTGGCATTGATGAGCTGCATAAAATCCTTGTCCCCACTAACGATAAATACATCTAGATCTTGGTCCAGGCCATGCTTTACCAAAGTACCAATAATGTCATCAGCTTCAAAACCTGCCCGGGATAGTTGCGGTATCTGCATAGCTTCAATCAATTTCCATAAATGCGGCAATTGTTCCTGTAACTCTTCAGGCATTGGATCTCGTGTTGCCTTATAATCAGGATATTTCTTGTGGCGGAAGGTTTTTTCTTTTGTGTCAAAAATTGTAGCAACATAATCTGGATTTTCTTTCTTTAGTATTCTAAAAAGCTGATTTAAAAATCCAAAGAGTGCACTAGTTGGCAATCCATAACTGGTTATCAATGGATTGCGAATCATGGCAAAATGTGCCCTATAAAGCATGGCATAACCATCAATTAGGAACATTCGCTTTCGGGTGGTTTTCTTTGCTGCCATGGGATGCCGAAATTACCATGTCGACTTAGCAAGCTCAACTGTCAAATTTATCCTACGAGTATGTTGAAATTAATTAGGGCGCTATGTTAATATGCACTGATAGTTTGCTTAGGTATATAGCATGATAAAAATCACAGACAGTATATACATTAATGAGTCCGAGGTAAAGGAATCGTTTATCAGATCATCAGGCCCCGGTGGCCAGCATGTTAACAAAGTTGCTACAGCTGTACAGCTACGCTTTAATGCTAAAAATTCTGGGAATATTTCCGCAGAAGTTTATAATCGTTTACGTGCCATTGCCGGTTCAAAACTAACCGAAGATGGTAATTTGATCATCGTATCTCGCGAGCACCGTTCACAGAGTCAAAATCGACAGGTTGCACTGGAAAAATTGATCTCTCTTTTGCAGCAGGCAGCCAAAAAACCAAAGCGTCGGAAGCCTACTCGCCCAAACCAGGCCAGTGTGGAAAAAAGGCTACGTAATAAACGTCTGCAAAGTGAGAAAAAAAAGTCCCGGCGTAATATTGATCCATCAGCAGATTGATAATTTTCTGGTTGACGGTTTCTTTCAACCAAATATTTAACTACGGGCCTAATTTAGTAGCAACCGGTTGGTGGCAATAAAATCTTATAATTTATAATCGAATGTTAAACCGATTTGCCTGGGGTCACCATAACTAAGCCACAGTTCATCTGGATAGTCTGGTGGAATTAACCCAAAATAAAAGCCCCGAATTGCATATCTTTTATCAAAAATATTTCGAGCCCAAAATGTGATAGTGGCTGCGTCAATAGTTTTACCAAACGATAAATTTATTAGAAAATAGGAATTGGAAATTTGGTTGTGACTATCTGAAAAATAATAAGTGTCCTTATAGGTCATGCCTGTCCGCGCAAACAATCCAGATTTGTCCCGCCAATCGAATCCAAACGATCCGGTTAATTTTGGGGCCATAGCTGCTGCTCTGTTTCCACCAATCCCAATAGTTGTAGAATCCATTTGGTATGAAAATTCTTCTACCTTGGTATCCAGGTAACCTAGTGAAAAGGTTAAATGTACATTTGATGTTATAACATGATCATGGTCCCACTCCAGGCCCGCAAGCCATCCTGAGCCTGCATTTGATGTAAAATAATAAAAACTGTTGGGATCTCCCGATACTTGCTGACTGGAAACAGACACTTGTTGATCTCTTCTATTACCGATGAATACTGTCAGCCGATCACTGTAATTATCTATCATTCTTTTGAAACCCAGCTCCATATTTTGAATATATTCTGGTTCAAAAGGTCTGTTTTTTTCTGCTAGGAATGGCTGCTGATTTACGCCGCCAGATTTATATCCTTGGGCAAATGACAGGTAATAACTTGTGAATTGATCATCCTGATACTGGAGTGCCCCCTTAAATCCCACCATGCTGTGCTCTAAATCAAATTCAACAGGCGGTAAAGCAGCATCATACCCCAGATAAGTCCCGTTATAAATTATTTTGTTGGTTTCATAACGGAAATTTCCAATCAATCTTAATACAGAAGAAAAATGGTAAGCATACTGCGCGTATCCTGCAAGCACATTAAATTCATAAGTGCCTGTACCTTTAGTTGCCATCCCACCAAAAAGGTAGCCAGAAGCGTTATCCTGTTCTTTGAGGTGCTTATAGTACCCTCCAATGATAAAAGAACCAATGGAAGCCCTTAGCTCTTGCGTAAGTGATGATCGATTTTTTTCATTACTATCAAAGAATTCATAAGACCACCCTTCCACTTCAGGATTAAAATTATGGTTATCATACCAGTATGTGTCGTCCGCCCAATCACCATCATAACTGTGAACAAGATCAGTTTCAGAATAGGATGTGATGCTTGTGAGATCAATTCGCTCAGGTAAACCTAGATTTGCTCGTAGAGAAAAAGCCGTTGATTTCTGGCTATCCTGCCCTTGCTGATTTGAATAGGTCGTAAAATCCTGATTGTTGTCAGGTGCCCAAGCGTCATAACCGTTATCTAGATTCGCAATCATGATGGTTCCAACAAGTAATAATTTTTCATTAGGTTTAAATTTAAATTTTGTCCGTAACAACAATTCATCCCGTTTGTTCGAATTAGTGGTATTCTTGGACACGTTTTCCCGAAAGCCATCTGAATAATTTTTAAAACCACTCACCCGAAGGCTCAACCCCCTCATAATTTTTGCGTTGCCAACCAGGCCAAGTCTGTAGTGATTATCTGACCCATAGGTTGCTGTCAGGTCAGACTCAAAACTGTCTTGGGGTGCCGTAGACCGCAGCATAATCAAGCCAGCCATGGCATTGGGACCATACACGGAAGATTGGGGTCCTTTAAATACTTCAACCTGTTCAATATCATGCAGTATTCCAGCCATACCAAGTCCACTGAGATCAATATCGTCCAGTACAAATCCCACGGAAAAGTTGGGCGGACCTTCGCCGAAATAATGACTACGTTCGCCTACACCACGTATCTGGAAATATCGCGGCCGACTGGTACCGCCTGCCCAGTTCAAATTGGGGATGTAATCTGTTAAAAATTGAAAGTGTTTTCCCCCATTTTCTTTGATATCCCGTTTCGTAAACACAGTTACACTGGAAGCGATCCTTTGTAGCGTTTCATCCGTTAGACCCGCATGAACGATAATCTCTTCTGCATCAATTACTTTTTCCTCAAGTATTACAACCATTTCGTTTATTGCGGCTAATTCTATTGTATAATAACCAATATGAGAGAATTGAAGTATTGATCTCTCATTAACATCTAACTGGAACTCACCATCCGCATTTGTCGATGTCCCTAGATCTTCCGAAGTAATGTTCACACCTTCAATTGGTTGTGCTGAATAAGCGTCTAGTACAATTCCAGAAATCTGGGCACTGATTATGGATATAAAATGAAGGGGAATACAGAGTCTGGTTATGTAATTCATTTCCTACGCTGGCATTATCCAGATCAGGTTCAAAGGGTTTATTCTCAGCGGTTCGGTCTGGTTCAGAACAGCACCCCTTGTTTGGCTGTAATTTACACTACAAGTTCTAGTTAGTGAAAGACCAATCGATATTAGAGCTCTTGCTCAGCTAAATATATGTACCTACTTTCTCAGCCCTTTGTAAAAAGGGCTAATATGAAAAATGAGATCACCTTCAAAGCAATAATTCTTGGAATACTGCTATCCATGTTAATGTCTGGCGCTATGGCATATCTTGGTTTATTTGCCGGTATGACAATATCAGCTTCGATTCCAGCCGCCGTTATATCCATGGGTGTTCTTGCTCTTTTTAAGCAATCAAATATATTAGAAAATAATTTAGTACAGACTGCAGCATCTGCAGGAGAATCACTAGCAGCTGGTGTCATATTTACTATTCCAGCGTTAGTTCTACTTGGTTATTGGCAGGACTTTGATTACCTCGAAGTTGCAAAAATTGCTACTGTTGGTGGAATCATAGGTGTCATGTTTACTATACCACTGCGAAGAGCCTTCATCTTGGTCGCTAAACTTCAGTACCCTGAAGGAATAGCAACTGCAGAAATTCTCAAAGCTGGTGAACAAGCCAGAACTGGCACTGATGATGAAGCAACTAGTGGGTTAAAGATGATCATTATGTCTGGCCTAGCTGGTGGATTAATGAAATTAGCAGAACAGGGTTTTTCCATGTGGAATATTATTTTAGAAGGCGCAACAAATTTTGGAAAATCAATCTTTGGATTGGGTACGAATTTATCACCTGCCTTGCTTTCTGTCGGCTTAATCGTTGGTCGCAATATTGGAATCCTTGTCTTGGCCGGTGGTCTAATTTCCTGGGGAATTGCGATTCCAATTTATTCAGCCATAAACGGTTTTGAAGGAGAGCCCTTAGATGCAGCATACAATATCTGGAATTCAAAGATTAGATATATGGGCGTCGGTGCCATGGTTATTGGAGGAATCTGGTCACTTATTAAATTATTTAATCCGCTTATTATTGGTATTAGAACCAGTTTAGAAGCGCTGAAACAAAAAACCAGCGATGTCGATATCCCAACTGAAGAAAGGGATATTCCTATTAATTATGTGGGACTGATTCTACTGATTATGCTCATTCCGGTTTTTCTATTATATTTGGAAATTATCCAATCAGTGGTCATCGCAGTCTTACTCACTGTTGTAATGGTAATTTTTGGTTTTTTATTCTCGGCTGTTGCTTCCTATATGGCTGGTGTTGTTGGATCATCTAATAACCCTATCTCAGGGGTTACCATAGCAACTATTCTATTTACTTCTTTGTTATTACTTGTTCTTCTTGGTGCCGATTCAGAAGTTGGTCCAGCCGGCGCCATCATGGTAGGTGCGATCGTATGCTGTGCAGCGGCCATCGGCGGCGATAATTTGCAGGATCTGAAAACTGGCTATATTATTGGCGCTACACCATGGAAACAGCAAATTATGCAGGTGATTGGCACGGTAAGTGCAGCGCTTGTTTTAGGGCTAGTATTGGATATTTTAGACACAGCATACACAATCGGATCGCCGGCATTATCTGCACCGCAGGCTACATTAATGAAGTCGGTCGCAGATGGTGTATTCACAGGAAACCTGCCTTGGAATTTTGTATACATTGGTACCGTTATAGCTATTATTTTGATTATATTGGACATCCGACAGGAAAAACGCGGATCCGATTTTCGAATACCAGTACTGGCCGTGGCAGTTGGAATTTATTTACCTATTGAATTAACCGTGCCAATTTTTATTGGAGGGATGATAAATCATTTGGGCAAAAAAACTGGTTCATCAGTGGCTGCAGAAAAGAAGGGGCTATTACTTGCTTCCGGATTAATTACTGGGGAGGCTTTAATGGGTATTCTTGTTGCAGTACCAATATTTGTTACAGGAAATAAAGATTGGTGGCCAATCTATCCCGGATATGATATTTTAGGAATAGCCGCTTTTCTTGGCGTAATATACTGGTTATATAAAACCGTTATTAAAAAATGAAAATAAATGCATCTCTGCTGCAAAAGCTGCCTAAGGTGGAGCTTCACTGTCACCTTGATGGTTCCTTGCGTATACCAACAATCCTAGATCTGGCCAAACAAGATAAGGTTACTCTGCCAACTTCCAGTTCTGATAAATTATCTAAGCTATTGGTTATTGGTAAAACCCGAGGATCCTTGGAAGACTACATAAAACGATTCGATATAACACTTAGCGTCATGCAAACACCCGAGGCGCTAAGGCGAACTGCATATGAATTAATTGAGGATGTAGCCAAAGAAAATGTACGCTATATAGAAATTCGTTATTCACCCATATTACACACAGAAAAAGAAATGACCATAGGCGAGTCTGTTGAAGCGGTTCGAAGAGGGTTGCAGCGTGGTCAAAAGGATTTTGGAGTAAAATCTGGTATTATTGTTTGCGGAATACGCAACATCTCGGCTGCAGCATCACTGAAACTTGCCGACCTAACCGTCCGTTATAAAAATAAAGGTGTTGTTGGATTTGATTTGGCAGGTGCAGAAGAAAATTTTCCAGCGAAGGACCATCAAGAAGCTTTTTATATGATTTTGAATAATAATATCAATGCTACAATTCATGCTGGAGAAGCGTATGGACCTAGTTCTATACACCAGGCAATCCACCATTGTGGCGCACACCGAATTGGTCATGGCACACGACTTAAGGAGAATAAAGACCTAATGAACTATGTGAATGACCACCGCATCACTCTCGAGATTTGTTTGACATCTAACTGGCAGACAAGATCCATACGATCTCTGAAATATCATCCGTTGAAATATTATTATGATCAGGGAATTAGAGTCACCATAAACACAGATAACCGTTTAATGTCCGGCACCACCCTGACAAAGGAGTTTTTGCTGGCACATAAGTTATTCGGATTTAAACTGCATGACTTTAGAGAAATGATAATTATGGCTATAAAAAGTGCGTTTTTACCTTATGCTGAGCGCAAACAAATGATTCGCGGTATTGCCGATGAATTGGAACAGGAATTCGGTTTAATGCCGGAGTTTATTGAGCGAAAGAACTAATATTGATTCGTACTCAATCCTGAATTACAGCAATTTTCTCGAACCCTGACTCCCCGCCATCCCTATAAATACTTATTAGGTAAACACCTGTATCAGCCCATCTACCTTTACTATCTTTTCCATCCCAATAGGCTTGATAACCATTTACCCCTGCGTTACTGACCAAAAGCGTACGGATCACTCTCCCGGTAACGGTCATTACCTTACAGGTACTTTCATCCATTAAGCCATCAATAACTAGTGGCGAAATACTGGGCAGATGATACGGGCTGGGGAACACCCGTGTTTGGTTGTAGCTATCCTTTCGGACTGCAAAAGGCATACGCAATACACTAATTCCCTGACTGGTCGCTATATAGGCCAAACCTTCCCCATTATTAAACGCAATATCAGCCACTTCATTTGAGAGCAATTGACTATTATCTCGTTTGAAACCATTTATATCCGGCCAATACGTTGCTCCTGATGTTAGGACATGGACACCTTGTGTTGGCGAGGTGGTCCAAACATTATTTCTAGAGTCAAGCCGAACCTTTGATCCTTTTCCGTAAGAAATATTTGGGAAATATACATAACCATATTTTTTGACAGGGTCAGCATTTGAGAATTGTAAGGTCAATTGCAATAAACCAATAGGGGTGAGCGCATATAGTATATCTTCATCATTAATCGCCAATGACCATACAGTATTATTGGTATAACCGGGGTTGATATCAACTGAACCCCATTCTGTACTGGTAGGATTGATTACACTACCCTCATAATCCAGATATACCAAACCACCATTCCGTGCTGGTGATGTATTCAAATCGTCCTCAAATGAACCAATCCAAACACGACCGAATGAATCAAACCCAATAGTATTGGGCGTATAGCTTAGGATATTTCCAGAGTTAGTTACACTAAATGAGCCCCAGGATTTATTTGCATCCAGTACCGTAATCGGGTTTCCTCGCGTTGTAGCATAAGCGTTCGCTCCCCAGAGAATACCTGAGGCATCGAATTCAAGATCCTTTACAACCATATATTCATTGGCGTAATAATCCAACACTGCAGTATCTATCAAAGTGAAATTCTCAGGATTATCTATATCAATTATTATGATACCCCCTCCATGGCGACGTGGTTCAGGGTATGTCCCACGGATGGCGCAATACAGTAGACCATCTGGCCCCTGTTCCATATCAGCTACAAAACCGCCAAAATCAACGGGTATATAATCTACAGCAAAGCGTGATTCATTATAGGTTGGTGCAAGAATTATCTCATCCGATTCAGCGATATTTCGCCAACCCCATGTTTCTTTGATAGAAAGACCATACTTTGAACCGGCAACAAGTCGACCATCATTCAATACAGTTACTGCAGATATCTGGTTTGTCAGCGGCGCGTTCGGTATTTCTCGGGTCAGTGTTTGATTGTCCTGATCAATCAATGTAATACCTATCTCCGATCCAGCAATTATTTGGCCATCAGGCATTTCGGTTAAACACGTGAATGAATACCTGGAATGCACGTCCAGTTGCCAATCAATTGCCGTTTCACTCAATTTCATGAATTTCCGGTCAAGTATAACCCAGAGGGATCCATCTAAGTCCTGAGTTATATCAATGAATAGATCCGTATCGGAAAAATAATCCCAAAGTAAAGTCAATGGCATCGATGTATTTGGCGTTAACTGGTATACATTCCTTTCATGTACCAATAATAGATTACTGCCATTTGCATGCAGGCTGCTGATATTACCGGTCAGCGCTGTGTATGGCTGTCCCCAACTTGTTGGATCCTTCAGATTTGATCCTCGCCAATCACCAACAAATAATCCTTGTTCTGTGGCCACCATAACATCATCGTCCCAGACCTCTATTGCATTAATTGATTCAAAGTCTGTCGGCCAATTACGATATACATCACGATAAATCCAATTCTCATCACGATAAATAAATTCCATTAGGCCCCAGTCCTGATTTTCCAGAAACGCGACAAAACCAATAGAGTCTGTTATAGATATGTCAATAATCTCAGTTAAACCAAAATCAAATTCTGCGATGCTGTTTTGCTTCTTAAGATCGTAAACCTGAACAAAACCGTTCGGACTCACACCGCCAAGCCACAAATGGCCATACTGTCCAATTTCAACCACATTGATCCCAGTGCCGGCAAGTTGATCAATAACCGTTAACGTATTAAAGGTATCTTCATCCTGATCATATATCAGTAAACCGCCATTCGTCGCACAAACAGCTTGCTGTTCAAAACCAGTAATATCATTGATATGGAGGGGTGCAGTATACGCCAGCCACTCACCTATTCTGGCTTGTCCAAATAACACTCCCAATAGGATGAAAAGGACTGGTAATCGATTCATATCAAATTTGAAAAGGGGTAGGAATAAAACATAATATAAATATGACCAGGCAAGCATATCCTATGAGCTGATTTTCTCTGGATAAGGGTATGTGTATATCCTGGATAGGAGGATGCTTTGCTGTGCGCATTAATACAATAATTAGAATACCCCAAACCAACCAATTTAGCGATAATAAACTGAGCGGCAGTAAGGCCAAAAGTGCTATCTGTCCCACCAATCCTTGCCGTTCACCTAACATTGCATAAGCAATGTGCCCACCATCCAATTGGCCAATCGGCAATAAATTGAGCATGGTCACTAATAATCCAATCCAACCAGCAAATGCTACAGGATGCAGTAAAACATCTTGCCCATCAGCCAGATTTGGAAACAACATTTCAGTAAGTAGTTTCATAAGCAAGGAATCCCCTAGAATGATACCTGCTTCTCCCCCATCAATTGCGATGACCTCTGATAACATGAGACCAATTATCAAAGCCGGTACAGCAATGATAAAACCGGCAATGGGTCCAGCAGCGCCAATTTGCAACAATGCATCTTTTTTATAGATAGGAGAATTTATTTTAATAAATGCGCCGAAAGTACCAATGATAAATAGAAATGGCGGTGCAGGTAAAAAGTAAGGCAGTGTAGCATCTACTTTATGCTTCTGGGCATAATAATAATGACCAAATTCATGGCAGCCCAAGATCAGCAACAGAGTCAGTGAAAAAGGAACACCCATTAGAATCTCTGCTGGATTTGTAAATGGTTGTCCACCTTGCATTAAGGCACCAGCCATTAATGTTGTAATTACTGTCAGAATAAATAAAATCTGATGGGTCTTGGAAATTTTTGGTATTCGTAAAATTACACTATCATGGCTGGATACATGAATACGAATCTCATCCCCCAATTCACTAAAATGACAGTTAATTGGCTCTTTACTGAGGATTCGTTTTATGTCAGCAATACTTGTTTCACCTAGCAAAGATCCAGCCGTGATCCACTCTCTAGCAGTTGATCCGATCTTGCGCGGGAGAAAATAACCATCAAGTTTGTTCAATAATTTACGGAATTCAGTTTCTGTCATGTGCGGTAAGGAATAATTGTTTCAATAATACGGTTAGATAAAATATTTGGTTCCCAATGATTAGTATTCCTTTTGTTTTTCTCATAAGGTGGCGAAGTTTACATATGAATATACTGTTATTCTGCTTATTCCTTTCGGCCCTTTATAGCGATGAGCCAAAAGATCTTTTGGCCGTCGATATTCGTCAACGAATCATGAATGATAAACAGATCCGCATCGTCATTCAAATCGATAATAATTCCCAACGAAATATCAGTGATATTGATGGTTTTCTATTACGCATCAATAGCAAAGGTGATATATTATCTGAAAAGCGGATCACTTTTTTAGAGCCTGCGGATGGTGTGCTGCAACCGAAACAATCAGTCTCTAAAGATAAAGTCTTTCCGCTAAACCATCGGCGACCTGACCGCTATGAATTCTATGTCGCTAAAGTACGGTTCCCCAATGACTACCGTGTATATACATACCACCCGGCCATTGGTTTCTACCGAGTCGATTAAAAATTAAACCCCAGTGAAATAGAAATCCAATTAGGTGGTAATTGCGCATCTGGTGTAGAACTTGCAGATACATAGCGAGTAATCAGATCTAGCCTCTTCTTCCTTAGCGTGATCAATAACCCGCTGCTGAAAGAAATGTTACCTAATGTGGAGCCCACTCCAATATCTAACATCATGCGGTTTATTAGTGGAATTTTTGAATCCCGTAATCCGAATTGGACATATGCGGCAGTCTGGCTGCCCTTCAAATCAGTTGAGAATTTTATACTACCTGTTTCCAAGCGAACGCGAGTTTCGAGTTTTTCTGTCGTAAAATGCAACGGTGTCTTCATTACAATATTATAACCTGATCCAGATGCAACAGCGCTGTCACTTGCACTCCACCGATTAGTCCCACCTGTTATACCAAACTTCCAGCCTTGGAGTAATCGCATATACCAGGCCATTTCTTTATCACCTTTATCCGCTGCTTGGGGATACTTCGGCTTCAATACTACCCGTTTGCGTTCATAATCTGGTCCACGACCATATTTTTCGCTTATATCAAACGGTTTTGATAAATGTTTATCGAGTTTTGCTGCAAGGATTTCAACTGATATTGAATCAATATCTGCTTTCATACTATTGGCCCAGAATCGTGTTTCCTCAATATATCTGTATACAACTGGTTCGGAAATGCCCCCGATACGCATGTTGGCAATTATAATTGCTGAAATAACTGGAATAGTATTATGTTTTGGGTCGGAATAAAAATTATCCAGTGCTTTAATCAATTCTTTGTGCCGCAAGAGGTCCAGCGGATCATCGTAGGCATCTTCTGCCAAAACTGGCTCTACCTCCCAAGCTTTTAAATAATAATATAATCTTCCATCTAAAAGTCCATTAATGTGAGCGGCTTTTACGCGGTAAATCGATTCAGACTCTTGATTCATCTGGATCGCAATGCGGTTCCAATCGCTGCCATCCCAAAAAATGCGGTTTTGCCTCTGGCCACATAGTAATACAAAAGCAAATCCCACTATAATTAATAGGCGGGAAAACATGGCTTACACTACTGCTTTTGTTCGAGGATCATTCGGTTAATCCACTCTTTGGAATGACGTATATATTCGTCAATTGTATTCATTGGAATCCGTTCACCGAACATATTAGAGATAATTATTGCTGAAGGTAGGGGGATATAACCATTGATCGGGTCAGCGTAAAAATTATCAAGAACTTTCACTAATTCTCTGGGTGAAAGATAATCAACGGTTTCGGCATACAAACTATCAGCAAAAGCCGGCTCCATTATCCATGCTTTCAGGTAATAAAATAACCTGCCATCTAATACGCCATTTATATAGGCTATCTTCATCATGTAGGTCAGTTCTGGATCATAATCTGCCAATTTCTCTAAGCGGCGCCAATCGCTACCATTCCAAAACAGGCGATCCATTTGCTGCGCCGGTAAATATGTGATGAATATTAATAAAAGAAGGGTGACTCGTTTCATTGTACTACCACTGATTTAATGTTTACAAATTCATGAATACCAAATTCAGATAATTCACGACCATAACCGGATTCTTTTATACCCCCAAATGGCAGGCGCGGATCTGATTTCACAAAATCATTTACAAAGCAAGAACCTGCTTCCAGCACTTCCACGGCAATTTTTTTTCCTTTTTTTACATCCGCGGTAAATACAGCCGCACCAAGCCCAAATTTTGTCTGGTTGGCAAGTTCAAGGGCCTGCTGTTCATCTTTGGCTGTGATAATTACGGCAACCGGGCCGAATAGCTCATCATCAAAAGCGGGCATACCGGGAGTCACATCCACAAGCAGCGTGGGCGGATAAAAAGAGCCGGGTGGTTCAGGAATGATGCCCCCTGTTACTAATACGGCACCTTTATCCAGACTAGCAATTACTTGCTGATGCAATTCATCTCGAGCTGAAATATTGACCATGGGGCCGATATCAATAGTCAGGTCAAGCGGATCTCCCATATTCATATTCTTGATCTTCTTGGCTAACTTATCGGTAAATTCAGGCCGGCATGGTTCGACCACAATGAAACGCTTTGCAGCTATACAACTTTGGCCTGTATTCAGCATTCTTCCAGTAATACAGGCGTTAACTGCCTGATCCAGATCTGCATCTTCCAATATTACATATGGATCGCTTCCTCCCAGTTCCAGAACAGTCTTTTTCAGCATTGAACCAGCTAATGAGGCTACAGCCTTGCCGGCAGGAGTACTGCCAGTAAGGGTCACTGCTTTTACCAGCGGATTCTTAATAACATTTTCAACCTTATCTGACCCGATCACTAAGTTTTTAAAGAGATTATCTGGGAAGTCTGCAGCAGTAAATATATCTTCGATCGCCTGGGCGCAGACTTGCACATTGGATGCATGTTTTAAAATACCGACATTACCTGCCATCAGCGCCGGCGCTGCAAACCGGAAAACCTGCCAGAATGGAAAATTCCAAGGCATAACAGCCAGCACAATACCAATAGGCTGGTAGGACACAAAACTGTCGGAGGCTTCTGTAGCAATATCCTTATTGGCCAAAAATTTTTCTGCATTATCCGCATAATATTCACAAACCCAGGCGCATTTTTCCGCTTCCGCTATACTCTGTTTATAGGGTTTACCCATTTCTTCAGTCATCAGAGTACCGAATTCCTCTTTCCTGGCCCGCAAGAGATGCGCTACTTCTTTCATTCGTTCTGCGCGAAATGAAAAACTTGTTTTACGCCATCCATTAAAAGCTCCGTGAACAGATTCTATTATAGCATTAACTTCATCTTCCGTCATTTCTACAAACGATTGTAGAGTATTCCCTGTGGCAGGGTTCACCGATCTAAGTGTCATGGGAGGTAAAAAATACTAGTATTTCATCCCTGCTAAATCAAGTATAAAAGCATATTTCAAGGCCAATTCTTTGTAACGGCGGAATCTACCCGATTTGCCACCATGACCTGCATCCATGTTGGTATGCAGGTACAAGACATTTTCACCAACTTTGTAATCCCTCAATTTGGCTACCCATTTTACCGGTTCCCAATACTGGACTTGAGAATCAAAATAGCCAGCTGTCACCAGCATACTGGGATAGGCTGCATTATATACGTTGTCATACGGTGAATATGTCATCATGTATTCATATTCATCCTTTTTCCTCGGATCGCCCCATTCATCCCATTCATTTGAAGTGAGTGGTATTGAGGCATCCAGCATCGTACTGATCACATCCACAAATGGTACTGCCGCAATCACACCACGATATAATTCGGGGGCTAAATTGACAACGGCACCCATCAATAATCCACCTGCACTGCCCCCCATGGCAAATAAATGCCCGGGATTAGTGTAATTATTCTGAATTAAATATTTACTGCAATCCACAAAATCATTAAAGGTATTCATTTTATGAAACATTTTCCCATCCTCATACCAAGGTCGTCCATATGTTTGGCTGCCGCGAATGTGGGCAATTGCATAAGCAAAACCGCGATCCAATAGGCTCAGTCGGTTTGAACTGAATGATGGATCGTTTGTGCTACCATACGACCCATAGGCATACAATAGCAGGTTGCCTTGTCCGTTTTTTTCATATCCTTTCTTATAGACAATTGAAATAGGGACTTTTTTCCCATCTCTTACCCTGGCATATAATCGCTCAGAATGATAGTCTTCAGGATCATGCCCCCCAACTACCTCTGTCTGTTTCAACAAAGTGGATACCTTCATGTCCATATCATAATCAAATGTTGATCGGGGTGTAATCAACGAAGAAAATTGATATCTGAGAACATTGGTATTAAATGATGGGTTCACAGATGGATAAGCCGAATAGACTGCTTCACCAAAATCCAGATAATATTCATTCCCGCTGCGCTGGTCAATTACCCGAATTTGGCGCAGACCATCCCGGCGCTCACTGATGACCAGGTGATCCGCAAATACATCGATACCGCTTACCATTACATCTTTGCGATGGGATATTACTTCCTTCCAGTTTTGTTTTGCTGTGGCATTCTCAGGTGTTTCCATTAATCGAAAATTCATGGCCTTCCAGTTGGTTACGATGTAAAACTTATCATTGTAGTGATCTATTGTATATTCATGTTCTGTTTCCCTGGGGGAGAATTGTCTGAATTCCCCTACCGGGTCATTAGCATTTAGGATGTGATAATCGCTAACCAGCGTACTACTGTTGTAGATGATGATGTATTTATCTGATTTTGAACGACCAACACCAATGTAGAATGAATCGTCCTTTTCCGTGTAAACCCGGACATCATCTGTTTGGGGTGTACCCAGTTTATGCCGGTCAATATGTTCTGATAACAGCGATATTTCATTTTTTACCGTATAGAAAATAGTTGCATTATCGTTCGCCCAGGCCACAGTACCTTGCGTTCCATGGAGTTCATCGGTCAATAGTTCTCCAGTTTCTAGATCTTTCACTTTAATAGTGTAGACGCGACGGCTCAACGTATCGACACCAAATGCCAAGTATTTATTATCTGGACTCACAGATAAATTCGTTAATGAAAAATAGTCATGCCCTTCCGCCCAATCGTTTACATTGATCATAACCTCTTCCGGATTTTGCAAGGATTCTTTCTTGCGGCAATAGATGGGGTATTCGCTACCTTTTTCATAACGAGTATAATACCAGTAACCATTATACAAGAAAGGGACAGACATGTCATCTTTTTTGATCCGACCAACAATTTCATTGTATAATTTTTTCTGCAAATTATTCGTATGCTTAAGTTGGGCTTGGGTATAATCATTTTCTTTTTTTATATAATCCACGACTTGCAGGGTTTGTTCATCTGGTTTTTTTGCCAATTTTTGTTCATCCGTTAGACGGATCCAGTGGTAATTATCAACCCTTTCTTGCCCATGAAGGGTAGTCTTATAAGGATTTTGCTGTGCGATCGGTGGTTTCATATCATATCTCTCAGTTTGTTTTGTGTAATAGTAGAGTACCATTATTATTACGATTACGGCATACCACGTGAAATTTCGGTTCATATTGCTCTCCCCCCTCTGTTCAGAAAAATAAATGGCACAAAAAATACCAAGAAATGCGCTAACGCAACGAATTCAGCTGCAAGAATATACCATGGCCATGGTCCCAAATAATCCAATAAACTCGGCACATGTTCTCCCAATTCGTTGACAGGTTTGCCGCAGATCCAAAAATAATTCGCATCAAGCAAAAGGTTGGCTATTATTGCAATGATCAAAAAGATATTCATGGCCAGCATCGCTTTCCAGACACTGGCGATTGTTGGTCGCATATCGTAAACAACGGTGGCATAAATCAAGGCCAGGATCATGCCATGATGAGCAAACCAAAACCGCCAGTATTGAAAATGGGGAAATCCGGCGGCTATATCTGGGGTAATGACAGCCTGGAACATGCCAGACAGACCCCAGAAAAACAGAATTTCATAGAAAAAATAACTACGTCTGACCATAACAAGTGGAATCAGCAAATTGGCCAAGCGGTAGAGATGGATTGGTAAATGTAATTTTACGTCAAATGTACCAGCGATGAATTCCAAAATTACCCATATCAGGTAACTGCTCATCACCAAATAACCAATAACGCTTCCCACCATGAGTTGCTGCTGCTCGGAGAGTTTCTGCCGGGCATAAAGGGGTAGAAAAATGACCAGGAATAACGCTACGATAATTGCTGCAATATGACTTGGTCCAAATAATACAAAGGGATCGTATGTATCCAGGTATTCTGCAACAGATTCACGCATAAATTTTCAGGCAGTAAATATTATATTAGTCATTCACCGAATTGGTAATGTTTCCTTATTGGTTTAGTGACCTTCCATACACAGGCTAATCCTTTCGGAAAAATAACAAAATCCCCCGCTTTAATGTGCACTGTATCCGAACCAATAGTCACAAAAACTTCTCCATCCAAAAGGAGACAAGATTCTTCCACATCATATTCCCATGGGAATTCTGAGATCTCACAGGTCCAAATGGGCCAGTTTAAAATACCCATATCATTTATTTCATCATTGGAAAGTTGTTTAATAACAATATTGCTCATCTAACTAATGTTCCTTGTATTTATTAATATTGGATAACAGGCTTATCTCCGGGGTTCGCAGTGCCAGCGTAATCTTCTTTCCACCATTTCAGTTCATCCTCTACCCATACGCCATATTCCTCTTCATTATATATCATTAAACCATCTTCCGAGTATGATCGCCAATAACCTTGTGGAAAACCGTCAGCATATTCACCTTCCAGCGCATAATTTCCGTTTGGAAAATACCAAATCCAGGTTCCAGTTTGTTTCCCCGCGATGAAAGAACCTGAGATTCGCTGACCTCCATTATCGTACCATTCATTAATATCGCCAATCCAGGTGCCTTTATCAAATGTGTATTGATATTCCTTTTGACCGTTATTGTACCAGGCGATCTGCTGACCATCTTGCAATCCCAGATACCAATATAATTTCAAACGATGACTGCCGTCTGCGTACCAGCCAAGCTCCCATTGGTGCTTTTTTCCTCTGGTGTAAAATACTTCCTTGTTTTTCCTGCCATTCTCGTGCCAAAGAGTCAACCGGCCGTGCAGTTTATCATTTTTGTAATTCATCTCTGACAATGTCTGAATTGATTCATAATATTGTGTCCAGAGACCTTCCTTTTTATCCTCTAAGTAACTACCAGATTCCTGCAAATACCCAGATTTAAAATATGATCGCCACTGGCCATGTTTTAAATGGTTTGAAAAAGTAATTTCTGATTTTTTCTCACCGGTTGGATACCACCACACCCAGATACCATGCTGTAAACCAGATTCAAGTGGTCCTTCAAATTCTACCTGTCCATTAGGATATTCACTATATACCAATCCCAGAAAAGGGATTTTTGTTTTCGGCAGGTATCTCCGACCTTCACTATCAAGGTCTTCGCGAACCACCAAACTATTAATATTTACGCGAACCTCAGCAACGGAAAAAGTAAGAATTGAAAACAAAAGGAGAGAATTTTTCACTTTGCAGAATCAAACAATGTTAATTGTGGGAAAGTTATTGTAAAGGTAAGTGACGTAATCCAACAACAGCTATATAAATTGAAGGGTTTTACTGCAGTTGGGTACCTTGATTATCAAAAACAGAATAGAGCTTTCCATCCCAAAATTTGAACTCGCGCTCATCAATCAATAATTCGTCTTGATTAGTCAATATACTATAGCGAACTCGCTGTAAATGGAAATTACCCCTGATATATGGATCATACCATTTTATATACTTTATAGAACCAGAATTTGAAATATTTTCTCGCATCCAAGGATCAACTACACCAAACATGGGTAAGGATTCTAATGGTTCGCTGAGCGCTGGAATCAATTCCTGTTCTACCGCTTCATCTCCCCGGAAATTATCCACCCAGGAATTTGCATTCATCTTTTCATTTATTTCACCAGCGGCAGCCCTGGCTATATCTATGGATGTATATTTTCCTGCCCGCACACGATACCACAATGTACCGCTGTTATCTACGTAACCTCGTTGGATATAGGCATCTATAGCGGCATTTTTAGCATTCCGGACCAATTCTTCCGCGGCTGCAAGGTTTTTACCGGATGTAATCTGTACAGTGTACAACCTACCTGATGATGATACAATGGAGGAACTTGCACTACCGTGTCCAATACCTTGAACTACATTACGCTGGCCTACAGTCAATACATCCGTATCCTGAGTAATTTCTTCATCCTCATAATATTCATCGTAATCAAAAGTTTCATCTGTTTCATAATCTTCATCATAATCATCATAATCAGCACCCTCGTCGGAATCAGGCTGACTGCGATTGGTAAGTTTTCTCATATCCTCTATAGTGGCATTTGAATCAACTGTTACAAAAAACATATTGATCCACCCTATGGTATCTTCGTAAGGCACCTGGAACCAGGTCGTGTTGAACAAGCCTTTCTTTACATCCTTTATTTTTAGTACTTCTAATTCGGTGCCAATTGGTATAAAAGTTATGGGAGATTTTGTTCTAGGATTATCAACAAGTCTGGCAGAATTATCCTTTACAATGACCTTTTTTATAGCTGGTGAATTATCAGAACAACCGACCAAGATTAGCAACACAATAAAATAATAAATAGACTTACTGCGCATAGTAAAAATTACCACCGCTCATATTGAAATGTGGTCTTTTCTATGGGTATTTCATGTACCTTGCCGAACATAAATTTCACATAAAATTTAACAGACTCAATCAATCGTCCATCTTTACCATATTGAAATATTTCCTTTTTCACTACACTGCCTCGATCATCCTTCAGTTCTATGTTAATGACATCACTATTCCTATTATATTGATATAACTTTTTGGCGATGCTTTGGTAATTATTGACCAATTTACCATCTTTATCGATTAGCACCCATTCTTTGAGATTGTCTTTTCGATCATATTTATATTGATCTTTCAGGGTAAGCTTTTTGTAGTAATCATAAAACTTTTCTTCGACCAGTTTGCCATCAAAATCATACGTATAAATGAAATCACTGCTGCGTTTGCCGTCAGGGTAAAAAGAAGTCTCTTTTACTAATTGATTTTGTGAATCATACCGAAAAGTCCGGCTGACATATTCGTTTTCTTCCTCTATGAGATATGAAACCTTCTCTATAAGATGATCATTCTTATCATATTTGTACTTGTCTTCCCAAGCCAGTGACCCATCAGGATTATAGGATGCTTCATGGGTTATTTTGTTATGATCACCATATGCAAATATGTTTTTCCATAGAAGTAACCCATCAGGGCCATAACTAGATAATTCCACCAGATAACCGACATTGTTATAATAGTAAATATCTTTGCTCTGCAAATTGCCTTCTCCATCATAATGTATCACCGAGGACACTTTGCCAAGCTTATCATAGTTGGTTTTTATTTGGTATTGCAGGATCTCAAGATATTCCCCAAAGCGATTATGGAACTCATATTTCGATTCAACCTTTAATTTGACTATGATATCTGTACTAGTCTCATCACCCCGTGCATAATTAAAGCACAGCGGTAATAAGATCAATATTTTAATCAACGAATTGATATAATTATACGATCGCAAATGGTATTACTCTTTCAAAACGCTATAAGTTGTAAACGAATTTTAGGAAGAAGACCAGCAATTATCCATTACATTAAAAACAATTAAACCTTTGCCTCACCTAAATCCATAAATGATCTCATTATATCTATTGCTTCTTGCCCATGGGTTCTTGAATTGATTTCGAGATCAATATACTGTACATCCTTCATTTCTTTAACAATCAACTCAACATTCAGCGGGTTATGCATCACATCACTAGAGCCACCTAATATCAACGCTGGACAATCAATATCGCTCAAGCGCTGCCACACTGTGTAGTCAAAATTGGCTAAAGCAGATCTTTTTACTCTTCTTGGTTCTATGTCATTCAACAGATCACTGTAATTTTTATATTGGTCTGGATCCGCACCTACATCCAGATAATTTTTTTTCATGTACCATTTGATAAATGGTTTTGCAAATTGATATAAAGATACCGGACATACCCTTATGATAATTTTCGCCAAGAAGGTAAAACCAAATGCAGCATTCGGTCCGATCATAATTAAACACTTAGGTCGTGAGTCAAATAAATGATACCCTTCAATAATACCAGTAGCACCGAGGGAACTGCCGAGTAAAATATATTCGGTTTCTAATAGATTTTTTTTGTGAATGACCGCAGCAATATCTTCCCCAATTTTTTCCACACCTAGATCTGAATATTTGGATATTTTCGCTGATGGTTTTTCCCTAGTCTCCATGTAAATAACTGTATGGTCTCTGGTAAAATCAGAAAGCATCGTTTTACACCCCTCAACAGTTGATATCCAGCCAGGTATAATAAAGATAATAGGGTTTTTATAATCAACTGCAGGTGAAAAAGTAATTACGCGTAATGACACATCCTCAGCCACCGGCATGAACTTATCCACTATGATCGTGCCGGGGGCACAACAATCAGCCAATGAAGCCATTACAGTGTATTAATTGTCAATGTAATTAATAGATTAAATTTTTTCAGAAACCTGTACTTTGTAATCTTTTTCAGCAAGACGAAGGGCAGCTACAGAGCCCTCAAATCCTGATTCAATTACAATATACTCGTAAACCTGCATAAAAATAAACTAGACTGTAATAACGATCTTGCCCATGCTTTTTCGTGATTCCATTAATTCATGGGCCTTATGGATCTCGTCAAAGGAAAAAGTCTGTCCTACTACAGGACGCAAATTATGCTTAATAACAAATTCAGATAATCGCTGAATAATGCGATCCATGATAGCCTCATCCTTCATGAGGTAACCCAAATGGAAAGACATCATGCTATATACACGTTTGGACATATCCATAAGGTTTGCTTTTGGTACACCCTGCCAGGTTTTATACCATGATAATGGATTCCACTTCTTTAGGTCCATACTGGCATAACCCATTACAATGATCCGACCCAAAGGCTTAAGCACCCGTACACTCTTTTTGAACACATCGCCTCCAACCATTTCCTGGACTACATCTACGCCCTGACCATCCGTTAATTTCTTTACCAAATCTTCAAAGTCCTCCTCCAAATAGTTAATCGCATAGTCAATTCCCAAATCCTGGAGTAATTTTACTTTTGCCGGGTTACTTACCGTGCCGTAGACAGTACAGTTCAAGGCTTTGGCCATTTGTAGTGCAGCGGTCCCAACACCACCGGCAGCAGCCTGAATCAAGACAGATTCACCTGCTTCAAGTTTTGCCATTTCGAATAATCCGACCCATGCGGTGGAGAAATTGACGAAAAATGCTGCATTTTCTTCAGGCGTAAATTGTTCGATCGCAGGGGCCGTAGCCTGCCAGTGACCGACAAATTTTTCTGCGTAGCAACCGTACTGAGTACCAATGATCACCTTGTCCCCTACAGCTCTAGCTGACACATTGTCACCGATGGCCTCAATTTTCCCATAAGCTTCCATACCCAAAGTATAGGGCATTTGGGGTGCCCAGCCGTAGAAACCTTTCCGGGCCATAATTTCTGCATAGTTCAAACCAATGCATTCAATATTCACCCTGACCTGTTCTGGCCCCAGTGCAGGAATAGGAATATCTGTTGGTTGCAAAACTGTTGGTTTACCGTGTTTGCGTAATACGTAGGCTTTCATACTATTCATTCCTTCAAAATTTCAGTATTCCGAGCCAAACCTCGCCTTAGCTTCTTCCAGTATTTCAACGGTTGCCGTTGTCCCGACCCTGGTGCAGCCAAGCTCACGAACCCGCAAAAGGTCATCAAGATTCTTTACACCGCCAGCTGCCTTTACCTGAACACTGGGATCAGCTGCTTTACGCATTAATCTCAAATCGTGGTCAGTTGCTCCCGTATAGGAATATTTACTATCATCCCCTTTCACAAATCCATATCCTGTAGATGTTTTGATATAATCAACCTGGACTTCACTGCATAGTTTGGAAAGTTTTATCTTGTGACGATCCTGATTCAGGTAATCGTTTTCAAAAATAACCTTTAAAATAACACGGTGTTTTTTGGTTACTTCCCTAATGGACGCTAATTCATTGCGGATATAATCCCAGTCTTCATCTAATACTTTACCAACATTGACAACCATATCAATTTCAACTGCACCTGCTTGTATAGCTTGTTCTGTTTCGAATACCTTGATGTTGACTGGAGTAGCCCCATGAGGAAAGCCAATAACTGAACCGACCAGCACATCTGAACCCTGTAAAATTTCCACCGCAATAGGAATTGCATATGGTTTTATAAATACAGCCGCAACACCGTATTTTTTCGCTATTTCACAACCATTCCGTAAATCCTGCTCGGTCATGGTAGGGTGCAAAAGCGAATGATCAATCATTTTGGCTAAATCCCGTACCTTCATTATAAGCGTCATTCCTTAATTTTCTGCTTTTCTATTGTTTAGTAACCAATCATACAGTGCAGGGTTATCATACGTTTCTGTCCACGAATCATGGTACGCTTCTGGATATAATGTATAACGGACCTTGCCCCCTTCTTTTTCCAGCGCTCTAACCATTTTTTCCGATTCTTCGGGCAATACTACCTCATCGAGACCTCCATGAAAAACCCAGATTGGCAAATTTTTCAATACATTAACAGTTGCCGGATCACCGCCGCCACATATGGGCACAGCCGCGGCAAAGAGATCAGGACGGCGGGCAGCTAGCGCCCAAGTACCGTACCCCCCCATACTTAATCCGGTAATATAGACCCGCGTTTTATCTACCCGATAATTTTTTATTATTTTCAACAAGATGCCCTCTACTGCTTGCTGCATGTCATCGTCCTGCCACACATATTCAATTGGACATTGGGGTGATACAGTAATAAACGGAAAATCTGTTTGAGCCTCTACTATCTTGGGAATGCCGTGTATTTTTACCAATTCTAGGTCAGCACCTCTTTCGCCCATGCCGTGAAGAAACAATATCAGCGGCCAGCGTGTATTTTTATCGCTATAAAAGTCCTTGGGCAGGAAAAATAGATATTTCAAATCAATTTCATTTTCATTTGGTTCATCAAGTCCCATTTTACGCTGCTGTGAAAAGCCAATAGTAAGTGTAACCGGTAAAATAAATAGTAATAATTTTTTAACCATTAATTTTTCAGGATGCCCAATCCATCATTTTCGGTTGCCTAAAATTGGAATGCACATCAACAGTTTGTTTGGTGGCAATCGATGTATCAATGGCTTCCATGATCTCAATAGTATGTGCCGCATGGTCCCCAGTCGCTCGGTGGGGCTTATTTTGCAGGATAGCTTCGGCAAGATCTTCCAGGCCGCGTGCATATTCAGTGCCATCATAGGGCTCGCGAAGCGGTGGTATGAGCGATGGTTCACCGCCAAATTCAATGAATTCTACCGGTGCGCTGTATTTGTAAGCGCTGCCAAGGTAAAGCATACCACCATCCCCATGGATCTCGATAGCATGATCCTGTTTGGAATCATTGGCGTAAAAATTGCAGGTTAACCGGAGCAACCCGCCATTTTGCATTTCAATCAAAGAGAGAATGAAATCCGGTGTAGTGACCTGAAAAGTTTCTCCGTCCAATGTTCTGCGTGTCGGTACAATTATTTTGCCATAACCAGTGACGCGCTTTACGGGTCCCATCAGTGCGGTACAAACGGTCAAGGCATAAATGCCCACATCCCATAGCACCCCTACATCAAAAAACGGCACTGGGTTTGGATGCCATGTTTCAATTCTGTCGTGGTTTATTTCCGCATAGATTAGCCTGATCTGGCCCAATACACCATCGGCTATTTGCTTGCCTGCCGTTTGCTGGGCTTCCCCCATATACGTTATGGGAGCACTGCTTAAGCGAAGTTTCTTTTTTTCGGCTAGAGCTACGAGACGTTGGGCTTCTTTATAACTCATAGCTAAGGGTTTTTCTGTATACACATGTTTGCCGGCATGAAGAATTTTTTCAATTACTTCGACATGGGCATGGTGAATTGTAAGATTAACCACTAAATCAATTTTTTCATCGGCGACCATTGTTTCAAGGTCTGGGTACACCGCACAGTTATGTGCATCAGCAAGTTTCTGGGCTCGCGCAGTAATTATATCTGTCAGCCCAATTAAATGCACATTATTATAATCTGCGATCTGCTCTAAGTATGTTTCAGCGATGTTTCCACAACCCACAATACCAATGGTTACTTTTTTATCTATCAATTACTACGTTCCTTATTTCTAAAGTTGATTCAAAATTCAGGGTCAAGTTTATCATACCAGTTTTTTTTGAGAATGAGTGTTGTGCCGATTGCCAGTCCTAATGAAACAGTAAAAGCAGTGTATTCATAGACAAGCAGATAAATGGGCACCAGGACCATATTAATTTGCCAAACCATACCGATAAAAATATTCAACATATCCCTAGAAAAATTATCATTTTTTCTAATATGACCTTCATTGGATTGTATTTTTTCCAAGATCGGCTTCCAAAGCCCCCAGGGTCGTACTTTTTTATAAAATTCCTGCAGAGTAGCTTCATTATCCGGTGCTGTCACAAGACTGCCGCCAATGCCGGCAATACCCGATATAATTAGGATGAAAGGAAAAGCGCTCAGGGGAGACAGTTCTGGAAAAGCCATAGGCATGATCAGCGCGGCCAGGACACCAGCGATCATGCCCCAAAAATAGCCGAAACCATTAAAACGCCACCAGTGCCATTTAAGAATATTTGGAGCCGTGTAACCCCCAAATAATCCGGAAACGATCCATTGAGTGACACTGTTAACAGATTCAGACATGAAGCCGAAGGCAATTCCTACACCAACGATTAGAAAGGAAGCGATATAACTGGCTTTAATGTATACATCCATGGGTGCATCAGGGTTAAAATAGCGTTTGTAGAGGTCGTTGACCAGATAAGCTGCGCCGGCGTTGACCGTAGAATCAAATGTTGACATAAAGGCAGCAAGCATTCCAGCTAAAACAAAACCCACTAATCCAACAGGTAAAAATTCACTGATCACCCAGGGTAATACCAGTTCAAAATCCACACCATCACCAAGAGCTACAAGATCATTGCTAAAAAATACGAGGGCCAGTGTGGTAATACCCACGATCATAAACCAGCGTGGAATCTGGCAAACAGATACAATAGCGCTCATAAGACCTGCTTCACGGGGTGTTTTGGCCGCTAAAATTCTCTGCATATCATACCCCGGTGTTGGGCCCGCTAAACTGATTAAAATACCTTTGAATATCATCATCATGAAAAAGATGGTAAATAGATTCCAGCTATCGGCCATAATCTGGTCATTGGCCGCTGGGATCAAGGCGCTCCAATCAAGATCCAATTCCCAGCCGAAAGCCAGATCCAGCCAGCCATTGGGTATGACAGCATGGAGCGCTTCCGGCGTAACTCTGGTAAAAGCAATAAAGCCAATTACAAACGATACGATGGTTAATAGCGTGAATTGAATCAGATCTGTAAAGACAACACTGTACATACCGCCGAGCACTACATAAATCGTAGAGATGCTCATAAAAGTTATCGCATATAGCTCAGGGGATAAATCAAATGGAAAAAAGACACTGGCAAACTTGCCTATCCCTTGAAATGCATAGGCCAGAAAACCGATCACACTGACCATAGCGAATACCAATACACTTATCCTTGATAGTTCCGCACCCTGGCCATCTCCAAAGCGGGTGGTTATCCATTCAGATCCAGTGAGTACGTTGGAGCGACGGATCCATATGGAAAGGTAGACCATTAGGAATATCTGGTTAAAGGTGGGCCATATCCACGGTATCCAGGCACCCTTTACCCCATATACCAAGAACATTAGTACGAGCCACATGGTCCCGGTAATATCAAACATCGATGAGGAGTTTGACACGCCGAGGATATACCATGGAACTGATCTACCAGCAAGAAAATAAGTGTCGAGGTTCTGGGAAGCGCGCGTGGTTAAGTAAAGCCCGATCGATACGACCGCGATCAGGTATAGAACAACAATTGTTATGTCTAGGGGATGGATGGACATTTATGCAGGCTATTAATACAATATATGAGCATGATAGAATATATTTATTATTATTGCAGCCTCCCCAAATCAACAAGCCAATTTATATTCAATTAATCTAATTTTGTATTTAATATAGTCGGAGTGAAATAAATTAATTCAAGATTTATAGAGAATTTGAATTATTAATGAAGAAGGCAATATTCATCCTAATCATTTTTGGAGGAGTGCTTATGTTGCAACAGTCACAGGAGCAAGGTCCAGGTTTTATTAATGTAAATGGTAAACAATTTATTCGGGATGGCAAACCGTATTACTTCCTGGGTACAAATTTTTGGTACGGCATGAACCTTGGATCCAGTGGGCAAGGCGGTGATAGGGATCGATTGCTGCGTGAACTTGATCATCTAAAAAAAATCGGAGTTAAAAACCTGCGTGTTATGGGGGCCAGCGAAGGCCCGGATACAGAACCATGGCGAATGCGGCCCGCTCTACAGGTAGCGCCTGGAGAATATAATGAAGAAGTGCTGGATGGCCTGGATTTTCTTTTGGCAGAAATGGGCAAGCGGGATATGGTGGCCATCATGTGTATGAATAATTTCTGGCCCTGGTCTGGCGGCATGGCCCAATATGTATCCTGGCAGGACGATTCAGAAATTCCTTACCCGCCTATCTGTGGCGAAGGTGACTGGCAAACCTATCAGGAATACACCGCATCTTTTTATTCCAATGAAAATGCCGTTACTGATTTTTTCAACCATTTACGTTTCACCGTTTTACGAGAGAATCCATATACAGGTACATTATACCGGGATGACCCAACGATCATGGCCTGGCAGCTTGGGAATGAACCGCGCGGTATCAATAATCGCGAAGATTTCACGCAGTGGATCGAAAATACAGCAAAATATATCAAATCGATGGATTCCAACCACTTGGTCACCATTGGCAGTGAAGGCGCCACTGCCCATCCTTCCTCAGGCAATGATTTTTTTGCGGATCACCAAAGCAGTTATATCGATTATACAACTATCCACGTATGGGTACAAAACTGGGGCTGGTTTGACCCCTATGATGAAGTATCACTATCCTCTGCAGTCGAAAAAGCCACTGCTTATATAAATCAACATGAAGTGTTAGCTGAAAAATTGAATAAACCCGTTGTCCTCGAAGAATTCGGTATATCCCGAGATGATAATGACCATGCTGTCACAGCAAGTGTTACACTACGTGATGAATACTACAGTCAAATATTTACTCATATTCTGGATAAAGCAGCAGCCGGGTCGCCGCTGGCAGGGTTGAATTTCTGGGCCTGGGGCGGTGCGGGCCGGCCTCGTGAACCACAAGCTATCTGGTATGTAGGTGATGATTTCACTGGTGACCCTCCCCACGAGCATCAAGGCTGGTATTCGGTGTATAACACTGATTTAACTACGTTGGAAATTATTGGCCGATACACCAGAAAATTTAATTCACTCTAGCAATCGTATATCCTATGATCCATGCATCAGCATACATTCTCATTGGTGGCCAAAGCCAACGCTTTGGATCCCGAAAATGGAAGGTTCAAATTGATGGGAAATCTGTTTTAGATCACCTTTGGGAAAAATGCAGCGATTTTGGCTCGAGGTGGGTGGTTGGTAAGAATCAGCCTATAGACCTGGATAAACCTTTTATCGTAGACAAATTGATTTTGCGGGCGCCATTTAATGGTTTATACACAGCGCTACAACACACTCAAAGTGAATGGAATTTGATACTGTCTTGTGATTTACCTCTGATGACCGAAACAGTAATTGAAAAACTATGGCGAAAAAAACATAAAAATAGTTATGGTGTTATACCCAAAACCAGGAAAGGATTAGAACCCTTAGCGGGGTTTTACAACCGTCGCTTAATGTTATTACTTGATTCCAGACTTGACAATGAAGATTTTAGTTTGCAGAGCTTAATTGAAAATGAAAATTTTACTATAGTCACCATGGACTCGGATAAGGGTGCTTTTTTCAATATGAATACACCGGATGATTATAAAACTGTTGTTTCTTTGAAAACCCGATCCAGTTAAATACGAAAAGATCCAACTAATTACTGTACACAGGCGTAATGTTTATTGCCGTGGATTTAAAACTGGGTGTTTTACTGCGTTCATCAATGACTGTGGATATTAATTTATTTCCTTCGGGGAAAAAGGTCGCTACATTTCCTTCAGCAATATTAAATGACTGTATTTTGACTGCTTCCATTTTTCCTGTTGCACTATGCAGGTCCACTGCATCCCCCTGGCTTAATCCGAGTTTCTGAATGTCAGATGCATTCATCAGCACTACCCAACGTTCATTAATCTTCCGAAAAGTATCAGCTTCCTCATAAACAATGGTATTAAACTGTCCCTCACTGCGGATACTGGTCATTTTGAATTGTCCATTTTTTCCCTTTGCTGGCGGAATCGTTATTCTCTTGAAAATAGCCCTTCCATCTACTGTAGCAAACTCTGGCTTATGAAAGGTCCTATTAGCAATTTGAAATTCCTCCTTCGTTCGATCAATATCCTTAATATTCTCAAATCCCGGAATGATCTGCCCAATTGCATCGCGAATATTGGCGTGTTTCTTGAAGGTCAAAAAATCAATCTTGTTGTTGCCCAGAGTTCCCGCTGCAATATCTGCAATAATATCTATTTCTGATCTAACGTTATTTAGCCTGACGATACCACCATCGCTCATACGCACAAAATTAAACATGGATTCCTGGGTGGTTGGTTGTTTCTCTTCATCCCGTGCTGCTACAGGTAATATGATTGTTTCCTCACCAACACCGAAAAAATGGCTTTGGTTTAAGGTAGTGGTCAGAAAGACCTTAAATGGAACATTGCTTAGGGCTTGCTCAGAATACTGTGCATCCGGTGTAGCAGCATATAGGTTACCGCCCATTAGAAAGGCAAAATCCATCTCACCGTTATAAGCTGATTCAATACATCCCATTGTATCTAAACCATTTGCCTGGGGCACCAAAATTCCCATCTTTTTTTCGAGTTTTTTCAACACAGTATCCTTCAGGGCTGGGGTAACCCCCATAGAACCAACTCCCTGTACATTTGAGTGACCCCTTAGCGGTAGAAGACCGGCATTTTCCTTCCCAACCATACCCCTGAGTAGAGCAAGATTTACAATTGATTCGACATTATCCACCCCATGATCGTGATGCGTGATTCCCATAGCCCAGCTAAAGATAACATTCTCAGCAGATAAATATAGATCAGCAAGGTGGTTGAACTTGGCCCTGTCAATAGCAGACGATGTTGTTATATCTGTCCATGAAGTTTCCATGATATCTTGTGCGTAACCTTGGTACCCTGACGTATGGTCCTCGATGAATGCCATATCAATATTTCCACTTTCGATCAGTACCTTCGCAATACCCTTAAATAATGCAATGTCACCACCTATATTCGGCTGTACGAAATCTGTGGCAATTTCATTATCCCCAAGAAGCATCGATCTCCAATCACTGGGGACGTTAAATCGAACCAGACCGGGCTCTTTTATAGGATTAACAATGATTACTTTACCACCCCGCCTGCGGCAGCGGAGCAGTTCCGTGAGTAAGCGTGGATGATTTGACGATGGATTAGCTCCGATAACCCAAATCATATCCGACTGTCGTAAATCTTCTAAAACAACAGTGGCAGTCCCGCTGCCGATGGTAGCGCTTAGGCCGACCCCGGAAGCCTGGTGGCAATAGTATGAGCAATTGTTGATGTTATTTGTGCCATAGACTCTTACGAATAATTGTAATAGAAATGCTGCCTCATTGGATGATCTGCCGGAACTATAGAAAAATGTTCTCTCTGGATCTGTTTGCTGCAGTGTAGCAAATATCTTTTTCAGGGCTTTGTTCCAGCTAATTGGTATATATTGGTTACTCTCTCTTTTTTTGTACAATGGTGTATTCAGTCGGCCCAATCTTTCCAGTTTTCTCGGAGTGATCTGTTTGAAATCAGCGATAGTGTTATCTTGAAAGAAGGATTCAGGTATCGCTTGCTGAATGTCAGTCAGTTGGGCCTGGATACTTTTCTTGCATATTTCAGGAAAACTGGAGATTTCATTGGTCATCCCGCCTTTTTGCCCGCCCATGCCCAGTGCGCAGGTTTTACAGGTGTTTCTTGAAGTGATGGACCGATAGAAATTCCCAAATCCAACTTTTGAGGCGATCTTTAAGGAATCAGTGATAGAACTAAAACCTGAGACAGCTTTTTTCAAAGTTAGATCACCATGATATTAATTATGTCTATTCCATTATCATTATTAAAAATGAAATCGACTAATATTTAAGAACGTAAATTTTCTGGTTTTATTGGAAGTTTCCGCACGCGTATACCAGTAGCAGCAAAAACTGCATTTGTAACTGCTGGTGCTATAGGAGGCAAGCCTGGCTCTCCGACACCACTTGGTGCTTCAGAGCTATTTATTATATGTACATCAATTTTTGGCATTTGATCCATTCTAAGGACCTCAAATTCGTGGAAATTACTCTGTTTTACCGCTCCATTTTCAATCGTAATCTCTCCATTCAATGTTGCTGATAATCCATATACAATAGATCCCTCCATCTGTGCTTTGATTGTAGTAGGGCTCACCGGCTGACCGCAATCGACTGCACAGACGACCCGGTGAACATGAACAACGCCTTCATTATCAACAGAAACTTCAGCTACCTGAGCCACATAAGTCCCAAACGATGCATGGCAAGAGACACCCTGATAATGGTCCTTTTCAATATCTTTACCCCAGCCTGCTTCTTTAGCTGACAGTTGCAAAACTTTAGTATGACGTGGTGATTTTTTCAGCAGTTGCAGACGATATTGAACAGGATCAACGTTTAGGGTTTGAGCAAGCTCATCAACAAAGCATTCATTTGCATAAGCATTTTGAGAATCATAGACCGAACGCCACCATCCAACCGGGATATTTGTGTTTGCTGACTTGTAATCCACATTAATATTGGGTATTTCATAAGCTACTTCCTTTGCTCCTGCTAGCGCCACTACATCCAACTTATCTTTAAATGGAATTGGGTATTTAAACATTTGTCCGAAAAGTATAGATGGAGCTACGACACTATGAGACCAAGCAATCGTTTGGCCGTCTTTCATAAGGCCTGCTTTTAATACATGCCGGCTGGCTGGACGATAGAAATCGTGTTGCATGTCATCTTCTCGTGTCCAGATTAATTTGACAGGTTTTTTCATGTACATGGAAACCTCAACACCTTCATCAACAAAATCATTAAAAGCGCGCCGGCCGAAGCCTCCACCAAGAAAAGTGACATTGATTTTTACTTTATCAATTGGAAATCCAGTCATTTTACCAACTCGTTTTTGAGCATCCTTCGGTGACTGTGTTGGCGCCCAGACCTGACAATGATCTGACCGGTAGTCTACCACACAATTCATGGGTTCCATGGTTGCATGAGCCTGAAAAGGAACTTCATAAACAGCATCAACGACTGTGTCTGCATTCTTTAAGGCTCTCTTTACATTTCCATCGCTTCTACCCTTAGCGCCTCTTTTCTTACTTCGATTTTTGAAAAACTTATAAATCGAACCACTATCTGGATATTTATTTGATCCTTTATCCCAGGTGATTCTTAAATTTTTTCTTCCCTGCAGAGCTGCCCAGGTGGATAATCCGACAACAGCAATACCGGTTTCAATTTCAAAAATGTCTAATACACCATTTACGTTACGCGCATCTCTATCATCTACGGCTTTTATCTTCCCTCCAAAATATGGACAGCGCTCAATGAACGCATAAACCATATCTGGCAGGTCTACATCCATGGCATATTGGGCAGTGCCATTTACTTTTAGCGGAGTGTCCGTTCTTGGTAGATCTGTCCCAATAATGCGAAACTCATTGGGATCTTTCAGCTTAACACTTTCAGGTATTTCAATACTTGCAGCCTTCCGTGTAAGCTCACCATAGCTGAGCTTTTTTCCCGTTGGTTGATGAGTGATATATCCGCTGTCTGCATTACATTCATTCTTGGCTACTGACCATTCACTGGCAGCCGCTTCAAGTAACATATCTTTAGCCACCGCTCCAGCGTTTCTCAACTTTTCCCAAGATGTTCGTACCGAAGCACTCCCACCTGTGCCCATATCAAATCTTCCAAAGTAATATTCATCTACCGGCGCTTGAACCACCTTCACCTTTGTCCAATCCAGTTCCATTTCCTCAGCTATAATCATAGGCAGAGATGTCCAAACACCCTGTCCCATTTCTGACTCACTGACAGTTAATGTAACCTGGTTATCTGGGTTCACACTCACCCAAATATTTGGAATAAATTCAATGGTGGATTTTGATTCTGCTGCTTGAAGATTATTTTTAAATGGTAAATAAAAACCAATGACTAACCCCGTTCCAGCTGTTGAGATGGTTTTAATAAAATCCCGACGATTGATGAATACTTTATTAGGCATTTTTCATTTCTTTTGCGGCCTTAATGATCCCTTTACGAATACGATTGTAGGTACCGCAACGACAAATATTCATTTTCATGGCAGAATTGATATCATCCTCATCCGGATCCGGGTTTCTGGATAATAATGCAACAGCGGTCATGATCTGACCAGACTGGCAATAACCGCACTGTGGAACATCTTCAGCAACCCAGGCTTTTTGCACCGGATGATTGCCATCTTTTGATAATCCCTCGATAGTTGTGATATCACTTCCTGCAACATTTTCAATGGCAGTGATACAAGAGCGTTTTGCTTCGCCATCGATATGCACGGTGCAGGCACCACAAAGTCCGCGTCCACAGCCATATTTCGTTCCAGTTAGTTTGAGGTTATCACGTAAAACCCAAAGAAGTGGTGTATTACCGTCTACTTTAACCTGCCGTTTTTCCCCATTTATATATATTAAAAAACTAGCCATAATATCAGTTGCAAGTTAAAAGACGGATTAAAGAACAACAATCAATTCTCTAAAGGTAATTACTTTTTTTCTGCTTAGCAGCAGTAGCTGCATTAATTATCATTTTACCTGCGGCAGCTATTTCATCTGCATTATTAAATCTACCCAGGCTAAAGCGTATGGCTGTATGGGCTAGTTCTGTATCATACCCCAATGCTTTAATTACATGAGAAGGTTCCAAGGATGCGCTGGTGCAGGCAGACCCGGTAGAACAGGCAATATTTTTCATATTCATAATCATTGTTTCAGCTTCTATGCCTGGAAAACAAAGATTCAAATTATTCGATAGCCTTTGCTCCCTGCTGCCATTTAAAATAACATCGGTATGTGCGGTCATAATATCATCAATGAGTTGATCGCGATATTGTTTTAGGCGTTTATTTTCAGCATCTCGATCCCGTGAACAAAGTTCAACAGCTTTCCCAAATCCAACGATAAGAGCCACAGGAAGGGTTCCGGATCGAAATCCACGTTCGTGTCCCCCGCCATCCATTTGCAGTTCTAGCTCCACTGGAGGGTTTTTCTTTTTAATGAAAAGTGCACCAATACCTTTCGGCCCATAGATCTTGTGTGCGGTAAATGCTAATAGGTCAATATTAATCTCTTTGGCATCGACCGATATCTTAGCAAATGATTGGGATGCATCAACCAGGAAATAAACACCATGTCGTTTACAAATATCACCAATTTCTCGAACGGGCTGAATTACCCCGATCTCATTATTTGCATGCATGATTGTCACTAAAACAGTATCTTTACGAATTGCATCTTCGATCATCCTCGGATCTATCCGGCCATCCTGTTTGACGGGTAGTTTGGTAATCTCCCAGCCCCGTCTCTCCAATGCTGAGCAAGTATCCAACACAGCATTATGTTCTGTGACCTGTGTTATAATGTGTCTGCCTTTCTCTTTCAATTTCTCGGAGACACCTTTTATAGCAAGATTGATTGATTCCGTGGCACCACTGGTAAATACAATTTCGCTTGCGCTGGTGTTTAACTCTTTGGATATAATTTCCCTGGATTTTTCCACTGCCTCCTTCGCTTCGTGTCCAAAAGAATGATGTGTACTGGCTGCATTACCAAACTTATTATTGAAATAAGGCAGCATGGATTCAAGGACTGCTGGGTCCAAAGGGGTCGTAGCCTGGTTATCCAGATAAATTGGTTTGGACATTACTAAGGAATTAGATGGATTACGCTAGGTATAACTAATCGTTGATTAACCCTCGCCATTGGATTGGTCAGAATTATTCAAGTCGCGCATAGGCTCACCTGTACCACCATTTTTCAACATGATGATTTCAGATAATATACTTAATGCAATCTCTTCTGCCGATTTTGATTTCAAATCCAGACCGGTTGGTGCATGAAATCGTTTAAGGTCAGCTGCAGATATACCGTTTTTCAACAAATATTCAGTAATAATTCCAGTTTTCTTTTTGCTGGCAACAACACCTACATAAGAGATTCCCTTTTTTAAGGCTTCATAGGAAATTTTATCATCATTGCGGTGGTGCGTAGCTAAAATAAAATAATCCACTTTAAAATCAATGTCATCCATTTCCAGCGGTTCGCATATAATTCTTTCTGCTTCAGGATATCGGTCTTTTTCATCTTCTGATGTTTGTACCACTACTTTGAATTTTAATACGTTGGCCAGCTGACATAATACTTCTACAACCCGGCCCATTCCTCTAATTAATAGGGTAGGATTAATCATTTGTGGTTCAACAATTACAGACATATAACCTCCACATGGAATACCCATATCCATTTGATCACTGTCTAGATCAATTTCAACAGTCCTGGGTACTCCATCAATTAAAGTTTCTTTCGCTGTTGCGGCGATTCGATTTTCAATACACCCACCGCCGATATAGCCAACAATTCGCCTACCATTTTCATCAAACAATGCCTTATCGCCTACCTTTCCAGACGATGAGCCATGGACCTTGAAAACAGATGCGATTGCAAATGGCGTTTCTGATGCATCAAGGTCCGTAATTGTTTTAAAGATATTTCTATGTTTTGACATCAAATTCCTACATCTCTCCTAATAATCTAAAATAATCAATCTCATTATCGCAATCAAGGACCACCTCCTGTAAATCAATCGATACACCCACAGCATCATCTGGATATTTTTTTAATACTCTTTTGCAACCGCGATCTCCTGTTGATGCCAATATTTCTTGGAAATACTTTTTGGGAAAAATCACCGGATTCGCCTGACGTCCCTCGTAAATCGGATATATAATATGTTGTCCGCTTTGTGCAATAAACTCATCCATCAACAAGATTAAAGTATCCTTGGATATCATTGGCATATCGCCTAAAACAATCATATTGCCGGCCACATTTTGGGGCAAAGCAGACAGCCCCTCATAAATGGAACTGGCCATACCTGATCGCCAATACGAATTATAAATAATTTCATTAATTACTGTAGGGATTGCTTGTGTCACAAGATCACTTTCAAACCCTGTTACAACTACAACTGGATCGAGTCCTGCAGCCAAAACCGTTTTACAGACATGGCTGATCATTGGTGCTTCATTAATGGGTAGTAGAAGTTTATTATCATCTTCCATTCGGGAAGACTGGCCCGCTGCCAGGATAGTCGCTGAAATTTTCATGCCATTGCCCTGAAAGTTTGTCTTTTATCCAGTTGTTTTAATACGCGGCCCAATTCAATTAAACTATTCAGATTATGAATTGGCAAAAAGTCATCCACATTGGGCAGAATTGTTTGTACGCCCTGTGTCAATGGTTCATAATCCTTATAACCCAGGTTGGGATTCAACCAAATCAAGCGGTGGCAGCTGCGGTGCAACCGTTCTGATTCTTTTTTTAACAGTTCGATATTTCCTGTATCCCAACCGTCGCTGATGATTAGTACCACCGCACCGCCATTGAGTACTCTGCGAGCCCAAGTACGATTAAATGCTTCCAATGTTTCTCCTATTTTTGTACCACCTGACCAATCTTTCACTGAATCATTGGTTAAATCCAGGGCATCATTGATATTCTTTTGCCGTAAATAATGTGTAATCCGAGTTAAACGGGTACCAAAAGTAAATGCCTCAATATGCTTATTGACTGAGTGAATGGTAAAAATGAAATGGAGTAAAATCCGTGTATAATGATCCATTGAACCACTGATATCTGTTAACACTACCAATGGCCTTACTTTTGTTTTTCTTTCTTTCCACTGCAATTCTATAAAATCTTGTGCAGGGAATATATTTTTACGAATCGTACCACGAATATCCAAGCGGTGAGGGGTTCGTCCGGCATGCAAACGACGCAGTTTTCTTTCCCCGAACTCCCATTTCCAGCGACTGATGAATTTTTTTGCTTCTTCCAGTTCTTCTGCGGTATAGGCATCAAAACGTTTTTCCCGTAAAATTTCTTCTGGGCTGTAAAGGAAAACATCAAGTGTTTTATCCTCGCTATCTTCTTTAGCGTTTTTTTCCCTTTCTTTCAAACTTTCCAGCCGCTTATGATAAAGTTCTTTTATTTGGTCTTTCATGCTTTGCAGTTCTGCCTGGGACAAACGGGATTCATATAATTTGCGCAGAATATCAGATACATTTTCGATCCGATCAGGATTGCGCCAGTAAAGATCAAATAATTGATCAAACAAGGGGATGAACTTATGATCCGTAATGAGACAGGCTTTCAGTGCATGGCGAAAGTCTTCTCGATTTAACAGGTCTATTTTCGAACTAGCAGCAATGGCGGTCATAATTTCTCCAGTACCTACACTATAACCAGCCTGACGAAGGAACCGTCCAAATACAGTTATGGCATCATGGAGTTGGGATTGGACTACTGTATTCACAGCAAGTGTATTATACGGAAATCAGATTGGCTTCTGCGAATGCGCGCTGGACCAAGCCATGGGTAGTCTCGTTATCCATTTTTTCAATATCATCCTGGTATTTGAGGAGTGTGCCTAATGTATCGGAGGTTATTTCGGTTGATAGCTCCGTTGTGCCCAGTTTTATCAGCGCATTGGCCCAGTCAATCGTTTCGGCAATACCAGGTAGTTTATAAAAATCCTGCTGGCGTATAGCCTGGACAAAAGCGACGACCTGCTTGCCAAGAGAATCCTGGACATCGGGAATTTTACGTTTGATAATTTCAAACTCTTGCACCGCTGACGGATAACCAATCCAATGGTAAAGGCAGCGCCGCTTCAATGCATCATGGATCTCTCTGGTACGATTAGAAGTGACAACTACCACCGGCGGATTTGTCGCTTTTACAGTTCCGATTTCAGGTATCGAGATTTGAAATTCCGAAAGTACTTCTAGTAAATAGGCCTCGAACTCTTCATCCGCCCGATCTAATTCATCGATCAATAGTACAGGTGGATTATCGCCGCTATAATCAATTGCCTGGTATAGGGGCCGTTTAATCAAAAATTCTGGGCCAAAAATTTCTTTAGAAATGTCATCTTTACTCGTTTGTCCCTCCGCTTCCATCATTCGGATTTGCAAAATCTGCCGCGAATAATTCCACTCATAGATAGCATTATGCACATCCAAACCTTCATAACATTGGAGTCTAATCAGGTCCGTATCTAGAATTTGGGCCAATACTTTACCCACTTCTGTTTTGCCCACACCTGGTTCACCTTCAAGAAAAATGGGTTT
>Ga0207991_1000118_pt1 | contig 53014 bp, 60 predicted proteins | sample ETN07SmetaG_FD_185786 | JGI IMG/M metagenome (GOLD analysis project Ga0207991, IMG submission 185786) | Marine microbial and viral communities from oxygen minimum zone, Eastern Pacific Ocean - ETNP2014F14-07SV275 (SPAdes) (version 2) | ecosystem: Environmental > Aquatic > Marine > Oceanic ...
TAATGATGAATAAGAAGTTTTAATTAAAACTTGACGCTCTGCCAAAACAGGCTTTTCAATTTCTTTAACACTTGTTGTAAATTTTTTATCTTCGATTTTTTCCACTACAAAAGCTTTCATATTTTCCGTCTCGAGTTTTAAATATTTTATTTTAGCTTAGATGATGTATGATTGTAAGCACTTACTTTTTAGTAAGGTACTATACTTTTTGAAACTATACGATTTCAAAGAAAAACAGGGAAAAAACATGAATAAATGCATAAATACAGAATTTGAGAAATGTCCGGTAGAAACCTCCATTGATGTCTTAGCAGGAAAATGGAAAATACTAATACTATGGTATTTATTATCAGAAACAAAAAGATTTAATGAATTAGAAAAACTACTCCCAAGGACCACACAAAAGATGTTAATTCAAAAACTTAGAGAACTAGAAAAGGATGGTGTAGTTCATAGAGAAGTTTATCCGGTTGTGCCTCCAAAAGTTGAATACTCGCTGACATCTTATGGACAAAGCCTAAAGCCGATATTAAAAACGCTTTATTCATGGGGCAAAATACACAAAGAAAAAAAATCTTAATTATTTAGTTGCGGTAATTCGTGACAATATCCAACCTGCTGATGCTATTAAAAACAGGTGTATTGCTGGATTTAAAGCGTTACAAGACTTGTAATGCTATTCACCCAGTAACCCTGACAGCTGTGGGTAACGCGACTGTTACCACTGACAAATACGACATCTACAGACACTACTCTACAATTTCCGAAAGACTGGTTACGGTGATTGTTGGCTCCACTCCCCAGCGATCAAAAACCGCCTCTGGCGAGCGCTTAACCCAGACAGCCTCATGCCTTGTCGAAATTGCTCCAATAACATCGAATGGATTGCTTGAAATAAGCCATGCATCACTTTCAGTGGCGCCAGCCCTTTTGAGGAAATGATAATAAATAGCCGGGTTTGGCTTAAATTACTGTATTTCATCGGCGCTAACAACATCAAGAGAATAGTCCTTGATAGTAGCTTTTGCAAGCAACATAAAAAGGGTCACTTATTAGCTTGTCAAATTAGCAGAAAATTTGCTCAAGCAAATAACCCGGTGTCCAAAAAGAACCACTTGCGCTACACTAAAAGACCTGCAAGACTGAGCAGTGGAAAACAATGGCAAAATTCATTGACGAGTAGTTTTTTAGCATAATTCCAATAAAGGTTACTTGGCGGGTAAGGTCAAAACGTAATCTACACTCAAACCTACCCAGTACTCTAACTCTTCATCAGATTCAAAACCTTCTGGTTCAACATAAACAAACCCAGTTAATGCCTTACCTGTGAAATCCATTTCTCGGACAAAAGACTTATTCAAGGCAGCTTCGTATTGCTGTTTGCCCACACGAACCATAAGCTGATCATCTATCACGCCACAAGCCATATGACCGTGCACCATAAAACCCAAACTGCCAAACATTTTCCTTTCGCTTGAAAACGGAACAGTTTCAAAAACTCCTCTTAAGCGTTCCGCAGCGCCTTCGTCATAAGCCATTTTCATTTTGAAATTAGTCAAACAAGCAACTATCTTAAAGACTTTTGAGTTGTAGAGTTTACTTTTGCTAAATTACTTCAATTTCGATAATATCGGCAATGACAACATCGCAACCATCATTTGCTAGCGTCTCAGCAATCGAGCGACCAATACCACTGGCAGACCGAGTTACAATTGCACATTTTTTCATTTATCACTCCAAAGGGTTGGTCAAATTACTTTAAGTATTACCACTAGCTTTTAAACAGAAGAAAAATTGCTGAAATTATCATTGCAACACCCGCCATTTTATATAACGCTTTTTCAAAATAGGGATTTCCAAGCAATATCTTTGACTGCCTTCCAATGAGTGCATAAAACACTTTTACACCACCAACTGCAACAATCGTGATGGTGAAAATAATCACTAGGTCGACACCAGAAATTCGCGAGAGATCAATAAAAGCAGGAAAAAAACCTAAATAAAAAAGAATGGCCTTTTGATCGACCAATGTCAGAAGTAGACCTCCAAAAAAACTATCTTTTAAAGATTCAGTCTTTGTATATTTTTTTGATAAGTCAGCTCTATCCTTTTTATACAGCCGATAGCCAAACCAACAAAGGTAAAAAGCAGCAAAATATCGGATTAATAAAAATGAGTCACCTAAAATCTCTCCCAAATAAGAAAGACCTAGAAGTGCCACAATAATAAAAATAATATCCCCAGCAACAATACCAGCTGAAGTGCTCACTCCATGCAAGAAACCCGAGGAGATAGAGCGTGAGACCACCATTAAGACACTAGTGCTTGGCATTGCCGAAAGCAATAATAGCGAGATAAATAGCAAAAAAGTTGAATTATAATCCACCGTTTACTCTCTTCCCTCCCAACTAGCTAACAAGTATCACAGGGCTAAACATTATGATGTTATGAGGCGCATATAAGAAATAAATTTAATACTACAGAAAAATTATATTCGAGTTTATATTATTTCCGCTAAGGGCTTAAAAAACACCTGTTAACGAATTTGTTATATTGCCCTTTGGTTAAAAACAATCGGTGAATTTTTGGGTTGTTTTGCCTTCCCTTGTCTAAGTTATGCTTGTGATCAAAACCATGGGTGACTAGCACTTCAGTGCTAAAGCGTTCAATATCAATCTCTAGATTGAAATTTACCTTTTCTGCTATTTTGTTCCATTCGTGCTGATGCATGGATATTCACTTAATTAGTCGTTCAATTATAGCTCAATTAAAATAATCGTCTAACAAAGCTCATTAAATATACAACAAACTAATCAAAATAACGCTTTAGAAAAACGCTTTAAAATAGAATCTATGAATTTCAACGAGCAAATTGAATAATTACACTCTGACCCTAATTATTACTTACATTTAATTTAGTAATCAATTGCTAAAGAATATTGAGGATTATTGTGTAATGACCAGTAGGCATCTTGTAGTTTCTGTGTGACTGGTCCCATAGCCCCGTTGCCAATAATTTTATCATCAATTTTGGTAATTGGTAGAATACCTCCGGCAGTACTTGTAGCAAACACCTCGTTCGCACAGCAAGCATATTCAGGAGCTAAATTGCCCTGGATAACTTTATACCCATAATCTGTTGCTAATTCTATTGCTGTTTTGCGCGTAATTCCCTCGAGAATCCCGCTTGCAGGAGTTATTATCTCTGTGTCTTTTACAGCAAAAATATTGAATCCAGGCCCTTCTGTAATATTTCCCTGTGAGTCAACCACCACAGCTGTTTCTCCACCTCGATCGAAAGCCTCAAATTGCCCCATTACAAAATCAAGCCAATGATAATTTTTAACAGCAGGATCAACAGACTCAACTGGTATTCTTTGCATACTGCTCACAATCAGGTGAAGCCCATTTTGTGATTTCGTTATCCAAACAAAAGGAATTGCAAAGGCGAAAAATTGGTTTGTGCATGTTCTTGGGTCTCGAGAGCCGGGTTTAGGCAAACCTCTAGTTGTAATCATTTCGACATAAGCCTCACGCAACCCACTGGCCTTAACGCAGTTACTCAACACCAGTTTTAATTCTTCGCGTGTGTAAGGAATTGACATGCGTAGCTTTTCCATACTGGAAAAGAATCGCTCCAGGTGATCGTCAAGTCGAAAAAATTTACCATCCCAAACGTGTACAACATCATATGTTGCGTCAGAATGAAGGAAACCCCAATCTAGTAACGAAATCTTTGCTTCAGAAATTGGAACTATCCTAGCATCGACGTAGGCGAAACCTTTTGTAACGTCAGTCATAGTTGTTATCTATATTTATACAGCTAGCCCCTGCATTATGCTTTCTGCGTCCATTCAAAGCTTGACAGCATTGAAAAGAAAGCGGTTTACGCAGAAGAAAAATTCCCCTTTCTCTCCTAACTTTGCCAAATCCGATAACCACATCGCGGCCTCCTCTTCAGTGACAACGCCTTGCTCTTGAGCATAGTGAGCGGCCCATTCAAACATAGCGCCGGAGAAATTATCAGGTGCATAGCTGGTGTTCAAAATGGGGATGGCATCCACACGAATGTCCGTAAATCCTTGGGCTCGCAAGAGTGCTCCCAGTAATACTGGGAGGTTGGGACTTGGGACAGCACAATCCCAAGCAGAGAACATGCGGCGGCTAAGCGCTTCATCTGTGCTGCTGAGAACAACACCACGCCAGTCGGTTTCCAGAACAGCAATACGACCACCTTGCTTAAGTACACGGTGCATCTCTGCAATCCCTTGTGACACTTCGCTCAGGTACAACAAGACTTGAGTACAGGTCACCGCATCAAAAGTCTCTTTCTTCTCCAGCAGTTCTTCCACGCTACCTTGTTTCAAATGGACTTGGGGTAACCCTTGACAACGCTGCGTTGCTAGCTCAAGCATGGCCGGACTGTTGTCAACACCAACTACCCAGCCACCTGAGCCCACCGCCATTGCGAGTTCTTGAGTGAGAAAGCCGGTTCCACAACCCGCATCTAGGACATATTCACCAGAGTGGAGTGCGAGCGCCTCCAGCGTGCGGCTACGCTGTAGCACAATTTCCGGTGCAATGTAACTGCGCTCGATTTCTCTCGCAGCCTTCTCATCATATTCGACCATCCCTAAGCACCGTCCTAGAAAGATTTAACTATTAATTAGATAGCCCAATCATACCTTTAAAGCACACTTTATATCTTGCCAGCAAATAAAAATATAGTTATGACCTCATGAATACAGGTCTGTATGAAGTGATTTAACCGGCTCTTAGTGACTCTCAATATAAGTCACCGCACTGTTAGATTGAGCTTTATCTCGAAAATGCATCAACATAAAGTAACTCTGGTCTCTTTCGTCATCGGTATCCAAAATTGTGTCTTTTTACCGCAGACCAACTGTGCTGTTGCCCTCAACCAATCCCAACTCCTGCATGTGGGTGATATAGCCGATTAATGATTGCTGAAACTCTGCTATTGAATGCTCTGGTTTTAGATCAAAGCAGATAAGCATGTGAAACATTGTTGCGCTACTATTTATTATTAATCACCATTATAACTCTATGACAAAGTTCTTTAAAATGGTGCTTATGAACTTTAACCAACAAATTAGCACTCTAAGAAAAAAGCATTTATTGCGCTCACGCAAAATTAGCGAAAATGCTCAGGGAGTTAAGATGGTTATTGATGGCAAAAAAGTAATCAATTTTTGCTCGAACGATTATCTTTCTCTTGCCAATAACGAGCAAGTTAAAAACGCTTTAATTGATGGCGTTAAGCGATACGGCGTGGGCTCGGGTGCATCTCATCTCGTTAGTGGTCATTCGGACGCTCACAATGAGCTTGAGGAAAATTTGGCAAATTTTACTCGCCAAGAACGTGCATTGCTATTCACATCAGGTTACAGCGCCAATTTGGGTGTTTTTTCAGCACTTCGTGATGAGGTTGACTGGGTATTGCAGGACAAGCTCAATCACGCCTCATTGATTGACGCAAATCGACTTATCGACTTGCCAATTCAGCGCTATTTACACAATAATATCGATTCTCTAGCAAAAAAAGCAGAGAAGCAAAGTGGCCAAGGCCTTATTGTGACCGACAACATCTTTAGTATGGATGGTGATAGGGCAAAAATCAGTGATATTGAAAAAATCGCAAATTTTTCCAACGCTTTTCTGATGCAAGACGATGCCCACGGATTTGGCATTTTTGAGGCTAATATTCCAAAAAATTCAATCTACATGGCCACTTTAGGCAAGGCGGCGGGTGCAATGGGTGCTTTTGTCGCCGGAAATGCCGATTTTATTGATTATTTAGTGCAAAAATCACGACCTTATGTCTATACTACGGCTATTTCGCCCAGTTTGTGCTGCGCCACACTCAAAAGCTTAGAGCTTATTAAATCAGGCGAACAAAAAGCTAAATTATTGGCTAATATCGATTATTTCCGAAATTTTGCAAAATCCATAAATCTTAATTTTGAAGTTTCTGAAAGTGCCATTCAACCAATGATTATTGGCGATAGTGAAACTGCACTAAAACTTAGCAAAAAGCTATTTGATGCTGGTTTTTACGTCAGCGCGATTCGCCCACCAACCGTACCACCAAATACCGCTCGATTGCGTTTTACGCTTTGTGCTAATCACAGCTTCGATCAAATTGAATCACTACTAAATAAGGTGAAAGATGTTATGGCATAAGACCATCGGCAGTGGGCCGGATTTGGTTTTGTTACACGGCTGGGGATTTAGTGCCGATATTTTTGAATCCCTTGTAGAGAGATACAAAGCCGAATACCGCATTACTGTTGTTGACTTGCCTGGCCATGGGCGCAGTGAAGACGTTACAGGAGGGATTGGCGAGTGGTGTAATGCTATCATTCCCTTGCTACCTAAAAACGCCACACTTCTTGGGTCGTCTCTGGGTGGACTCTTGGCAATAAAAATTGCAAGTATGAATTCCATCAAAAACCTTATTTTGGTTGGGGCGTCACCCAGTCTTACCAATCATAAACATTGGCAATACGGTATGGATGTTGAAATATTCAAGCACTTTGCTGAAGATCTTCAAAATAATTACGCCAAGACATTAAAGCGCTTCATTAGTTTACAAACTAAAAATAAAACTCTAATGCGCTCACTTTTTGAGACCATTGAAAAATACCCTCCTTCAAGTAACGCATTAGCCCAGGGCTTGAGTATGTTGCTTGAAACTGATTTTCAACAATTGTTTAAATCACTCAATATGCCAAAATATGCAATACTGGGTGAGCTTGATAAGCTCGTACCTCGTAAAACTGCAACCTGGTACGAAACCAATGGTGCACAGACCACATTATTGCGCACAGGCCACCTACCCTTCTTGGAAGAAGAATTTTCACTACCCGATAATGTGTAACTGATCAGAGCCTCAGAGGCCTGACAATAATTATTGTTTCGGTATAATTTAAGACTTCATTACTCTGAGGGTATTAAATGAGCGCATTAGTGGGTGTTATTATGGGGTCAAAGTCCGATTGGCCGACGATGAAAAATGCCGTTGACATGCTTGAGGCATTTAACGTGCCGTACGAGGTCAAAGTTGTTTCTGCCCACCGCACACCAGACCTTATGTTTGAGTACGCAGAGAGTGCGGAAGAGAGGGGCTTGGAAGTGATTATTGCTGGTGCTGGCGGTTCCGCGCATTTACCTGGCATGGTTGCCGCAAAAACAATTGTTCCTGTTTTGGGCGTTCCCGTGCAGTCACGAGCACTCAGTGGCAAAGATTCATTACTTTCTATTGTGCAAATGCCTGGCGGTATTCCTGTTGGCACACTTGCTATTGGCGATGCGGGTGCAAAAAACGCTGGCATATTGGCTGCGCAAATTGTGGGCAACCACAATGCTGAGATTCGAGCAAAAGTATCGAAATTTCGTTCAGAGCAAACTCAAAATGTTCTGGATAACCCAAACCCTAGAGACTAGCTTATGAAAATTGGCGTCCTAGGTGCTGGTCAATTAGGCAGAATGCTCGCGATTGCAGCTTATCCGCTTGGTCATCAAATGGCATTTACTGCCAATTCTAAAGATGCGCCAGCCGCACCTCTTGGCCGAACCTTTGTCAACAACAACAAACATGATGCAATTAAGCAACTCACCAACGCCTCTGAGGTAATCACTTATGAAAGTGAAAATACCGATGTAGAAATTGTAAAAGAAATTAACAAAACCACCGATGTATATCCAGGGGCAAAATCGCTGTTTACAACGCAGCACCGTGGGCGAGAAAAGGCAATTTTTGTTAAATTAGGCATTCCATGTGCGCCCTATCAAATGGTCAACTCTCTGAGAGATTTGGAAGTAGCAGTTGAGAAGATTGGCTTGCCAGCTATTCTTAAAACAGCAACCGAAGGTTATGATGGGAAAGGGCAATTTGCTATTCGTACCAAAAACCAAATAGAAAAGGCGTGGCAAAGCATGAGTGGCGCTGAAGCAATACTAGAAGGATTTGTTAACTTCAAACGAGAACTGTCTTTGATTGCGGTTCGCGGTCTTGATAATAGCCACAAATATTACCCTTTGGTGGAGAACACGCATCACAACGGCATTTTGCGACTAACAATTTCCCCCGCTGAAAATATCAGTGCTAAAGTGCAAAAACAAGCCGAGCATTATATGCAAACATTGCTCGATGAGATGGGTCATGTCGGCGTGCTAACGATTGAGCTATTTGAAACAAGCAACGGCCTTGTTGTCAATGAAATGGCGCCGCGAGTGCATAATTCAGGACATTGGAGCATTGAAGGGGCTCGCACCTCGCAGTTCGAAAATCATGTAAGGGCTATTACTAACTCCCCCTTGGGAGAGACAGACTGTCTACAGCAATATTGTGCTATGATTAATATTATCGGTAAACACGGCCCAGTTAATAAAGTGCTTGAGCTAAGCAATACACATCTACACTTGTACGGAAAAACCGAGCGCAAGGGACGTAAATTGGGTCACATTACTATTACTGCCAATACGCTTAACGAATTCAAAACCACATTGAGTGCCCTTGAGGCATTTATGCCTTAGCAGATAAGCTTTCCTCAAAACGATCAGCCAAATCGCTTTCATATTCATAAGCCTCTAACTCACTCACTTCGACACCCGCTAAAAACTGGTGCACATGAATCATCTCGTGGCAGAAAGTAATGATAAATTGACGCTCAGTTAGGCTGGATTCTATTTCAATAAAAAACTTGCTATCGCCTTCATAATCTGTCCACGCCATTGCACCTTCAACGCTGTGAATGTTGAGGTCAATAACCGGTTTCTTGGTGTCTGGGAATAAATCCTCACAGCAAAAATTGAATAACTGCTGTGAGAGAGTTTTTTGATTTTTACTGCCGCCTTGTACGTAGAGCATATCAGCGATAAATTGTTAACGAGATCTTTGCACAAACCATATCAAATCCAAAATGGTTTATGTAAAAGCCCCACTTAAGCGAAGCGCTTCTCTAAATAATTGATTATGGCATCAGATTCGTAGACCCAAGATACTTCATCTTCGCCTTCAATCTTAAGGCAAGGGACTTTAATCTTGCCGCCCATTAGCTGCAGCTCTTCTCTAAATTCCCCAGCTTGTGCGTTGCGAGTTTCAATTGCAAGGTTGAGTCGCTTCATCGCACGACGTGTTTTAATGCAAAACGGACACGCATAAAACTGATAAAGCTTTAACGCCGCCGTTTGTTGATTAACATCAGCCTGAACATCGTTAGTGCGCTTTAATCTTGAGGGACTGAAAATCCAATCAATCAAAATGATTAGCCGGCCCAGACCCTCACGCAATGCTTTGAGCATAAGTCTCATAGGTTTGCTTTATATGCTGTTAATGTGTTTTCAAGCAAAGTTGCAATCGTCATTGGACCAACACCGCCTGGGACCGGAGTAATCCCAGCAGCTTTTTCTTTAATCGCATCAAAATCAACATCGCCACACAATGTGCCGTCATCCAATCTATTGATTCCCACATCGATCACGATTGCGCCGTCTTTAATCCAGTCAGCTTTAACAAACTTCGGAATACCCACGCCCGCGACAACAATATCAGCTTGTCTAACTTTGGCTGCCACGTCTTGTGTTTTTGAATTACAAATAGTGACCGTGCCTCGTGCGTTTAACAACTCCATAGCCATCGGACGACCAACAATATTTGACGCACCAATTACCACACAGTCCTTACCCATCACATCAACACCCGCTGATGCCAACATAGTCATCACACCTTGTGGCGTGCAAGGACGCAAGTAAGGCTTATTCTGCATTAGCTTGCCAATGTTTTCACTGCAAAAACCATCAACATCTTTCAGTGGTGAGATGCGCTCTAAGACTTTGTTTGAATCAATATGTTTCGGCAATGGTAATTGCACTAAGATGCCATCAATATTTGGGTTGTCGTTTAGACGATCCACTTCATCCAATAACTCTTTTTCTGTAATATTTTCAGATTTCTTAATTTTGTCTGAATAAAAACCAGCTTCAATACACGCCAGTTCTTTGTTGCGAACATAAACACGTGACGCAGGATCTTCACCAACTAGGATAACGGCTAAGCCTGGCGGGCGATCGAGTGTTTTTACTTCATCAGCAATTCTATTTCTTAATTCTTTGGCAATTTTTTTGCCATCAATGATGTTATCCATTTTTAAATTCCTTTATAACTTTATCTAAATCGTATTTTGTGTCAACGCCTATGCCAGTTGGGCCGCAAGCTGGGGCAACGTGAATGTCAAAACCCTCGTTCAATATTGTTAGTTGTTCTAGTTTTTCAGCCTCTTCAAGGCGCGAACTACTCAACCGTGCATATTGGCTTAAAAAACCAGCACGATATGCATAGATACCAATGTGACGATAACAAAGCCCTAAGTCCAATTCTTGAGGGTTTCGAAACGCAGGAATCGGTGATCTTGAGAAGTACATCGCTTTGCCGCGCGTATTATATACAACTTTAACGCAATTTGGATCAAAGTAGAGGTCTTCTGACTCTATCTGTTCGCACAATGTAGCCATATCCATGTTACTTTCATTAAGGTTTTTTGCTACTTGATCAATCACTTTTGGGCTTAACATCGGCTCATCGCCTTGCACATTAACGATAATCTCATCATCTGCAAAGCCAAGTAATTCCATCGCCTCAGCAATCCTAGAAGTGCCCGAGGTATGGCTGTCGCTTGTCAAACAAACTTCAGCGCCAAAAGTCTTGGCTACATCGCTTATCTTTTGGTCATCTGTGGCAATAATGACGCGCTTCGACGTGCTCAATATTGCATTTGAATAAGTGCGCTCAATCAAGGTTTTTCCATGAATGTTTTTGAGTAGCTTCCCCGGTAAACGGGCGGAATCATATCTGGCAGGAATGATAACGGAAAAGTCCATTACGCCTTAGTCTGTAGCTCCCGAGCCTCTTCAACAAGAAGAACGGGGATACCGTCTTGAATAGGGTAAGCCAGCTGGTTTTTTTCGCAAATAAGTTCATCACCCACTTGCTCCAATGGGCCATTGCATTTTGGGCAAACAAGCATAGCCAACAAAGCTTTATCGATCATAGTTTAGACTCCAATTGCTGATAAAAATCAACACTTAATTCGGCGTTGACCGCCAAATACCACATCTGACTGGTTGCAAAAGACTTACATTTTACACAATCCTTAGAAGTCATTAAGATCGGATACCCTTCGTCAAAATTCAAATCCTTATCGGAGAATGGATGGTGATCTGAAAAAGGTTTTTGAACAACATCAATACCCAACCCCTCCAGAATGGCGAAAAATCGTTTAGGTTTGGCAATGCCAGCAACACCATAACAACGAGTCGCTTTGAAGCCATCTAAGGATTTTTCTTCTCCTGTAACAACATTAATGAACTTCTTCGCCACAAGATGACTCGAGACCTTGGCGTCATCACCTCCACCATGATTGATGACAATATCAACCGACGACAATCGAGAAGGTAATTCTCTAAGAGGGCCAGCGGGAAGTAGTAAACCATTGCCTAGTTCATCAACAGTGTCAACAACGGCTACTTCAACTTTTCTCCCCATGGCGTAATGTTGCAAGCCATCATCACTAATAATGATATCAACCAAATTATGCTCGGTTAAATACTGCACCGCCAATGAGCGCCTTCTTGCCACCACAACATTTGCCTTGGTCTCACTGGCAATAAGCGCAGGCTCATCGCCACATTCAGATGGCTTGGTAGAATCCGTTACCAACAGAGTGTCTTGCCTATACACCCCGCCATAACCTCTAGAAACAACGCCCACTCGCTTGCCTTGTTCTGCAAAATGATGACAAAGTGCAATAACAATCGGTGTTTTCCCGCTGCCACCAACGGTAATATTGCCCACCACAACAACAGGAATTGTTGAATAATAAACTCTCAATACGCCTAATTTATAGCAATAAAACCTTAGTCGGCTAACAATAAAAAAGACAACGGACAAAGGTAATAGAAGAAGGTTTGTTAAACTCACTTTGTTAAGATCAACAATCCTTGAAAAGTTAAACATATTCCACTCTTTAATCACCAAATAATGATGAATTATGACAAAATATTGCCACCATGAGTATTGAATTTCAAATTTCCAATCAATATTTACGATCCAATCGTAAAAAAGGCTTTGTTTCTTTTATTTCAGGCGTCTCGATGATTGGCCTCATTTTAGCGGTAATGGCTCTTATTACCGTATTATCGGTTATGAATGGCTTTCATGGGGAGCTGAGAAACCGTGTTTTAGACGCTATTTCTCATGGCTACATTACTGGCAACAATCAGACACTGTCTAACTGGGAGCAACTGCGTAAGACCATTAATGAACAACCTCATATTGTCGCCTCATCACCCTATGTTGAGAAATTCGCCCTAATGACCTCAAGAAGCGCCTCACAAGGTGTTAGCGTTAGAGGAATTGTAAGCGAATTAGAGCTTGAAACGTCGAAACTATTAAGCGATATTAAATACGGTGAGCTATTACTCTCAGATGACATAAAATCAACCCTGATTGGTATTGGACTGGCAAACTCATTGGGTGTTGGCATTGGTAATTCGATAAGTCTCATTGCACCCAGTAAAAACGATATCGGTATGCTTATTCCAAAAACCGAACAGTTTAAGATTGTCGGTATATTTAACGCCGGCCTAAATGAATACAACAACGCCCTAGCTTTTATTCACTTAAATCATGCGCAAGCATTATTTAGTATGGATAAGCGAGTCTCGGCTATTCGACTGAAAGTAGATGATATTTTTAAAGCTGATAAAATCAGTGCTGAAGTTGTGGCCGTTCTCGGTAAAGAAGATTATATTGCCGTCGACTGGATGCAGCAAAAGCGTAACTTCATACGCGCACTCAATCTTGAAAAACAAATGATAGCGATTATATTGTCGCTCATTATTGCAGTTGCAGCCTTTAATATTGTGTCGATGATGGTAATGGTGGTGACGGACAAAAAGTCCGATATTGCTATTCTAAGGACAATCGGCATGACACCTAGGCGAATTGTAAAAATTTTCTTCTATCAAGCTGTTAGCATTGGACTGATAGGTATTTTCATCGGTGTGGTTTTGGGGTTGTTACTGGCAAGCAATATTGAAGTTGTTATTTCGACTATTGAGTCGATTTTGGGTTTTCAATTTTTTCCCACAGATGTTTTTTATATTAACCGCTTCCCATCTGAAATAAAAATAAACGACGTCATAAATGTTACCGTTGGCTCATTTATACTCGTGCTCATCGCTGCAATCTACCCTGCAAGACGTGCAGGCAAAATACAAATATCTGAGGTGCTTCGATATGAGTAAGCTGATTGAGTGTCGTAACCTTGGTTTTTCTTACGGGGATGATGACGGCAAAACTCTGGTGCTGAGTAATATCGATTTTTCAATGAAACCTGGAGAATCAGTAGCGATTATAGGTCAGTCTGGTTGTGGCAAATCCACTTTTCTCAACTTGATTGCAGGTCTTGATACGCCAACCTCAGGCGACGTGTTGATTAGTGACACCAATCTCTACTCACTTAATGAAAACTCGAGGACAAAGCTTCGAGCCAACACCTTTGGTTTTGTTTACCAGTTCCACCATTTGCTTCGTGATTTTAGCGCTCTAGATAATGTCGCCCTGCCTCTGCTTATTAGAGGTGATGATAAAAAAGAAGCCTTAGAAAATGCAGAACACCTACTAAAGAAAATTGGCATTGAGCATCGCCTAAACCACAAACCGAGTGAACTTTCAGGCGGCGAGCGCCAAAGAGTAGCCATTGCCAGAGCGATGATCACTAAGCCAGCTTGCCTTATTGCAGATGAACCTACAGGTAACCTTGACGCACATAGCGCCTCTGAAGCGTTGTCTTTATTGTTAAAGCTAAAGGAAGAAGAGCACTCCTCTATATTGATTGTGACTCATGATCAAGCGATTGCCAACAAAATGGACAGAATATTGACTCTGAGTAATCAAACCCTTAAATGAAACTCAAATGCAACTCAACCATTTAGAACTTAGCTATTCGCCTGAACAAGATCGCCTGATTTTGCGTATTGGCACAACCACGGATGAAATTATTCAACTTTTTTTTACCAGACGATTTATCTTTGTTTTTTGGCCAGTTTTACAACAAGCAATTGGTGCTCTGGAGAGTGAATATATTTCTGAAGCAGCTTCAGATAAGTCCAAAAGCAAGTTGTCTGGCACTGGCGCTATCAGCAGCCATGGTGACAAATCTTTTGTGCCAAGCGAAGACCTACTAACGGGTGAAGAGGCTGTGTTAATCACAAGCTTTGGTCTTAATTACAAGAGTGAGGGGATTACAGAATTTAGATTTACTGATATTGACGGGATAGTTGTGACGCTTAATTTAAATCGAGGCCTTATTAACAGCTTATCCGACCTTATTGAACAAATTCTTCCGAAAATTGAATGGGGTATGGATCTTGACGAGCTAGAAGTTCAAGCGCCCAATGAGGACGATAGAGTTATTCACTAAAACCCAAAGAAATCAGTCTATTTCTGACTTACCCTTTGTTTTCTTATAAGCATCTTTTCGCTTTAAGAAAAGCAGTTAACAAGAGTTTTTAAGTGAGCTTAAGCCAAGAATTTAATCATGATACCTGCAGCAATGGCGGAGCCAATAACACCAGCAACATTCGGACCCATCGCGTGCATCAACAAGAAGTTGTGCGGATTGGATTCAAGACCCACTTTATTTGACACCCTAGCGGCCATCGGTACAGCAGAAACTCCTGCAGAACCAATCAATGGATTGACCTTATGCTTACCAAACAAATTCATCAGCTTTGCCATTAATAGGCCACACATTGTGCCAATGGCAAACGCCACTAAACCCAAAAGCAAGATACCCAAAGTATCAAGTTTAAGGAATTGCTCGGCCATCAGTTTCGAACCAACTGCCAAGCCAAGGAAGATGGTAACAATATTAATCAAAGCATTTTGCGTGGTGTCACTAAGACGATCAACTACACCCGACTCTTTCATCAAGTTACCGAAGGCGAACATACCCAGTAACGGCGCCGCATCTGGCAACAGCAAAGCCACTGCAATTAATAGCAGTAGTGGAAAAACAATTTTCTCTGTTTTTGACACTTCACGCAATTGCACCATTTCGATTTGACGCTCTTTTTCTGTAGTGAAGAGTCTCATGATTGGCGGCTGAATTAATGGCACTAACGCCATATAAGAATACGAAGCGACCGCAATAGCGCCCAACAGCTCGGGTGCAAGCATTGTGGCCACGTAAATCGAGGTCGGTCCATCGGCACCACCGATAATACCAATGGCAGCGGCCTGTTTAAGGCTAAAATCAAAAATACCAAGTGTGGTTAATCCAATAGCACCTAATAGTGTTGCAAAAATACCGAATTGCGCAGCAGCACCCAATAATAATGTTTTAGGGTTGGCAAGCAAAGGCCCGAAATCGGTCAATGCACCTATACCCATAAAAATAATCAACGGGAATGCGCCCGACTCAATACCCACTGTGTAAAACAAATGGAGAATACCATTACCTTCAGCCAGTCCAGCTCCAGGAATATTACTTAAAAGCGCGCCAAAACCAATCGGCAACAGCAACAGGGGTTCGAATTTTTTCACAATTGCTAAATAAATAAGCAAGATGCCGACCAACATCATCAAGCCTTGACCTGGGGTCATTTGATACAAACCTGAGCCCACCCAAAGTAAGTTTAACTGTTCCATAGGTCTACGCTAGTGATAACAATGCTTGACCAACAGTGACCGAGTCACCCTCTTTAACACTGACATTAGCAACCGTGCCAGAGCGCGCTGCTTTAATTTCAGTTTCCATTTTCATCGCTTCTAAGATAATCAAAGTATCGCCTTCATTAATCTGCTGATTAGGACTGACCAATACTTTCCAGATAGTGCCCGATAGTGGCGCGTTGACATCTTCAGCATCACCAATTGGAGCTGCTGAAGGCGCCCCCGCTACTGGAGCACTTGACGCTGACTGAGCTGATGCGCTCTGCATGGAAGTGATATCACCACCGGCAGAAACCTGAACTACATAAGAATTGCCTTTAAACGATATCGTGTAAACACCGTCTTCTTTAGCTGGCGCAGATGCAGCACTTGGCGCTTGTGGTGCCGGCTCAAAGAAATCCGGGTTGTTACGATTTTCTAAAAACTGAATGCCCACTTGTGGGAATAAAGCATAAGTCAGCAGGTCATCAATTTTGTCAGCTGCCAATTGGATACCTTTTTCGGCAACAACTTCATCAAATTGCGCCTCAAGAATGTCAAGCTCTGGGTCGATATTGTCCGCTGGGCGACAAGTGATTGCCTTCGCACCGCCAAGAACTTTGGTTTGTAATTCAGCATTAACTGGCGCAGGTGATGCACCGTATTCGCCTTTTAAGATACCCATAGACTCTTTGGTAATTGTCTTATAACGCTCACCAGTTAAGATGTTTAGTACCGCTTGGGTGCCAACAATTTGTGATGTTGGTGTCACTAACGGAATAAAACCAAGATCTTCACGTACACGTGGAATCTCTAACAACACCTCGTCCATTTTATCAATGGCGTTTTGCTCTCTTAGTTGGCTTTCCATGTTGGTCAACATACCGCCAGGCACTTGCGAAAGAAGGATACGAGAATCAACACCCTTAAGAGAGCCTTCAAATTTCGCATACTTGGCACGTACTGGTCTAAAGTAAGCATCAATCTCTTCTAATTTCTCTAAATCAAGTCCGGTTTTGCGTGGGCCGTGATCTAGAATCGAAACCACAGAGTTTGTTGCTGAGTGGCCATAAGTCATACTCATTGAGCCAATCGCTGTATCGACACGATCAATACCTGCTTCGATTGATTTAAGAATGGTAGCCGTTGAAAGACCTGTTGTTGCATGAGCGTGCAGTTGGATTGGAATATCAATCGCAGCTTTTAATTTAGTGACAAGATCAAAGGCAACGTAAGGCTGCAGAAGACCTGCCATATCCTTAATGCATAGCGAGTCAGCACCCATGTCTTCAATTTTCTTCGCCATCTCAATCCATAACTCAGTCGTATGCACTGGGCTGACTGTGTATGAAATCGTACCTTGAGCATGTTGTTCTACTTTACGCGTTTGATCAATGGCTGTTTCCAAGTTGCGCATATCATTCATCGCATCAAAAATACGGAAAACACCAACGCCATTCTCAGCACAGCGGTCAATAAACTTACGCACCACGTCATCGCCATAATGACGATAGCCCAATAAGTTCTGGCCTCTAAGCAACATTTGCTGAGGCGTATTAGGCATAACTTTTTTAATCTCTCGGATTCTGTCCCAAGGATCTTCACCCAAATAACGAATGCACGAATCAAAAGTTGCACCACCCCAAGACTCCATTGACCAATAACCAATCTTATCCAATTTATCGGCAATTGGCAGCATGTCATCAATTCTCATGCGCGTTGCAAAAAGTGATTGATGCCCATCCCTAAGAACAAGTTCAGTGATTCCTACCGGTTTAGTATTTACTTTAGATGACATAAAATTAAGCTCTAGTGTGCATTTTGATGGCTTTTTCGATGATAGACTTGGTGTCTTCATCAAGCACATTAACTGATTGAATTGGCGCCACTCCAGCGCTAGTTAAATTAGGCTGAATTTTTTGAACAAGTGCAGACATCATGCTTGTTAACACAACCATTAATGTCAAAAACAAAAAAACAAATCCCATGCCAAAGAAAGTCAAGGTTATTGCATCTGCTAAGAGATTGTCCATTTTCGCTTCTCCTAATAAATTAAGGTACCGTTGGACGGTACTACACTTTTTATATATATTGTTGATTTAACAGGGAAAATAAATTTAATGTAATCCACTGGTTCCGTTGTCTATCGCGTTTCGGTTTTAAATTCAACCCTAAACATGTATTAATAGCGACAACATTATAATATGTCGTTGCCTATTAATCAAACTAGAAGTTTCAAAATACGAATTATTAAATACCTGCATTTATCCTGGCCTCTTTCTTAGCCCTGTAAATCCGTGAATTCGTGTCCGTTTTCATTTTTTTCTGATTTTTGTACTGTAAATTGTACTGTAAATGGATCTGAATTATATGGAATTTAACCGAATAAGAACGAACAAGATTGAACACTCAAAATGGCTGAAACATAGCTGTGGGTAGGATAAAAGCGAATAAAAAAGGACGCCCTAGGACGTCTTCGTAAAAAATTAATGGTACCGCTGGACGGACTTGAACCGTCACTCCCGTAAAGGAACCGGATTTTGAATCCGACGTGTCTACCAATTCCACCACAGCGGCAAAGGTTAGGCTTATTTGTGCCTAAATGTAATTCTACCTTTGGTTAAGTCATACGGTGTCATTTCGACAGTCACTTTATCACCTGGTAAAATGCGAATATAATGCTTACGAATTTTACCAGAGATGTGCGCAAGCACACTGTGCCCGTTTTCCAATTCAACAGTAAAAGTTGTGTTCGGTAGCTTCTCTTTAACCACACCCTCTAATTCAATGTAATCACTCTTTGACATACGTTGTTATATCTCACTATTCACAAAAAACCAGAGGCGATTATACCTTACAAGTTAATTCTCATCGCAATTAGTTAATTGACCATTTGAAAGACTGCGAATGTTTGATTATAAGTTTTGCCCTGCAAGAACGCATGCTGGACTTGTTGAGTGGCCATTGCTATTCCAGCAATTCAGCTTGCCTAATAAACGCCTGAATATAATCAACACCTTGGTCATCGTCGCGAAGGCCTAGATAAATGCTTTTGCTGATACCAGCTCTACCTAGACGTACTGCTTGAACCGCCAATTTGTCAGCGTATTCATTCACTAGCCAATGTGGTAGTGCAGCCACACCTCGCCCAGCTGCAACGAGTTGTAGCATGATGTCGGTCGCCTCGATACTTTTGTGCTTTTTTGGTCTACAGTGTGCAGGGCTTAAGAATTGGCTGTATATATCAAGTCGCTCCATATCAACAGGATAACTATATAGCACCTCCTCTAAAAGATCTTTTGGTTCAACTTGTGTTTTTTTGGCCAAAATATGTTGTTTACTAACAACCAACACCTGCTCATAATCCAGTACCGGTTTGAATGTCACCCCTGCTTGATGAATCGGGTCTGGTGTGACCAAAACGTCGATGTCATAATTAAGCAATGCTTTCATGCCGCCAAATTGAAATTGTTGCTTTACATCGATATCTACCTCAGGGTAACGTTCAATAAATGGTGTTACCACTTTTAATAACCATTGGTAACAAGGGTGACATTCCATACCAATACGAATTACGCCCTTTTCCCCTCTGGCAAAACGTTCAATCACCTGGTCGGCATATTCTAGCTGTGGTAGCAAGCGATTTGCCACAGATAACAAATAGCTTCCCGCTTGTGTTAGGCGTATGGAACGCCCTTCTTTATTCCACAACTTGACAGCCGAGCGTTGCTCAAGTTTTTTGATAGCATGGGTTAAAGCGGATTGCGTCAGATGCAGGCTTTCTGCAGCCGCTGTTAGCGAGCCATTGCGCTCGATTTCACGCAAAATAGAGAGATGGGAGCGTTCAATCATAATTAGAGATCTATACTATGAATATTATTAATAATTAAATGAAATAATACCATTATTATTCATTAAATGTTCTCATTATAATGACCACCTAATCAACAACACTATGAAGAAAAATGGCTGGTTTTTTAGGGGGGAAACTCTTGAAAGACATCCCAGAACGCCCGACACCATGAATATTAGCTACGAATTTTTTCCCGCAAGAACCGAACAAGGCAAGAAAAATCTACAAGAAACCCTTGCAAAGCTGGATACAACCAATCCAGATTTTTATTCAGTCACTTTTGGGGCGCTTGGTTCAGCTCAAGACGCTACTTTTGACACAATTAACCAACTAAGTGTTGCAACTCCTGTTACCGTTGCGCCACACTTGACTTGTGTTGGTTCTGATAAAGCGCAAATGACAAAGCTGCTTGACGAGTATGTTCGTCTTGGAGTTAGTCGTGTAGTTGTTCTTAGAGGCGATATCCCGCCCGCTATCCGAGATATTGGTGAATTCCATTACGCCAGTGAATTGGTTGAATTCATCAAAAACAAGCACGATAATCGGTTCACCATTGACGTAGCCGCCTACCCAGAAAAACACCCGCAATCAAAAACAGTAGCAACCGATATCGAATATTTTGTCAACAAGGTCAAGTCCGGTGCTGATAGCGCCATCACCCAATATTTTTACAATATAGACGCGTATTTTAGATTTGTCGATGAAGCGCAACAACTCGGCGCAGACATTACTATCGTGCCGGGTATTATGCCAATTACTAACTATGAGCAATTAGTGCGCTTTTCTAAAATTTGTGATGCCGATATTCCAGCTTGGATTCTTAATCGACTTGAAATGTATAGGGACGATATCAATAGTCTTAAAGCATTTGGCTTGGAGGTTGTTAGTGAGATGTGTCACCAAATGAGGAACAGAGGCGTTAATGACTTCCACTTCTACACGATGAATAGAAGTGAACCAACACTTTCAATTGTAAATAATATTGCATAGATCCTTGTTAGGTAATTATCTCTCTTTGTGCTTTCCACCCTTTATTCTATTAACTCTTGCGTGCCATCGTAAAGACTCAAACCAAACGCCTCAAGCAGATGTTATGCAATAGTAGTACGCAAAAAAAAACCGCTTGATTTAGCGGAGAGATAAAAATTGTTAGAAGCTTTATTTAGTGAAAAACGCGTTTTGAATGCACCCAACCTTGTAGCTTTTGCAAATCTTGTTGCTTTGTAGGTTGTGCTGCTTGCTCTAATGCGGCCAAACGTTCGTTTAACTCATTAAAGACTAAGGTGTAATGTTTGTTTTTTTGTGTCTCTTGATAGAGCTTTGATTTTAATGTTGCAATGACGGAGACAAAGTCTTCATCGTTACTGGCACTTGGTCGTTGCTCTACTTCGCGCATCTTTCCATGAGCATTTTGCATACGATCTAAGTGATAGGTTGGCTCAGAGTACGGGTTCTTAAAAGCCAAATTGGTAGGATTAGATGGTATCACTTGAGCGGGAACATTAAGCGCTTGCAAAGAGCCACTACTGGCACGTTGTTGAATGGTAAAGCCACTTACTCCTAAAAGGCGGGCCACCCATGAAATACCAAATCTAATCATTTAAACAACTCTCCTTGAGGACGACACATTACCCAAAGACAAGGTGAATGTCAAACAAAAACACTACTTTTTAGCTTATTTTACCACTTAATAGTTCATTAAGAATCTCTTTGTCCCCAAGACCTGGGGCAATGTGAACTTTTTCAAATCCCAAAGACTGTGCAAAGGTTTTTATCCGCTCACTAATGACAATAAGTGGGTATTGTTTGAGTCGTTTAAGGTAATTTGGATTAATAGACTCCACAAGAGAAAGTGTGTTTGACAAAGTTTGATTGCTGTTGGCTAAAATAACACAATCATCACCTAACATAAAGCGCTCAATGGATTGCTGGTGAAGCTCAGTTATACCCAATACTCGCCGCACATAAACTTCTAGGTAATCTACTTGGTTGGAAGACTCTAATTCGTTTTTCAACGTTTCGACACCACCCTTTCCTCTAACAATCAAAACTCTTTTATTAATAATTGATTGACATTCGTCTAACTCTAACAATGCCTCACTTGAGGCGTTTTTTTTAGGGTGTGCATCTACCTGTATGCCAACGGCCATTAATTTATCAGCCGTTGTTGGTCCTACGGCAAATATTTTTTGATCTCTTGCCAACAACTGAGGCAAGTACTCGTGTGCATAAATAACAGCATTCACACTAATAAAAATGATGACGTCATAGGATGCACTGGGAAGCTTTGGCATCAACTTTTTAATCTCAAAAGCAGGAAAAAGTGCGTAATCAAGACCCGCTTCTTTGAGTAATATTTGTAATTTGTCAACCTGCGCCAAAGGGCGCGTGACTAAAATCATTCGCTATTGACCAATGCTGAGATACTCTGCATATGATTAAGGCTGTCACCCGCAGTAGAGGCGCAAATAATTGTTGCTCTTGGTAAGCCTGCCATTGTCGAGAGTAGTTCTTGCGAAATAGACTCCAACTCAGTTAAATCAGATAATAGCAGCACTGGCGTGTTTGTGTAGTATATGGTTTGACCCAGCACTTTGCACTGGTTTAAGGTGCTTTTAAGTGTCACCAAAGATTGCAAGCAAACTTTATGACTCTCTATCAATTTTAAAGAAGCTGGCTTGGGCTGACTCGTCACATGACACCACAGAGTATAGTTTTCCTGGTATTCCTGCAAACTTGCAAGCAATTGCTTTAGTTGGGCTGCATCATTTAATACACTCTCCTCAACAACCAATACAAGCTCAAAGTAATCGCCAAGGTCATCGTGAATTGCCTCAAAGATATGCTCCAAGTCTTCGTCAGTATCAACGGCAAGTGCAAGCGCCTTAAACAGGCTTGAATAATGATCAAAACGCCAATCTTCAGGCAAGTCATCTGGATAAAAATCATCGCCAAATTCAAGACCCACTCTGCCAATTAAAAACTCTGTTTTAGTCATTCTATGTTGTATGCCTTTATAATAGCCTAATTCTAATTCACCTTAAGGCCAAACCCCTAAAATGTTCGAGTCGATTATAGCCCTTGTGTCAGGCTTTGTATTACTTATTTGGAGCGCTGATGAATTCACCAACAATGGCGCTAAAATTGCCAATATTTTCAAGATTTCACCCCTTATTATTGGCCTGCTCATTTTTGGCTTTGGCACTTCTGCACCAGAAATGTTGGTTTCAGGATTAGCGGCTTACGAAGGCCACCCAGAGTTGAGTATTGGCAACGCCTTTGGTTCTAATATTTTTAATATAGCCTTAGTGTTGGGCATTACAACAATCATTCTTCCTATCAAAGTAAAGCAAGACATTCTGAAAAAAGAATGGCTTTACTTAATGGCGTCCACACTCGTTGCTGGCATCCTGATTTGGGATGGTCATTTAAGTATTGCGGACGGTTTAATTCTTTTGGGCTTGCTGGCTGTGTTTTTAATTTACACTTTTGTTGCCTCTAAAGCAGGCGACCACCAAGAGTTTGACAATCTTGCCATTGAAGTTAAACAAGATCAAGCAAAAAAGGTTTGGTTAATGCTTACTATCTCTTTTGTGGTATTGCTCGTTAGTGCTAAGCTTGTGGTATGGGGTGGAACCGAGCTTGCTGCCTTGTTCGGCGTCTCTGACTTGCTCATCGGTTTGACGGTGGTAGCGCTCGGTACAAGTCTGCCAGAATTGGCAGTCTCTATTAGCAGTGCTTTGAAAAAACAACATGAAATGGTTGTGGGCAATATCATTGGCTCCAATTTATTTAACACGGTGGGTGTCCTCGCAATTCCGAGCCTTATTCTTCCTTTTGATGTACCAATGGAAGTCATCAATCGGGACTATCCATTTATGATTGGCCTGACGATACTACTGTTTGCTTTTTCCTATAAGTTTAAGAAAGAAGGGGTTATTAGTCGCTTAGAAGGTGTGTTACTGCTCGTCGTACTTGCTATCTACCTATACATCTTAATTTGGACTTAGCTGTTAAAAACTTAGGCGAAACACAAGCACTGGCTACAAGCTTGGCCAAGTGCTGCTCGTCTTTACAAGACCTATTTGTGATTTACTTAATTGGTGATTTGGGCACCGGAAAAACAACGCTTGCTCAAAGTTTTATTCAATTTTTTGGCTTTGATCGGGTGAAAAGCCCCACTTATTCATTGGTAGAGAGCTATCAGAATGAGTTAGCAAACATTCACCACTTTGATTGCTACCGACTCAGTGACCCCGAAGAGCTTGACTATATTGGTATTCGTGAATACCTTAGCCCAGGTAGTATTCAGCTCATCGAGTGGCCAGAGCTTGGCAAAGGAGTAATTGCAAAAGCCGATATTTCTATCAACTTAAAAGGTGATCATGACGAAAGGCAAATCAACATCCAAGGCCATAGCGATATCGGCAAAAAGGTAATTGAGTGCGCTATTTCATAGGCCTTGTTTTATCACTTGTCATGACGTCAGCCTTTGCTGAGGAGAAAACGACGCTTTTTGATTTTCGCTATTGGACAGCACCCAACCACACTCGAATTGTTGTTGATACAGAAGAAAATACTTTATTTAGCGTGAGCGCAAAAGACAATTATGTTTTATTAAGTGTTGAGAGTGCCGAAGTGCTGCCACAAACATTTTCTCACTTATTTTTCGAAGACGAGCGTATTAAAAGAACTCAAATCAAGCGGAGTGGTGATGACATACGACTCATTTTTTACACCAATAATGTGTTTAAAGTTAAGCACTACACCCTTGCTCCTAACAAAAAATATAAGTATCATCGGCTGGTTATTGATTTGATTGACCTCCTGCCAAAAACAGCTCTTACAGATACTGCAATTGAGCAATACGATGCGCCACGCAAAGTTGTAATAGTTGATGCTGGTCACGGTGGTGAAGATCCAGGCGCCTTAGGCAAGAATGGTTCGCGTGAAAAAGACGTCAATCTTGCCATCGCAAAAAAACTGGTAGACACCATCAATCAAAGCGGTGATATTACGGCCATACTTACTCGAAGTGGCGATTACTACATTCCCCTTACCGAGCGTATAACCATTGGTTTGAGGAAAAAAGCGACAATGTTTATCTCAATCCATGCAGATGCGGTTGAGAGCTCTAGCGCTAAAGGCGCATCAATTTACAGTCTGTCTGAGAAAGGCGAGACAAGTAAACTGGCTAAACAACTGGAGCAGTCTGAAAACTCCGTCGATCAATTTGGCGGTGTTGAAAAGGTTATTGATAACGACCAATTCTTAAAAACAATCCTGACTGATTTTTCCCGGAAAGACCGCGACATCCAATCACAACAATTGGCAACTACCATTCTAAAACAAATAAGCGCTATTGGCCCAGTGCATAAAAAGACCCCCCAAAAAGCCAATTTCGTTGTACTGAAGTCTCCCGCTATCCCTTCTGTATTGGTAGAAACTGCTTTCATTTCTAATCCAGAACAAGAAACGCGACTCAATAATTGGAGAGAGCAACAAAAAATTGCCGATGCTATTTTCCAAGGTATTAAGGATTACTACTCAGCAGTTGAGGCGTCATTATAGAGCTCTACCTCTTCCTGAGAATGATCTTCACTTAGAACCAATGCCTCGCTGACAAGCTGATGCACGCTGACCACCATGAACGGGTCAAAATCATAAAACGGTAAGACTTTTGTAAACTGCGATTTACATATGGCACAAAGCGCTGCCAAAGTATTCACACCACTCTTTTCTTCACTCTGTTTTAGCGCCTGCATTCTAGGAAACGCACCTTTGACGCGCAATTCCAACAAATCATCGGCCAACAAACCGCCACCGCCACCGCAACAAAAAGTTGATGCTTTGATCGTGTTTTCAGCCATGTCAACAAAGTGATTACAAACCGCTTTAATCACTTCTCTTGGTAAGATAAATTGACCATTTTCAATGCCCCCCATATTACTACCACGGGCTACATTGCATGAATCATGAAAGGTAACGGTACGATGGTCGTTCTTAGTTTTATCGAATGTCAATTGTCCTTTTTCGATTAAATCGTAAGTGTATTCAATAATATGTTGAGGTTGTGGGTAGTTTTGGTCCAACTGGTTTTGAAGTTGTAGTGCATATTCATCACTTGCACCGCCACCAATACCAGTCAGTGTATTCCAAAAACTGTAAGCAACACGCCAAGCGTGGCCGCACTCACCAACAATAATTCGCTTAACGCCCAAATCAAGTGCCGCTTTTCGAATGCGTAGCGCACCCTCGCGCATAATATCGTAATTACCGATAAACATGCCGAAATTCGCCCCTTCAGAGGCATAAGAACTCAATGTCCACGATGCGCCCGACTGATGAAAAACTTTAGCGTAGCCAATCAAACCGTCAATATGGGGCTCAGCAAAAAAATCGGCCGATGGTGTTATTAATAATATATCAGCACCTTCTCTATCAAGTGGCAGCTTAACCACCACGCCAGTATCCTCTTCGATTTCTTTCTCAAGATCAAGCAAAGTGTCGCGTAGGGCCGGCTCTGGCATGCCTAGGTTATTGCCAATTTTTTTGACCTTGCCTAAGATTTGATTACAATACTTTTGCCCAACGCCAATAACATTCATTACCTCACGGGCGGCCATTGTTATCTCTGCAGTATCAATCCCATAAGGACAATAAACCGAGCAACGTCGACACTCTGAACACTGATGAAAATAGTTGTACCAGTCATCAAGCATATCCTCATCAAGTTCTTTTGCGCCAACCAATTTAGGAAAGTGTTTGCCTGCAAAAGTAAAGTGGCGCCGATAAACGCTGCGAAACAAATCTTGCCTCGCCACAGGCATATTTTTAGGATCGCCTGTACCAAGGAAATAGTGACATTTATCGGTGCAAGCACCACATTTCACACAAGCATCTAAAAACACAGGAATGGAGCGATATTTGCTTATCGTTTCACCCATTTTTTCAATTGCGACTTGTTGCCAATTGTCAACCTTTTCACCGGGAAAGCCAAGAGATTTTTGCATATCAGCATTGGCTTTAAACGGCCCATCACCACTCATAGCATCACTCTTCAATGCGGGTGTTTTCAGGTAGGTTTCTAATTTTGGTATGTCAAATTTTGCCATGATTATCCACCTTTGCTATTTTTCTCTTTTTCTTGAGCCCAGCTCGAAATATGGCGTTTTTTCCTCGCATCATCTGTTTGATTAAGAGTTGGCGAGAAAAATACCCCCGGCGCATGCAACATTTTTGAAATAGGAAAGATTGCAATTAGTATAAACACCATAAAGATATGCGCCATAAAAACACCTTCGCTTGGTAATTCAGACCAATCAAGAGTAATCAACCCTTCAGTAAAACTGTAAACCATGCCCATATCGGGATAAAAATGGGCAAAAGTCATTAGCGCACCTGTGACTGCGATCGCAATTAAAAGCAACAGCAGTAGATAATCTGAAGGAGAGGAAATGTAGCGCACTCGATCAACAAAAAAACGTCTTACCAATAAGCCCGACAAACCAAATATGAGTGGAAAAGCCGCGTACTTCAAAGGTTCGGCTTGACGCAATAGTTCGGGTGTTTCACCTGGCCAAAAATAAGGCAAATGGCGAATAAAAAGCAACACCAAGGCCCAGTGAAACAACCAGCCAAACAACCAAGTCCATTTGCTGGCTCTGAACAAACTGGAAAACAATAAAACCTCTCGCGTCATTCTAAGGATGACGCCTAATTTCGTCAATGGTGCTGGGGCAGTAGGAATTTTGAGTGGTACTGGCGTACTTGCGTACTGAATCACTTTTAGCGTCACACCCACCAGACACAGCGATACTGCTAGGTAGAAAAAGACAATAAATAAAATGCTCATTAGTGACATAAAGTGTAACCCTAGGCAAAGGACAGCATTATGTCGTTTGCCAAATTAGCGTGCCAAGGCCATTAAACACAACCCGTTGGCTTTGGTAGACCTGCAAATCGACAACCTTGTTTTGCAGGACCGTAAGGAAATAACGAATACAAATAGCGAGAATTACCCTTATCGTTGCCGAGTTTTTTGGCAATTGCTTTGGTTAAAATGCGAACGGCTGGGGCGAAATCGTATTCTTCAAAATAACCTTTTAAGAAGTTAATCACCTCCCAGTGTTCAAGGGTGAGCTCAATATCATCTTCCGCTGCCATTGCCAGCGCAATTTCCTTGCTCCAGTCCTCTATGTTTAATAGATAGCCCTCTTCATCTACTTCAGCGCCAAGTATTGCAGCCATTGTCTCTTAGTTCTCTTTGTTGATTAATAAATGGTTAATAAATGGTTAATAAACATAATGCGCAAGACACGCGCAAAACGCCATCGTCCATAACGATTGATTTTACTGATGTGGCGCTTGCGGGGGAGATAAATTACAGCGCAAAAATAAGGGGTTAAAGTTGACTAATTTGCTAGGTAGGCATCAACGCTTTTGGCAACACCACGACCTTCATTAATCGCCCAAACTACAAGTGACTGGCCTCGTCGACAGTCACCTGCGGTAAAAATACCCTCTTTTGAGGATTGATACACACCGTGTTCGGCTTTATAGTTGCCTCGCCCATCGAGCTCAATTGCGGCATCGTCGCTGAGGTAGTGCTCAGGAGATAAAAATCCCATTGAAAGCAATACCAATTGCGCGTCCCAAGTTTTCTCAGTACCAGCAATTTCTTTCAGTTGGCCATTTTCAAAAGTCACGTTAATGGTATTGATACCACTAACGTCACCGTTTCCATCCTTAACAAATGATTTGGTCAGCAGTTGGTAATGTCTTGGGTCTTTGCCAAAAACTACGGCAGCTTCCTCGTGGCCATAATCCACACGATAAACCACCGGCCACTCTGGCCAAGGATTTTGGTCTGCTCTGACAGTGGGCGGTTGACTCATCAATTCAAAATTAACAATCGATTTTGCGCCCTGTCTGAGTGACGTACCAATACAATCCGTACCTGTGTCACCACCACCAATAACAATCACATCTTTGCCCTTTGCAGAAAACTCACCCTCATCGGTGTGGCCGTGGTCAAGAAAACTCTTGTAATTTGCCGTTAAGTAACTCATTGCCGGGTAAATACCCTTTGCATCACGGTTATCCGCTGGCAAATCACGCGCTTTGGTTGCCCCTGTCGTCAACACGACAGCATCAAATTGCTCCTGTAATTCAGACATGCTAATACCCTTGCCAATATCGGTACTGGTGATAAATTCAATTCCTTCAGCTCTGAGTAGGTCAACACGACGATTAACCACGTCTTTGCCTAATTTCATATTAGGGATGCCGTACATCAGCAAACCACCGATTCGATCACTACGCTCATAAACCTTTACTGTGTGACCCATCTGATTTAGCTCATCAGCAGCGGCAAGACCTGCAGGACCTGAGCCGACCACTGCAACTGTTTTACCTGAACGGCTGGTCACCTCTCTAGGAACAATCCAACCCTCTTCAAAGCCTCTATCAACAATTGCTTGTTCAATGTTTTTAATGGTTACCGCGGGATTGGTAATAGCCAAAACACATGAACCTTCGCAAGGTGCTGGGCAAACTCGCCCAGTAAACTCTGGAAAATTATTTGTTTTGTGCAAGCGATCAAGCGCTTCACGCCATTGATCGATGTAAATCAGGTGATTCCATTCTGGAATGAGGTTATCAACTGGGCAGCCATCGGCAGACTGACAAAAAGGCACACCACAATCCATGCATCGTGCACCCTGTTGTTGGAGGTGGTCAATGTCATGGACGCCGGAGAAAATTTCATCATAGTCGTTTATACGAACTTCTACAGCGCGATAAGATTCCACTTCACGGTCAAAATCTATAAAACCCGTTACCTTACCCATTAATACTTTTTAATATTTCGCACAGCCATTGATTATGCCACAATCTCAAGCATTACTTGGTGTAATACTTCACTATAAGGAAGCAACAATCATAATATGAAAGTATGATTTTAATGAAAATTTACATATTTTCAGGCTGTGCTTTAATAAAAGCAGGAAGTTGGTTGCACCTCTTCGCAATCTCAACAATCTTAGGATAGGTCGATAAATTACAATCAAAGCGATAAGCATTATAAACCTGAGGTACTAAGCAAATATCGGCTAGACTAACCTTGTTTCTATGACAATAGTCACCTGTTTCACTCTCTTGCAGACGGTGCTCTAAAGCATCAAAGCCAACTTTAATCCAATGCTTATACCAGGTCATTTTTGATTCTTTATCCACTGACAATTCATCCTCTAAATAATTAAGCACACGCAAGTTATCAAGTGGATGTATATCACAGCCTATGAGTTGCGCTAGTGATCGAATGCGTGCTCTGCTAAAGGCTTTCTCAGACATTATCGATGGCTCAGGTTGCAGCTCCTCCAAATACTCGCAAATTGCTAGCGATTGCGTTAAGATAATATCACCCCTCTCCTCATTCTTGACAACTAGGGTTGGCACTAAGCCTTGAGGGTTTAACGCTCTGTACTCATTAGAGGCCTCTTCAGACTCAAGCAAATTAATACTTTTACTTTGATAAGCCAGCCCTTTTAAATTGAGTGTTATACGCACCCGGTAAGCAGCCGACGATCGATGATAATCGAATAAAGTGAGTGTGGCTTGTTGGTTATTAGTCATTAGTTATTTGCTGGCAATAAAGTACCAATCACCTCACCAAAACCAATGCGTGGTCGCTGGTTATCAATCGCTTCACACCAGCCTTTCATTATTATTGTATCGCCATCCTCTAAAAACGTTCGAGTCTCGCCATTATCTAGTGTAATTGGGTTTTTCCCGCCACTGGTAAGTTCAATAAGAGCACCGGCTTCGCTAATATCAGGGCCTGACTGCGTGCCACTGCCTAGCAAGTCACCCGATTGCATATTACAACCACCCACGCTGTGATGAGCAAGCATTTGTGATACCGTCCAATAAGCATGTTTAAAGTTACTTCTCGATAATCTCTGTGGTGCATCACCATTATCGCGCATTGTTTGCGTCTCGATGAGCACTTCCAACTCAACATCAAAACCACCTTGTGCCCTGTTGCTCTCTGACTCCAAATATGCCACAGGTTGAGGATGACCCTCTTCACGATGCCACGGCGCTCGATAGGGCGCTAAAGCCTCTGTGGTGATAATCCAAGGGGATATGGTTGTGGCAAAGTTTTTTGATAAAAAAGGCCCTAGAGGTTGATACTCCCAAGCTTGAATGTCTCTTGCTGACCAATCGTTCAGCAGGCACAAACCAAATACATGATTATCAGACTCATCGATTGAGATCTGCGTACCAAGTTCATTACCTTTACCGACGAAAATACCCACTTCTAATTCATAATCCAGACGCTTGCTAGGACCAAGGGTTGGCACATCAGCATCGGGTACTTTAGTTTGGCCTACGGGTCTGGCAAATGTTTGACCAGAAACATCGATAGACGAGCTCCTGCCATGATAACCAATTGGCAGCCATTGGTAATTGGGTAGCAGTGGATTGTCCGGTCTAAACAATTTACCAATGTTGGTGGCATGATGAATCGAGGTGTAAAAATCGGTATAGTCGCCAATTTGTGCTGGCAGTTTATACTCAACTTCAGATTGTAAGATTAAGCAGCTTGAGATTTGCCTCTCTAGCGCACTGCCTTTTGTCAAGCCATCTGACAAAACCAATCTAAGCTTTGACCAAGCATCAACGCCCATTGACATAAATTTGTTTAAGCTGCTTTGACTGCAAGCTTTAAGACTTTTTTGCATTGACGTATTAAACAGCTTGCACTTCTCCAGCTGCGCAAGATCAACAATCGCGTCACCAATAGCAACGCCAGCTCGATAACTCTCTTTGCTGTCTTTGCGTTTAAACACAGCAAAAGGTAAGTTTTGAATGGGGAAATCAGCATGGCCGTTAGCTGAGCTTAACCAGCTTTGTCGATTAACATCGTGGGTAGAGTTTAAGTTTGTATTTTGTATCATAATTTCTTTTATTATTTAGGGTTTTTTAGCATCGAAGTGGCTTTTAAGGCCTTGCCATACTTGGTGATAATCTTTTTGTCTTAAGGGACTATTAAGGGCTTTTTTGCTGACTGAGTAAGTGAGATTACTCTCAAACATAAACGCCATCGTCTTATCAAGATACTCTGGCTCTAAATCTTTATTACTGGCCTTCTCAAAAGTCTTTACATCGGGGCCGTGCAGGCTCATGGTGTTGTGCAAGCTAGCACCACCCGGTACAAAGCCCTCGGCTTTGGCATCATAGACACCTTCAATCAAGCCCATAAACTCGCTCATGATATTGCGATGAAACCATGGTGGACGGAAGGTACTCTCAGCCACCATCCAACGGGGTGGGAAGATAACAAAGTCACAATTAGCCACACCCAGTCTCGAGGAAGGTGAAGTCAGCACGCTAAAGATAGAAGGATCGCAGTGATCAAAGCTAACGCTGTTAATGGTGTTAAAGCGTGTTAAATCGTATTTATAAGGGGCGTAGTTACCATGCCATGCAACCACATTAAAAGGCGAGTGATCTAAGGTTGTTTGCCACAAATGACCACCAAACTTATTAACCAAATTAAACTCACCTAAAATATCTTCATAGTTCGCAACTGGCGTTAAAAAATCTCTAGCATTGGCCAGGCCGTTGGCGCCAATAGGCCCTAGATTAGGAAGCTCAAAAGGCGCACCGTAGTTCTCACAAACATAGCCTCTAGCAAATGCCTCTGACCCTTCCAACTTCACCCGGAACTTTAAACCTCTAGGGATGACACAGATTTCTTTGGGGGCAAGGTCAAGCACACCCATCTCTGTGGCGATATAAAGTGTGCCTTGTTGCGGCACAATCAACATCTCACCGTCAGAATTATAGAAGTAACCACCCATATCGCTATTAGCAACATAGCTATAAATACCGACACCAACTTGCGAAGTTACAGAGCCGTTGCCACAAATAGCAAAAAGACCTTCGATAAAATCCGTTTTCTCCGATGGATCGTTTTGCGGTTCCCATCGCATTTGGTTGGGGTTAGTCACCACGTCAGCTGCAAGCAAGGATAGATTCGGATGATCTAAAGGCACAAAGTCAGACGCAATGACACTCGGGCGAATACGATATAACCAGCTGCGTTTATTATGTTCTCTTGGCGCGGTAAAAGCACTGCCAGAGAACTGCTCAGCGTAGAGACCGTAAGCGCATTTTTGCGGCGAGTTACGCCCAATAGGCAGAGCGCCAGCTAGGGCCTCGGTTTCGAAGTGATTGGCAAAACCACTTTGATATTTTCTATCGTCTGTTTGCAAACTCATGTTAAATCCCTTGCTAATTTGATCGGTCAATTTTAGATGACGCCGCGTTCTTTTTGATCTTGTTCAATTGAATCAAACAATGCCTGGAAATTGCCTTCGCCAAAACCTTCATTACCTTTACGCTGAATGATTTCAAAGAACAGTGGCCCAATGACGGTATCGGTAAAAATTTGTAATAACTTATCCTCTTCTCCAACCTTGTCAATTGCCTCGCCATCAATTAAGATTTGGTTCTTTCTCAAACGAGACACATCTTCACCATGATTTGGTAGGCGCATATCAATGCCATCAAAATAGGAATCTGGTGTTGACATAAAACTCATGCCATCAGCTCTAAGCGATTCAACTGTTTGATAAATATCATCACTTCCAAGTGCAATATGCTGAATACCTTCACCATTGTGAATAGCCAAATACTCCGCAATTTGACTCTTATCATCAGACGATTCATTAATAGGGATGCGAATCTTTCCACAAGGACTGGTCAACGCACGAGACTTCAAGCCTGTCAACTTACCCTTAATATCAAAATAGCGAATCTCCCTAAAATTAAATAAATCGCTGTAAAAATTAGCCCATTTATCCATATTACCACGTTCCACATTGTGCGTCAGATGATCAATATAAGTCAAACCCTGACCAACAGGATGTTGATCAACGCCCTCAATAGGAACAAAATCAATGTCATAAATATTAATGGCTTTATACCGATCCACTAAATATAAAAGCGAGCCACCAATACCCAGAATTGCGGGGATTTGCAATTCCATCGGGCCAGCGCCAGAAGGAATAATCTCAACACCTTTTTTCTTTAATTCATTAACAGCAAAGTTTGCATCTTCTACACGAAATGCCATTGCATTAGCACTAGGACCATGCGTCGAATAAAACTCGTGACCTTGACCTTTGGCTTCATTGTTAAGGATAAAGTTAATATCGCCTTGGCGATAAAGAGTGACATTTTTGCTTCTGTGTTTGGCAATTGCCACAAAACCAAGCTGAATAAACAACTCTGCCAATTGTTCGGGCTTGTTTGATGCATATTCAACAAATTCAAAGCCATCTGTTTTTAGTAGATTTTCCCAAGTTTTAATCATTGTTTTTCTCCTAATAATCTTAATAATTTGTTAATTCATTACAAAGAGAGGTTCTTCCATGCCCATCTCTTGTGCCGATTTGATCGCCAACTTTACCTCGGACAAGGTCAAGTCAAACAACTGGTCAAACGATTCGATAACATAGTAAATCGGCTGATAAATATCAATGCGATAAGGCGTCCTTAAAACCTCAAGTAAATCGAATTCCTTAATAATTGGTTTGTTGCTTAAAGCGTGCTGAAGTTCGCCAATAGAGGACACTAAACCCGCACCATAAGCGCGATTGCCGTTGGCTGTTTGGATCAAGCCAAACTCAACAGTGAACCAATATAATCTTGCCAACATGACTCTTTCCTCATTTGTTGCGCCCACCCCTGCCAAACCATAGGTATGGGTAAAGTGCGCAAACTGAGGGTCGGTTAATAACGGCGTGTGGCCAAACACTTCATGAAAAATATCAGGCTCTTGTAGGTAATCCAGCTCCTCGCGACTTCTTATAAAGCTAGCAACAGGAAATGTCTTATTAGCCAGCAAATTAAAAAATCGATCAAAACTAATCAATGCTGGAACCGCTGTTACCGTCCAATCAGAAATTTGCTGTATTTTTTTGCTCACTTCGTCGCACTGCGGGATACGACTGCTTGGAAACGACATCTGCTCGAGTGCATTGATATAGGAGTCACATGCAGTATTCTTAAGCGCAGGCGTTTGTCGCTCAATTAAAGTCTGCCAAACCCTATGCTCTGACTCTGTGTAATGTATCTTGCCAAAGTCATCGGGCGTTTTTGCAAGGTAATTTGTCCTCTTCATGTCAATAGGTGTTATTTGTATTGTATTATTGTAATAAATAAGCAGAGAAGAGTGTATGCATATTGAGCTTATTTTCCACTATATATGCAGTTTATCTGCTCATTTTATTTATTGTATGCAGTTATTTATGCATATATCACTAAATAGTGTATAATCGATTTCTTATGAAAACACCAGAATCTCAATTGGACGAGTTTGACATTAGACTGCTCAATGCTCTTCAGAAAAATTCACGCCTTACCAGTATCGAGCTTTCTCAAGTTGTCCATTTATCACCAACACAATGCCAAAGACGCCTAAAAAAGCTTGAAGAGTCTGGCGTTATATCCAGTTACTCTGCGATTCTTAACCGAGAAAAAGTAGGATTTGAGATTATTGCCATTATCAATGTCTCGCTGGGCAAGCACACTCATTTCCCAGGTGAAGACTTTAAAGCACTGGTTAACGCCCACCCCGAAGTACTCGAATGCTGGACAATGATTGGTGAGTACGACTTTATGCTTAAAGTTGTGGCTAAAAACCTAAATGACTTAACAAACTTTATGATGAAAGAATTATTAGACATGCCAATTGTTGCCAATATTCGCTCTAATATTCTGCTTCAGCAAATCAAGCTTACAACCGCCCTGCCGTTGTAGTTCCCTTTTCTCTAAATATATCCCCTAGCGCGTCTTGTGCGTTGCAAAGATACTCTGTATAATTGTCGTTTTTTTCCAATTCAATAGGCAGCAACGTGAATTTAATCGATCAAATTGAAAGCGAGCAACTAAGAACAGATATTCCTGAGTTTTCTCCAGGTGACACAGTTGTCGTACAAGTAAAAGTTCGCGAGGGCAGCCGTGAAAGACTTCAGGCTTTTGAAGGTGTTGTTATCGCTAAGAAAAACCGTGGAATTGGTTCAGCATTTACAGTGAGAAAAATCTCTCATGGCGAAGGCGTTGAAAGAGTTTTTCAAACACACTCTTCTTTGATTGACAGCGTGACTGTTAAACGCAGCGGTAAAGTACGTAAAGCAAAACTTTACTACTTACGCGGTCTTACTGGTAAAGCAGCTCGTATTACCGAGAAGCTTAAAAAGAAATAAGCCGAACCTTATTTTAAAAATGCCAGTTTTTACTGGCATTTTTTTTTGCCTGACATTCATACAATAAGACCTTTGCATAAATCATTTGAAAATGTCTCACACTAAAGTAGAATAACTGCTTATGAACGAGGCATTAATCGAGCAATTTATTGATCACTACTGGCTCAGCTCTGGTGCCAGTCAAAACACCCTATCAGCTTACCGTTCCGATCTAAATATCTTCCAAAAATGGCTTGATGTAAAGGCATTCTCATCGGTTAATTCAAAATGCATACAAGATTATTTTGACGATAGGCAAAAAAAGAAAATGAGCCCTTCAACACAAGCGCGCATCCTTACCTGTATGCGACTATTCTTCCACTATCTTCACGATAATAATCTGATTGACGCCAATCCAACAACTGAGTTATCTCATCCCAAACAAGAGCAGAAATTACCGGTTTTTTTAAACATTGAGGAAGTTGAAAGGCTTTTAGATACCCCAGATAATGCCACAACATTCGGCAAACGCGATAAAGCCATGCTTGAGCTTTTGTATTCATGCGGTCTCAGGGTTTCTGAGCTCATCAACCTTAGTTATCACAATATTCATATTCGAGACGAATACATTCGCATTCATGGCAAAGGCAACAAAGAAAGAATGCTGCCAATGGGCGAGATAGCCATTGATTATTTAACAACTTATGAACAAGAAGCAAGACCTCTGCTGCTCAAAAATGGTCAGTGTGATAGTTTTTTCCTCTCCAACCGTGGCAAAGCCATGTCTCGGCAAAATTTCTTCTATATCATCAAATCTTACGCCATGCAAGCAGGTATCGATAAGCCTCTCTCACCGCATTCCTTACGCCACGCTTTTGCTACTCATCTTGTGCAAAAAGGTGCTGACCTACGTTCAGTGCAACTAATGCTTGGACACAGTGACATTTCCAGCACACAGCTCTACACTCACATTCAAAACGCACAGCTCAAAGCGCAGCATGCTAAGCATCATCCAAGAGGGTAGTTTTTTATTATTAAAAACCCCTTTCGAAAATCGAAGATTGATGAGAAAGTGAGATTCTAATAGTCTTACCCAAAATATTGGAAAAAATCGAAATGACCTGAAAAATCATCTCTGAAAAGAGCTTTTCCTGTGAATAAATGGATATTTATGGTAAAAAATAGTTGTTTTTTACGATTTTATTGACTTTTAAGCATGTAATGTCGATTTTTAACAACAAAATTTAGAAATTTCGGAAAAAATAAAAATGAGGAAGAAAATGGCTAATAAATGGCTAAATTGTTATTTTCTATTAACATTAACCACTTAGTTCGATATTAAAGCGAGTCTTTTGTTTGCCGTTTTCATCAAAATTATTAGGATTAAGCCAAGTTTGATAAGCATTTTTGATTCTTGGCCAATCCTTATCAATAATGGCGTACCAAGCGGTATCGCGGTTGCGTCCTTTATACATCGTTGCTTGTCTAAATAACCCCTCATAAATAAAACCAAACCGCTCTGCAGCTTTTTTCGATAGCGCGTTTAGGGTATCACATTTCCATTCGTAGCGCCTGTAACCCAACTCATCAAATACACGAGCCATCATTAAATACATGGCTTCTGTCGCTATGGGCGTTTTTTGCATTTTTGGTGAAAAATGAATATGACCTACTTCGATAACACCAACAGCTGGGGTAATTCGAAGATAGCTAGCCATGCCAACAATGGCATCATTGCTTTGATTGATAACAACGTAAAAAAGTGGATCATCTCCCAAGCAGGCTTGTTCAAGCCAGTCAGTAAAACTTGCCAAATCCTCAAACGGGCCATAGGGCAAGTATGTCCAATTATGATTGTTGCTGTCTTCTGCAAAAGCCGTAAAGAGGCCTTGGGCGTGATTATTAATATCAACAGACTCTAGTCTGCAATAATGGCCTTGTATTACAGCTTTCGAGGGTAAATGACATGCTTGCCAATGATCTATGTCTAAGCCTATCGATTGGCCCAATTGATTTTTTTGGCTTTCACTTATCATAAGTTGACTCCATTAATGCGCTAGCGGTAGGTTAATAGCAGTTGCGCCATAACAAAAAACATTGGAAGAGCAATTAGGGAAACAACCGACCAAAAAATGATATAAGCCTTAGGGCTGACTTTGAATGGTTCCCCTGAAAACGGCGATTCTGACTCTGATGGCGTTTCACCCTCTCTAAGAACTTTAGGGAAAAGAAAGCGATTCTCCCAGAACTCCCAATACAAGATCAAGCCAATCATTGCCAAAATTAGGGTTGCTGACTGAGGCTTTGCAAAATACGCCTCAAAATAAAATACAAAAATTAGCACGCTACAAACCGATGACAGTATTTGTCCCGGAATGTAATAAGAAGGTCTTGTTTTATAAAGCGTCAGCGCAAAAGCGCAGCTCAGACCAATCATTACACAATATGCTATTGCCCAGAATGGCATGTCAATAAGCTAGTAGAGACCTTTGCATTAATCATTTTAAAATTTGCTGAGTGATAAAAATGAGAAAAAAATGTGTAAAAATTTGAAATTATTAGCACTAGCTATTGATAAGAAATTTTCTGCATTTTTTAGCATTTTAAGCCTCAGCCCTTCGGGATAGGGTATTTTGTTCATTTTTCTACGTTAATTTTTTTCGCAGGACAACAAGTAGAGCTTTAAAAAATATGCCTTGTAAAACTAAAAAAATACCACTATCAAATCTAAAATGATTAACGCAAAGGCCTCTAATAATTACAGTAAATTTTTGCCGTCAAAAACAACGACTTCCATGTTATCTGTATCAATGTCATCTATACAGCCAAGATTAACGCGAAAATGCCCGGGCATACGTAGAGTTTCATTAAACGGGTTAATACCACAGGTCTTGCAGAAGTAATGCTTGGCCACCTTGGTATCAAACTGGTACAAACTGAGAGCACCACTTTTTGCCTCAATTTCTAACTCATCAGCAGCAACGGTAAACGGCGACATAAGGATGCCTTTACGTTTGCATATTGAGCAATTACAACGTAATCCTTTATCAATTGACTCTTGTTCAAACGAAAAACTGACTGCACCACAATGGCAACTTCCTTGATATTTTTTCATCTAAATAACCCTCCATCGCCTAATCTATAGGCATTTGATAAGTAACAAAATCTATTGTGGACGAAATCTTATCATACAGTGCTCGTGCTCGATGATTATCCGCTGCCGTTATCCAGCGAATAAATGGCCAATTTCTATCATTAGCAATGGATTTCAGTTCTCTAAATAAAGCTTGCACCGCACCACTGCCACGTGCATCGGGGTGAACGTATAAATCATCTAAAAAGCCCACCATTTTGCCTCTAATTGGTGAAGGCATTTGACGGTAATGCATAATACCCACCAGTCTATCATTAGCATCTTTAACGCCAATGGCATAGAATTCAATTTTTTCATCAAATATCCATGACCAAATTGAATTCAGAATGTCTTCATTCATTGGCATTCGGTAAAAATCCGCATAGCCTTGATAGAGCGCTTGCCACGCTTTTCGATCGCTAAGTTCGAGTTTTTCAACGTTCATTGTATTATTATTCACTTCCTAAACCATTCATTAATTAGCAAATTATAATGCTACCAACTTTCTTAGAATAAAACCAATTAAATGATAACAATTAGACCGTTTGTTAAATCTGATTTTCCTTCGGTGAAAGATATTTATCAACAGGGTATCGATTCTGGCGAAGCTACCTTTCAAGAACAAGCGAAAGACTATGATGTTTGGAATGAATCTCTACTACCGAGCTGCCGTCTTGTCTCCGAGAGTAATCGTCAAATTATTGGTTGGGCAGCTCTTTCCAGTGCATCCAATCGATGTGTTTATTCTGGTATTGCCGAAGTCAGTGTGTATGTCAGCAGTAATTCGCAAGGTTTGGGTGTTGGAAATTCTTTACTAAAAGCTTTAATCAAAGCATCAGAAGAAGAAGGTATTTGGACACTACAGGCTGGCATATTTCCCGAAAATAAAGCCAGTATCCACATTCATTCAAAGAATGGCTTTAAAGTACTAGGCATCAGAGAGAAACTCGGCCAGATGAACGGCATTTGGCGAGATATCGTTTTTATGGAGCGACGCAGTAAAGTGGTTGGACTATAAATTGCTTAGAGCAAGGCTAGCGCTTATAAACCTCTCAACACTCTACATAACTTGATTAAATACGTCTTGCAAACGCTTCACCGATGCATCAACATCTGCCAGTTTATCAAGCCCAAACAAACCCAGTCTAAATGTCTGGTAATCGTCGCCCTCATCACATTGAAGCGGGACACCGGCAGCAATTTGCATACCTAAAGCGCTGAATTTAGAACCGTTCTGAATTGCCATGTCATTCGTATAGCTCACAACTACACCTGGCGCTTGAAAGCCCTTGGCGGCAACACTCTTAATGCCGTTACTTTCAAGAAATTCTCTAACTTTATCACCCAACTCTTGTTGCTTAGCTTTAGCATTATCAAAACCAAAAGCTTCAGTTTCAGTAATCGTGTCTCTGAATTTTTTGATTGCATCAGTCGGTAGTGTCGCGTGATACGCATGCCCACCATTCTCGTAGGCTTGCATAATTTGTAGCCATTTCAAAAGATCACAGGCAAAGCTTGTGCTTTTTGTCGATGGAATCAACGCATTGGCACTTTGCCCCAACATCACCATGCCAAATGCAGGAGAAGCACTCCAACCTTTTTGTGGCGCGCTAATTAAGATATCTACACCCAATTCTTTCATATCAATCCAAATGGCACCAGAGGCAACACAATCCAACACCAACATACCGCCCACCGAATGCACAGCTTCGGACAGTGCTTTGATATAATCACCTGGCAAAATAATGCCGGAAGCGGTTTCTACATGCGCAGCAAACACAAAATCTGGCTTTTCTTGCTTAATCGATTCAACCACTTCAGCAATCAATGCTGGTGCAAATGGCGCCTGAGGATCATCACTATCTCTTCTTGCCTTATGAACAATTTCCTTTGAAGGGATACTTGCCATCTCAAAAATTTGCGACCAACGGAAGCTAAACCAACCGTTACGGACAACAAGGCATTTTTTATCTGTAGCAAATTGCCTTGCAACAGCTTCCATTGCATATGTGCCGCCACCAGGCACTAGAACCACCGCTTCTGCGTTATACACAGTCTTTAGGGATTCAGAGACGTCATTCATCACCCCTTGGAATGATTGCGACATATGATTTAATGAGCGGTCTGTAAAAACGACTGAATACTCTAACAACCCATCTGGATCTACATTTGATAATAAACCTGGCATGTTTTCCTCCGTCAAATAAAGAGATTAAAGTGAACTCTCAGTAGCGCACTTAAATACAAATATTAAATGATAAACGCTCTAGCATGCTATGGTTGAAAGAATAGTAGACCAGGCATGGAAACTTGATACACCATCTTACGAAAAGCTAAATATAGAGAACTTCTAGAATTTCGTAAACAATGTCACCTTTAGGTGCTTTAACGGTCACCTCATCACCCTCTTCATTGCCTAATAACGCCTGTGCAATGGGAGAGTAGCATGAAATTTTACCCAAGGAAATATCAGCTTCGTCCTCACCAACAATCTGATAGCTAGTCTCGTTGTCGTCAGCAAGATTCATCAGACTAATCGTGGTGCCAAAAACACAACGGCCATCTTGATTGAGTTGAGTGACATCGATAACTTGCATTCTTGAGAGCTTTGATTCGATTTCTTGAATACGCCCTTCAGCAAAAGCTTGCTCTTCTTTGGCAGCATGATACTCGGCGTTTTCTTTAAGATCACCGTGCTCTCTTGCTGTTGCAATATCATTGATAATGCGTGGACGTTCAACACCCTTAAGCCTTGAGAGCTCACTTTCTAGCGCTTTAACGCCAACCACAGTCATTGGTATTGCTTCCATTAGTATTTAGAGTGTAGGGATTGCAGCGAACGCACTACGAGCATGTCGTTTGACTTCAAACCATCAATTATTGCATAAGCCGCAGCAACCGTTGTAGTACAAGGCACTTTATGCGCCAAAGCCTGACAACGAATCACAGCCGCATCTTCAAGGCCTTGGGTGTCATCAGTGGAATTAATGATTAAACCGATTTCATCATTTTTAATTAAATCCACAATATGCGGCGAGCCTTCAGACACCTTGTTTACCATTGTACATTCTAAACCAGCTTCGTTAAGTATTTCGTGATTGCGACGAGTTGAAACAATTTCAAAACCATTTCGAACCAGTTTCTCCCCCAAACTAACTAGATGACCACGGTCTAGATCTCGCAGACTAACAAACACCTTACCACCAGTGGGTAAGATCTCACCAGCCGCCAAGAAAGCCTTGTCAAAAGCCGCAGGGAAGGTATCGCCAATTCCCATAACCTCACCTGTCGAGAGCATTTCTGGCCCTAGAATTGGATCAACGCCTAAAAACTTATTAAATGGGAAAACAGACTCTTTAACTGAGTAATGTTTTGGAATAACTTCTTTTGTAAAGCCCTGCTCTTTCAAAGAAACGCCCGACATAACTCGCGCCGCAATATTGGCAAGAGGAACGCCGATTGCTTTAGAGACGAACGGTACTGTTCGCGATGCTCTTGGATTAACTTCAATGACATATATTTCACCGTCTTGATACGCAAGTTGCGTGTTCATCAAACCAATCACATTCAGCTCTTTGGCCATCGCAATCACTTGTTTACGCATTTCATCACAAACATCTTTGGGTAGCGAATAGGGTGGCAATGAGCATGCTGAGTCACCTGAATGAATACCAGCTTGTTCAATATGCTCCATGATACCGCCGATGACAACATCTGTGCCATCACTAATCACATCAATATCAACTTCAATCGCATGATCTAAGAACGAATCTAGTAACACAGGGGAATCGTTGGACACCTGTACAGCAGTGTGCATATAACGCTCAAGGCTTTCCTTGTCGAAGACAATTTGCATCGCACGCCCACCAAGAACGTAAGACGGTCTGACAACCAATGGGAAGCCGATAGCATCGGCAATGGCAATGGCTTGCTCTTGTGAACGAGCTGTACCATTATGCGGTTGTTTTAATCCTAAATTTTGAATCATTTTCTGGAAGCGTTCTCTATCTTCCGCCAAGTCGATTGCATCTGGGCTGGTGCCGATAATCGTTGCACCGCTCTTCTCGAGCGCTTCTGCTAATTTCAATGGGGTCTGACCGCCATAATGAACAATAATGCCCTCAGGTTTTTCAATGTCAATAACGGCCAACACGTCTTCTAACGTAAGTGGCTCAAAGTACAGTCGGTCAGAAATGTCATAATCGGTTGAAACAGTCTCTGGGTTGCAGTTCACCATAATGGTTTCATAGCCATCTTCTCTAAGCGCCATGGAGGCATGAACACAACAATAATCGAACTCAATACCTTGGCCAATACGGTTAGGGCCACCGCCCAAAATCATGATTTTTTTATTGTCTGTCGGTTTGGCTTCGCACTCTTGTTGATAAGTAGAATATAGATAGGCAGTTTGCGTATCGAACTCTGCAGCGCAACTGTCAACACGCTTAAACACTGGCTTAATATTAAGAATTTCTCTTCTTTGGCGAACCGTCTCCTCGCTGCAATACATCAAACTGGCAAGACGGCTATCAGAAAAACCTTTGCGCTTTAATTGGAACAAAGTATTGCGATCAACTTCAGCAACAGCCGAACCTGCAATGGCCATTTCAGACTGAATTAAATCTTCAATTTGTGCCAAAAACCAAGGATCAATTTTTGAAAGATCAAAAATTTCTTCACGCGTCATACCAAACCTAAAGGCATCAGCAACATAGAAGATTCTATCCGCACCAGCTGAGATCAGCTCACTACGAATTTTGCCTCGGGCATCATCGGCACTAAGGTCAACAATAGGATCTAAGCCTGATTTATCGGTCTCAAGGCCGCGTAGTGCTTTTTGTAAGGACTCTTGGAAAGTCGAACCTATTGCCATCACCTCGCCCACAGACTTCATTTGCGTGGTTAAACGGTCGTCCGCTTTAGGAAATTTCTCAAAAGCAAATCTTGGAATCTTGGTAACAACGTAGTCAATACTTGGCTCGAAAGATGCCGGGGTTTTGCCGCCGGTTATGTCATTCGAAAGTTCATCAAGGGTGTAACCTACAGACAGTTTCGCAGCCACTTTGGCAATAGGGAATCCGGTTGCTTTTGATGCCAATGCTGAAGAACGAGAAACCCTAGGGTTCATCTCAATAACGGTCAATCGACCATCTTCAGGATTAAGTGCGAACTGTACATTTGAACCACCGGTGTCAACACCGATTTCTCTCAACACCGCTAGTGAAGCGTTACGCATCACTTGGTATTCTTTGTCGGTCAAAGTTTGCGCTGGAGCAACTGTAATTGAATCGCCAGTGTGAATGCCCATTGGGTCAAAATTTTCAATCGAACAAATAATAATGCAATTGTCTTTATGATCCCGCACCACTTCCATCTCAAACTCTTTCCAACCCAAGATTGACTCTTCAATTAAAAGCTCATTTGTCGGTGATAAATCAAGGCCTCGTTGACAAATTTCAACAAATTGTTCTTTATTGTAGGCAATGCCACCACCGGAACCGCCCATTGTAAATGAAGGGCGAATAATCGTTGGAAAGCCAACTGTTTCTTGAATTTTTAAAGCGTCATCTAAATTATGCGCAACAGCAGCTTTGGGCATATCTAGGCCAATTTTTAGCATTGCTTTACGGAACAACTCGCGGTCTTCGGCTTTATCAATGGCTTCTTTGTTGGCGCCAATCATTTCCACATTATGCTTGGCCAATACACCATGATAGTCGAGGTCTAGTGCACAGTTAAGCGCTGTTTGCCCTCCCATTGTTGGCAATAATGCATCTGGTTTCTCTTTTTCAATGATTTTTTCAACCGTTTTCCACTCGATCGGCTCGATATAAGTCGCATCGGCCATTTTTGGGTCGGTCATGATTGTGGCTGGATTTGAATTGACCAAAATCACACGATAACCCTCTTCACGAAGCGCTTTACATGCCTGAGCACCTGAATAGTCAAATTCACAAGCCTGGCCAATTACAATAGGGCCTGCGCCGATGATTAAAATACTTTTTATGTCTTGTCTTTTAGGCATAGTTCTTTATCAAAAATATTACTTTTAGTCTACTAAAACTTGGGTTTTACTACTCTGACATTTGATCAATAAATTGGTCAAAAAGGCCACTCACATCATGCGGTCCAGGCGAAGCCTCAGGATGGCCTTGAAAGCTAAAAGCCGACTTACCTTTAACGCTAACACCTTGAATGGTTTGGTCAAATAAAGATCGATGAGTTACTTCTAAATGCGCAGGAAAATCAACTTCTGACACTGCAAAACCATGATTTTGTGAAGTAATCATTACTTGTCCTGTGGCCAAATCTTGCACCGGATGGTTGGCACCATGGTGGCCAAATTTCATTTTTTCAGTCTTTGCACCACTGGCAAGTGAAAGTAATTGGTGACCCAGACAAATACCAAAAATAGGCAGGTCTTTGTTGAGTAGCGTTTTAATGCTTTCAATGGCGTAATCACAAGGCTCAGGATCACCGGGGCCGTTGGAAAGAAAGACACCATCAGGCTCGATTTGAAGAATGTCTTCAGCGCTCGCCTGCGCATTAAATACAGTCAGCTCACAACCACGATCAACCAACATTCTTAAAATGTTTTTCTTAACACCGTAATCATAAACGGCCACTTTAAATTTTGCCTTAGTCTTGATAAAGTCAGTCGTTTCTAAATCATAACTACCCTGATTAAAGGCGTATGATTCGGAGGTTGAAACCACTTTTGCCAAATCCATATTTTTCAGTCCAGCAAAGCTTTGTGCTTTGGTAATCGCCTCTTTTTTATCAATATTTTCACCCGCAACAATACAGCCTTTGAGTGCACCATTGACACGCAAATGGCGTGTTAATGCACGCGTATCGATATCTGAAATAGCAACAATATTATTTGCAACCAAGTACTCATCAAGGCTCATCTGCGAACGCCAATTGCTCAGAGCTAATGGCAGATCACGAATAATAAGGCCAGCCACATAAATAGCATCGGACTCTTCATCGGCTTTATTGATGCCAGTATTGCCAATATGAGGATAAGTGAGCGCAACAATTTGTTGCGAATAAGAAGGGTCGGTGAGGATTTCCTGATAACCAGTCATGGCAGTGTTAAACACCACCTCTCCAACTGTATTGCCATTAGAACCAATTGACTGGCCCCAATAAAGTTGGCCATCTTCAAGTGCTAATAAGGCGGGTTGGGGCAAAATAAATCTCCAAGGAAAATCACACAAAAAACTTCGCAAATTTTACCATGCGATGGTTTTTTATTTAAGATCAATTTTGCAATCCGCTGTTATAATATTTGCATAAATTACTACAGAGAATGATTGTGAATTTACTCGTCAACGGAGAGACTCTAGAGCTGCCAGATAATGCCAATATTGCAGATTTAATTAAGCATTTAGGCTGTCAAGATCAGAGAATTGCACTTGAAGTCAACGAGACGATTATCCCTAAATCCAAACATCAAGAATTTCTATTGAGTAGTAGCGATAAAGTCGAAATTATTAACGCCGTTGGCGGTGGATAGCCAGTCTATCAACCACAAACTTCCAACACATTAGGAAATTCTTGCTAGCTTGAGGCGTAAGTGTTATTTTTCTGCTGGGATTTTAGTTAATTCTAAATGACCAAAGAAAAATATACGACAACAAAAAGATTGCAAGAATTTAGACAAACCACTCTTTGGGGATCTCACTAAACGGCTCCACCCTAAACTGCTGTTGAACGCCCGACTCCAATCGCACCTCTATATCAACCGAATGCTCGTCTCTACCTTGAGAATAACGTGCAATAACTCTTGCTGCTGTTTTTAAGTCCTCTTGATTAGGTTTACCATCAATCAACGCCAATGGGCCATTACAACTTGTTGGATAAAGGTTTGTATATTGATTACGATAGCCTTCCATAAATTTAACCTCGCCTTCTTCTCTGGCTACAATTAGCTTGAAACGCTTACTTGGACGGATATGTCTGCCAACCTTTAGCATCATCAAATCGTCCAGTTGATACTCACGAGAACCCCTAGCCTCCCACATATCAACCAATTTATCCGAGTATTTCTTGTCTGTTAGGAAGCAACAGCCGCCTGCCGGTGTTGCGTAATCATCAAAACCGTATTCTTTGGCCAAGGCCATTTGCGGCTTTCTATTGCGGCCCGAAAAATCTAGCAACTGCTCACGATCAACCCAACCTTCAAGCTCAGGCTTTGTTGGCGGCAAATGCTTTGCGCACAGTGGACGCAATAACAAATCATTAGCGCCAGACTCTTGTTGCACGATAGGCATGGTTTCTTTACGCTGTGACATGGGCCTTTGACCCATCACTTCACCAGTAATGATGAAATCAAAATCGTTCTCAAGCATCCACTCTTTGGCTTTTCTCACCATAAAGCCTTTGCAATCAAGGCATGGATTCATGTTTTTACCGTAACCGTGCTTCGGGTTTAATAGTACATCTCTATATTCTTCAATGACATCAATAATATGCAGTTTTATGCCTAGTTGCTCAGCAACCCACAGGGCATTATTGCGCTTTGGCTTGTCTTTTTTCTGTTTGCGAATCGCATGGGTGTGGCCCTCAACGCAAAATCCCGTAAAAAAGTTAATGCCTTCAACATGAATGCCTTGGTCGATCATCAACTTGGTGCTTAGGAGCGAGTCTAAGCCTCCTGAGATTAGTGAAACTGCTTTAATAGGTTTTGTTGTTGTTTGCGTCATAATAAAATCTTAATTGTTGTGTTGAGGCGCTTAAGCCCTATTGTTATTTCTTGTGCCAGAAACTCGGCACCATTCGTCTTTCTGCTGTACCTCAAGACATTCGAAATGCCCTTTGTACGCCTCTAATATCATCTCTAATTGCTCATACAAAATACCGGAAAGAACAATACTGCCACCCTCTTTGACAAGGTCGGAAAAGGTTGATTCTAGCTCTACCAAAGGATTCGCTAGAATATTAGCAATCAATAAATCACACCTTTCAAGCACTACATTGTCGTCAGTGTGATGGATGGTAATAATACTCTCGCATTGGTTGTTGGCAACATTGTCTTTTGTTGCCAATACTGCCTGAGGGTCATTATCAATGGCGACAACACTGCTCGCGCCTAATTTTACCGCTGCAATTGCCAGAATACCTGTACCAGAACCATAATCAATTATCGCCAGGTCTTTTGGTGGATTATTATCCAAATACTGCAAACACAAATCCGTTGTTTGGTGCGTGCCAGTACCAAAAGCCAGACCAGGATCCATGTCAATCACAATAGCATCATTAGGCAGCTCAGCTTGAGCCTCCCATGACGGGCAAATCCAAATTCGATCGCCAAATTGCATTGCATGAAAATCTTTCTTGCATTCATCTTCCCACACACGGTCTGCCAACACCTCAAAATTCAATATCTTAGTATTGCACAAATCCAATAAAGTCTTGCTGACGTGGTTTTGATCAACATCCATGTCAAACAAAGCATTGATGGTGACATGCTGCCATAATGGCATTTCACCCACTGGCGGCTCATAAATAGCATCATCGTGCGTGTCTAAATAAGTAATCGAAAGCGAGTCCAGACCCATTAACACCTCAGAAACTAAATCTGAGTTCGCTTGATCCGTTTGTAGTGATAACTGCATCCAATCCATAGGCGAAATATTATACCCGTTGATATTATTCAATAAAAAACAAGTAGTTTATTCAGTCAAACAATCGCAATGTATTTGCAATCGCCAATTGTAATAGGAATTTATGCTCCTACAAGACGAAGAAATCCCTGTGACTCCTATTGCGGAATGATTTTTTATTAGATTAAGGCGTAAAGAATTTGAAATGTCAGGAGCTTACAAACTGTAAATGACTGATTTAGCCGTCTTTTAAATAAGCAGCAATCTAAGTGTGCCTGTACACCACTTATTGCGATGCAATTATTGACCACATCAAGACGTAAGGAGTTCGAAAAATAGGAGTTTATAACCTATAAATGACTAGTTTGAGAATTTCGACAACAACGATGTGGTTAACTCAGTGCGCGCAATCCTAAAGAAGACTCTCTACCGAAGCGAGAGCCTCAGCTAACCCACTCGGGTCTGTACCACCGCCTTGTGCCATATCCGCTCGCCCTCCGCCTTTGCCACCTAACTGTGTCGCCACATGATTCAGGATTTTTCCAGCTTGGTATTTATCGGTTAGATCCTTGGTTACGCCAGCGACTAAAGCCACTTTGTCGTCAGCAACAACCGCTAGAACAATCACTGCTGAGCCGAGTTTATCCTTTAGCTTGTCGACCAAATCACGCAAATCTTTGGCACCAACCCCTGTAACTTCGGTAGCAAGTAATTTAACACCATTAACCTCTTGCGTTTGGTCAGTTAATTCGTCACCTTGAGAACTAGCCAATTGCTTTTGGAATGTTGCAATTTGTTTTTCAAGCGATTTTTGATTTTTGATCAGTTGCGCTACTTTATCCACAGCTTGAGCACTGTTTGATTTGGTTAATTGTGCAATTTGATTAAGGCTGTATTCTGCTTGTTTGTCTAGCTGATAAGCATCAAATCCTGTGACCGCTTCAATACGACGAATACCTGCTGCAATACCGCTTTCTGATAGAATCTTAAAACGGCCAATATCGCCCAAACGCTCAACATGAGTGCCGCCACAAAGCTCGACCGAGAAGTTATCATCGCCCATTGATAATACGCGAACGCTATCACCGTATTTTTCACCAAAGAGTGCCATTGCGCCTTTTTTCTTGGCAGTTTCAATGTCGGTTTCTTCGGTCTCAACCTCGCTATTCCCAAGAATTTGGGTATTAACAATTGCCTCAACTTTATTGAGGTCTTGCGGGGTAATGACTTCATCGTGAGAAAAGTCAAAGCGTAATTTATCCGATTCCACCAATGAGCCTTTTTGTTGCACGCCGTCGCCCAAGACTTGTCTTAAGGCCTCGTGCATGAGGTGCGTTGCCGAGTGGTTGTTCATGATTTTCTTGCGTCGCTCAACGTCCACTTTAGCTTGTACAGTATCGCCCACATTCATTGTGCCGCTGGTTAAAGCGCCATAATGCTCAAAAGCACTGGAAGCTTGTTTTTGGGTATCGGTCACTCGGAATTCAGCGCTGTTTGTAATAAGCATGCCACTGTCGCCCACTTGTCCACCCGATTCGCCGTAAAAACTACTTTGATTCAAGATAACAATGGCTTCATCACCCTCAACAATTGAATCAACCTTAGCGCCGTCTTTAATAATAGCGGCAATATTGGCAGTGTTCTCATAGAGTGCATAACCAACAAATTCTGTCGCTTCTTCAATTGCAACCGATGTAGCCTTGGCGTCAAAATCACCGGCTTGGCGAGCGCGATTTTTCTGCACATCCATCGCCTTATCAAAGCCAGTCATATCAATAGTTAAGCCACGCTCTCTGGCAACGTCAGCGGTCAAGTCAACCGGGAAACCATAAGTGTCATACAGCTTAAAGGCTGTTTCGCCGTCAATTTCTGTGCCTTTTAATTCGCTAATTGCCGCTTCCAAAATGCCCATTCCAAGGTCAAGCGTCTGAATAAATCGCGCCTCTTCCTTCTTTAACGCCTTTTCAACATTGGCCAGATTTTCAGCCATTTCAGGGCAGGCAATTCTGTACTGGCTGGCCAAAACCTTCGCCAATTTATAAAAGAACACATCTGAAATGCCTAGCGTGTGTCCATGACGGATTGCACGACGAATAATTCTTCTGAGAACATAGCCCCTGCCCTCATTTGCAGGCAGAATACCGTCAACAATCATAAAAGCGGTTGAACGTATATGATCGGCAATCACTCTGACCGAAGCGTTATCATCGGTGATGTTGTTTTCTTTTGGCGTTAAAGCGACAATTTCAGCGGTAATTTCCTTGAAACTGTCAATGTCGTAATTATTGTTCTCGTGCTGCAATACGGCTGCCAAGCGCTCCAAGCCCATACCAGTGTCAATGCCTGGTGCCTCAAGTGGCACAAGCGTGCCGTCTTGCTGACGGTCAAACTGCATAAAGACTAAATTCCAAATTTCGATAAAGCGATCACCGTCTTCTTCAGGCGTACCAGGAGGGCCGCCTTGGATATGATCACCATGATCATAAAAGATTTCACTGCAAGGGCCGCAAGGGCCGGTGTCACCCATTTGCCAGAAGTTATCCTTGGCGCCGCAACGAGAAATACGATCGGCAGGAAAGCCAATTTCATTAACCCAAATATCAACAGCCTCATCATCATCTTCAAAGACGCTTACCCAAAGCTTTTCTTTAGGTAGTTTTAGCTCTTCGGTTAAAAACTCCCAGGCAAAACCAATGGCCTCACTTTTGAAATAATCGCCAAAACTGAAATTACCCAGCATTTCAAAAAATGTGTGGTGGCGTGCAGTATAGCCAACATTTTCTAAGTCGTTGTGTTTGCCACCTGCTCTGACACACCGCTGGCAAGAAACCGCACGCTTATCGTCTCTTTTGACTGCGCCAATAAATACATCCTTAAACGGTACCATACCGGAATTGACAAAAAGTAATGTTTTGTCATTGTGGGGCACCAATGAAGCACTGGGCTCAATAGTGTGGCCGTTGCTTTCAAAATAACTAAGGAATTTTTGTCGAATTTCGGCGGCTTTCATGTTGCTGTTAAATTAACGAAAGTGGCTAATTATACGCACAGGCTCTCTACAGCGCAAAGAACTCCTGCAGGCAATCACACAATTTAGCGTGTACATTTGACTCTAGGGAGCCTAATTTTTTAACAAAGCTGAGTTTATCAATAACTCGCATTTGATCAAGCATGACATAGCCCTTCGAATTATCAAAATTACACTCAATTCGGCTGGGTAATTTTTCGGACTCGGTTGTCATTGGTGCGACAATTCTATTGGGAAGCGTATTCAGCTCATCGGGCGAGATAATTGCACAAAGTCCTAAATTCTCAACAATGCGACCTTTTTCGGGACTTTTTAAAACAAGCCAAACGTCAAATCGATTCAAACTTTCGCCTACCATTTCCATACTGATGAAGCCTCCTTTGAGCTCTGTGAATTGCTCCAAGCCGCTCTTGGCTTTTTCTCGGCTGTAATTAATAGTCCGTCGCCGAGAACAACAAATTCAAGCTCTTTGCCGTCAAGTTGAGCAAGCTCAACGATGGGTTTGGGAATGCGAATACCTTGAGAGTTACCTATTTTGATGATTTGTGCCATTGAAAGTAATTATATTGTAATTACTTAACGAAAGCAAGTTCGTCTTTAATTGAGAAACTCAACACTGCCTGCGCCGAGTCTTGCAACTTCTGCGTGCTCGCCAGAGAGGTCAATCACAGTTGTCGGCTCGGGCGGGCAATGGCCAGCATCAATCACAATTTCAACAGAATTTCCAACACTGTCTTCAACATCCCATGCATTATAGAATTCGGTATCTCCGAGAATCAGTGAAACGCTCATCAATGGCTCATTTAGTCCGTCTAAGATTGCCTGTACCACCTTATGGTGGGAGATTCTCAGACCAATGGTTTTTCTTTTTGAGTGAAGAAGCCTATTGGGTACACCTCTTGTACCCTCAAGAATGAAGGTATAAGCACCAGGCAATATCTTCTTCATCAAACGAAAAGAAGTATTATCCAACTTTGCATATTCGCCAACATGAGATAAGTCACGTATCATCAAAGTGAAGTGATGATGTTTATCCAATTTTCTGATTCGCCTGATTTGCTCTAAGCCATTCTTATTACCCACGGCACAACCTAAGGCGTAGCCCGAATCCGTTGGATAGGCAATGACGCCACCAGAGTGGAGTATTTCAATAACCTGCTTAACGTAGCGTTCTTGGGGGTTATCCGGATGAATGCTGATTAATATTGACATATTAGGAGGTCTTTGACATAAATCATTTTAAAATTTGCTGGGTGATAAAAAAGAATAAAAAATGTGTAAAAATTTGAAATTAATAGCATTAGCTATTGATGAGAATTATTCTGCACTTTTTACACTAAAGTATAAGTTTCGCACAAACAAACGCCAAGGCGTTGTTTGGCTTAGCTTTA